>Ga0181535_10007544_pt1 | contig 10918 bp, 6 predicted proteins | sample PEATcosm2014_Bin_44_FD_119774 | JGI IMG/M metagenome (GOLD analysis project Ga0181535, IMG submission 119774) | Peatland microbial communities from MTU Mesocosm Facility, Houghton, MI, USA - PEATcosm2014_Bin17_30_metaG | ecosystem: Environmental > Terrestrial > Soil > Wetlands > Peat | place...
CCGACCAGTGGACTTCCGCGCCAGCGCGCGATCAGAGCCCGCAGAGCGAAGACTGCCTCCACCTGAATGTGTTTACTGCCGGCCTCCGCGACAAGATGAAACGCCCCGTGCTGGTTTATTTCCACGGTGGCGCCTACAACAATGGCACCGTGAACAGCGATCTCTACGATGGCACGCGCCTCGTTCATCGTGGCGATGCGGTGGTCGTCACCGTAAATCACAGGCTCAATGCATTCGGCTATATGTATCTTGGCGACCTGGCGCCGGAGTACGCCGAATCAGGGAATGCCGGGCAGCTCGACCTGATTCTTGCTCTAAAGTGGGTGCGCGATAACATCGCCGAGTTTGGCGGCGATCCATCGCGCGTGCTCATCTTCGGACAGTCTGGAGGTGGCGCAAAATGCGCGGCTTTGATGGCTACTCCTGCCGCCAAAGGCCTCTTCCATCGCGTCCTGACCATGAGCGGCCAGCAGATCAAGGGCGCTTCCATTGAAATCGCTTCAGGCCGCGCCAAAACTGTGCTCCAAAAACTGGCCGTCACGCCGGACCAGAACCTGCCCGCGCAACTGGACGCTCTAACCATGGAGCAGATTCAGGCCGGCGCTTCCGCCGTCAGCGCGGACTGGCTTCCCGTTGTTGACAACGTAATTCTGCCGCGCAACCCATTTGACCCCGACGCGCCGGCCCTCTCTGAGTTGGTGCCCATGATCCTGGGCAACGTTCACGACGAAACCAACGTTGAAATCCGCGGAACGGTGATCACCTGGAACAATGCTGCCGATGTGCTGAAGACAGCGGTGAGCCAGTACCTCGGCCCCTACACGCCGGAAGAAGTCATTGCAAAGTATCGCGAGGTTTATCCTGCCTATACTGCGGACCAGGTCGCCACCGCGGCAGCCACCGCGTTTCGCGCATGGCCGGGCCAGCGTTGGGAGGCCGAGCGCCGAGCCGCGAGTCCCAAAAGCCAGCCGCACACCTGGGTTTATCAGATGAACTTTGCAGGCGCAAACGGCAAGGCCATGCACACCATCGATATTCCCTTCATGTTTGACAACATCGCCATGGCTGAAGCGCAGGTCGGCTCCGCGCCTGAACAGCTTGCCGCAGCCAATGCCCTCGCGGCAACCATGTCTCAAATGCTGATCGTTTACGGCAGAACCGGCAATCCGAACTTCGTGGGCTTGCCTCATTGGCCCGCATACGACCTGGCCAATCGCAGCACCATGATTTGGGAGCGCACCCCGCATATCGAAAACGATCCGCGCGGCGCAGAGCGCGTCTTCGCTGACAAGTCGCACTACCATCAAGCCGGAACACCGCTGCCCTAGCTTGCGCGGCAGCGGGTGGCGCACCCCTCGGCCTTTTAACCGTTTGCTCCAACCCCAACACTTCGGGTGCCCCATCCTTGAATCGTTTTTGATTCAAGGGTGGGAGACCAAGGACCTCGGCGCGCTATTGCAGGTATAGACTTCTCTCACCATGCCCGAGGATCCCCTCGATCATTCAAAGTGGGCCGCACGCAGAACAGAGGCAAACAAACTCTTCGCGAGCAGACAGCTGCGCAACACACTCTTCGCAAGAAACGCGAAGGACAAGACATCCGAAGTGTTGGGGCTTAAGCAAGAGGTCAAGAGCTCGAAGGGTCGGCCACATGCCTATTTGCTGCCAGGACGAAGGCGCGCAATGATCTCGTTCAATTCTCTCTGAGTGTCTTCGAGATTGTCATGCGCACTTTGAAGTCGTTGCTCCAATTGTTGCAAGGCTGCCGCTCGACCGCCTTCTTCGATCTTTAAGGCAGCGATGTTTGCCTTTTGTCTCTCAATATCGTCAGCAATGGCCTTCTGCTCCTGTTGGTCTTTTGCTTGGCTCAGGCGATCTTCTGTACGCTCCAATTCACTTGTCCCTCTCTTTTGATCGCGCTCGATTTCCAGGAGCTTTGATCGCTCACTGTCGACGTTTTCCGCAGCACGATTTACGATGCTCTGTTGCATCTCAAGTTCCGTAAGAAGTATCTGAGTTGACTCTGTTACGCGGACCTCTTCATGAATTCCGCGAATCTCGGTCAGTATTTCTCGCAAAGTTTGTGAGTCTGCCTCTCGATCTTGTCCGAACCCCGTCGAAGCAATGGCAGACAAGAATAATGTGATGAACAATATGCGGATTGTCATTGAACTTCCTCGACCTCCTGCTCCATTTGGAACTGTTCAGCAAGATTAAAGGTTTGAGCATTCGAGAGACAGACTTGTTATTGGGGATTGGCGCCGGGTGCCCCATCCTCCGCCCTCTTTCCCAAGGGTGGGTCGCGGAACAGCCCGCTCACAAGCTGTTTGTTCGCGCCTCTGCTGCACACCGGCCGCTCTGAACGATTCCTAGATCGAAGGGGAGCGGTGAGAGAAGTCCGCCCCAGAAGTAGTCCCCTAAGGCTCGAAGTCTCCCACCCTTGAGTCAATGAATGACTCAAGGATGGGGTCCCGGCCCGCCTCACGCAGCTAGAATTGACAGGAATATGTATCATGTCCCACTGCTGTCCCCATATAACCCGGCTTCGGGAGTGTCGTACCCCACTGCGGTCGGAACGTTCGTTGGTTCATCGTAAAGTGGTCTCCCAATCATTCCAGGTAGTAAAAGCATCCGTTATTGGGCGAGGAATTGTTCATGTACCTGAATATGTATTTCCAGCGAAACGGCCGAATCCTGGGTTTGCTCGCCACCGCGACTGCATGCGCCACCTTCCTGTTCTCGGCTCAGCCCTCATCCTCCGCTAACGGATTCCACGAACAGGTCATCGGCGAAATTCCTGCAGGAACAGCCTTCAAGACGTGGATTGCCGCTGGCGATCACGTTGCATGGGCGGGGGCGCAGGACGGCAAATGGACCGTAATCCAGGACGGCAAACAGCAGGGCGGCACCTATAAGGACGTCGAGTACTTGACGCTGAGCCCGGACGGCCTGCACCTGCACTTCTTTGGCAAGCTGAACGACGGGTGGGTCCACGTGTTTGACGGCAGTGAGACCTCTCGCAGGTACGCAAGCGTCACCGCAATTTCCGTCCAGCCGCAGAGCAGTTCCTTCGCCTATGGCGCATGCGAGAGAAAAAACAGCTGCCAATTGGTTGTCAACGATAAACCGGCCTCGGACGAATTCGAGAGCATCAGCCCTCCCAAGTACAGCGACGATGGAAAGCATCTTGGCTTCTGCGGTTCACGCAAAAAAGAAAGCCACATCGTTGTGGATGGCCGCGACGCGGGCCCACAGGTGGGCTATCACGATCCTAACCAATGGGGCTTCGACAAAACAGGGCGCCTCTATTCGGCGGTGTCATCCAATTTCAAATGGACCTACTTGATCGGCGACACGATGGGTCCGATGTACGACGTCATCAGTCCCATTGCCTTTAGCCCCGATGGAAAGCATCTCGCATATGCCGGAGCACACGTGCACCCCGGGTTCGGCAAGCAGAAGATGGATGCCACCGTTATCTTCGATGGCCGTCCAGGCCAGGCCTACGACGGCTCGGGGCTGGTCGGCGTGTGGACGACGGTTGTATTCGGTATGGTTGCGATTCCGCCCATGGGCGTGCAGAACATGCAGGCAGATCTTTTCGGAGCGTCCAGTCCGGTATTTAGCCCCGATGGAAACCTCGCATATGCGGTACGCCGTGGTAAAGGAAACGTCGTCGTGATGGTTGGCAAAGAAGCTGGCCCTGATCTCGATGAGCTTCTCAGCCCGATTCTCTTTTCAAGTAACGCCCAGCATTCGGCGTATGTTGGCGCGCGCGGCGACTCGTTCCTTGAGGTCCGCGATAATCAGCCGGGAAAGACATTCCCTCTTGGGGCACGCATTGGAGCGGTCGACTGGGCCGTTGTGTCCTCTGACGGTACCCGGGTCGCCTACGAGCTTGTGCGCGGAGGAGTCGACTTCATGACTCGGGCAACGAGCCGGGCTCGTCGCTCTGTTGTTCTCGACGGCCAGCCCGGCCGCGAATATAACGCGAATTCGATTGGCATGCCCCTGTTCACTGCAAATGGCCGGCATTATCTGTATCCGGTTGGTGGTGTCGACGGGAAATACGATGTGGTCGTTGGCGACGGCACGGAAAGCAAGCCCTACGACGGAATAAAGGATCTGCAAATCTCTTCTGACGGCACTTCAGCAATTTTCCTGGCCCGCGATTCGTCGCACCTTCTGCGTGTCACCTATCCGCTACAGTGATGCTCGATCCCGGCGTCGTCTCAACGCCAATCCGCCAGCAAGTCCAGGGGTTCGATGGCGATTACTTCTCGGCCAGCACCACTGTTCCCTGCTCCTTCATACCTGGCGGGGTCCCCGGCGACAGGTCTTTCGTCGCTGGGGTGGCTGTTCCCAGCTCCTTCGCGAACATGTGCTTAATGCCCCGCAGCGCCTGCCGCGTACGTTCCTCATTCTCAATCAAAGAGAACCGCACATGCCCGTCCCCGTAGTCGCCGAACCCAATACCCGGCGAAACAGCCGTCTTTGCCTCTGTCAGCAGCAGTTTTGAGAACTCCAGTGACCCAAGCTTTCTGTACTGCTCCGGAATCTGCGCCCACACAAACATGGTGGCCTTGGGCAGCGCCACCGGCCAGCCAAGCTTGTTCAGCCCTTCCACCAGCACGTTGCGTCGGCCTCGGTAGTTTTCGCAGATCTCCGCAACGCAGGCCTGCGGCCCTTCCAGAGCCTGGATTGAAGCCACCTGGATCGGCGTGAAGGTCCCGTAGTCAAAGTAGCTCTTCAGCCGTGCCAGCGCGCTCACCAGCACCGGGTTCCCTACCATGAAGCCAACCCGCCAACCGGGCATGTTGTAGCTCTTTGACAGCGTAAAGAACTCAACCGCTACTTCCTTTGCTCCCGGAACCTGAAGCACGCTCGGCGGCTTGTACCCGTCAAAGGCAATGTCGGCGTAGGCCAGGTCCTGGATCAGGTGGAAGCCATATTCGCGGGCCAGTTCCACCAACCGCGTCAGAAACGGCAGCTCCACACATTCTGTCGTCGGATTCGATGGGAAATTGACAATCAGCGCCTTCGGCCGCGGCACCATGCGCGGAATCAGATCTTCAAGCTGCGCCAGGAACTGCTCGCGATCGTGCACCGGCACGCTCACCACGTGCGCCCCGGCAATCACCGGCCCATAAATGTGAATGGGATAGCTGGGATTCGGCACCAGCACCGTGTCCCGCGAATCCAGAATTGCCAGGCACAGGTGGGCAATGCCCTCCTTGGAGCCGATGGTCACAATCGCTTCCGTCTCCGGGTCCAGGTCCACGTCGTAGCGCGTCTTGTACCAGCTTGCGATGGCCCTGCGCAGCCGCGGCAACCCGCGCGAGACGGAGTACCGGTGGGTCGCGGGCTTCAGCGCCGCCTCCACCAGCTTGTCTACGATATGTTTCGGCGTAGCCCCGTCGGGGTTACCCATGCCAAAGTCGATAATGTCTTCGCCGTTGCGCCGGGCCGTCCGCTTCATGGCGTCTGTGATGTTGAAGACGTAGGGGGGCAGCCGCTGTATCCTGCTGAACTCTTCCATTTATCAAGTCTAAGACAAAACTGGCATGTGCAAGACAAATCAAGCGTTCACGCCTTTTGAAAGGGATTACAGAGGTTACTGGGCACCCCAACCAAACAGCAGTGGCAAAGCCTCGATGAGTGCCGAATCCCCCACCTTATACTGAAAGACAACATGAGCAAGTTTTTGCCTGTAGACGAACAAATGGACCTGCTTGAGAAGGGCGCTGCGGAGATTATCCGCGTCAGCGACCTTCGCGAGCGCCTTGAAGACAGCCGCAACAACGGACGCCCCTTGCGCGTGAAGGCCGGCTTTGACCCCACTGCCCCCGACCTGCATCTCGGCCACACCGTGCTGATGCGCAAGCTCCGCCACTTCCAGCAGCTCGGCCACCAGGTCATCTTCCTCATTGGCGACTTCACCTCCCTCATCGGCGATCCAACGGGCCGCAACGTCACCCGCAAGCCGCTGACGTTGGTGCAGATTCAGAAGAACGCCGAAACCTACAAAGCCCAGGTTTTCAAGATCCTCGATGAGGCCAAAACCGAAGTCCGCTACAACTCCGAATGGCTCGGCAAGCTCGACTACGAAGGCACTATCCGTGTCACCTCTCACTTCACTCTTTCCCAAATGTTGGAACGCGACGAGTTCCACCGGCGGTTCCAGGCCGAGCAGCCCATCAGCCTGCACGAAATGCTCTACCCCGTCATGCAGGGCTACGACTCCGTCGCCCTGGAGTGCGATGTCGAACTCGGCGGTACCGACCAGAAGTTCAACCTGCAATGCGGCCGTGACCTGCAGCGCCATTATGGCCAGAAGCCGCAAATCGTGCTGATGACCCCCATTCTCGAGGGCCTGGACGGCGTGCAGAAGATGTCCAAGTCGCTCAACAACGCCGTCGGCATCAACGAGCCACCCGCCGAGATGTACGGCAAGCTCATGTCCATCTCTGACGAGCTGATGTGGAAGTATTGGGTCTTCCTCACCGACTTGCGCCTGTCAGAAGTCGCCGGGTTACAACTGGAGGTCGCCGACGGCAGGCTTCATCCCATGGACGCCAAGAAGCGCCTTGCCCGCACCATCACCGCCGGATTCCACGGCGAAGAAGCCGCCTCAAGCGCCGACGAAAACTGGGCGCGCATGTTCCAGCAACGCGGATTTTCCGAGAATGCGGATGAGATTCAGTTAAAGCTAGTCGATTTTCTCGTGGAAATGGCAGACTTCCGCAGCCTTCGTGCAGAACACGACGCTTCGGAGTTCAGCATAGGTGGTGGAGCGTACCACTTCGTCAAGATACCGAATCTGTTAACAGCTTGTGGCCTGACAGGTTCGAACGCAGAGGCGCAACGGAAACTGAAAGAGGGCGCAGTCCAGATTAACGATGAGACCTGGACCAAACCCACGCGACCGCTTGATGCGCGCGATTTCGCCACCAGCAATCCGGATTCGCCTCGTAGGAGTGACGCTGTCCTCCGTGTTCGACTTGGCAAGAAGGCGCGAATCGTGTTCCTGTCATGAAATGTTGTCCTTCGTGTCTAGTGGGGGGTGCCACATCCATGCGACGCCTTCTGTCCCATGGGTGGGAGGCGATTAAAGATCGCACCGCCTCGCTCAAAAAAGCCGGAGGGAGCAGTGGCCTTCAGGCCCTTGAAACCAACCGGAAACAACGGTGGCTTTAGCCACTGGCCTTTCCGAATGAGCCAAAGTCCTCGGGAGATTTATCTTTAAGAGGCTCAAACAAGCCAAAGAAGGAGGACCCCATGACCGTCTCCGCCGAAATCGCCAGCGAGAGCACGCACGACCAGAAACTCGATCTCTTCGCCGAAGTAGCCGTCAAGGTTGGTCTCGGCCTCCAGTCCGGCCAGGAGCTGCTGATGACCGCCTCCCTCGACGCGCTGCCGCTCGCTCGCCGCATCACCGAGCAGGCCTACCGCGCTGGTGCTTCGCTGGTCACCACTCTCTACACCGACGACGCAGCCACGCTCATGCGTTATGAGTTTGCGCCCGACTCGAGCTTTGACCACGCGGCCAAATGGCTCTACGACGGCATGGGAGCTGCCTTCAAGAGCGGCGCGGCACGCCTCGCCATCGCCGGCGGAAATCCATCGCTGCTCTCCAACCAGGATCCTGCCAAGGTTGGCCGCGCCAACCGCGCCGTCTCTGAGGCTTACCGCCCGGCGCTCGACTTGATAACCCGGCACGCCATCAACTGGACCATTGTGGCCAGTGCGACACCCGCATGGGCAGCTGCAATTTTTCCCGACGACGCGCCATACGTGGCGCTCGCCAGGCTGTGGGAAGCAATCTTTCAAACCACGCGCATCAACAGTAACGATCCAGTGGCCGAGTGGAAGCAGCACGATGCGGACCTGCACCGACGCTCCGCTCTGCTGAATGAGAAGCGCTACTCTGCCCTGCAGTATCGCGGCCCCGGCACCGATTTTCAGCTCGGCCTCGCCGACGACCATCTTTGGCTGGGCGGCGGCACCACCGCGGGCAACGGTCTCTACTGCATTGCGAACATGCCCACGGAAGAAGTCTTCACCACTCCCCACAAGCACCGCGCCGATGGCACCATCACCGCCACCAAGCCGCTCTCCCATCAGGGAACGATGATCGAAGGCATCCATGTGCGCTTTGAAAAAGGCCGCATCGTCGAAGCGCGCGCAAGCCGTGGCCAGGAAGTGCTGCAACGCCTCATCGACACCGACGACGGTGCGCGTCGCCTGGGCGAGGTCGCGCTCGTCCCGCATTCCTCGCCGATTGCCGCCAGCGGCATGTTGTTCCTCAACACACTGTTCGACGAGAACGCCGCATCGCACATCGCCCTGGGCCAGTCCTACAGCTCCTGCCTGCGCGATGGCGACAAGCTCACCCCCGAGCAGCTTGCCGCCAAGGGTGCAAACGACAGCCTGATCCACGTCGACTGGATGATTGGGTCGGGTGAGCTCGACATCGATGGCATCACTGCCGCCGGCGTCGCCGAGCCCCTCATGCGCCAGGGCGAGTGGGCCTAGCTCCGCTACTTGTTCCGCCGGTCACCACTTTTGACTGACCCTCAATCTGCGGTTGCCCCATCTTTGGCGCAATTTGGCTGCGTCAAAGACGGGGCAAAAGGGGGTGGGACCCAACCAGCTCGTTCCAAGGCGACCCACCCCAGCTCTTCCATTTCGATGCCACCAAATTTTATTGCGACCGTCGGACTGCTAGAACCTGCGGGAGTATAGGGGAAATTGGGGACGGAAAGAGGGGAAAATAGGGAACATGATACCTATTCCCCCGCAAAGTGGCGTGCTGACTCCAGCAGCTTCGCTACCGACTCCTTCGAGCAGGATTCCGTGTAGATACGCAGCAGCGGCTCTGTCCCGCTGGCGCGCAGCAGCAGCCAGGTTTCCGCCGCGTTTGGCTTGCTGGCGGCTTCCGGGTTGTCCAGGAAAAACTTCACGCCATCCAGGTTCTCCTGCCGCAAAATCGGCATCCCCGCAAAGACCGGGTCGCCAGTCTGCAGAACCCTCGCCCTCGCAATCGCACTGTCCTTGATCTCGTCGGAGATATGCAGATCGATGCGTCCATACTGGTGTTCGCCGTATTCCGCCTGCAGATCGGCCACCAGTTCGCCAAGCGTCTTGCCTTCTTCCGCGATCACGTTAGCCAGCAGCAGCGAATTCAGCAGCCCGTCGCGTTCCGGCAGATGCCGCTGAAAGCCGATACCCCCCGACTCCTCGCCGCCCATCAGAATCTCCCGCTCCAGCATCAGATCACAGACGTACTTGAATCCTATCCCGTGCTCGATCAGTTCACGCCCGTGCGTGGCGCAGATGCGATCGAGCATCTTGGTTGTGTTGAAAGCCCGCGTCACAGCGCCGGGCCAACCCTTGCGCTTCAGCACCCAGCTCAGCAGCACCGAAAAAATCTTGTGCGGATCGACAAACTCTCCATGCTCGTCGGTTGCGCCGATGCGGTCAGCATCGCCGTCGGTACATAGACCGGCATCACAACCATTGGCAGCCGAGGCTACGCCCAGTGCCCGAATGTTTGGCTCAATGGGCTCGGGATTGATGCCCGGAAACAGCGGGTCAATATTGCCGCGAATCTGCATGTGGGCCACACCGATCCGGGTAAAGATGTCGGCGATGATGGTTCGACCCGCGCCGTACATCGAGTCGATGGCAAACTTTCTGCCTGACCTGGCGATCAGATCCAGGTCCGCGAAGCTCTCAATCGCCTTCAGATAAGTCGGCAGAAAATCAACCCCAACAATCGCCGCCGGCTGTGCCGACCGTGCCACCGGCTGTCCCAGATACGATTCAATCGCGGCGATGATCGACGGCTTGCCCGACCCTCCGTACCACGCCTTGTATTTCACGCCGTTCCATTGCGCCGGATTGTGCGACGAGGTAATCATGATTCCGCCGGCACAGCCCCGCTCGCGGACTCCAAAACTCAGTGCCGGCGTCGGCGTAATGTCGTTGGCCAGCAGCACCGGAATGCCTGTGGCCGCCGCAACCTCGGCGCAGGCGTTTGCAAAGGCCTTCGACCCAAACCGCGAATCGTAGCCGATGCAGATTCCCTTGGTGGGATCTTCTTGCGCGTGGATGTAAGCGGCAACCGCCTCGGCGGCAATGCGCACATTGGTAAAAGTGAAGTCGTCGGCGATCAGGCCGCGCCAGCCATCAGTGCCAAACTTGATTTGCGGATGGGACATAGTTGGATGGTTGCTCTTTCAGCCGGCAGTCCTGAGGATGCAATTCAATCAACAAAGACCTTGACTCTGTGCCTGAGGTATTTCCTCAGATCAGCTCAGTATGCCCTGAGAGCCCCAGTTCCTTGACGATCTTGCCCACATCCTGGGAGTGATCGCGGTGAGCAATCAGGAGCGCATCTTCGGTGTCCACAATCACCAGGTTCTCCACACCAACCAATGCAACAAACTTCCTGGGGCTGAAGACGTAATTGTTGGCGGCATCGATGGCCAGGTGGCCTTCAGTCTCAGAAACATTGCCATCGCCGTCGCCGCGCAGTCGAGTCTCGATCTGGTACTCATACAGCGAGGCCCAGGAACCAAGGTCGTTCCAACTGAACTCGGCCGGCAGGCAATAAAGCTCAGAAAGGTGCTCGCCCTTGGCCGAACGCGGCTCGAGCACCGCATAGTCCACGGAAATGTTTTCACACTTGGGATAGAGCGAGTGGAACACCTCCTCGAACTCGGGCGTGCCGTGGGCGGCCGCAATGCCCTCAAGAAGCGGCGCCGTCTCGGGCAGATGCTCGCGCACTGCGTTGGCCAGCGTGCGCGCCGACCACAAAAACATGCCGGAGTTCCAGTAGTAGTTGCCCGCCGCCACAAATTCATCGGCCCGGTTTTGATTTGGCTTTTCGATGAAGCGCCGCACGTGCAGAGCC
>Ga0181535_10007549_pt1 | contig 10910 bp, 10 predicted proteins | sample PEATcosm2014_Bin_44_FD_119774 | JGI IMG/M metagenome (GOLD analysis project Ga0181535, IMG submission 119774) | Peatland microbial communities from MTU Mesocosm Facility, Houghton, MI, USA - PEATcosm2014_Bin17_30_metaG | ecosystem: Environmental > Terrestrial > Soil > Wetlands > Peat | place...
ACAAGTCTCGGGCGCCGGCGCTAACTTCCTTACTCGTCGAACATCCCCTCGAACAGCACCGAGGTCAAATAGCGCTCTGCGGCGTCCGGCAGAATGGTGACAATTACTTTTCCTGCGAATTCCGGCAGTTTGGCCAGGCGCACCGCGACCGCCGCAGCGGCGCCGCACGAAATGCCCGACAGAATGCCCTCTTCCTTCGCCAGCCGCCGCGCCATCTCAATCGATTCTTCGTTGGTGATCAGTTCCACCCGGTCCACCACGCTCAAATCGAGCGTGCCCGGTATGAACCCCGCGCCGATGCCCTGCACCTTGTGCGGCCCTGGTTTCAGAAGCTGCCCCGCCAGCTTCTGCGTGATCACCGGACTCGCCACCGGCTCAATGGCCACGGAAGTGATCTTCTTGCCCTTCTCCTGCTTGATGTAGCGTGACACGCCGGTGATGGTGCCGCCGGTGCCCACGCCGGAAACCAGCACGTCCACGGCGCCGTCGGTGTCCTCCCAAATCTCCGGGCCCGTGGTATCAAAATGGATCGCCGGATTGGCGGGGTTCTGGAACTGCTGCAGCAACACGTAGCGCTCGGGGTCGGTGGCGCGGATCTCGTCCGCCTTGGCGATCGCGCCCGCCATGCCTCCTGCGCCGTCCGTCAGCACCAGGTTTGCTCCCAGCACGCGAAGCACCTTGCGCCGTTCCACCGACATGGTGGACGGCATGGTCAGCGTGATCGGATAGCCGCGCGCCGCCGCCACGTACGCCAGCGCGATGCCGGTGTTGCCGCTGGTCGGCTCGATCAATTGCTTGCCGGGCTTCAGCACACCCCGCTTCTCGGCGTCCCACACCATCGCCGCGCCGATCCGGCACTTCACCGAGTAGGCCGGATTGCGTCCCTCGATCTTGGCCAGCACCGTCGCCCTCGCGCCGTCCGTCACCCGGTTCAACCGCACCAGCGGCGTGCGTCCAATGCTGAGCGAATTGTCGTCGTATACCCGCACTCAGATCTCCCAATTCAATACGTGTCTGCTTTGTCTGTCAGCCCAGTCGCGCAGCAGGTCGCCGATGCTAGTGTGGTCGATGATCGCCGCAACCGCAATGTCCACGCGCGACCACATGTCCGTGAACGGCGTCTCAACCCTTGCCCGGCCCCGCCCGCCGCCCTCCGTGGGGCCATCCACCGAGCGTATGACTTCGCCCACAGTAATAGAATCCGCCGCGCGCGCCAGCAGATAACCTCCCTCCGCCCCGCGCCGCGACTCCACAAACCCAGCTTGTTTCAAACCAACCAGGATTAACTCCAGAAACTTCTGCGGAATTTTTTGCCGCCGGGCAATATCGGCGATCTTCACCGGCTCGCCCGGCTTCTGCGAGGCCAGGTCCAGAATTGCCTGCAGCGCGTAATCAGCCTTCACGGAAGTCGTCATACAATGACGGGGGCGATCTCCGCAATCCCCACAGAGATTCTAGGCCAAAGCCGAGCAATGGCGCAATCCACTTTGTTGTCCGATGTATGCGCGGCTGCTACGCCAGATTGAGAACCTGTTTTATGGTGCCGCTCTGATCCTGTATTTTTTGCTGCAACATCAGCAGCGCGTAAATTAGCTGCTCCGGGCGCGGCGGGCATCCCGGCACGAACACGTCGATTGGGATCACCTGATTGACCGGAATCAGCGCGTAATTGTGAAACACCCCTGTAGAAGTGGCGCAGGCGCCCATCGAGATCGCCCATTTCGGTTCCGGCATCTGTTGATACAGGTGGCGGATCACCGGTGCCATCTTGTTCGAAACGCGACCGGCAATGATCATCAGGTCGGACTGCCGCGGCGAGCCGCGAAACACCTCCGCACCAAAACGGGCGATGTCGAAGCGCGAGGCGCTCATCGACATCATCTCGATGGCGCAGCACGCCAGTCCGAACGACATGGGCCAGATGGAATTCTTGCGCGCCCAGTTTACGGCTTTGTCGAGCGTCGTCAGGACGATGCCCTCGGAAGCCGCGGAGGCGCTGTTCGAAAATGTGTAATCGTCCAAGCGTGCGAAAAGGTCGGCTGGGCCGCTCGCCATGGGCTTTTCCATGTCCTCATTTTCGCATGGCCGGCCGCGCTCTTGTAAAATTGAGGTTCGCCCACCCGATGCCCTCTGCAACCTTTGAGCAACTCCTGGATCGCGCTGCCTCCATGTACGGGATCGAGCCCTACTTCTGGGATATCTGGGGCCGCAAGCACGAAATCGCGCGCGAAGCCAAGCAGGCACTACTCCGCGCCCGGGGCGTCGCCGCCGGCAGCGCCGCCGAACTCGATCAATCGCTCGCCCGCCGCGCCCGCGCCGAGTGGGAGCGCTTTGTGCCGCCCGCCCTGGTGGTCACCGTCGCGGCTGAGACAGAACTGCCCCTCAATGTTCCGGCGGACTGCCCGCACCCGGTCGCGCGCGTCTCCATCCGCCGCGAAGACGGCAGCGAGGCGGCCTACGAGCTCCGTTTGGCCGACCTGCCCGAGTCCGCTTCCGCCGAAATCGACGGCCGCACCTGGGTCCGCAAGGTGGCGCATCTCGAGGTCGCACTTCCGCTGGGCTACCACCGGGTCCGGGTCAGCATCGGCGGCGTGGACGCCGAAACCCGCTACATCGTGACCCCGGAGCGCGCCTGGAACGATCACCTGCCGGCGCGCGGCCGCCGCGCCGCCGGCGTCGCCGTCAGCCTGTATGGCGTGCGGTCCGAACACAACTGGGGATGCGGCGATTTCCGCGATCTGCTGGGCGTGATCGATTGGGTAGCGGGAGACCTGGAAGCCAGCTTCGTCAGCCTCAACCCGCTCCACGCCATTCACAACCGGCGCCCTTTCAACACCAGCCCCTACCTGCCGAATTGCATCTACTACCAGAATTTCATCTACCTCGACATCGAAGGCATGGAGGATTTTCTGCACTCCACGTGCGCCCGCCGGCTGCGTGACTCCGCCGCGATCGAAGCGGAAATCCGCCGCCTTCGCGAAGTCCCATTCGTCGAATACGAAGGCGTGGCCGCGCTCAAACTGCGTTTTCTCAAACTCGCTTTCGTGCAATTCCTGCGCGAGTGGCGCGCCGGTTCGCCGCGCGCGGTCCAGTTTCGCGAATTCTGCGAGCGGGAAGGCGATCTGCTCCAGAAGTTCGCCGTCTATTGCGCTCTCGACGAGTGGCTGCACCGCCGCGATCCCAACGTGTGGATCTGGCCCGAATGGCCGCCCCAATACCGGGAGCCCGATTCGGACGCCACCCGGACCTTCCAGCAAAAACACTGGCGCTCGGTCATGTTTTATCAGTACCTGCAATGGCAGATCGGCCTGCAGCTGCATCGCGCCCAGCAGAGGGCGCGCACCCGCAAGATGTCGATCGGCCTTTACCACGACCTGGCGCTCGCCACAGACCGCTTCGGCTCCGACCTCTGGGCGCACCGCCCGTTCTTCGTCTCCGGCTGCCGCGTGGGCTCGCCGCCCGATGACTTCGCCCTGGAGGGCCAGGACTGGGGCTTTCCGCCGCCCAACGCCGAAGTCCACCGCGCCAACGGATACCGCCTGTTCGCCGAAACCATCCGCCGCAATGCCCGCTACGGCGGCGCGCTGCGCATGGATCACGTCATGCGGCTGTTCCGCCTGTACTGGATCCCCGACGGCTCCGACGCCGCCCATGGCGCCTACGTCAAGGAAGTGTCGCTCGACCTCCTCCGCATCCTCGCGCTGGAGAGCGTACGCAACCGCGTGCTCATCGTCGGCGAGGACTTAGGCACCGTCGACCCGGCCATTCGCGAAACGCTGGAACAGTTCGGCGTCCTCAGCTACCGCTTGTTCTACTTTGAAAAGGACGCGCAAGGCGAGTTCCGCCGCTACCGCGAGTACCCGCGGCAGGCACTGGTTTCCTCCACGACCCACGACCTGCCCACCCTGGCCGGCATGTGGGCCGGCGCCGATTTGGACGCCCGCCGCGCCGCCGGCATGCTCGACCAGGCCGCCTTCGACGCGCAATCCCGGACACGCCTGCTGGAAAAGCAGAAGATGCTCGACATGCTGTTCGAGCTGGAACTGATGCCGGCTGATCTGCCTCGCGGCGCCAAGGATTACCCGGCGCTCTCCGGCGAACTGCACAACGGCATCGTCGGTTTTCTGGCGCTGACCCCGTCGCAGTTGCTGGCCATCAACCAGGAAGATCTCACCAAGGAGCTCGATCAGCAGAACCTCCCCGGCACTACGTGGCAGTCCCCTAACTGGGGCCGCAAAATGCGGTTCTCGCTCGAGCAGTTGCGCGATGATTCCGAGGCTCGCGGTTACACCGCCATGTTCCGCCACTGGATTCTCAAATCCGGCCGCAAGAACGAGCCACCGGAATGACGTGGACACAGGCGGGCGAAGTCGCGGCCCAGGAAGGGCGCTGAGTGGATGACGATTCAGGACCGGATCGCCGAGGTGCGGCAAGAGGGCTTTTGCATACTCAGAGAACATTTTGCAGCGGCCCTGATCGAGTCTTGCCGGGTCGCGTTTTGGCCGCTTTGCCTCGCTCATCTCCGAACACACGTCACCCAGCCGAACCGCGGCCCGCATCGCCACTTTCTCCCGATGCCTTTCGAACCGCCGTGTTTCGCGCCCGAATTCTTTTTTGACGATGCGCTGCTGAAGATCGTGCGCGGCGTGATGGACGACAGGGTGGTGGCGGATCAGTGGGGCTGCGATCTCGCCGTCCAAGGCTCGGAATACCAGGGCATTCACGTTGATTACCAGCGGCCGCTATTCGGCGAAGCGCCCGACCTTTCGCTACCCGCCTATGTGCTGGTCCTCAGCTTTGGGCTGAACCGGATCAGGCCGGAGAACGGCCCTATCGAAATTGCGCCCGGCACGCACCGTGTCCCCAGGATCGAGGCGCTTCGAGCCGTAGAAGCCGGTGAGATTCGCATGCAGCCGATCCCGCTGGAGATCGGTGACGTACTGGTGCGCCACCCTTGGGCGTTACATCGAGGCTCGCCAAATATGACTGGCACGCCGCGCGCTCTGGCCAGTATCCGCTACGTGCGTCGCTGGTATACCGACGACAGCCGCGAGGCCGGATGCATTCCGCACGCCGTTTGGAAATCCCTGACGGCCGGGCAGCAGAATGTGATGCGATTTCCGGTCCCAGACCGGTAGCGCACTCCTGTCACCCGGGATTTACCGATTCTCGCTGGGGGTTCCGCTTCCGCGCCAGCCCGTCCCAGGCGGCCTTGCAATTGGGATACACTTACGCATGAGGCAGAGGCACGGCATGCGCCGTGCCGGCATGCCCATCGGCCTTCGGCTGCGGCGGACCACTGGGTCCGGCACACCCGGTTGCCAGACTTAAGGAAATTACGAATGGAACAAAAACTAAAGATCGCCGTGTTTATCGATTTCGATAACATCGAGATCGGCGTCAAGTCCACACTGCACCGCGAGTTTGACGTGGCGGCGGTGCTGGACGCGCTCAAAGAACGCGGCGAAATCGTCACCAAGTTTGCTTATGCGAACTGGGGCAGACAGGAGGCGGCTACGCGGCCGCTTTCCGAGCACGCCGTCCAGAGGGCGCAGCGCGCCCCTTCGCCGCGCGGCGACAAGGACGGCGCCGATATCAACCTCGCGCTCGACGCGCTGGAAATGGCCTTCACCCACGACCACATCAACGCTTTCGCCATTGTCAGCGGTGACAGCGATTTCATCGCGCTGGTCAACAAGCTCAAACAGTACGACAAGCGTATCTTCGTCGTCGGCGGGCGCGCTTTCACCAGCACCATCCTGCAGAAAAACTGCCACGAGTTCGTGGCCTACGAAGCCATCATCGACGACGCCCCGCGCTCGCGCTCGCATGAGCGCCCGCCGGCCGAGAAGCAACAGCATTCCCAGCAGCAGCCGGCGCAGGGGCAACCGCAGCAGGGGCCGCCGCAGCAGCGCTCGCAGCACAAACGCGTGGCGCTCGATCTCACCCAATCCATGCCGCTGGTGGAACGCGCATTGGGCGTGCTAGAGCGGCGCGAAGTGCGCCCGCAGCTCGGCCTGCTCAAGTCCACCATGCTGCAGCTCGATTCCACGTTTAACGAGAAGGCGTACGGCGCTAGCTCGTTCACCGATTTCGTCGAAAAGCTGCAGAAAGCCGATTTTGTCGATGTATCAGGCGGCGAGGGGCGCTACATGATCCGCCTCAAGGGCAGCGTGGCGGCCGATAAGCCCGGCGCCAAGCCGGAGGAGGCCATTCCGCTGCTCCGCGACGTGCTCGAAACGCACCGGCTGGACGTCGACAACGGCGCCCTCGCCGAGGACCTGGCCGAGTGGGTTAAGGCCGATCATCCCGCCTTCGACTGGCGCCAGTATGGCTTCCAGGAATTCAGCGAGTTGCTCAACTACGCCCAGGACAAGAGCCTGGTGCGCATTCAGGCCGACGAGGAGCGGGGCCTGATCGTGTTCCTCGGCGCCGAGTTCCATCCGCCCGCAGCGCCGCCGGAGCCGGAGCCTGAGCAGCAGGTGGAGGAAGAGGAAGACGAGCCGCAGCCCCTCGTGCCTGGCCAGCCTACCGCTACCGGCGAGATCCCCATCCCCGCGCCGCCGCCCAAAGTGCAGCGCCGCCCGCGCGTCCCGCGCAAAACCTCCGGTGACGGAACGCAGAAGAAACGCGTATCGCGCCCTCGCAAGAAACCCGTGCAGTAGCCCGTAGGGGCCGGGCATGCCCGGCCCGCCGGAGCCCGTGGTAGGACAGACGATCGGTTTGTGCCGTCTGTCAGCGCGTGTCGGGCTTCCGGAGATTTGGTCGAACCGAGCATCGACAAACCACGAAGACGATCGTCTGTCCTACCTGCTCCGTCCGCTTTGTGCCGAACATTACGGATGCGGGTACCGCTACGCTAAAATGGTTTGGATTCACTCTTCATGGCAAATATCATCATCCTCGGCTCCCAGTGGGGAGACGAGGGCAAGGGCAAGATTGTCGACCTCTTCAGCGAACGGTTCGACATCGTGGCGCGCTACCAGGGCGGCCACAACGCCGGTCACACCGTCTTCATCGGCGAAAAGAAATTCATTCTCAAGCTGATTCCGAGTGGCATTCTACGCCCCGGGAAGAAAGCTGTCATCGGCAACGGCCTGGTGCTCGATCCGGCGGCTTTGCTCGACGAAATCGACTCCCTGGAAGCGGCCGGCGTGGACGTCACTCACAACCTGGCCATCAGCAATCGCGCGCACGTTTTATTTCCGCAGCACCGCATGATGGAGCGCATGTCGGAAGGGCGCCCCGGGCGCATCTCCATCGGCACCACGTCGCGCGGCATCGGACCGTGCTACGAAGATAAAATCGCGCGGCGCGGCATTCGTATCGCCGACCTGCTCGACGGCGATGCTTTCCGCGCGCAGTACGATTCGCTGATGGAAGAGAAGCACGCCATCGCCCGCACCTTCGATATTGACCAGGACGACGATGCGGCCGCCATTCGGGACCGCTACCAAACCATGGCCGAGCGCATCCGGCCCATGGTGTGCGACACCGCCCTGCTGCTCAACAACGCCATCCGCGCGGGTAAGCGCATCCTGTTTGAGGGCGCGCAGGGGACCATGCTGGATATCGATCACGGTACCTACCCGTTCGTCACCTCCTCCAGCGCCTCCGCCGGCGGAGCCTGCACGGGAACAGGCGTCGCCCCCACGCGGATTGGCGGCGTGATTGGAGTTTCCAAGGCTTACATAACCCGCGTGGGCGGCGGGCCGTTTCCCACCGAGGCGCGCGATCCCGAGGGCGAACAGATCCGCCGGCGCGGAAGCGAATTCGGCGCCGTCACCGGGCGGCCGCGCCGCTGCGGCTGGTTTGACGCTCCCCTGCTGCGCTATACCGCCGCCATCAACGGCTTTGACAGCCTGGTTGTCACCAAACTGGACGTGCTCGACGAGTTCGAAACCATTCCCGTCTGCGTCGGCTACCGCGCGGCCGGCCGCGAGCTGGCCGAGATGCCCCCGCGTGTGTCGGACATGGAAAACGTAGAACCCGTCTACGAGTGCCTGCCCGGTTGGAAGACCTCCACCTTTGGCATGTCTTCCTACGACGCCCTGCCGGCCCGCGCCAAGGACTACCTGTCGTTTCTCGAAAGCCACACTGGCGTCGAGGTCGGGTCAGTCTCCACCGGGCCCGAGCGCACCCAGACCATCGTGCGCGCCGGTTCCCGCCTGGAAGCCCTGCTCCGCTAGCCGTTCGGAGCCGCGACCGTCAGGGAGTGGTCGTGGCATTCGCCTTCCTTCCAGACCCAAACATCCGCCGGTCTTTTTTCCGCTTTGATGCTATCCTTCGAAAAGATACTGGGTATGCGCGTTCCAACGCCGCTGCTGTGCACGGCATGCGGTTTGGCCCTCCTCAGCGCGGTTTACGCCTTCCAGAGACCATTCCGCCAGTACACCAGCATGGAAGGTTATGACGCCATCCCCATGCCGCCGGACTGGCGGGAGAAAACCGAGTGGGTCTTCGCGCGGCTCATGTACCCTGAGCATCCCAACGCCCTCTTCGGCGGGTGGGGACGGTTCGGCCGGCGCGGCCTGCTCGACTGGCGCGAAGGCGGCACCAGCTGGACCCAGGATTACCCGCGCGCCGACCGTCATTTCGCCCAGGCTCTGCGCCGCCTCACCCGCATCCACGTGCGCAGCATCGAACAGCCCGTCAATCCCGATGAAACCGACGACTTCTTCAACTGGCCCTGGATGAACGCTGGCGAGATGGGCGACTGGAAGCTCACCGCCGCGGAGGCACGCACCTTGCGCGAATACCTTTTGCGCGGCGGCTTCCTCATGCTCGACGATTTCTGGGGGCCTGAGGAATACGCCCGCTTCGACGAGAGCATGAAGGCGGTCTTTCCCGATCACCCCGTCGTCGACATGCCCAATGACGACGCCATCTTCCACACCGTCTACAACCTCGACGACCGTTACCAGGTGATGGGCCAATGGGGCTTGAATCCGAATCGCGGCGGCATGTTCCGCCGGCGCGCCCTCGGCACCGTCGCCCACTGGATGGGCGTCTACGACGAGAAGAGTCGCGTGATGGTGGCCATCTCCTTCAATTCCGACATCGGTGATTCCTGGGAGTGGGCTGACGATCCGGGCTACCCCGAAAAATTCTCCGCCCTCGGCATCCGCATCGGCGTCAACTATGTTGTCTATGCGATGACGCACTGACCGTGCCCGGCGGTCTTTGATATCCTGAATACCGCATGCCATCCAAAGTCACCGTGTTCAGTAACGGCCCGATTCGCATCGAGGGCGAATTTGAGATCGTGGACCCGAACGGCAACACGTTCGGCCTTGCCGGCCGCACCGCCATCGGACTGTGCCGCTGCGGGCACTCGGCCAACAAACCGTTTTGCGACGGCTCGCACAATCGCGTTGGCTTCGCCGACGCCGTGGTGGCGCGGGAATTGCCGCCCCCCAAGCCCAAGGTGTAGCCGCCGCAAGCAGCGCCATTGGGTCCCCGGCCATGAAGCGGATGTTGTCCTTCGCGGCTTGTATCTGCCTGGGCGAGGTTTCCGTCCTTCGCGCGCAGGCGCTCCAGGTCGATCCGAATCGCGTCATAGCGGATCAATCCGCTGTCATCCGGGCCACCGGCCTCCAGCCCAATGAGCGCGTGACCATTGGCGCCTCCCTGGTCGATGGCGCCGGCGACACTTGGACTTCGCACGCCGACTTTGCCGCCGACGCCCAGGGCAACATCGATTGTTCCCGCCAGGCCGCGGTCGCTGGCTCTTACAAGGAAGTCTCTGCCATGGGCCTGGTGTGGTCCATGATGCCGGGGTCCCGCAAGGAGGGCCGCTATCAACCGCCGAAAGGGTATGCGTCCCAAATCATCGAGTTTCAATTGATCCGCAAAGGCGCAACATTGTCCTCCGCACGCCTGGAGCAGGTGGCTCTCGCCGAAGGCGTGCAACGCGTTCCCCTGCACGATGGCGATCTCCGCGGTATGCTCTTTCTGCCGCCCGGTAGCCAGCGGCACCCCGGCGTGCTGGTTCTGGGCGGATCGGAGGGAGGCTATCCGGGACGCCGCGCCGCGTGGCTCGCCTCGCGCGGATATGCGGCCCTGGCGCTGGCGTACTTTCACTTCGAGGATTTGCCGGAAATGCTGGCGGCCGTCCCGCTGGAATACTTCGGCCGCGCGCTGGCCTGGATGGCGCAGCGGCCCGAGATCTCGGCGGAGCGCGTCGCCGTGCTGGGCACATCGCGCGGCGGTGAACTCGCGCTGCAACTCGGTTCCATGTACCCGCGCATCGGAGCCGTAGTGGCGTATGTCCCTTCGAACGTCCGCTATCCGGCGTGCTGCGGCTTCACCCCGGTTCCTTACGCCTGGACCTGGCAGGGCAGGCCGCTGGCCTTTCGCCCCTTTCGCGGGCTGGCGCCGGATGCGGCGCTGGCCGACATCGAAGTCGAAAACACCCGCGGACCCCTGCTGCTGATTTCCGGCGAGGCGGACGGTGTCTGGCCGTCATCGTCCATGGCGGATTCGGTGGTCAGCCGGCTCCAGCGCCACCACTTTGCCTACAGCGTCGAGCACCTGAAGTATCCGCACGCCGGGCACGGCGCGGGGCGGCCGGAGATCGTTCCTTCCTGGCAAGGCACGGTGCAACAGCCGATTTCCGGCCGCGACATGGATCCCGGCGGCTCGCCAAAAGGCAACGCCGAATCCTCTCTCGACGCCATCCCCAAGGTGCTCGAATTCCTCCGGCAGAACCTGCCGCAACAGTGAAGCCGGCGTAGCTTCACCAAACGATCCTGCTCCGCGATTCTTGATAGACTCCGAATCAGCGAGGTAATGGAACCATGCGAGGGCTTGCGATCGTGCTTCTCGCCGCCGTGACGGCTTTCGCGGCTGACGACCCATGGACGAAGGTCCGGGACCTGAAAAGCGGAACTGAGCTGCGCATCTTCAAG
>Ga0181535_10007551_pt1 | contig 10908 bp, 11 predicted proteins | sample PEATcosm2014_Bin_44_FD_119774 | JGI IMG/M metagenome (GOLD analysis project Ga0181535, IMG submission 119774) | Peatland microbial communities from MTU Mesocosm Facility, Houghton, MI, USA - PEATcosm2014_Bin17_30_metaG | ecosystem: Environmental > Terrestrial > Soil > Wetlands > Peat | place...
CTTTTCGAGCAAATCAAAACCCGGCCCCAGGCCGGGTTTTTCTTGCTTTGTCTACTTGCTTGCGCAAGAGGCAATATGGCGGTTTAGCCCGCTTTCCGTAGCGTTTACGCCACACTGGGCCGGATAATGAAGGGAGTGTTTCATTATCGATTGAAGCGCGCCGCAAATCGCGTAGCCTGATTGCGGGTTCGTTTTACAGTCTTTGAGGAGATCAATCATGTTACGCCGCATTCTCTTGACATCGGCCGGGGCGATGGCACTCACGGGTGCGGCCCTCGCGGCCGACCTTCGTCCACCGCCGCCGCCGCCCGTCTTTGCGCCGCCGCCGAGCTGGACAGGCTTCTATGCCGGCTTGAATGCCGGCGGCACCTGGTCCGGTGTCAATTCGGCCGATACGGTTTCGGCTGACGTCTTTGGTAATCCCACACTCGGTGGCGGAGCAATCGCAGCTGCAACATCCGCCGCGCTTGCGACCACCAGCGTCCCCTTGCACCCAACGGGTGCCTTCATTGGCGGTGCCCAGCTCGGCTACAATTATCAATTCTACAATAGCTTCGTCGCCGGCTTCGAGGCGGACATCCAAGGCACCTCCACCGACTTCAGAGCGGTCGGAGCATTTAGCCAGGCGGGGATCCCGGGTTTCCCCGCTAATGGGATTTCTCAAGCCATTGCTTCCGACCAGAGTACCGATTGGCTTGGCACCGTGCGCGGCCGACTCGGCTTCCTCTTTACCCCGACTTTGCTCGTCTATGGTACCGGCGGTTTTGCCTATGGTCAGACGAATGCGAACAACACGATCACGCAGTTCATTACAGGCCCTACAGCTGGGGGGTTAAACAGTCCTTACGGCGCGTTTGGCAGATATACCAATACGAGCACCGGCTGGACGGCCGGCGGTGGCTTCGAATGGCTATTCATGCCGAATTGGAGCTTCAAAACCGAATATCTCTATTACAATCTTGGCAGCGTCCATTACAGCGATGGTGCCTTGTTTAATACCAACGCAGCAGGGGCGATCTTTACCATCGCTGCTCCCATCACCAAGGCAAGCTTCAATGGCAATATCGTCCGAATCGGCGTGAACTATCACTTCTTCTCATGGCCGCCGGTCATTGCGCCGGTCGTCGCCAAATATTAAACCTGCGCTCGAAACCTTTCCTTTCTGGGAAGAGAACCCGGCCCTCGCGGCCGGGTTCTTTGTTATGCCCGGTGCCTTGCCAGAAGCGAGATCGCATTTTGCCCATTTTTCGTTGCATTTCAGCCACGGTGCCAAAAATAACGTCAGTCATCTGCTAACTCTCGTTGCAGTTTAGAGGCAGATGCATAACGATTACTCATCGTTAAATTCCTTTGAAGGAGAATCATGATGATACGTCGTATACTTTTAGCTTCTGCTGGCGCTTTGGCGCTCGCCGGAACGGCCCTCGCGGCCGACCTTCGTCCGCCGCCGCCGCCGCCTTTGCCGCCGCCGCCGGTGTTCAGCTGGTCCGGCCTCTATATCGGCGGTCAGGTGGGTTACGATTGGGGGAACGACAACTCAAATCTCAATGCTTTTGTGGCCACTACCCCTACCACCTTGCTTGGTTCAACGAGCAGCACCAACTTGACGGGTGCGATTGGCGGCGCGCACCTCGGCTACAATTGGCAGTTCAACCAATTTGTGTTGGGTGTTGAGTCGGACGTCGACTCGACGAACCTTAACGGGCACGAAGTCAATGGACTTGGGATCCTGCCAGGCGGGGTCGTGATACCTCTCGCCCTGACGGATAAAGTCCGGTCCACCATAGAGGGATCGTTCCGCGGCCGCGTCGGCTGGGCCTGGAACAATTGGTTGTTTTACGGCACTGGCGGCATCGCCTTTTCCGATTTCACCAGCAATTACCAATTCGCATCAATTCTTACTGACGATCGTACCAGCACACGCGTCGGCTGGACGGCCGGTGGTGGCATCGAGTGGGCCTTCACCAACAACTGGATATTTGGCGTGGAATACCGCTATTCTGATTTCGGCCATTTCACGGATAATGATCTCTTCTCGCTGGGCGCCACGACGGCGGGTCTCGTAGGCACACCTCTCATCGCAGCCAACGAGAGTCATCATCTGACTGAAAACCGCGTCCAGGCTAGGGCGAGTTACAAGTTCGACTTGTTCAATCCGGCGCCGGTCGTCGCCAAATACTAAGATTGACGCAAAAGAAGTCCTTTCCAGCAAACTCAAACCCGGCCTTCGAGGCCGGGTTTTTTTTATGGCACCGCACCGGACCGGGGCATGTGCATGGGCGCGCAACACAAGCAAAACTCATCGCTTGCGAGCCCCGCTTTACTTCTTCCGGGAAGCCGGTACCCTGCGCGGAAATTGTCAGCGGCGCGGATTGAGTCCGCGAGCAAAACCGCCGTGCAACGGCCGGCCATGGATGCGAGGCATGTCACAGGCTGTAGAGAATCAAGGGCACGGCCGCGGCGAGACGCATGGGACCGTGCGAAATATCCTCTGCGTGTTTCCCCGCTATGTCCCTTCGTTTGGCACCTTTGAACATGCCTATCCGCTGACCGATGGGGTTCGCGCCTTCATGCCGCCGCAAGGTCTGCTCGTCATCGCGGCGGTGCTGCCAAAGACTTGGAATGTCCGATTCGTCGACGAAAACATGAGCCCCGCGCGTGCCGCCGATTTCGCCTGGGCCGATGCGGTCTTCGTCAGCGGAATGCACATCCAGCGCCGCCGGATGCAGGACATTTGTGAAAGAGCCCATGCCGCCGGCAAGGTGGCGGTGCTCGGCGGCCCTTCGGTCTCGGCATGTCCCGAACTTTATCCCGCGTTTGACTATTTGCATGTCGGCGAACTCGGCGATGCGACGGACACGCTGATCGGCATGCTTGCCGCCGGCGTCTCCCGGCCGCGCGAACAAATCGTGCTGGAAACAAAGTCCCGCCGCGACCTCTGCGATTTCCCCGAGCCCGCATATGAACTAGCCGAGATCGGGCGTTATTTTCTCGGCAGCATCCAGTTTTCGAGCGGTTGCCCCTATACTTGCGAATTCTGCGATATACCGGGCCTCTATGGCCGGGTTCCGCGCCTTAAGACGCCAGCCCAGGTCATCGGCGAACTCGACAAGCTCCTGGCCTGCGGGGTCAACGGCTCGATCTATTTCGTCGATGACAATCTCATCGCCAACCGGCGGGCTTTGCGCGATCTCTTGCCGCATCTCATTCAATGGCAAAAGCGCAATGGCTATGCCGTCAGCCTCTCTTGCGAAGCGACGCTGAACATCGCCCGCCTGCCGGAGATCCTTGCCCTCATGCGCGAGGCGGCCTTCGACACGATTTTCTGCGGGATCGAGACGCCGGAACCCGAGGCGCTGAAAGCGATCGACAAACGGCACAATATGGTGGTGCCGATCCTCGATGCCGTTTCCGCCATCAACCGGCATGGAATGGAGGTCGTTTCCGGAATCATTCTCGGCCTCGACACCGATACACGAGAATCGGGCACTCGGATTCTCGAATTTCTGGAGCAATCCAAAATCCCGATGGCAACCATCAATCTGTTGCAGGCGCTGCCGCGCACCCCGCTTTGGGACCGCTTGCAGCAAGAAAACCGGCTGCTCGACGAGGAGGCGTGCGAGCGCGAATCAAATGTATCATTCAAGCTGCCTTACGATGACGTGCTCGCCATGTGGCAGAACTGCATGGAAAAAGCCTACCTCCCCGAGGCACTCTTTGCCCGCTATGAATATCAGATGCATGCAACAAGGCCCTATCGCCTGAGAAGGCCGCTGAGCCGGCAGCGTCTGTCGCCGCGCAACATCGTCAAGGGTCTCGTGATTCTCACGCGGCTTTTCTGGTTTGCCGGGGTGCGCAGTGACTACCGGCGCAGCTTCTGGACATTCACGCTGCGCCGCCTGCGGCATGGACAAATCGAGCCGATCCTGAGCGTTGGCCTATGCGCTCATCATCTTATCCTGTTTGCACGCGAGGCGTGCGCGGGCAGGGGCAATGCCTCGCATTATTCGGCCAAGGCGCGGGGGCTCGAACTTGAGGCAACGCTGCCGAGGTAATGGCGGGTTGCCGTTCGCGGTCCTCCATGCTAGCTGCCCTCATGCTCGAAGGCCTGCCCCCGAATGGCGCGACGCATGTCATGCGCCTCTCCTGCGACGAGGGGACGGCGCGTGCCGTCGCCGATATCATTGTCGAAACTTTTGACCCAGCGACGACCGCCGCCGCCGCTTTCGAAGAAGCGCCGGACACAAGCGGCTGGAACAAGGGTCCCTGGGCCGTCGAGGTCTATTTCGGCACGCCCCCCGACGAAGCGAATGTGCGCGCCCTCGTTGCCGCCGTCGCGGGCGACGCCACGGCCAGCTCCGCGACTTTCGGGGAAGTGTGCGCGCGCGACTGGGTTGCGAGCTCCCTTGCTGGGCTTGGTCCGGTGCGGGCGGGGCGGTTCCTCTTGCATGGCGCGCATGACCGCGGCGCTGCGGCCGCCAATGACTTTGCCATCGAGATCGAGGCGGCGCTCGCTTTTGGCACCGGCCATCATGGTTCGACACGCGGCTGTCTCTTCATGCTGGACGCTGTTGCGCGGCGGCGGCGACCGGCAGCCATCCTCGATCTTGGCACCGGGTCGGGCGTCCTTGCGATCGCGGCGGCCAAACTCTTCAAGCGTACCATTCGTGCTGGCGATCTTGATCCTGTTTGCGTGAAGACGGCCCTTGCCAATGCCAAGCGCAACCACGTTGCAAGCTTTGTGCGTCCCGTCCTCGCGCAAGGCGCCGCGCATCCCGTTTTGCGGCAAGGCGGACCCTATGATTTAGTGCTTGCCAATATTCTTGCGCGTCCGCTGCGCCATCTCGCACCGCAAATTGCAAGATTAACGGCGCCGCGCGCGGAGATTATTCTCTCGGGGCTCATCGCGCCGGATGTGCCGGGCGTCGTTGGCGCCTATCAAAGGCAAGGCATGGCCTTGGCGCGGCGCCTTGCCGTCGATGGCTGGGTGACATTGCTTATGCAACGGCGCGGCGACTCTTAAGATCAGGCCTAAAGCGTTTTCATCCGCGCAAAGGTGAGGCGCAAACGCGCGAGCATCATGCCGCGCAATCCAGCGACATCCAGCCCCAAAACGACAACAGCGTAAATAATGACTCCTGTTGCGATCTGTTCGAAAAGTGTTGCAAGTCCAGGCTCATAACTGCGCATGGGCAGAACGATCGCGCCCATCAAGGCATTGGCAAAAACCGCGACAGCGAGATCGCGCGGGCGCGGCCATTGCCGCCATGCGGGGATGGCAAAACCGATCAGCACGATGAGAGCGACCAGCATCGCGCCGGTCTGAGAGATGGCGAGGCTCGAGGCGCCGTCGTCCCGATGCAAAAACATCAGGAACAAGGGATCGGCGGCGCAGGCCGCCAGCGCCGCGGCGATCAAGGGCAGGGTTTTTTTCTCGATCTGGAAAATTGGATTGATGGCATATTGAATCATGGCCATGCAGAAGAGGCCGGTCATCATCAAAGGCAACAGCACGTCGAAAGGGCCTCGAAACGCTTCCGGCACGACCAGTTGCTCAATCGATGGCAAGGTCAGCCAAAGCCCCGTGCATGCCGGCAGGACCATGGCTATGACGATTGTCATATTGCGTGCGATCTGCTGCCTTGCCGGCGCCGGACCTTGCAATTCATGCGTGGCGACTGCAATCTGGAACAGGACGATATCGAGGGCGGAGCCGATCGCTTGGATAGCCTTGGTGCCGAAATCATAGGCCAAGGAAAATTGTCCGGTTTCGGAAAATCCATCGAGAATTGCGAGGATCGAGCGGTTGGCAAGCGGGATCGCAAGGTAAAGCAGATTGGCGCCAACGATCGGCAGGCTGTAGGCCATCAGTGCGCGCGCGATCGAGAGCCGCGCGAGGTAGGGTTTCGAGGCTGGATCCCGGAGCGCCGCGCGCGCGGTGACGACCGATCCGCCAAGGCTGATGACGGTGCCAATTAGCGTCATCTTGGCCGAACCAAACAGAAAGGCTCCGCCACCCATGAGTGCGAAAGCCACGACATTCTTGACGAGAGCCAGCCTTGCAAAAAGCCGGTCATCGAAGCAAGCGCGAACCAGCGCCGTATGATAATCGAAAAGCCCGTTGGTGAGGGCAACACTCAGCGCCAGGGCAATCAAGCCATAGGACAAAGTAAATTTTATGCCAGTGAACAGAAGCAGGCAGATGCCCACGGCAAGTCCGGCGGCGATGATGGCGAAGCCAAAATCAAGCGTTGCCCGGAGCGCTGGCTCTTCAAAACGAATCCGTTCGGAATAAAACCGCGTCGCGCCAAGCCGGATCCAATCGAAAAAACCGGTTTGCACGAAGATTGCTGTCGCGTAAGCGAGGGCAAACCGGCCATATTCCTCGGGGCCGAGAAATTTCGCGACGAGAAGCCCAATCGCGAAATTGAACAGAATATTGCAGAAGGAGACTATGAAAACCGTCATCGAATGAACGCGCCTGGCCTTTGTGCGTCTGCCTGCACATATGTCCGGACGCAAATTAGAGCATTATTTTGGCGCAAAAGCCGGGTGGTGGTCATCCATTTGTAAACTGGGTATCCCATCGCCGCCATCAAACTCTCCCGCCCCAAATCTGCAATTTACTATAAGCTTCGCAAAATACGGATTTCACGTTAATTTTATGAGAGTGCCGAAATCCTTGTCCCTTCGCAAGGCCTTACCGCTTTTTCCATATCAAAGAACAGGCTAGAAGGGCTGATGCCACATGATGTCACGCTTCCCGTCGCCGCACTTGCGGGCTTTTTATCCTTCTTGAGCCCTTGCGTGCTGCCGCTGGTTCCGCCCTATCTTACCTTTATTGCGGGAACGACCATCGAGGAGGTCGCCACCCGCCGCGAAGCCCGCGCGCGGCGCGACATTGTCCTCGCTGCGGTGCTTTTCATCTTCGGTTTTTCGACCGTTTTCGTTGGTCTTGGTGCAACAGCCTCGGTTTTCGGTCAGGTGCTGCACGAATATTTCTCCCGGCTTGCGCTTCTCGCGGGGATCGCGATCATTGTGATGGGCTTGCATTTTCTGGGCGTCTTCCGGTTTGCTTTTCTTTACCGCGAGGCACGGGTCGACGTGCAAAAGCCGGTCGGAATTTGGGGCGCCTATATCATGGGGCTGGCCTTCGGTTTCGGCTGGACGCCTTGCATCGGTCCAATTCTCGCGGCGATTCTCGCGGTTGCCGCATCGCAAGAGACGATTGGTAAAGGTGTAGCGCTGCTCGCCGCCTATTCGAGCGGTCTCGGCCTGCCGTTTTTGCTGGTGGCGCTGGCCATAGAGCCCTTTATCCGGGTCATCAAGCGGTTCCGGCCCTATTTCGTCGCAATCGAGCGCGTCATTGGCGTTCTGCTTGTGGCAACGGGTATAGCGTTTCTGACCGGATCGATCCAGGATTTTTCGGCCTGGCTGTTGCAGAGCTTTCCGGGCCTCGCTAATTTGGGATAGGCCAGAGCGATGATGCGTCGCGTTCATCGGAGCGGATGCTGTTTCAGCCACGCGATGACCTGACCGGCGCTCTCGCTTGGGGGGAAAACCGGATAGAGCATGGCTTCGATCCGGCCTTTATTGATAATCATGGTCAGCCGCTTGATGAGCCGCATCCCGCCAGCCTCGAATGTGGGAAGTCGCAAAGCATTGATAAAAGCGAAATTCGCATCGCTTAGGATTTCGAAAGGCAGGTGCAAACGCTCGGCCAATTCGCGTTGATAATCGGTTGTCTGAGTGCTCAAGCCAAAAATTTGAACCGCAAAGCTCGCAAGTTCACGAAAGTGGTCACGAAAGACGCAGGCCTGGGGCGTGCAGCCACGCGCACCCGGTATCAAATCCCAGCCTTCCGGCAAAGGCACCCCTGGCACCCCTGTCATGGGGTAGCAATAGAGAATTGTCCGCTTGGCATCGAGGGTGCCGAGATTGACGAAGCGCCCCGCGGTCGAGGGCAGCGCGAACGGAGGCAGCATCAGTCCCGGAAGATGGTCACAGGCGCCATCATCGATGGGCGTGGGCAGATGCGATGGCAACTGCATATAATCGCTCATGATCACACCACTTTTGTTTTGCCGCAGGAACTTTTCCAAGCAGTCTGCAACTTTTCTGCAGAAGACGATTTAAGGCATGGGCTTTGGGCGCGGCTGGCACATTTTGGTCTAAAGTATTATCTTTGCTATCAGGGAAAAGGGTCGGCGCGAGGATGGTGTCGTATAAGATGGAGCTTGGTGAACGCATGGCCGAACGCGAGAACGGAAGCATGAACACATGCGCCGTACCAGGCCAAGGCCTCGATGGAGCGCGGTTCCGCGAGGCGATGAGCCGTGTCGCAGCCGCGGTTCACATCGTCACCACCGGCGGACCGGCAGGTCTTGGAGGGATTACCGCGACCTCTGTCGCTTCGATCAGTGTCGAGCCGCCCATGATGTTGTTTTGCATCAATAAATCTTCGCCCTCGGCGGCAAGGGTGATCGAGAACGGCGTGTTTTGCATCAACACTCTTACTCCCGCGCATGAGGCTCTCGCGAATATTTTTGCTGGCCGGACCGGTCACCATCTCGACGAAAGATTTACCGGGGCCGAATGGATCAAGCTCGTCACTGGCGCTCCAGCGTTGACCAATGCGGCCGCCATATTCGACTGCCGTCTCGTTGAAGTTAAGGAGGTCATGACGCATCTGGTCATGATTGGCGTTGTCGAGGCAGTGGACTATGGCAATCAAGGCAGCAGTCTCACCTATGCCCATCGCAAATATGGAACCCTTTGAGGCGCAGCTAGCAGCCGGAGCGAGATAGGGTTTATTCAGCTTTTCTTTCTGCCGGCTCTCTTTTTTGATGCGCCCGTTTTCTTGCCGGGTCTCTTCTTGGAACCTGTCCTTACAATCGTCTTTTTAGCACCGGCTTTTTTTGTAGGCCCTTTCGTTTTGGATTTCTTACCGGATGTTTTTTTCACCGGTGCGTTCTTCGCGGACGCTTTTTTGCGTGACGATGTCTTGGCGGCAAGTTTTTTCGCGGGCACTTTTTTCGCCACCGTCTTTTTCGCCAGAGGCTTTAGGCGGGGCCGAGACGCGAACGCGGCGGTTTCAGGAGCGGTCAGGAAATCGACGGCGGCCTTGGTGAAATTCGCTTCGTCCTCGATATTCGAAATATGCGACGCGTTGAGCGTGACGAATTTGGCGCCAGCGATCGAATTCGCCACCAGCGCGCCCATCTCTGACGGCGTCGAAGGATCATGCCGCCCGGCGATCACCAGGACCTTGTTTGCGATGCTTCGAATGGCTTCGCGCTGATCCATGTCGCGTAAGGCGGCACAGCTGGCCACAAAGCCATGCAACGGCGTCCTTCGGACCAGTTCCAACACAGTTTCCACTTTTTCTGGATGAGTATCGCGGAAAGTCTTGGTGAACCAGCGTTCGGCGGCGGCGCTCGCCACGCCATCCATGCCGGTTTCCCGGGCCGATTGAATACGGCTGTTCCATATATCGGGACCCGGTATCTGCGCTGCCGTATTGGCAAGCACCGCGCGTCCGATTCGCTCGCGTGCATGGATGAGAAGCCATTGTCCGACGATGCTGCCCATCGAAAGGCCCAGCCAAAGAACTTTTTCGATGGCGAGCGCATCCAGGATCGCGAGCGCGTCGCGGCCAAGGCCGTCGATGGAATAGGGTCCCTGATTGGCGGCGCTGAAGCCATGCCCGCGTGAATCGTAGCGCAGGACCCTGAAATGCTTGAGCAAGACCGGAAGTTGCGGATCCCAGAAGTGGAGATTGGTGCCAAGCGGATGGGACAGCATCAAGACCGCTTTGTTCTCCTCACCCTCCAAGAGAATGTTAAAGATATCGCCAGCGATGGAAATTTCAGTCATGCGCGGACCCTTGTGCGCATTGTAGCATGCGGCAAAACAGACAAATAAAGACCATGAGCGCTTGAATATGAAGCGATCGTGATGAAGCGGGCAGTGTCTAAGAGACGTGAACCGCATCTCAGATTAACAAGCTCTTTTCACGGTGCAAGCGCGCCCAAAAGTGCATAGTCTTTATGGCAGGTCCGAGCGGTTCCGGGACCGCTGGCCGGCTCTGCCCAAGGGAAGTCATGAATCGCGATCGGCATTTATCCAGGGACATAAGCCATCGCGGGGACGCCGGCTGCCCCGCGTGCATTGCTTGTGCGACTAAGACGCAACACGGGCAAAATTTTTCGTCCGGCATATGGCTTGCGTAAGCCGAATGCGCAACTCTGTATTAATATGACACGTGTTGAATGGAGTTGGGAATCGTCTTCCTGGCGCTTGAACGGTACGAGGAAGTCCGCCTGCGGGCGTTACCGCGGAGGTTAAAGCTATGGCCACAAATTCAAGGATCGAAACGAACACGGCATCTCCTGATTTTATAAAGCAGCTAGCCGGATATGGGCTCGCCACGGCGGAGATTCTTTATCATTTGCCAGATCACCCACGCTTGCTGCAGGCCTATATCTGGCAAGACTATGATATCGCTCCAGATTTTCCGATTCTCATCAAGTTCTTGACGTTCTGGCGGGAAAAGCTTGAAGGGCCTCTGCATCGCGTTGTGGTCGGCCATTCAAAGCTCATCAAGCCGGCCGAGATCAAGGCGCTTGGCGCGGAATTCCGCTTGCATTGAAGCTCGCTCGAAGCGGTTTGTGCTTTCGATGATCTTGGCCTGCGCAAGCATGGCCTAAATCATCCGCAGTCCCTTCAAGCTCACATGGCCTTGCTTGCCGATGATCAGATGATCATGGACCACGACTTTTAGGGGCTTGCCCACCGCGATGATCTGATGGGTGAGGTGAATGTCATCGGTCGAAGGCTGCGGATCGCCCGAGGGATGATTGTGCACGAGGATGATCGCCGAAGCGCTGAGTTCGAGCGCGCGGCGCA
>Ga0181535_10007553_pt1 | contig 10906 bp, 8 predicted proteins | sample PEATcosm2014_Bin_44_FD_119774 | JGI IMG/M metagenome (GOLD analysis project Ga0181535, IMG submission 119774) | Peatland microbial communities from MTU Mesocosm Facility, Houghton, MI, USA - PEATcosm2014_Bin17_30_metaG | ecosystem: Environmental > Terrestrial > Soil > Wetlands > Peat | place...
CGGCGATACCTGATCGGTCTCGGCCCGCTCTTTCCTACACCGGCGCATTCTGTATTCATTGGTCCTGGCGGGCTCATGGGCTGCGTCGTCTGCGGACTGCTCGCGGGTGCGTTATCTGCATTGCTTACCGGCGCCGTCTACGCCGCCGAGGATGCCTTCGCAAAGCTGCCGATCCACTGGATGTGGTGGCCGGCTATCGGAGGCCTGGTGATCGGGCTGGGAGGCATGATCTTTCCGCAGGCCCTCGGCGTTGGTTACGACACAATTGCCACTCTCCTTGAGGGCAACGGCGCCATTGGCCTGCTGCTGGGAATCCTGCTGGTGAAGTCCACTATCTGGGCGGTATCGTTGGGATCGGGAACATCGGGCGGGGTTCTTGCCCCGTTGCTGATGACGGGTGGCGCATTGGGCGGCCTTGAAGCTTTGTTTCTTCCCGCGGCCGGACCCGGCTTCTGGCCACTTGTCAGCATGGGAGCGATCCTTGCCGGCACCATGCGTTCGCCATTCACCGGAATCGTATTCGCAATCGAGCTGACACACGACGTGAACATGATCCTGCCACTCATCGTAGCCGCCGTCATTGCGCACACGTTCACGGTGTTGGTGTTGAAGCGCTCGATCCTGACTGAGAAGGTGGCTCGACGCGGCTTTCATCTCAGCCGCGAGTACAGCGTGGATCCGCTGGAGGTGCTATTCGCTAGCGAAGTGATGCGTACACAAATACTCGCGTTCGAGGGGAGCGGCACGCTCGACGATGCACTGAGAATGTTGAAGAATGGCCATCCTTCTCGCGGGCAGCACCTTTATCCCGTGATCGATGCAAATCACCGCCTGAGGGGTGTAATCACCCGCAAGGATTTGGCCAAGTGCAGTAGCGATCGCGCCTTGCTGTCCGACATTGCACGCCGCGACCCCGTCGTGGCGGTTGCAGATGAGTCGCTGCGAACTCTAGTTTATCGCATGGCAGAAACGGGTTTCACGAGGATGCCGGTGGTGGATAGCGGCGAAGAACGCAGAATCGTAGGCATGATTTCGCTCGATGACATGCTGAGTGCGCGCGCCCGCAACCTCTCTGAGGAGCGCAGCCGGGAACGCGTCCTGCACGTTCGTCCACCGTTCCGCGGGGCGAGGAAGACAGCCCCAGTCGACGAGTAACTCTTCCTGGCTATTGAGTTGGGCCAGTATCGATTAGGATGCGGCTTTCTCCATCTCTATTGCACGCGGAAACAGTATGTTGTTCTCCAAATGAATGTGCTGGTGCAGGTCCTGTTCAAATTCCTTTAGCCCGCCGTAGAAGGCATGAAAGGTAGGGCAGGCATCCTCAGGCGTGGTGAAATTGTGGCTGAGACGACGAATTTCAGCGAGGAGCGTTCCGGCAGCATCGTGTTCCTGCGTCATCATCGCGATCGGGTTGGCAACCGTCCCGAAGCAACTGCGTGGCTTCGCGGCATGATTCGAAACGGCCCGTTCAAGATCCGCAATGTAGGGAAACAGGACGGCTTCTTCTTTCGCCAGATGCTGCGTGAGTTCCCCGTCGAGCCGCGCTAGTGTTCCAGCGATTCCCGGCAATTCCGTCTTTGTTGCGCCATGACGATTCACAACCTTCTCGGCGAGCACGGCGAGTCTAGGCAGTTCTCGCTTTACGTAGGCATGGTGCGTGGTGACGATATGCGCGCTCAGGCTCTCCAACGACTTACCGGACCAGTTTTCAACTTCTGAATCCGGCGCCTTTGCAGCCGCTTCCAACGCGGCGATCACAATGTCTACCTCAAGATTTCCGGCCATACACGCTTCGCTGAGAGGCTTGCGGCCCCCGCAGCAATAGTCGATTCCAAATCTCTCAAAAACTCTTATTGAAGATGGCTGTTCCAGGGCGATTTCGCGAACGGTCTGTGGGTTTGGGGTCATTTCGATCTCCTTTAACCACAGCGTAGGACCTCGGATTATGAACCACAGCGACTTTGGTCACTTCAATTGAAGAATCGCCGTCATTTTCTCCGCATCTTGAATTCGGCGGCAATTTTAGCAATAACCTCGCCGTCCAATACCTTCGCTGCGTAGGGGAACACGACGGTTTCCTCCATCGATATATGGGCTGAGTAGAGTTCTTTGAGTTCACCTGTCTGAGACAGTAGTCGTTCTGTCTCTTCGGGTGTCAGTCTTCCGCTGGAGATCCAGGTCAGATATATCCTCTCGATCGAATCATGCAACCGATTGGCGCGGCGATGGTCCGATTGCAGCCCGGCAATCGCGTCGATTGCTGGATTTGGTTTTCCCCGCAACCGAGGAAACAGAGACTCCTCCTCATCGGCAGTATGCCGCTGCCCACCCAGTTGGAAATACTGAAGAGCCGATTGAACCGCGCTCTTCTCTTCATCGGTCAATTCTCTGTTTTTGGCGCGCTCAACTACAGCGCATAAAATCCCAAGAAAGCCTTCGACCCTGCGGTGGCAGTCCACTAGCATCCCAATTGGATCGTCGAATCCGCTGTCCGGTTTTGCGCCTATTTGTACCGCCAAGTTAGTTCTCACGTTTCTGCCTGGTCACGACGCTCCAGCGTCGAACATCTCCAGGCTGCAAGTTGAATGCGAGTAAGCGCCAATGGAAATGCCTGATCAGCGAACGTGCCCATCTGACGCACCCGTTTCCACTCCGGGATGCACCCACGCGTAAGTTGCACCCAGCCAGGAACGGCTTGATGGCGCTTCCGGTAAATGAGGAATCAAAGCCCACAGTCCGATCAGAGCCAGTCCAACGAGATTCGGAAATAGCAGCGGAGCCATTGGAGGAGCGCCATTGACGAGTTTGTCGAAGACGCTGCTGCCGGGCTCGAACAGATTCGCGCGCAGATGAAACCAGAATCCCAAAACACCGACGAAGGCCTGCGCGAACATTACCACAAGGCAAGCGTCGAGAAATCGGCGCGTCACCACCGCCATGAGGAGGACGATCAGGAATCCGGTAGCAAATGCCGAAGAAACAACGGGAATCCATTCGGTTCTTGCAAAGAAGCCATTGGATGCGTGGTCGGTCAACGACAGAACGAAGTTCCCGAAGAAGCCGCCCAGCGCCAGGAGGATCACCCAACGCGCCCACTCGGCACTTCGCGCAGCCACCATGCGATTCATCAAGAGGAGAAAGCCGAGGCCGGTATACGCGAGCGGCGCGGCAAAAGGCGCTGCGTAGGTGAGGCTCTTCAACGTGCGATCCAGAAAGAACCGGCTCTCCAAGTGGTAAAGCACTCCGCCTAACCCGACCAGCACTGAAAGACCACCGACCAGGTAGCCTACGTCGCGCCAAGGAGCTTCAAATCGACCTATCCAGCGCAGGGCGATCACGGCCGCGAGCACTACCGGCGAGCCCATTGAAAAGTAGAGCGGGATATACTCCGCCGCCTTTTGAAAATGATTCACCGAATGTGCGAGGTAAATGTCCGCGGCAAGAATCGCCAGATTCACGGTGACAAACAGCTCGACCCAAAGCGGGAGATCGTGCACCCACAGCAGGCGCGGGTCGAGAATGATCTTCTGAATGCGAAGGAGCAGTTTACTTGTGAGCATGCTCTCTCCGTAGTTCGTCGGCGTCGTGCTGAAGTTCGACGGTCTTCGACAGCATTTCGTAATTGCCGTGCCATTGGACGAAGTCGGCGCCTCCCATGAAGGCTCCGTGCTTGCTGGTGCGGCCGTCGTAGTGCCACAGATTGAAGTAGGCAAAGTCAATCGGGTGGCTGAACGGAGGGCCCGTCAGGGTTCCGTCTTTGTGCAATCCATCCATGATGTCCTTGGCGGCAAGAACCTTGGCGTTTGTGCCCTTGATGACCTCTTCACCCTGGTCGTAGACTCGGTCGATACGCGCCGGGGTGTGGCATTGGGTGCAGACCTGCTTCATATTGATCTGGGCCTGAAGGTAGTTTGGACGATGGGTCGTGACAGCGTCGGCGAGATACCAGCCGAGTCGATCGGACGGATTGTGAGTAACCTTCAGGCCGTTGATGCCGCTCATATGGCAGGTCGCGCAGGTTGGCACGAACATGTCGCGAGTCGTCAACGTGCGAGGATTGGCGTCGAGCCGAAGAAGGTTGCGTTGGGCGGCGAACATCACGCCGTGCTTTGACTCGTTATAGATCTCAACCTGGGAGTGGTCGGGCCCCATATGGCACTGGCCGCAGGTGGTGGGCAGGCGGGCGAGAGCAACAGAGTTGCTGTGGCGCGAGTGGCATTCGGTGCAACTGCCAATCGTGCCGTCGTCGTTCGGCTTGCCAATGGCGTGGCACTGTTCGCAACCCGAAGTGATTGCTGGATGCCCCTCAGGAACCGTAAGTGGGTTGGGCGGACGCTTCGTTCCCCCGGGCTGGAACTGCTCGCTGAAGGCAACCTGCTCCGCACTCAATCCCGCTTCGCCATGCACGGCCGCCCAACTGGGCGCGGCGTGACGGCTGCGCAGAAACTCCTGATAGATGCCTTCGTGACAGGAGCGGCAGTTGCCTGCCGTCAAGTGAGTACTGATCACGAAGCCGTGGTGATCCACCTTCTGCTGGCCGGGGCCGGGTTCGTGACAGTCCAGGCAATTCACGCCTTTCTTCGCATGTACGGACATCTCGTATTCGTGAACGACGGAGTATTGAAGCCGGGCATGGCACTCGGCACACTTGCCGGACGCGCGAACAAAGTCGGCGGTAGGCTGGTCGGTCTCTACCTTGGGGCGGGCTCGATTGACAAGGAAGGCGGAAAGTATGAGAGCAAACGCAATGACGACGGCCACAAACACAGAACGAAACGACATGGACACGCCCCCTGGGGAGAACTTGATGTGTAAGCCTTCTTGCGGTTCAGATCTCCCGACAAAGCAACACAAGGGCAACTGTATCAGGCCTAACGGCCGGTGTGCCTCAACAGGACACGACTGGAAGGACGCACTCACCAAGTCTAAATCGGCAGTCAATCTCCTTTCAGTGACAAAAGTCCCTGCATTGATCTCCGCCAGACTCCAGGGTGGGGCTAAGCCGCGACATGGGGTCTTGTGCCTTCATTCTGTTCACCGGCAGTTCCATTACCAGTGGCCAACGCAAGTGATCTGTAGATAGCAGATGGGCGTTACTTGTCCCTTATTAGCTTTCGAGGTTAAGGAATCTCCGCAGCTTCGAGCCGCATGCAACAACTTAAAGTAGGGGACACTGAGAATCTGCAGAATGGCGATAGAGAATTTCATCTTCGACTACGAGGACCCCATCCGTTAGAATCCGCGCGCGCAACCCACCCCGGCCTTTCAGGAATTCCTCGGCGCCGGGTGCGATGGCTTTGTCCATCCAATAACAGGGGCTGCACTCAGCTACACCTGAAAAACGCACGCCTTGTACGTCAAACTCTCTTTCGATCAGGGAATTCAGATCCACTCCAGCGGTGATGACGTTGCGACGGGTTGCCCCCGGAGACTTGTCGTGCACGCCGAGAAGATTACAGAGTTCCTCGAAGACCTCGGAAGAGAAGAAAGTGATCTGTCCCTTGTAGTTGTCCTTGTAGTCGAAGAAGCGGTCTCCTTCAACTCCGCGACCGGCCATACAACGGAGCTCCGCACACTCGATCAGCGGATACTCTCCGGGCGGCTGTTCGTGGTGGCCAAAGAAATTATGCCCTGGCGAAATGTATAGCTTGCAGACTCTCATCCTGCATCCCTGTTTTGATTTTAATAGGAATGACAGATACAAGAAAGATGCCTTGCGGCTCAGTACACATCCCGATGGTAGCGATGCTGCTCTTTCAGGGTTTCCACATATTCCTCCGCAGCAATCGCCGGCATTCCCCCTTGCGTTTGAACAATGGTTTGCAAGGCTCCATGCACATCCTTCGCCATTCGTGACGCGTCACCGCAGACGTAAACACTAGCCCCATCCTGCAACCAACTCCAAAACAACGGAGCCTGCTCCAGCATACGATCCTGCACGTAGATCTTATCTTCCTGATCGCGCGAGAAAGCAGTATCCAAGCGGGTCAGATGCCCATCGGCCTGCATGGCCTCCAACTCGTCCCGATAAAGGTAATCGGTTGTTGCGCTGCGCTCACCAAAGAAGAGCCAGTTTTTTCCCTTGGCCCCCAGTGCGCGGCGCTCGTGCAGAAAGCCACGGAACGGCGCAATGCCCGTGCCGGGTCCAATCATGATCATGGGGGCGTCGGAATCATTTGGCAATTTGAACCGCTTGTTCGGTTGAATGTAAAGAGGCAAACGGTCAGAGACGGAAGCGCGATCGGCAAAGAGCGTCGAGCACACTCCTCCGCGCTCACGGTTGTGCGCGCTGTAGCGCACCACGGCCACTGTGGTATGAATTTGCCCGGCATGAGCAATGGGGCTGGAGGATATGGAATAGAGACGCGGCGTAAGTTTGGGCAGCATTGCCACAAGTTCTTCCGGGCTCTGCACCACGCCAGGATACTCGATCAACAGGTCAATCAGTCCTCGGCCGTAGAGGTATCTGTCCAGTTCCGGCTGCTGCCTGGGTTCCAGCAGCGAAGAGAGCAGCGCGCACTTGCCCAGGTTTGCATATTCAGTGACCATCTTGCGATTCAGGCGGGTGATTTGCAGATGGTGAGTTAACGCATTGTGAAGAGGAATGGTTTCTGCCTTACCGCATTGAACCCGCTCGTTGCCGTTGAAGCGTAGAGCTTGCAGGATCTCGGCGACCAGGTTGCAATCGTTTGCGGGCAGAACACCGCAGGCGTCGCCGGATTCATACTGAATACCCGTTCCCTCAATGGAGAATGCCAGATGAAGTGTCGTCTTGCTGGAGGTCTTGTGCGTAAGATCTTTTTTGTGAATCAGCGGAGCAAAGACCGGATTATCGCGCGTAAACGAGGCATTTGGCGCTGGCCTTTCCGCCACTGCCACGGCGGTTGAAGCGGCCCTTGAAAGCTTGAGTGCTGCCGCCGATTCATTAAGCCGCGGAAGAACTTCCGCTTTCCATTGCACTAACGGCTCATCGACATCCACATCGCAATCGACACGATTGGCCAGGCGATTGGCACCCAATGCAGCCAGTTTGCTGTCAAGATCGTTGCCAAACTTGCAGAAGTTTTCGTAGTGGCGATCTCCGAGCGCGAAGACGGAGTAAGACAATCCCTCGAAGCGAGGAAAGTGCTCAAGACAGAGTTCTTCAAAAAATGGCTGAACGCCATCGGGAGCTTCACCATCGCCATAAGTGCTGGCAAAGATCAGTGCATATTTCTCCGACGCCAGCGCGGCCGGCGAATAGCCGACCAATGTTGAGACCACTGGCTGATGGCCCTGAGCCTTAAGTTCCTTGGCCAGCCTGCGCGCCAGCCCTTCGGCAGTGCCGGATTGCGAGGCATAAAGAATCGCAATGCGATGCGATGGTTTGGACTCCGCAGCGGCAGCCTGCTGACCATCGCCTGCAAACAGTCCGGCAAGAAAGCCGTTGAGCCACGCTCGCTGTTCTGGTGTGAAGGGAGCATTATCGGGAATATAGGGAGGGTTGGTGGACATAGCTACCTCCGCTCCTTTGTCGCGCAAAACGATTGCAACTCCGCAGTACTGTGTCTACGGCTGAAATCCAGGAAGGACTCATCGCTCTTCCGCTGTTCGATATAGGCGGCAAAGAGCCGTTCCATCATGGGGGGCAAATCACTATAGGCGATAGCAGGGATTAGCTCGCGCGCCAGGCCTTTGTCCAGATCCGAGCCTCCACCGATTACCACTTGATAGCCTTCGGCGCCGCCAACCTTCATGCCGAGCAGGCCGATATCGCCGATGTAATGTTGTGCGCAGGAGTGGGGACAACCGGTCACATGAAGATTGACCGGCTGTTCAATCTTGAATCGTGCATCAAGCAGACTGGCCAACTCAACCGCGTGTGTCTTGGTGTCGGTCGATGCATATTTGCAGCCGCGATTTCCTGTGCAGGCAACAGTGCCTCGCAGAACAGTTCCTGCCGTGCAGTCAAGACCGACAGCTTGAAGCGCAGCCAACGTCGCATCCAGATGAGCGGTTGGAATGTTTGGGATCAACAGGTTCTGCCAGACCGTGAGTCGCAACTCCCCGCTGCCGTAACTGCTGGCTATGTCGGCCAGGGCCAGCATCTGCGCGGCAGGAAGACGGCCAACCGGCACGGAGATCCCAATATAGTGCAGATCGTCTTGACGTTGCGCGTGAACACCGATGTGGCCGGCGCGATCAATCGGCAGGCGCGGCTCGCACTCATTGATCGGAACGCGGATCAGCGGGAAGGACAAACGCATTTCAGTCTCATCCATAAACTTGTCGACGCCCCAGCGATCCACCAGGTATTTCAGGCGCGCTTTTTTGCGATCCGTTCGGTCGCCGTTCTCGCTGAAGACACGTATCATAGCCGCGGCAACAGCCACGGTCTGATCGGCGCGTAACAGCAAGCCGCAATTGGTAGCGAACTGTTTGTGCCCTGTTATGCCGCACAACAGTACGCGAAAATAAACGCCCGTGGGAAGGCTGCGCCCTTCACCAACGCGGACAGCAACAAAGCCAATATCGTTGGTATCGGCAACGACGCTGATGGCGCCTCCATTGTCGAAGGCAACGTTGAATTTGCGCGGCAACCCATACAGATCGCGGCTATTCAGAATGTAATGGTGAAGCGCATCGGCCAGCGGCGCCACATCGCAGAGTTCAGTGGGATCGAGTCCGGTGATCGGCGAAGCCGTGATGTTACGAATATTGTCTGCGCCTGAACCGCGCGAGGTAAGCCCAAGCGATTGCAGCTTGTTGAGCACGCGAACAATTTCTTTCGGCTGGAATTCGCGAATCTGCAGGTTGGCACGGGTCGTAATGTCCACGCGGCCCGATCCCCAATCGGAGGCCATCGCCGCCAGGCCGCGCATTTGGTGAGCGGTAAGAATGCCGCCTGGGACGCGCAGCCTGAGCATGAAGGAGTCCTGCGCGGGAGCTACGTAAAATAGCCCGTGAAATTTGAAGCGGAAAAGATCATTCGCTGCCGGTGTTCGATTTTCATCTGCATGAGCCAGCAGCTTGTCCCAGATATCAAGAGGATTCTGCTCATACTTCCATCGCTCTTCGCGGCAGAGATCGGAGACTGGCGTTCCGTGGTAGGTCTCCTCTTGCGGTTCCGCCAGATTGATCGAGCCAAGAGTTGAATCGTTGGTCAGCAGCCCGGTCGCGGTGTGGCCCGCGAAAGGACGCAAGCCATGATGCGTGGCAGTCGAAAAGATGCCGAGAAGATACTCCTTCTGTACTGCCGTGAAATCCTGGGAATTGAGGGTATCCAGCGTTTCCATGCCATCACTCCTTCCAGTAGTCCATCCATGAGGAGGACCGGACTGCCCGTTGAAAGCGCTTGTGTGCGCGTGCGCAAAGCGGCGTTGAGACCCGATGAATGCCGCAAACAATGCGGAGAATTCAAGGCTCATCACGGAGCATGGAGTAAAGGGATTGTGGTCTGAAGGCCCCAGGCACGGCGTGGTGCGGGGAAGAGAGAACCCGAGGAGACAGCCTTGTCTCACTCTTAGGGTTAGACTAGCGCAACTCGATAGAGATCACAAGCAAGTTGCGATCAATTCTTGGCTTTCCTTATACCATCTTCATGCGCTGCCGGTCTATTTGCTTCTCCCAAACGGCTCTTGCGCAGATCTTCGTTGAGAATAATTGCCTCGGCAATCTCGCGCATCGATTTGCGACGCTGACGGCTCTCCCGCTGCATGGCCTTGTAGGCAGCCTCTTCATCCAGGGCGAAATCGCGCTGCAATACTCCCTTGGCGCGTTCAATGTGTTTGCGCGATTCCAGGCGATCTGAGAGTTGGACGTTTTCGGTTTCCAGGCGCGCCCGCTCCAACTCCGCGCCCACCAGATGGCCGATCGTCGTCAGCAGCCGGACTTCATTTTCTGCATGCTGATAGGGCCTGCGATGCTGCAAATTAATGACTCCGACCAGCTTCCCGCGACAAAGAATTGGAACGGAAAGAAACGCCTCAAACGCATCTTCCGGCACATTTGGAAAGCGCTTGAAGCGTGGATCCTGCAGTGCATTCGCTGAGATCGCAACCGGCTCGCGATGCCATCCAACCCACCCGGTAATGCCTTGGCCAAGCCAGATTCCCAGATGGTCCACCAGATCCGCATGGGGGTTTTTGGATGCGCGCAAAACCAGCTGATTGTCTTCCAGCACGTAGACAAAACAAGAATCGCAGTTGATGACTGTACAGGCAAAGTCAACTATGCGACCAAGCACCGTGTGCAGCGGGTCTGAGGCTGCCATGCGGCTGCCTATCTCGTGCAGAAAATCGACTGGCGAGGGGATGGCAGGCGCTACCGTTGCAATAGCCTGGGCGCCGCTCTGCAGCAGCGGACTGACGGGAGGTGGTGGAGTGCTGGTAACATGTAACGCTGCATCGGAGCGTTTTTTATTCAAAAGAGACCGCCCATGTTGCGCCAGCTCGTTGATCAGGAAGCCCATCTTCGATTGCGTTGGCTCAAAATCTGGGTGCAGTCCGTAGGCAGACATTCCTTCGGTCGTGCTGGGACCAATCGAAGCGATCAGCGTAGAGCGGAGTCCTTCATGCAGCGCCTCTGTGTAGCCCATGCGTTCGGCCATGAGAAACAGATGCATGACCTGCCCGGCATTCATGAAGAGCACGATATCGACGTGTCCATGCGCAAGAGCAAGCACGGCTTCACGTAAGGGCTGAATGTCTTCCGGCAATGCCCATTGATAGACAAGAAGACGGGTAATTGAAATGCTCTTCTCTGCCAGCGCTGTCAGCAACTCTGGATTTGATGTTCCGTACTCCTGCACGGCGATGTTCATGCCATCCATCTCTGGGCCCAGCTTCTCTTCAAGCGCCGGCATCAGAGCACGCCACGTGAATGGCTCTGGAGAAACTACCGTGATGGGGATCTGCAACTCCCGCAA
>Ga0181535_10007555_pt1 | contig 10904 bp, 8 predicted proteins | sample PEATcosm2014_Bin_44_FD_119774 | JGI IMG/M metagenome (GOLD analysis project Ga0181535, IMG submission 119774) | Peatland microbial communities from MTU Mesocosm Facility, Houghton, MI, USA - PEATcosm2014_Bin17_30_metaG | ecosystem: Environmental > Terrestrial > Soil > Wetlands > Peat | place...
CTGGCCCCAGCGGGCCAGAACCCTGTCGGCGATGACCTTTCCCAGTCCCAACGCCGCCAGCATCAATGCGGCGGCCACCGCCATCCCCTTGTAGACGTGGTCGAGAACGTAGTGTCCCATCTCGTGGCCGAAGATGAAGAGAACCTGGGGAACCGTCAAATCCCGTGCCGTGGTATCCCACACGACAATGCGCTTGGTGGCTGCAATCCCAGTGACATAGGCATTGTAAGTGGTGAACTTCTCACTGGCGTTCATGGTGAAAATGCGCGAACGCGGAATCTGGAGCCCGCCGCGTTGCGCAACCTGTTCAATGGCGGAAACGAGGTCGGGGCGCGTCTTCTCCAGTGGTTCAAAATGGCTAAACAGGGGATCGAGAACCACCGGCGCAACAAAAACCACGAACACCAGCACCGGCAACGCCGAGAGCCACGCGTAAATCCACCAGCGCGCCGGGCTGCGTCCGATCAGGGCATAGAAGCCCCACAGCAATGGCACCAGCAGCAGAAGAGTCACCAGCTCCATCTTGGCGCGATCCCAGAACCACGAGCCCCAGTTTTGCACCGAAAGTCCATAAGACAATTGCAGGTGGTGCCCGTAGAGCCCGATCGGTAGCGAGAGAAGATCGCAGGTGAGGAGCAGCAGCGGAACGAAAATCAACGCCTGGAGCAGGCGTCCGCGAGCAAGCCGCCCGGCCAGGTCGCGATATAGCGGCGCGATCCGCACAGCCAGCAGCACCGCCATGATCGCAATCCCATAACCTGTTCCCGCCACGTACAGCGCAGTACGCGTTCGGTATAGAGCCTCCGCCCTGCGCATTTGTCCGGCTGGCAGCGAATAGGAAGACACACTTTGCCCTTTGGCCGATGCCGAGCTGGGAGTGGTTTGTCCGGAGCCGGGTGCTTCCACCCCGACAGGCGCAACTACAGCGTGTACCGGGAGCCCAGCGGAGGCAAAGCAGAGCGTCGCCCACAGCAGCGAGAGCGGAATCGTCATGAACCAGCGGCGGAGTTGGACGTGCATATACATCATTTTACGCAAGAGGAAGCTGCCCTCCGTTAGCCCTGATACTCAATTTAGCGACCAGCAATCCCGCGTCAGGCCCAAGCGCTGGACGGGACTTGGGGCACTCAAATCGCTGGGAACCAGGACAACCGAATGAGTCAAGTCTACGAAATGCGGCTCCTGCCGACGAAAACGCATTCCGAGGGCGAAAACGCGCCACACAACACCCGAACTCGACCTTTCAACCGGAGTTCCTGCATGGACGGCGCAAAAGGTTTGCGTATCTTGCGTCGGTGATAGAAGATAGTTTGTTCATATCCCCACAAGGACTTGCATCCATAATGTCGAAGCAGAACAATTCTGGTACGTCCGGTGTTTCGAATCTCGCAGAGATTGCCGCACCGAAGGGCAAACTTGGAATCATGATTCCCGGCATGGGCGCTGTAGCCACGACGTTCGTGGCCGGAGTTGAAGCCGTACGTCGCGGCTTCGCAGCCCCTATCGGTTCTTTAACCCAAATGGCCACCATTCGTCTGGGCAAGCGCACTGACGGCCGCTCCCCCTTAATCAAGGAATTTATTCCTTTGGCCAGTCTTGACGACTTGGTCTTTACCGGCTGGGACATCTTCGAAGACGATATGTACTCTGCCGCCAGCAAGGCGGGCGTGCTCGATAAAGAGCTGCTGGAAAAGATCAAGCCCTTCCTGCAGAGCATCAAGCCGCGGAAAGCCGTCTTCGATCACAACTACGTCAAGCTGATCGATGGCCCCAATGTCAAGAAGGGCAAGAACAAGATGGACCTCGCCGAGCAGCTTCGCGAGGACATTCGCGATTTCAAAAAGACTTCCGGGGCAGAGCGGCTGGTGATGATCTGGTGCGGTTCGACCGAGAGCTACACGCAGCCCAGCGAAGTGCATCAGTCGGTGCAGTGCTTCGAAAAGGCGTTGCTGGAGAGCCATCCGGATATCGCTCCCTCGCAGATCTACGCCTACGCGGCTCTCATGGAGCACGTGCCATTTGCCAACGGCGCACCCAACCTGACGGTCGATCTTCCCGTGATGCGTGAACTCTCGCGCCGCAACCTGGCGCCCATCGCAGGCAAGGATTACAAAACCGGGCAGACGCTGATGAAGACCATCCTGGCGCCCGGATTCAAGGCGCGCATGATCGGCGTGAAGGGCTGGTTCTCAACCAACATACTCGGCAACCGTGACGGCGAAGTGCTGGAAGACCCCGGCTCCTTCAAAACCAAAGAAGAGTCGAAGCTTTCCGTGCTCGACCACATCCTTCAGCCCGAACTCTACCCTGCGTTATATAAAGACATCTGTCACAAGGTTCGCATTAATTACTACCCGCCACGCGGCGACAACAAAGAGGGCTGGGATAACATCGACATCTTTGGCTGGCTGGGCTATCCCATGCAGATCAAGGTTGACTTCCTCTGCCGCGACAGCATTCTGGCCGCTCCGCTCGTCCTCGATCTCGTGCTCTTTATGGACTTGGCGCAACGCACCAGCACGCTGAAGGGTATCGGCATCCAGGAGTGGCTCAGCTTCTATTTCAAATCGCCAATGAGCGCCCCGGGGCTCTATCCGGAACATGATCTCTTTATCCAGTTGATGAAGCTCAAGAACACGCTGCGCCACTTGAAGGGCGAAGAGCTGATCACCCATCTGGGGTTGGAATACTACGACTAGGCCCGCTTTGGGGAAGGTAATTCCCCATCGAGCCGCATAATTACTAATAATAGCGCTTACGTGGTGGCAGGGCTGGCAAGTGCCAGTCCTGCTTGTCCTTAGCTCCAAACTCGACTGGGCCCATCTCGGCCCGAATGCCATTCCATTCGGGGCGTCGGCTGGCCCGGATTGGACCATCCGCGTTATCCCGAATCGTCCAGCAACGCGGAAAGCGGCCGATGATGGTTGCTGTTTCTGCAACACCGCGTATTTTCCTGTCATCCTTCGCGCCCCGGCTGCATCCAATTCCGACATGGTGCGACGCGCGACACAAATCGGGCTGCTTCTCTTGTTCTTTACCTCTGGGCTCTTCGCTGGACCTTCAGGTACGTTTCTTGGGACACTCGTTAGCCCTTCCGGAAACCATTCGGAAGCTCGGTGGATTTACGTGAAAGGCAAAAACGGCGTCATCCGGCGGGTGGAAATCTCCGCCGCGAAAGTGGGCTACGCCGAAAACATCCCTGCTGAACAGCAAAAACAACCGGCAGCAGCCGCGCTGCAACCTGGAACCGAGATACGAGTCACGGCCTCGCAGGATGCCAACGGAGAGTGGCGTGCAAGCCGCGTAGAGATTACCGCCGCCGTAAAGGACATTCCACCGGCGGATTCCGATGACACGGATGACGCCGATTCAGATTCAGAGGGAACGCTTCCGGATGGCTTGCGCGTGATCTGATGCTAGCGGTTCATGCGTTTAATCCGCAGAAGCGAGTGTAGCCTGCGTGAACACCGCTGTCAGGAAATATTTCAGCTGCGCTTGAGTTCGCACAGTGCCTGGAAGCCTCGCTCCGCTCAGCATGACAACCCTTTCGCATACTTTGGAAACCGCTGTAATCTGCAAAAGGCTCGGGAGCAAACTCCCGAGCCTTTCCGCACGCTCATAATCGGCATTCACATCCAGAAAAGCGCCATCAACGGGGGTCGTGCTCGTGCTCCTCTCTGCCCTCGTGTCTCCCCTCCGGGTAGTAGCCTTGGCGATAGCCGCGCTCGTACGCTTCCCGATACTCCTGCTGATAGCGACCTTTATCGCCGAAATGCTTGTCATATCCGTGGTCGGCGTGCTTGTAGCTGCCGTCCTCCGTGGGATGGAATTCGCTACGACGTTCGAAGTCGACGCGACCATCGTGCATCCCGTCCTGATAGCCCATTTCCTGCGCTCGTGCCCGCCCTTCTTCCCAGCGTTCGTGTTCGTCGAAAAACGCCTTGACCACGGGTGGCCCGCTATATGTCGTCTGCGCCGCCCCATAGACTGCGCCGCCCGCCATCAATACAAGCGTCATGACGTACGGATGAATCTTTTTCACGGTTCACTCTCCTGTCATTCTTACAGGACCGCTGCCGGGTATTGCCATTGCCGCGGCACGCCCGTGCGCCCCCGTAGGAAGGTTCGAATGCCGACCATGAGAATCTGTTGCTTGTGAAATCCAAGAATCCGGAAGGTCGCTTGAACGGCCCGGCACTCCGGAGAATATTATTAGGAATCGCGGGCGGCCTTTGGCCCTGCTATTTTGCACTCCAGAGTACAGGCATGATTCGCAGACTGAGAGAGTTCTACCTGGTCCTTGCCATGAGCACATTCCTGACCGCGCAATCTCCATTGCTTCCACAGGCCATCACCAATCCAATGCAGTTGCAAAGTAAGCCGAAGACCGATTTGCAGAGTTTCACCATTGAGAAGCTCTATACAACGCGGTCTATCGGCGGCTCTTCATGGTCGCCCGACGGCAAACAAGTGGTGTTTGTATCCAACATCAGTGGCCGCCAGAACCTGTGGCTGGTGTCTGCCGAAGGCGGCTGGCCGATGCAGCTCACGATCAGCGATCAACGCCAAGCGGAGCCTGTGTGGTCGCCCGACGGCCGGTCGATTGCCTTCGTCAGTGACGACGATGGCAACGAACTCTGGAATATTTTTCTGGTCTCACCGCAAAACGGCGATGTCGTCAACCTGACGGCGTCGTCCGCCACGTCGAATATGGCACCTGCGTGGTCGCCCGACAGCAAACGAGTGGCCTATATGACACGCGCCAGGAGTTCAGCCAGCTACGAGATCGACGTCATCGAGATTGAAACGCGGACGACGACGCACATCACACGCAATACACCGCGCGAGTGGAGCAATGACCATCCCATCTGGTCACTGGACGGTAAATGGCTCGCCTGGACGCAGCACCACGCCAACGGCAAGAACAGCAATGTACTCATCGCCGAACTGGCCAGCGGCAGAGTCTTGAACTTGACCGCGCACGATGGAGATATTACCTACTCCGCCTCCAGTTGGTCGCCCGATGGTAAGAAGCTGCTCATCACTTCCAATGCCGCGAATGGCTACGAAAACGTTGCGCTGCTCGACCTGGACGGAGAAGTTCGATGGCTGGCCAGCGATAAGCGGGAGATGCACGCGGGAAATTTTTCACCCGACGGGAAAAAGCTGACTTGGACCGTCAACGTGGACGGCAACACGGCAATCTATCTCAATGAACCGGCAACCGCTGCCCCAACCCGGGCAACTACGGCGCGTGCCGAGAGACACGGAAAGACTGAGGCGCTGCCACTTCGCACGGGACTCAATTCGCTTGCCGGCGCGGACACCGCCTTTAGCCGCGATGGAAGCCATCTGCTCATCAATCACGCCGGCGCCGACGCTCCTGGCGAACTCGTTAACCTCGATCTCACCACAAAGAGTGCTCGGCAGATCACCAACTCGCTGGTCGCCGGGCTGCACGGCGAAGATATGGTAGAACCCTCGCTGGTACGCTATCCCAGCCGCGACGGCAAGTGGCAAATCTCTGCTTTGACTTACATCCCTCACAACATCGTCAAAAACGCGGCCTATCCCGCGATCGTCTGGATTCACGGCGGACCATCATCTCAAACCGTGAACGGGTTCAACCGGTTCATTCAGTACATCGTGAACCAGGGATATGTAGTCATCGCGCCGAACTATCGCGGCTCGACCGGTTACGGCAAGCTGTTCAACGACGCCAACCGCATGGACGCTGGCGGCGGCGAACTCGAAGATGTGCTCGACGCGGCGGAGTTCATCGGCAAATCGGGCTTCGTCGATCCGAAGAAGTTGATCGTAATGGGCGCCAGCTACGGCGGCTATCTTTCAATGATGGCCGTTACCAAGGCTCCCGCGATGTGGGCTGCCGCCGTCCCGATTGTTCCGTTCGTCAACTGGTTTACCGAGTTCCAGAACGAAGAGCCGCCGTTGCAGGAGTATGACCGCCTCTTTATGGGAGACCCCGTCAAGGACAAGGCGCTCTGGGAGGATCGTTCGCCAATCAACTTCATCGACCGCATCAAGGCTCCAATGCTGCTGTTGGCCGGGGAAAACGACCCGCGCTGCCCGTCCTCGGAGGCGAAGCAGGTCGCCGATGCCATCCGCAAGCGCGGCGGCTCCGTGCAATTAAAGATCTACGCCAACGAAGGACACGGCTTCTCACGGTTGGAAAACCAGATTGACGCCTACAAACGCGCCTCCGACTTCATCAAGAGCCACGTGCCCTCGCCGGGATGCGGGTGCACGGTGGTCGAGTGAAGCCGCATAAGCTTCAGGATGTCATCCTGAGCGAAGCGAAAGATCTATGCATTATCAATGCAAATACATAGATTCTTCGCTCGCTACGCTTACTCAGAATGACACTTTAAAAGGACAGACTTCTGGGAGGCGACACTGGCGTTGAAATAGCTGGGTAGGCTCTTAGCTCCCTTTCCGACGGTCAGCGATCTGCGCCCGTCGCACCAGCGCCTCGATCAGTCCCGGGATGGTGTATTGCTCCGCCTGCACGTCCACGTTGAGATCGTATTCACGCAGGGTTGCCGACGTCACTGGCCCAATGGAGATATTGAGCACGCCGGAGAGCAGCTTCGATTTGCCGGAGCGAATCGCCAGCAGGTTTACATAATTGCGGACAGTGGAAGAACTGGTGAAAGTGATCGCGTTGGGCCGCTCGACGCTACTCCTGAGCGCGGCGCGCAACTGGTCGCGCGAGGACTTCGGCACTACTGTCTCATAGGCCTCAACCACATCCAGGTGAGCGCCCAGTTTGCACAACTCGCGGGGGATCACATCGCGCGCAATCTTGGCCCGCCAGAGCAGCACGCGCTTTCCGCACACTTGATCGGCGAGGGCTTCCACCACTGCCTCCGCGATGTATTGCTTGGGCGTAATTTCCACGGCGAATCCCTGCCGCTCGATGGCGCCCCTGGTGGCGGGACCAATGGCGGCGAATTTCAAGTGAGCCAGCGCGGAATGAGGAATAGCCAACGTTCGCATCCGCTCGAACAGCGCTTCGACGCCGTTGACACTGGTCAGGATGACCCATTCGTATTCTGAGATCAGGCGTAGCGCGTCGTCCATCATCTTTGACGAGTGTGGAGGCCGAATCTCAATGAAAGGAATTTCCAGCACGCTGGCACCCTGCGCGCGCAGCCCTTCCGCCAACACGCTGGCCTGCTTCTTGGCCCGCGAAACAATAATCCGCCAACCTGCCAATGGCAGATCCGTCGCGCCAGTTTGTGCTTCGGGGTTCTCCATCAGGTCCGTAGTCTATGGCTGTTGCGGCGCCGCTGCGGCTGAACCATAGACTTCTTTCAGAATTTCATCTCCGCCATTGTGCAACAGCAGCAGGCCGGCCCGTTCGCCCAACTCCAGTGGATCGGTTCCAGTCTGCACTTCGCGCAGCACCTTGCTTCCGTCCGGCTTGGCGCAAATGGCGGTGAGCGTCAGCTTCCCTTCTTCCATCTCGGCGAAGGCGCCGATGGGCACCTGGCAACCGCCGCCCAACTGGTTGAGCAGCGCACGTTCGCAACTAGTGGCCGCGCGGGAGGCTTCGGAATCGAGGAACTTCACGGCATCGCGCATGACGCTGTCGCCGCTGCGAATTTCAATGCCGAGCGCTCCCTGTCCGGCTGCGGGACACATCACATCCGCGTCCAGCACCTGCTTGACAAATTGTGTTTTGCCCAAACGATTCAATCCCGCCGCGGCCAGAACAATTGCGTCGTATTCGCCCTCTTCCAGTTTGCGGACGCGAGTGTCCACGTTGCCGCGCAGCGGGAATATTTCCAGGTCCGGTCTTTGCTGCTTCAATTGCGCCTGCCTGCGAAGGCTGCTGGTGCCCACCTTCGCGCCTTTTGGCAAATCGGCAATACCCGAATACTTCACCGAGAGCAAGACATCGCGCGGGTTTTCCCGTTCGGTGATGGCCGCAATTTCAAACTCCGAGGCAAGCTCCGTGGGCAAGTCCTTCAGGCTATGGACGGCAATGTCAATGCGACCCACCGCCAGGGCATCTTCAATTTCTTTCGTGAACATGCCCTTGGTGCCGACCTTGGCCAGCGCCACGTCGGTAATCTTGTCACCGGTCGTTTTGATGATTTCCAGTTCTACCTGGTGACCCTGTTCGCGGAGCAAGGCGGCAATATGATTGGCCTGCCAGAGAGCTAATTGTGATCCGCGGGAGCCAATACGAAGAACGGCCATTCGAAAAGCATTCCTTTCAAGCCTGCCCGTCAGAGCGATTGCCGCTTTTGGCGTCGCCCGAAGCGGCGTCGGAGTCGAGCTTCTGTTGCTCGTCGCGCAAATTGAAAAGGCGTCGTACCAGATCGATCACGGTCGTAGCCTCTGGATCGCGAGCCGCGCTTTTCAGGGCGGTAATCGGCGTGTGCATGATCTTATTGATGATACCGCGAGTCAGTGCCTCGACCGCTATTTCCTGCTCGGGACTGAGCGTCCCAAGCCGGCCACGGACCCGGTCAATCTCGGCTTGGCGCACGGTTTCCAGGTGCTCCTGGAGCGACACGATGGTCGGCACCACGTCGAGCGTTTGCAGGCGCGATTCGAACTTGTCGACTTCCTGCTCGATCAGCGCCTCCGCCTTTACGGCCTCGCGCTTGCGATCGCCAAGGTGTGACTGCACTACCTGCTGAAGATCATCGATGTCGTAAACGAAGATGCCGTCCAGGTCGTTCAGTGCCGGATCGACATCGCGCGGTACCGCGATATCGATAAAGAACATTGGACGGTTCCTGCGCCGCAACAGGAACTTCTCGCCGTGGTGCTTTTCGAAAATGGTGTGAGGCGCACCGGTCGAGCTGATCACGATATCGGCGCGGTCGACCGCATCGTAAAGCTTTTCGAACGGAATCGCTTCGCCATTGAACTTCTGCGCCAATGCTGCCGCACGTTCAAAGGTGCGGTTGCTGACGTAAATCTTGCCTGCTCCGTGCGCGATCAGGTGGCGTGCCGCCAGTTCCTGCATTTTGCCCGCGCCCACCAGGTAGACGGCCTTGCCTTCGAGGCTGCCAAATATCTTTTCCGCCAGTTCCACCGCCACGGATGCGACAGAAACCGAGGAACTGGCGATCGCCGTCTCGTTGCGAATCCTTTTGGCCACCGCGAAGGCCCGGGTAAACAGCGCGTCCAGATGCGACTGAACCGCACCAACCGCCCGCGCAACCGCGTAAGCTTCCTTTACCTGACCAAGAATCTGCGGCTCCCCGACGACCATCGAGTCCAAACTCGAAGTCACCCGGAAAACGTGACGGACCGCCTCGCGCCGCTCGTAGTGGTAGAGATACTTCGCGTATTCCTCCGGCTCCAGCCGATAAAACTCCCGCAGGAAGCCCTTGAGGTCACAACTGCCGTTGACGCTTTTGGCGATCATTTCCACCCGATTGCAGGTGGAGACAATCATTGCCTCATCCACGCCCGTGTACTTCGCCAATCGGCGCACGGCTTCGGGCAGCTGCGCTTCTGGAATGGCAAAGCGCTCGCGCACCTCGACCGGAGCCGATTTGTGATTCACGCCGATGAGGAAGAAGTTCATGGAGCAATAAACCTATGAACTCTGCTCAGGTAATTCGCGGCCCAGGCGCAGACCGCCGCGACAAACGCGAAGGTCGCAAGGTAAGCGGCCTTGCGTCCACGCCAACCCGAACTCCAGCGCGTGTAAATCAGCAGCATGTACACGCCCCAGGCCACAAGCGAGAGCACTACCTTGGGGTCGGCAAAGTATCGCGCCCCGAATCTTTCGTGCGCGATCACCGACCCGATGACCAGCCCGATGGTCATGAATGGAAAGCCCACCAGCAGCGACTTGTATCCGAGTTCGTCCAGCACCTGCAAGGCAGGCAACCGGCTGACGAGACGCGAAGGCTGCTTCGATTTGAGGCTGTGCGCTTGCAACAGGTAGAGCAGGCTGGATAGAAAACTCAGGAAAAGCGCGGCATAGCCGACCAACAGCATCGAAACGTGCACCACGATCCAGCCACTGCGCATCATGGGCGAGGTGAATTCAGGTGGACGAAGATTCAGGGCCGATCCGAATGTCAGCAGAAATGCCACCGGGAAAATAAACAGTCCCGCGGCCGCACTCCGAAAACGCAGGTAAAGGAAGACGAACAGCCCCATCAATAACAGCGCCAAGTCCGATTCCGCGTGACGGATGGTGAGCAAATCCAGGTAGCCGTCCATGAGCGCCGTTTCGACCAACGAAACGAAATGAAACACCAGGCCCAGAACGGCGGCAGGTACGGCGATTCTACCGAATCTCTCGCCCCTTTGGGCGAGCAGGAGCAGGGCGTACAGCAACCCCAACCCATACAAAACCGTCGCAACTCGAAGCCACAGAAGAGGCATATTTCCCAGCTCCGACCCCCCGCGCTGGGCAGGCGCCCGCGGCGAACCGGATCACCTTTGATTATACAAAGCGGTCGAGGCGCCCACAGTGAAAGTATCACAACATTCTGTGATTCTCGTCACAAGCGATTGCGGAGCTTCGGCCGGAAATCACAGCCACAGGACTGGCGCCGGGCCACCTGGCGCGGTTCTTGAGGAGGTACTCAGACATGGCGAGCGAAACCGAGCCAGCGGCGATTCGACTACCCCAAACTATAGATCCAGCGGCGCAAGCAGCTCCTCCAGCTTCTCCGGGCCAACTTGCAGTTGGCGGTGAAACTGGTGCAGGTCTTCAATTTCGTCAAAAGCCCGATGCAGTTCCAATTTGGCCGCGGCATAGCGTTCGCGGTCATCGAGTGCGCGCCCGTGACGTGCAGCCCAGTCCGCTGCCGCCTCGTCCAACACCAGGACGCTGACCGCAAAGACTGAGCGTTGGCGGTCGCAGGAGACGTCATACACATATTCCACGCCCGTTCCACAGA
>Ga0181535_10007557_pt1 | contig 10903 bp, 12 predicted proteins | sample PEATcosm2014_Bin_44_FD_119774 | JGI IMG/M metagenome (GOLD analysis project Ga0181535, IMG submission 119774) | Peatland microbial communities from MTU Mesocosm Facility, Houghton, MI, USA - PEATcosm2014_Bin17_30_metaG | ecosystem: Environmental > Terrestrial > Soil > Wetlands > Peat | place...
GACAACATTGTTCTTCGCTGGCAAAGCGTTGCTCAAGGTCAAGCAGGGATCTTGGATAATCTTCCAACACCAGGCGACACTACAGCTTGTGCTTGGTTGCGTCAATAGGATAGCCAGACCAACTGAAATAACCATGCCATGGTTTGGCAGCTCTAGTGTCTCATAAACGACTGGAGTTATAGTCGTTTCTTCCTCGATTTTGGCAAAGTGCAGCCGGGTTTGATTTGCTCCAAGGTCTGGCGGCACTTTTTTAACTTCCCGACGATGGATTCGACGGTGGCCGTGAGGGCGATAGTCACCCGTTGACGTAGAAAGCGCACGACAATAGCGGCGGCATCGGAAGTCGTGTTCTCATGCCGGACGAGCGGATAAAAATACTCCCAAAGTTCGCAAGTTACTGAAAATCAATATATTTTACTCACAACGTTTATGTGGGGCTGCTTGATCTTGCCACTCAGCCTTTAATGGAGCTTTTGCCAACGATAGGGCGGTGAACTGGTGTTGTGCTCAGGAAGTTGTGAAAGGATTAAGCAGAACGACGCCGGTGTGCGCGACGTCGGTTACATTCCGAGTCGCCAGCGTCAGGTCATGCACCATTGCAGTCGCCGCCAGCAATCCGTCCACAGTTGAGAGGGGACGAATTGCGCTCAGACAACCCCATTGATCCGCCACCGCCGTGGTGATCGGGAGTATCTGGTCCCCGTAACGCTGTTCCAATCCCTTGAGCCATTCCGCCAGCGCGCGAGCTTTGACGGGGTCTTTGGACCGCGCCTGCTCGATACCTTTGCGGATTTCTCCGATGACCAAAACGCTCAGGAATAGGGCGTCATCATCCACCGATTCAAACCAAGCCAAAACATTTGGATTGATGCGGCGGCCTTTGCGCGTCTCGCTGACCACGTTGGTGTCCAATAGGTAGCCCCTCACAGATCCACCTCGCGACCCAAGTCCCGCTTCCGTTCGAACAGTTCATCCGGTCCAACGTCCGGCATCTGGCGGAGATATTGCTTGAAGGAGATTTCCTTGGCCGCCCTGCCGAGCAACGACTCCCGCAGGATTCGGCGATGTTCCTCTTCCATCGAAACCCCATGCGCCCCCGCTTGTTGTTTCAGTTTCTTGACGACCCTGTCCTCGATTTGTCTGACAATAAGTTGTGGCATATTTACTCCATTTCAGTTCCGCTATCAATGATAGCACAAAAACACATGAAGGGAAGAAGCAAATTGCGCACTGCGCTGCTTCGCCCAAAAAGTCTTGGGGGCAACAGCTTGAAGTTCTTGGTGCGGTGCGGTTGGAGATGATGGCTTTGCCAAATCCGCTGGATGGTCTGGGCGACTTGTTGGGGAGTGCGGTGGGCGCGGCCCCATTGTTCCAATACCTGGCGATCGGTTTCGTTCAAAATCACGGGCATAGCCTGTCGCGACATGGAGAAAGAATACCAAAATCCCAAATAACACCGGTTATTTATGAGACACTACACTAGTTGTACGCCACGGGTTGAAACCGGGAATGTTTGCAAAATGCATGAGGAAGCAGACCTGCCCGCCGCCAAATACCCGAGGGTGGGGACGCAACCCAGAATCAATTTGGCTTCTTTGAGTGACGGCGCTTTCTCGCGACCAAAAAGCTGTCTTGAGATCGTCGGGAGTAGATACCCCGAGCTTGAGCAAAGCCAATTGGGACTTGTAGCATTCGGCAATGGGCGTCCCATTTTTTCCGGTGCGCCCGACACACCCTGCAAGGAGAATAACTGCGGCTATAAGCGCGTTACAACTTTTGGTTCAATTTGAAGTTAAGTTTCCATCTCTTCACCGTCCACTGTCTTTTGCTCCCATCTCCCGATCGCCGTCGAGACGGCCGGGCGCGCCGTTGCCGCATGGAAGACCCTTGAACAAAAGGACGTCCTGCCCAAAGAGTTGAGGAATTCGATCAGCAGGCAGATTCTCGGTGTGGCAGCCGCGATCAAGTGACCCGGGCCAGACTTGCGAAAAATATGATTCTTTGTCAGTGTACCCGCCAGTCCGGGCTGTTGACGGGAACTTTGATCTGTTGAGCTTATGAAATCAGCACATTTTAATCGGCGCCAATTTTTGAAAAAATCCGCGGCGGTCACGGGCGCGATCATGCTCGGGCCGGCGCTCATGCGGGGCCGGGCGGCTGCGGCCAAACGCACGGCGGCGGATCAGGTGACTCTCGGCCGGACCGGGATAAAATTGAGCCGTCTCGGCATGGGCACGGGCACTGACAGCGGAAACGTCCAGCATCAGTTGGGACAGGAAGTTTTCAACAGCCTGGTGAAATATGCCTACGACCAGGGGATAACCTATTTCGATTGCGCCCAATCCTACCAGACCTTTCCGTGGCTCGGCGGCGCCATCAAGGGCTTGCCGAGGGAAAAACTGTTCATCCAATCCAAGATTGGCGGCCAACCGGAGGATATACTGGCCGCCATTGATCATCATCGCAAGGTGTTTGACACGGATTACGTCGATAGCATGTTGGTCCATTGCATGGTTCACCATGACTGGACCGACAACTGGAAGCGGATCATGGACGGGTTCGACGAAGCCAAGAGCAAGGGTTGGATTCGGAGCAAGGGCGTCTCGTGCCACAGTCTGCCCGCTTTGCGCGCCGCAAGAGCCACACCGTGGGCGGAGGTCCATTTGGTGCGCATCAATCCCCAGGGGCGGCGCATGGACGGGCCGGAGGAAACGGTCTGGCCCGGGGTGGACAAGGGACATGAAGTGGCGCCGGTGTTGGAGGAGATTCGGGCCATGCACGAGAAAGGCCGCGGCGTCATCGGCATGAAAATCATCGGGAACGGCATGTTTGTGGATGCGGCCGACCGGGAGAAGTCCATTCGATTCGCAATGGCGCAGCCCGCGGTGGACGCGGTGGTGATCGGGGTCAAGAATCGCGCGGAAATTGACGAGGCGATTCACCGCATCAATAGCGCGCTGGCCGTTTAAGACCTATTCCATTCCCAGGCGTTGCTGGATTTGTTCCAGCGGCACGCCCTTGGTTTCAGGCACCATGGTCTTCACCCAGACAAGCTGGATAACCATCATAAACGCGAAGAACGAAAACACGCAGCCCGGCGGAAAAGCGGTGACCATGGTGGGGAAGAACGTGGTCAGCAATGCGGCAAAGACCCAATGAGTAAAACTGCCGAGGGACTGGCCGGCCGCGCGATGGCGGTTGGGGAATATCTCGGCAATAAACACCCAGATGACCGCCCCCTGGCCGACGGCATGCGCCGCGATAAAAGCAAAAATACAAACCGGCACGATGCTGTAATGCTGGGTGAAAAAGGCCCAGGCGGCCAGTCCCAGCGAGGAAATGTATCCCACTGAACCGATCAAAAGCAGCGTGCGCCGCCCCAACCGGTCGATCAGCCACAAACCCACGAAGGTGAAAATCAGATTCGTCACGCCAATGCCGACCGATTGCAACAAGGCCGCCTTCGCCCCAAGCCCGGTCATCTCAAAAATACGCGGAGCGAAGTAAAGAATCGCGTTGATTCCCGACATCTGGTTGAAGAAGGCGATCAAAATCGCGAGCAGGATCGGAATGCGCAACCGCCACGTCCAGAAATGACCCGCCGCCCCCGGTTGGGCGGAGGCAAATACAATCTCGTTCGCCATGGCTTCAATCTCGGATTGGGACGCCTTGGGTTCGACCAGTTGCAGAACTTTCATGCCGGCGGCCCGGTCGCCTTTTTTGCCCAGAAGCCAGCGGGGACTTTCGGGTAGCCAGAAGCAAAGCAGGGCGTAAGCCAGGGAAGGAAAGGCGGCGACGCCGAGCATCCAGCGCCAGGCGTTTTCACCGACACCCGCGAGCAAGGCGTTGGACAGGAAAGCGACGAGTATGCCAAAAACAATGTTGAACTGAAACATTCCCGCCAGCCGTCCGCGATACTTGGGCGGCGCGATTTCAGAAATATAAAGCGGCGCCACCACGGTGGAGATGCCGATTCCCAGCCCCCCGATGGCGCGCGCCAGGATGAACATATAAGCGCTCGTGGCGAGACCGGACGCGATGGCGCCGATCAGGTAAAGCAGGCCGATGAAGAGCAGCGTTTTTTTGCGCCCGAACACGTTGGTCGGCCATCCGCCGATCAACGATCCCAGCACGGTGCCATAGAGCGCGGACCCCATCACGATCCCGTGCATGCCCGCGCCCAGATTCCACAACGCCTGGATTTTTTGTTCGGCGCCGGATATGACCACCGTGTCAAAACCAAAAAGAAACCCGGCAAGGGCAGACGTCACCGCCCAGAAAAAAATGCGACAGCTCATATTTTCAGTTTACAGATAATGGCGACCCGCGCAATCGCATTCGCAGGCAAAGCGCAAAGTGCTGGCTCCCGGGCGGTCTTGGAATTATACTAAGGCATGATTGATCTGACCGAAGTTCAACCGGGAGGGCGGGCGGATTTTGTCACGCGCGCGCCTTTGCCGCCGGAACGGCTGGACGCGCTCTCGCGCGACATCATCCAACTGAAACGCAAGCTCAACGCCGTCATTCTGGCCCATAACTATCAGGTGCCGGAAATCCAGGACGTGGCCGATTTCGTGGGCGATTCCCTCGGCCTTTCCCAACAAGCGGCCAAAACCGATGCCAGGGTGATTGTTTTTTGCGGCGCCCATTTCATGGCGGAGACGGCGAAGATACTCAACCCGTCCAAACTGGTCATTCTTCCCGACCTGGACGCGGGGTGCTCGCTTGAGGAAAGCTGCCCTGCCCCGAAATTGAAGGCGTTGCAGGCAACCAATCCCAATTTTTACACGGTCACCTACATCAATTGCAGCGCGGAAGTGAAAGCGTTGAGCGATGTCATCTGCACCAGCGGCAACGCGGTCAAAATAGTCCGGGCCAGCCCCAAGGAGCGCGATCTTTTGTTTGTGCCGGATGAAAATCTCGGGGCGTGGGTCATGGAGCAAACGGGCCGGAAAATGAAATTGTGGGCGGGCAGTTGTTACGCCCATGTGGAATTCACCCACGCCAACGTCATGCTCATCCGCCGGAAATACCCCGACGCGCCGCTGGTGGCGCATCCGGAATGCACCCGGGCGGTGCGGTTGCTGTCCGATGAAGTCTGCTCGACCGAACAAATGGTCGCCTTCTGCAAACGCACGCCGGCACACGCCATCCTGATCGCCACCGAGGCGGGGATGATTCACCGCCTGCGCCGGGAATGTCCCGAGAAACAGTTTATTCCCGTGCCGGTGTCGAATTGCCGCTGCAACGAATGCAAGTTCATGAAAATGAACACGCTGGAAAAACTTTACGATTGCATGTCTAACCTCAATCCGCAGGTGGAATTAAGCGCGGACATCCTGCAGCGGGCGCGCCTGCCCATTGAACGGATGCTGCAAATTTCAGCGCAACCGACCGCCAACGCGGGCTGATTCCGCCGGGCCGGCGCGGCACATGCCGCCGCTTATTTTGCCGCCGCCGCCTTGTCTGCCGCCATCGTTTTGCCGGCCTGACTGGAGGCCACCAACTCGCTCAATAGAGCGGAATTGGGGGGGATCAACGTGATGGCGGCCTGTCCTGCGATGATATTCTGCGTTTCCAAGGTTTTAAACAAAGCGCGGGAAATATCCGGGTCCTGCGAGATTTTTTGCAGCGCCGCGCCCACAATTTGCGGACGCATGGCGGCCGCCTTGGCAAACTCATTGGCGGCCTGCCGCTCGGCCGTGCTGGAGATGATGCTGACCTGGTTGACGCCGTCCTGTTTGATGGCGCCGGTGACCTGGCGCAGACGGTTGACAACCTTTTCCTCAATTTGCTTGGTCATTTGCGTGTCGCGAAAATGCACCTTGCGGATATAGACGGAGCCGAGGCTGTAGCCCCACTCCTGCGATTGCGGGGAAACCTCGTCGCGCACGGTCTGGCTCATGGGATGCCGGTTTTCCAACATGCTGGCCAGCTTGAGATTGCTCAGGCAACGGACGGTGGAGTTGCCCACGTTGGCCGCGAGCGAGCCGCGCGGGTCGGCGTTCTTGAACAGATAGGCCACCGGATCGCTGATGACCATTTCATACCAAATGCCGATGCCCATGGGCGCGCCCTCCTCGGAATTGACCGGCGTGCTGCGGAGATAGGTCTGGTCCAGGCGCAAGTCAAGCACATGACATTTGCCCAAAAGGGTGATCATCGGCGCCTTGAGGCCGAGTTTTAGAATCAGCAGGTGAAGCCCCGGCTCGTCTATCACCGCCGCCACTTTGCCGAACAGGGTATAAACCTTGGCCTGCCGCTCCTCGACGATGGTGTAAATTCCCAACGCCCTCACCAAGCCCAACACCGCCGGCATCGCTATAAGCATCCCTATGAATGTCACCACCGCCGCGATGAAGAAAAGTGCGAGACCCGACATATCATGGATATTATTCATGGTTCACCTCCAGGATGACCGACTTGGCTTCGCTGAACAATTTCAGGCGGACGTTGCGAATGTAGGCGTCCAGCGCGGTTGGGCCGCTTTTCTTTAATTCACCCAATTGCTCCGCCAGGGCGACAAGGGGTTGCACCTCGGCCTGCGCCTTGAGCGTCTCGATCTCCACCGCGCGTTTGGACTGCACGATTTTCTGGTCGGCGGTGGATTGCGCGAGGCTGATGTCCGACGAGACCTGATTGTAGGCCGTGTTGATGGCGGCCAGGGCGGACTCCACTTCCGGCGGCGGATCAATTCCGGTGATAAGGGAGGCGTCCAGCACCACGCCATAACGGGCGTCCGACTAGGCGCACTCGTGGGCCATGTGATCGTTGATGTCCCGCAGATTCTTGCGCAGGTCGTTGATGGAAATGCCGATTGCGGCGGTGGCCAGGCCCAGGTGGGGCGCGCTTTCCTCAGGCGTCTTGGGCGCGGGAGGCGCTTCAAAATTGGCGATGCGCTCGCGCAGCACGGAGATGAAATAGCCCATCACATGGGTGATGGGACGCGACACTCCGAACAGGTAAGCGTAAAGGTTCCGCTCCGACACGCGCCAGCGAATCTGGCCGACCAACCCGGTGTTAAGCTGGTCCTTGGTCACGGCCTCAAGAATCGTGCCGTCGCTATTGGCCGAAGAATCATCCGGGTCGGTGGCCAGGTTGATCGTCTGCGTGGCGACCGAAACCTTGTAAACTTTTTCCCACGGCCACTTGAAATAAGGGCCGCCCGGCGGAATCACGCGCACCTGCGGATAATTATAACGTTCCTTTTCCTCGTCGCTCAATCCCTCCGCCACCGGGTCCGACGCCGTGGTGGCGTCGCCGACGCGCTCGGCGCGGCCGAAAGCAGTTTTCACCGCGCGCTCGTTTTGGTTGACTGTGAAAAGCCCGGCGGCCAGATAACGGACCAAAAACCAGGCGACAAAGCCGGCCATGCAGCCAAAGAATATAGCGGTCATAGTTGGTGAATCAGTTAAGCTGTTTGAGTTGATACCCGTTGCCGCAAGAAAACACAACAAAAAGAAAAGAAGGCGCGAAAATGGCGGGTTGACAAGCGGGGGGAGCCGGAACGACGATGCCGTTATGAAGCACGGCCTGTTGTCAAGGAATCGGGATGGCTTGACGCTTGTGGAATTGCTGGTGGTCATCTGCATCATCTGCATACTGGCGGCGCTGCTTCTGTCGGCGCTCGGCGCGGCCCAAAGTCATGCCAGGCGGACCGTCTGCTTGAACAACCTGCGGCAAATCGGCATGGGGGTGCGGATGTATTCGGATGATTCCAATGACAAGTCGCCCAAGCCCGCGAGCCGCGTTTCCAGCCCTTACACCGTTTACAAGGAACTGATGAAAAGCTACGTCGGCGCGAAAGGCGTATCTTCGACGCAAGACCGGCTGTTCGCTTGTCCGGCGGACGTTTTTTATTTCGATTACATGTTTGGGAAACGTCCCGGCCACACCACTTGGGAAGGATACGTGCCGGAACGCTGGTGCGCCCAATCCAATAGCGATTATTCGAGCTATATGTTTAATGCGGGCAATCTGTTTACCACAAACCGCGCCTACATCAGACCCGGCATCGCCGGCATGACCCTGAGTTCCATCAAGCATCCGTCCAGAACGGTTCTTGTGACCGATGCGCCTGCGCTCATCCCTTTTTCGTGGCATCGACCGAAACGACCCCTTTACCTCTTTTCGACCTCATATTGCCCAAACATGATCTTCAACAACGCAATGAACATGGTCAGTTTTGTGGATGGCCATGTCGGCTATACCAAAATGTATTGGAACGGGACGCTTGGGCCAGCGGGTGTTTCATGCGCCTACGACCCGCCCGCCGGATACGATTATCAATGGAGCGGGAATTGATTGCCCAACCTATTGCTTTCCCCGGGGATTCAACAGTTCGTCCACGCGCACGAATTGGTATCCCGTGCCCTGCAAGTAATCGAGCAACTCGCCGAGGTGATCGCTCATTTTGTCGGCCCGGCGCGGACCGACTCCCAAGTGCAGCAGGAGCAGCCAGCCGTTGAGGCCGTCCTGCTTTTCCCGCGCCTTGATGCTGGCCAGGATTTTTTCGGAACTGACGAAATTCCGCGCGCCGTCCTCCGTGTAATCGGCGTTGGCCCGCGTTCCCGAAGTGAAGTTGATCAGGGTCAAATTCTGTTCGCCAGCCCATTGCGCGATTTCTTCGTTGTACCATTCGTAAGGCGGAATAAAGTACCGGATCGAAGTGCGCTTGACACCGTAGCTTTCAATCGCCTGGATGTTTCGTTCCAGTTCGTTCGTGAAAAATTCCTTCGTGACCAGCGTTTTTTTGGGGCCGGTCCAGGGACAGAGCAAGGGATGGGTGTCGGAGTGGGGACCGAGAAAATGGCCGCCGGCCACGATGCGGCGGACGAGAGCGTCGTTGCGCGGGTTGCGCAGGCATCGCCCGGTCAGGAAAAACGAGGCCTTGATGTGGCGCGCCGCCAACTGGTCAAGGATGACGGGTGCGCCCTCGGTGAATTCATCGGCGGAAAATTCCAGGGCGATTTTTCGTTCATGGCGCGGCCCGCGCACGATGCCTCCGGCCTGGCGCTCCACGTTTTCAGGCCCCGCCTGGGCCGCAGTCAGGGCGATGAGCCAAACCAGCAGCAGAGGGAGGGCAAGAGGTTTCATGGATTTGTCATTGTCTTACGCCGGGTTCGACGCTGCCAGATAAAAACCGGCAGCCCAAGCGCAATCAACCCCAAGCCGACAACCGATTCCACCGTGCTGGTGCGGAGGGTGTTGGCCAGCAGCCAGAGGGCGACCGCGATAAAAATGAGCGGCACGACCGGGTAGCCGAGGGTTTTGTAGGGCCGGACCGCGCCGGGCATTTTTTTGCGCAGAACAAAAACAGCGGCGGTGGTGGCGGCATAAAAGATCATCCCGGCGAACACCACGCAATCAGTCAATTGATCGAACGTGGCCGAAAGCACGAGGAGCGCGCCCCAAACACCCTGGAAAAGAACCGCCGCCACCGGCACGGCCGTTTTGCTGTGCAACCCGGCAAAGCAGTTGAACCACAAGCCATCCCGCGCCATGGCGTAAGGGATGCGGGCGGCGGTCAGGATGGAGCCATTCAAAGCGCCCACCGTTGAAAGCAAACCGGCGATGGCCATGAGGCTGATTCCGAAATGGGGCAGGAACGTTTGCGCCGCCTTGGCCGCGACCGGCAGGGCTGTGCCATGCAAGGTTGAACTGGCCGAGGCGATTTCGGAAAACGGCAGCGCGTAACAATAAGCCAGGTTGACCAGCAAATAAACCAGGAGGACGAGGATCATCCCCAGGATCAATCCCCGGGGAATGTTTCGTCCGGGATTTTCCACCTCGCCGGCAGCCATGGGCATATTGTTCCAGCCGTCGTAGGCCCACAAAGCCGCCAGCATCGCGGCGCCAAAGGCGGAGAAACCGCACCATGGCGCGGCTCCGGCAGGGGAACGCAAGTGCTGCCAGCTTGCCGATGGGGCAAAGAAAAAGGCCCCGACCATGATGGCCACGATCGCCAACACCTTGGCCAGGGTGAAAACCGATTGCACCCGGCCCCCCAGCACAACCCGCAGGCAATTAACAGCCGACAAAAATAAAAGGAGGGAGATGGCGGCGATTTGTTGCGGGCCAAACGACCAGACGATTGTCCGGCCGAAGACCTCGAAAGATTTCTGCGCCCACACCGCATTCAGGGGAAAAAGCGCGCCGAGAAAGATTGCGAAACCCGCCGCCGTGCTGGCCAGCGAACCGCTGGAGCCGACCACCAGGCGCATCCATCCAAAAAGGAAAGCCGGCAAATCCCCGTAAGCCGCGCGCAGATAGACATATTCGCCGCCCGCCGCCGGGAGCATCGCCCCCAACTCCGCGTAACTCAACGCCCCCGCCAGCGAGAGCAACCCCGCCGCCACCCAAGCCAGCAAAACCAGCGCCGGCGTCCCGGCCGCCTGCGCCATCCGGGCCGATTTGAGGAAAATCCCCGCGCCAATGATGGTCCCCACCACGAGGGACGTGGTTGCGCTCAGGTTCAATCCGCGAATCAGTTCGTTCTTCTTCATCGACCGCCGGACATGGTTGGCGGATGAAAGAAGACTGGCAGATTGGAGGCCGGTTTAACAACCGGAAAAAATAAGTTTTCCTCAATGTGTGCCCGCCGGATCAGAATGAGGCCGGGCAAAGCTCACCGTAACCAGTTGACTTTGGCATTTCAATTTCCGTCATTGCGTTTCAGTTGAAGCCGGATTTTGGCCGGCGGAAAATTTGTGATGAGGATAAGAGGACTACCGTGTAATGTCTTTCTGTAAAGGCGTGGACTTGCTTCCAATTCGTAGTTGCCGGTTTGTTTAATGGCATAAATGTCATCAAGACAAAACATATCGATTTGGCGCGGACAGCCGTGAATGGGCTGATATGCGTGTCCGCTGATTGAAAACCAGGACAACGTCGGCTCTGGTGA
>Ga0181535_10007559_pt1 | contig 10901 bp, 7 predicted proteins | sample PEATcosm2014_Bin_44_FD_119774 | JGI IMG/M metagenome (GOLD analysis project Ga0181535, IMG submission 119774) | Peatland microbial communities from MTU Mesocosm Facility, Houghton, MI, USA - PEATcosm2014_Bin17_30_metaG | ecosystem: Environmental > Terrestrial > Soil > Wetlands > Peat | place...
GAAGGTTCGCCTGAGCAGTTGAGCGGACTCACCGACCTTGCGCTCACGTTGTGCAAGCGAGACGGACTGGATGCGATTGTTCTTGCCGGGACGGACTTCGCTTTGCTCTTCAATGAGACGAACATCCAGTTTCCATCGATCGACTGCGCGGAATTGCATCTCCAGGCCATTCTCCAGGAGTTGTTTTCAAGAACGAATCCAGATCAGGGACCACGCGGCTGACCATATTCTGCCGTCTCTCGAATTCGCGCGCTCCGTCACGGCGTCAACATGATCGGAGCAACCCAGAACGCAACCCGATTTCCTGATGGATCGAGAACAGTCACCTGGCACTGGTATTCGCCGGGCGCAAGGCCGCTGAGACTGACTTGAAAGCTGAGCGGCGTCACCCCGAGCCGGCTCACTGCCTCTGGCGTCACGGCGGTGGGCGCCGATTCAAATGCTTTCTGTCCCTCATGGTAAAGGCTCACGTAGGCAATGAGCGCCGAAGCGGGCTTTGCCGGAGCGCCGGACGTCACTGTGCCAGTCGGACCGCCGGCATAGGCCTGCAGGTATACATACATATCCCGCTTGGCAGAAAAAACGCGCGTCACGCTGGGAATCAGCTTCAGCCCTTCCTGCACCAGAGGATTCTTCGAGTCATTCTTGACTTGATCTTTTCCCTTGGTCGCGTTGTAGAGTGCATCGCGAGTGTCAACGCGTTGGCTGCTCAAGACGACGGAGCTGATGGGAACGTGCGTCGTCTCCTTGTTCAAATTGGGGATGATGAACTCCGTTTGATAGGTGCCGATCCTTCCCGTCTCATCGTCGCGGGCCAGGAATTTGATCGAATATCTCCCCGGCAGGAGCGTGAAACCGGAGTCGTACTCAACGGGACGCTTGGCGAGCTCAAGCGCCGTTGCATCGCTCAGCTTGATGTCCACGTTGTCTCGAACGTTGCTGACGGTAAAGCCGCCTGCCTCGTCTTTGATCTCGCACACAAAATCGATCAGCGTGTGCTCGGCGCCAAAGCGCTTGGCCAGCGCCAACTCGCGCCCCGGAATCTTGACGATGATGGGCACAAAGTACTCGGCGCGGTTGAGCTGAAAATAATCGATCTCCATGGCGATGGTCAGGTCGGTGATCGGATCGCCGATCATGAGCGCATCTTCGAGCTGCCGTTCTTTGTCCACCTCAGTGAACTTGGCGAACTCCTTGTTGGCGTAGTAGCCCTCGCGGTAGGCGAGGCTGGCGTCGGAGGGAGCGTCGACGGTAATCTTCACGCGCCGGAAACGGCCGTTTTGCGCAGTGTCCGTGGTGTAGTAGCCAACGATGTAGTAGTCGGAGATGGCGCGCTGTGCCTGCTCAATGCCGCGCTTCAGATCGTTGTTGTCGAACAGCGCCTTGCCGCCAGTGTCGGCAGCAAGAGAGTACATTGTGTCCTGCGATTGCTGGAACCTGTCGGTCGAGGCCTGCGCAGCGGTTCCGTTATACATGCCGACATTGCCCGCGTTGGCCTGCGTTGCATCTCCAAGCGGTGCGCTCGCCACCAGTCCACGCGCATCGACCGGCCAAAAGGAAACCCCGGCCCGCACCGCCGCGTCAATGGTCGCGTGCAATTGCGCAATGTTGTCAACGCCATTCAGGCGCAGACCGCTGGCGAAGTAGATGAGCGACTTTTTCTCGCTCATCTGTTCCAGCATCCTCGCTGTGGTTTGCAATGCGGAGAGCTGCCGGTCGGTATTGAAGATGTTGAATTCGCTGTCATCCTGCCCGAAGGCTGCGCCCGTGTCGGCACTGCTTGCGTCATCGATGGAGTCGGCCGACCCCTGGCCTTCGCCCACAATCAGCGTCGCAAGAATGCTCAGCAGCCGGTTGCGGTCGGCTGTGAAGTCCTGCAGCACGTCTACAGACCCGCCGTTGAACCTCAGGATCGAGATAAGGTCTGCCGCCGTCATTTCCTTGCGTACGAAAGTCTCAGCAGCGGTCAGCGCGCGCATCTGGTCCTGCGGATTCATGGCCGTCATGTCAAAGTAAAGCGCCAGCAGGCGGCGATTCTTGTATTTGCCGCTCTCTGGAGTTTCCGCTGCAATCTGCGTGCGGGCCAGCTTCTTGTAGATCGTTATGTTCTCGTCGTCCGCCGGCGTTGGAGGCAGAGGCTCCTGCGCCTCAGAGAATTGCTGGTGCTCGCAAAACTTGATTGTCTGCGGCACGCCGTCCTCGGTGACGGTGAAGTCTTTGGCCGTAAGCCCGTTGACGAATTCGCCCTTTTTGTCCTTCACCACAACTTGCTCGACCACCAGTTGCGAGTTCAGCGTCAGCTTGTACGTTTCCGTTTGTCCCGGGGCCGTGTTCGAGCCAATCTTCTGCGCAGCCGCGCTTGCCGCAAGCGCCGCAAGCACAAGCCCCGCTTCGATTCTCGTTTTGAGCATCTTCATCTTCAGAACCTGAGCCGCGCCGTCACTTGCAGACTGCGCATGGGGTTTGCCGGCATCGGCAATCCAAAGGTTGTGCTGTTGACCACTGCGTTCCACCAGGGAAAGATTGCGTGATTCAGCAGATTTGTTGCATCGATTTGCAGGTCGAGGTTGAACGGGTTGCGCAAACGCAATGTCCGCGACAAAGAGCCGTTCAAGCTGAACTGATCGGGGCCAGTGATTGAGTCGCGCCGCGCCGTGCCCCACGCACCGGCAGCGGGAGCAGAGAATGCGGCCGCGTTCAGATGGTATCCCGCAGGCGCGGTGTAAACGGGCGCACCGGTCAGGTCCGGCCGAATCGTGCCGGTCACGCCCGTGCCGGGCACCGTCGCCAGAAAGATGGGAGTCTCCGGCAGCCCGGTGCCCGAAGTGATCTGACTGGTCAATGTCCACTCTTTCAGTACTCGCCCGCGCCAACCGCTCATCAGGGTTCGGCCGCCCATACCCATGCCCGTGGTGTACTGCAACTGCACGTTCAAAAGCTGTCGCTGATCGAAGGTTGAAAGCTCGCGCTCGGCGCGCAGATCGAGCCAGTTCTGGGCAACAGTTGGTCCGGCGGCCGCCTGGCTCACCGCCGACGTCGCATCCGTATGTCCTTGCGCACCCACCCCGGCATCGTCATCCATCGCCTTCGCCCAGGTGTAACTCATGCTCGCAGTGAATCCGCTGCGCAGCCTGCGCCGCAACTGGAGCGTACCGGCATTCCGCGTCGAATTGCCGCCCGAGGTGCGATACACAAATCCGGACTGGCAAGCGGGGCATGGATTCGCCGCGCCAATCGGATAGGTGTTGGGAAGAAACTCCTGCATTCCGTGCGTCCCCTTGGTGCCAAGATAAGTTCCTGTCACCACCAGCGCCCAGGGCAAGTCCCGCTGCACGGAGAGCTGCCAGGTTTGCGCATAGCCAACGCGTAAATTCGGGTTGATGGCAAACGTGTCTGCCGCGGCGCTCGCGCAATGTTGAAACCCGTTGGCCAGCGTCAGTGGACAAGCGCTGCCGTTGGCCTCGCTCAGGCTCGTTGCGAAGGGAGCCTGCTCCGCCATTTGTTCCGCGGCCGTGAGATAGACCGATGTGTCGTCGTAGATTCCGTAGCCGGCTCGAACCACCAAAGTCGACGCCGGGATCGGACGCCATGAGATCCCGATGCGCGGCTCAATGCCGTGCTTGTCCGGGCGCACCAGCGAGTTTGGATAGGCCATCCCGGTGACCGGGCCCTTGGGGTCGTTGCCCAGCACCGGCGCTACCGACGTGAATCCCGGCGACACGTCAAGATTCGCAAGCCGCCCAAAGAGTTCGGTAATAGGCGAGCCATAATCCCAACGAAGCCCAGCGTTAATGGTCAGCTCCGGCAGCAGTCTCCAGTCGTCGACAAAGTAAAGATCGTACACCGATTGGCGGAAATACTTGTCGGGATTGCCGAACGAGATGGCGCTGGTATCGGGAACGCCGAGCAGAAAATCGGCGAAGTCGGAACCCGTGGTCGTGGAAGCGCCACCGGAAGACGAACTCCCGCCCGCCTGCGTTGCTGCTCCGGTAAACACAAAGGTTCCGCGCGGATTCTGCTGCTGGTACTCGTTAAACTCCTGACGGCGAAAATCTCCGCCGTAGTCGAAGTTATGACGGCGCAGGCCGGTCTTCACATCGACGGAGAGCATGTCCGTGCGGTTGCGATTGAAGGCGCTGTTGGCGTCGCCCAGCCCGGTAATTCCGCTTGAAAACGTCAGGCCCGGCGGTCCCCAGTCCGACATATCCTGGTCGTTGCCGCCGATGCCGGCGTTACCGGACACATTCGCGTCGCCGGCAAAAGCAGGCTTCACCTCCGTGCGCAGGCGGGTCAGGTGATAACCCAGCAACACGAATGTTTGATGACGATAGCGATGCGACCAGTTGACATTGGTGTCGATGCCCAGCGAATTCGTCGTGTCGACAAAGCCAAACAGGTTGGTGCTGTTTGCGCGCGAACTGCTGAATGCGAATCCGCCGTACATCATGTCCCGGTGGCCGATCATCTTGTTGAGTCGCGATTGCAATTCGTCAACGTGACTGTCATTCAGCACTTCAGCCTGGTAGTTATAGCGCGCGTTGCCCGCAAGGTTCGGTTGCGGATAAAGATTCAAAAGCGCAGTGGCCTGCGTGCTTACGGGAATGTTGCCAACGAATGGCAGGCCTGTCGCCGGATCGTAGATGGTTACCGGCTGTCCCTGCGCATTCAGCAATCCGGAGAGGTTGCCGCTTCTTTCGTCCGCGTCCGGCACTAACCCGGTCTCGTTGGCCGCATCGGCGTTCCGGGTCCACTGGTAGGAGACATAGAAATTCGGCCCAATCGGCATCAGCCGCGGAATGCGCAGCGGGCCACCCGCTGTGACCATTGTGGTCACCCGGCTGTAAAAGTCCTTCGGAGTCTGTTGGCCGGTCAGCGAGTAGGGCCGCGCATCGAAGAACGAGCTGTCCACGCGCGCGCCAAAGCTGCCGTTGTAAAGACCTCTTTGTCCCGGCCGGTGATTGCCAAAAGCGGGCGTCATGGAATATTTCGAGGTCGCGGCATTGCTCTCGCTGCCGTTGATCAGCATTCCGTCCGCAGACTTCTCGGCGTTTTCGTCGGCAGGGAGCGGGGCCGCGGGCGCATTCGTTTCTTCAGGCTTCGGCGTTTGCTGAGCTGTGCCCGCCCTGGTTTCGGCAGCGGGCCGCGTCTTGCGCGGGACGCCGGCCTGCGCCTTGGCCAACATCTGATCGAGGCTCACCAGTTTCAGATCCCAACTGCCCTGGGCCGTCTCCTCTGTCACCGTCACCTTGCTGTCGAGTGTCGAGAATCCGCTCATCTCGATTTTGATTTTCCATTCGCCATCGGCAAGGTCTGCAAACTCGTACAGGCCCTGCCGATCGGTAACGGTAGCCAATCGCTTGTCGCCCTTGGTCACCGTCACCGTTGCGCCCGGCACAGGAACGCCGCCAAAGAAAACCTGCCCGTGATACTCCGAAGCCCACGCTGCCATTTGGGCGCAGAGGCACACGGAGGCGCACAGGAGCCAGCTTCTCAGAATGCGTCGCGCCATCAGTCGGTTTCCACCAATTGGTCAGTTCGCCGACGGTTTCTCGGCCTTGTCGATCACCAGCACCGGCACCTGCGCCTTACCCGCATCCAACTTCAGGCCGATCTGCTCCTGGATGGCGGTGAACAATGGCGGCGGTGCGTCGGCTGCGTCGCTTGGCGGAGGAACCTTGACGCCCATGCCGCCAAACTGCGACTCATCCGGCGTCCACTTCAGCAGGAAGTTCCATTTGCCTTGCAGCCCAGTCTGGTCCACAACGGGCCGGTCCAGCACCGCCGTCTGCATCAGTTCCGCAAAGTCGCCCATGGTGGCATTCTGCACCGTCAGAACGCCCAACTGCCGGAAAAACAAGCCGGGAAGCTGATTCGGGTCGGTGCTGCCGGCGGTCATCTTCTGCCCACCCTTCGCCACCGTCAGCACATACGCAGAGAGCTCCTTCTTGTCGTTATGGAACTTGAGCTGAAAACGGTCGGCGAGCAGCTTTTGTACCATCGTCGCCAGCTGCTTCTTATTCGGAGTGCCGGGAACGTCCGGCTGCGCTTCGATGTCCCACTTGTCCGTATCCGCCCACGGCGCCGCATCAACCACCTGCTTCTGTTGCACACCGTAGGCGAAGGTGATCAGATCGTTCAGAGTTGTGTTGATGGTCAAAAACTTCGTTCCACGCACCAGGAAAGCCTTGCCCGGCTGATCCGGTTTGCTCGGCTTGATGGTCGACACCTCAAAGCTGGGGTTGGCATCGGCGGCCATCGGTGGCACCCTGACCGGAGGCGGCGGAATGGTCCATTCGGTCTCCGGCGTCGCACGCTCAAGCAGTAGCGGCAACGGATTCGGACCTTGCGTCCAGTTTCCGGCAATCGACTTGCCGTCGGCCGACATCTTGCCCTCATAGCTGCCATCAATTGCCTGGATCGTAAACTTGAACACGCCGTCCTCAAAGCTTGCCGAGGTGGCTTTCATCTCCCCGCCGCCCTGGTCGATGCTGTAAAACGATACCGCAAACTTGCCGTCATCCGCCTTGGCAATCTTGCCCACAATCCGCAGGTCGATGGCCGGATGATTGTCTCCAGCGGCAACATGAAGAGTCCCCTGCCAAGTGCCTACGATATCGTGATCCGGCGTGGCTGCCGGAGCTTGTGCGGCGCACACCGCGCCAGAGAAAACCGGAATCAATCCGGCCGCGCAACAGGCCAGGCCCAACAGCACCTTCCTGCGAGGTTTCGGCTTACACTCACTTCCTTCATTCATCATGCGGAGAATCCTCTCGAGTAGCAGAACCAGAGTCCCTGCGTCCTGTTGGGTGAATGCGAGGTCGCCGCTTCCTGATGGTCGCGTCGACTTGGGTGCACTGCCTTCGGGATACGCCAACTCTGATTCCGCTATAGTGGCCCGCACCCAGGTTTTCAGAGACGCAAACTGCGGCGATTTGCTCGAACTTCAGAAGAATACACTGGTCAGACGCTCAGACCCCTTTGCTTTGTTTCCGTGGTTGCGCAGTTTTTGTTGCCGTCCAATGCACTCACCTTTTGGTTCAGCGCTAATTTGGCGAAGGCTCTTCAACGTGATCGCGCCCGCCAAACTTCGCCCAGGCACGGCTTGCGGTCTGGTCGTTCAGTCTTCATACGGACATTCCCCAATCTTGCGATTCATCCGGATTTCCGCGGACGCGAGCCGATCTTATTCAATTGAGCCGGGGAGGATTCCAACGATAAGACGTCGCCGATACCCATTTCGTTTGACCATTTATGCTATTTTGTTGCGCACAGGCCCAATCGCCAACGCGGAAACTGAATCCCACTTTGCCTTCGCTTTGCTCCCGCCGCGAACCTTGTTATCCTTCTCGCACATGGAAACACCTGCGATTCAAACCCATGGGCTTTCTCGCCGCTTCGGCGAGTTGACGGCCGTGGATAATGTCACCTTCAGCGTGGCGCGGGGACAGTTCTTCGGCTTCCTGGGACCGAATGGAGCGGGCAAGTCCACCACCATCAAAATGCTCACCGGCCTTCTCGAGCCGAGCGCGGGAACCATTGAGATTCTCGGGCAACCCTTCAGCGCTTCGGCACTCGAGCTGAAACGCCAGATCGGCGTAGTCCCCGAAGGCATGGCTCTGTTTGGCCGTCTCACCGCGCGGGAGTATCTCCACTTTGTCGGCCGCATGTATGGCCTGGACGGCCCGACCACCAATCTTCGTACAGAGGAGTTGCTGGAGTTTATGCAACTGGCCAACGAGACCAAAAAGCTCGTCACCGACTTCTCACACGGAATGCAGAAAAAGCTGGCCCTGGCTGCGGCCGTGATTCATGGGCCCAAGGTGCTTTTTCTCGACGAGCCCTTCGAGGGCGTCGATGCCATTGCCGCCGGAATGCTCAAAGTCATGCTGCAGGGCATGATCAACCGCGGCGCAACCATCTTTCTCACCACACACGTGCTTGAGATTGTCGAGCGCCTTTGCAGCCACGTCGCCATCATTCACCAGGGCCGCCTGGTCGCCAACGGCTCGCTGGAAGAACTGCGCGCGGGTGTGGCTTCAACGCTGCCCGGCGCAGAACTACGCCAGCGTCTGACGATGGAAGAGATTTTTCTGGCAATTCTGGGAGAAGGCAACCGCCAGGATCCAAGTCAGGAACTTTCATGGCTGGCGTGACCGGAGTTGGCATGAAAGCGCCCGGCGGAGGCTTGTTTGGGCGTGAAGCGTTGGCGCAGTACGCGGCCCTGGCGCGGGTGCGTTGGCGTATGTTCATCCATGGTCTTCGTTCCATTCACGGCATCCGCGACCTGGGCGCCACCGGTATCGCGTGGATGTTCTATTCCGTCTTTGGCCTGGGTTTCGGTATTGGCCTTTGTGCCGCCGCTTACTCGATTGCATCAAGCGCATCATGGCAGTATTTGCCAATCTTGCCTTGGGCAGTGAGCTTCCTATGGCTGATGTTACCTATCGCTGTAGCCTCATTTCAAGAACAGTCCGAGCTGGGCACTCTGCTGCGCTTTCCCGTTCGGTTCGGGTCGTACTTTCTGATGTATTCGGTCTCCGGCCTCATGGAGCCGTCCACCTTTGTGGGCGCGCTCTGTTGTTTCGGCGTTTGGCTGGGAATCGTCATCGCGCGGCCGGATTTATCTTTGTGGGCAACTCTGGGCCTGACCGTGTTCGCCGTCTTCAACCTTCTGCTGGTGCGCTCCGTCTTTGCCTGGATCGACCGCTGGCTGGCGCAGCGCAAGACGCGGGAGATTCTCGGCGCACTTTTCATGGTGCTCATTCTCAGCATGCAACTCTTGAATCCGGCTGTTTGGCAGCACGGTCATCGCTCCCAGGGCAACCGCACCGGCCCGGAGCAGCAGATCAAGCAGTTCATGGCCGAGCCGTGGGTGCGGACCGCCATCCACGTGCAGGCGTGGCTTCCGCCGGGACTGGCTGCCTTGGCGCTGCGGCGCGCCGCCGAGCAACAACCCGCGCCTGCTGTGGAAGCGTTGGGAGTGCTCGGACTTTTCGTGCTCGGAGCCGGCAGCGTGCTCGGACTGCGCCTTCATGCTGAATACCGCGGCGAGAATCTGGGCGCTGCCCCTGCCCGTAAAAAGACGGCAACAAAACAAGCCAAGGCGATTTCGGTACGGCAGCAAACCGCCGAGCGCGAAGGCCTGGCCGGGTTATTTGGACCATCGCTCGCCTCCCCGATCTTCGCGATCGCTGAGAAGGAGATTCGCTCCCTCCCGCGCACGCTTCCGCTGCTCTACGCGATCGGCGCCCCTCTGCTCATGGTCCTGGTCATCTCCGGGGCCTTCCTCCGTGGCGGACCCTCCCACGCCGGTGCGCCTCAGGTGGCATTTCCGCTCTGCATCTTTTTCGCGCAGATCGGCTTCAGCCAGTTGTTTTCAAACAGCCTGGGAACGGAGGGAGCTGGAATTCAGCTCTATTTTCTTTCTCCCACACCCATGCGCACCGTACTGCTGGCCAAAAACCTTTTTCACGCCGCGGTCTTTGCCGTTGCCATGTTGATTGCGGGCTTCATGGCCTCGATTCGGCTCGGCCCGCCGGATGGGCTTATGTTGGCGACCACCATTGCGTGGATTCTGTTTGTATTGCCGGTCAATCTTGCGGTGGGAGACGTGCTTTCCCTCACCATGCCCTACCGCGTCAATCCCGGACGCATCACGCGCCAGCGCGGATCGCAGGCCAGTGCCCTGTTGAGCTTGCTGTTTCAGGGCGGCACGCTGGGCGTAGGCGCAGCGGTCTACGAACTCTGCTCCCTCGGCGGCATGGTGTGGCTCGCCGTCCCGGCCTTCCTCGTTCTGGCCGCAGTCGCTGTCTTCGTCTGGTTGCGCATTTTAGGAAACGTATACGAAATCGCCAACCAGAACAAGGATCTGCTGATTGCCACGCTGATGAAGGCGGAGTGATAAAGGCAGGGAACAGGGAATAGGGAGACCTGTTCGTCTGAACGGGACAATATGAAAAGCCGACGCTGCGCCCTTAAGCGCAACGCCGGCTTTCGCAAAGCGTCCCTATTCCCTAATCGCTATTCCCTGTTTCTAAAACGGTATGTCGTCGTCCGAGATCTCGGCCTGTTGGCCCACATCGTCGTGTCCTGCGGGCGGGCGCTGGTCGAAGCTGGCCGCGGAACTGCCGGAATCCGCCCCTCTGCTATAGCCGCCCGAGCCTTCTTCCCGGCCGGAAAGCAATGAGAGGTCAGACACAATAATCTCCGTCTTGTAGCGCTTCTGGCCAGACGTTTTGTCTTCCCAGTTGCTGGTCCGCAGGCTTCCCTCGACGTAGAGCTTGGAGCCCTTCTTCACATAGTCGCGAATGATCTCGGCAGTCCGTTTGAAGGCCACCAGGTTGTGCCATTCCGTGCGGTCCTGCCAGTTGCCCTGAGGGTCCTGAAAGCGATCGCTGGTCGCCAGCCCGAAGGTTGCCACCAGGGTGCCGCTGGGGGTGGAACGAATCTCGGGGTCCTTCCCCACGTTTCCTAAAAGAATAACTTTGTTAACGCTTTTGGCCATATTCGTGCACTCCGTTTAAGTGAAAAGAATAGCAGAGGATTATCGCCCCCGTGCGATGCGCCGGTTGCGGAGCCACTTGGCCACGCCCAGCGCCAGCAGCAGCCCGCCAAATGGAATGCACATCAGCGCCACGATCAGGGCAAACCAGCCGGTGTTGGTGTTGGCGCCGGTCGGCGAAAACCCGCCCAGCAGCGTTTGCAGCAACAAGGTTGCCAACAGCCCCGCGCCCACCATGGACCCGCCCCATTGCAGCAGTTGGCGTGTGCCATCGTCGGGTTGCGCCGCTTTGGGCTCAGCGTGCTGTGCGGTCATGGTCTTCATCCTTGCGCCAGGCGCAGCATCGCGTAAGTGATGACGCCGGTGACCGAAACATACAGCCACAGCGGAAACGTCCAGC
>Ga0181535_10007560_pt1 | contig 10901 bp, 10 predicted proteins | sample PEATcosm2014_Bin_44_FD_119774 | JGI IMG/M metagenome (GOLD analysis project Ga0181535, IMG submission 119774) | Peatland microbial communities from MTU Mesocosm Facility, Houghton, MI, USA - PEATcosm2014_Bin17_30_metaG | ecosystem: Environmental > Terrestrial > Soil > Wetlands > Peat | place...
ATGGCTGATCCTTTCTTATCTCTGTGTGGTCCTGTCTGGGAACCCACTTCAGAGTAACTGGGGATCAGCCTCCTCAAACTTTTCTCGGGTCAAACAGATAGCCGCTATTTTGGACAGCAATGGACTACTCGGAAATTATACTTCGGTTAATAACTTATTGATTAATATATTACGGCCATTACGGCCGGTGTCGTTTGCACTTTGTCGTCTAAGAAGTACCCCCTTATCCCAGTTCTTACCTGTTTCGCACGACTATCATCCGGCATGAACGATGGGCAGGTAGATCAGCTGCTTTTCAGCAACGAAGATACCCGCAGCCCTGCGGTTACTTCAACGACAAATCCCGCGAATGCATGTGTACCCCGCCGATGATTCAACGCTACATCGCCAAAATCTCTGGCCCGCTCCTCGACCGTATCGATATCCATATTGAAGTACCGGCCGTTCAATATAAGGAGCTGCGTGGCTCAGCCGCCATCGAGGGTTCAGCTGAAATCCGTGCCCGTGTGCTTGCCGCCCGCGAGCGCCAGCGGGAGCGCTTCAAAAAGCACGGCGAGAAGATCTACTCCAACGCGCAGATGACCACCCGGCAGATTCGCGCCTACTGTGAGCTTGGCGCCGACGCCGAGCGCCTGCTTGAGCGAGCCATGCAGCAGCAGGAGCTCACTGCCCGCGCCCACGACCGTATCCTTAAAGTAGCCCGTACCATCGCCGACCTCGAGGGTACAGAGCACCTGACCGTTGCTCACCTCGCCGAAGCTATCCAATATAGGACGCTCGATCGCAGCTATTGGGCTTAGCCGACGCCCGAAACCGCGAAATCCAAGACGAAACACACCCTCCGGCCTCTCGTCGAGATTTCCACACTCCCGGGCCGGCGGTTTTGAGGGTAACCAGCAAGATTCCTTCAACCCATGTGACTAAAATCACTCATTTTTGTGCCCCTTGTGCATCCTTCTCCGCACTTCTATGCATCTCAAAATAGGAAGGTTACCTTTGAGCGCCCCGGCCTCGTGCCACCCTGGAAATCTGCACAAGAAAGTGCAAAAAAGATGTTGACCCGCTTTTGCACCCGTTATACATTCAGGAGTGCCATCCTTAAGGATAGATTGCACAGCGCGATTGCGCGTCTCTCTGTCAATTCCAGCATCGATCATGGGGCTCCGGCTCGTCGCTTGATGCGTCCGAAGTGTCCTGCGTTTGCCCTTCGGAGTTGGAACGATGAGAGTTCGACTCGTCCTGGCGCGGCAATCTTGATTTCTGTAACGGCAAAGAGCCTCTTCCTGATTTGACGATCTGGTTTGATGATTTTGCGCCAAAGATTTAGAACTCCACGCTCATTTGGTGCGTCTAATGCAAGGAAGCGAGGCTGCGGGGGCAGCCCTGCATCACACTCAGATGCCAACTGCACCTACGGTGCCAGGTAGTACCGCAGGGCAGAAGTTTGTTAGAAGGAGAATTTTTATATGCGTTCTGATTTGGTTTTTGGGGCACTCTCTCATGTGTCCAATCGCTACCAGCTGTGCCAGCTGGCAAGTAAGGCAACACGGAAGCTGCACAAGCCCAACACTCGTCTGCAGGACACCACGAACGAGGTCCTCGTCCGCTTTCACTCCACCAACCCCGGCACTTTAGCTCCGGTGCCTGTGGCCAAGGGTCAACCGGTTGAGACGCGCCGCGCTGCTTGATCGTCTCAACTTTCGCATTGAAGCGCATCGGTTGTAGGGTGGCTACCGGCTTCGTTAGCCGCCTTCCCCGGATGTCTCGGTCATAGGCTTCAACTTGAGATTCAATTCATGCGCTGAACGCGCTAACCGCTCGTACGAATCCCGCCTGGTTCTCCCTGGAGCACAACCTCCTCTCGGATTTCCCGCCACTCCATCCCGCCTTACCGCAGGTGAACATGACCATCGCTGAACTGAAAGAAAAAAACATCACAGAACTGAGCCGCATCGCCCGCACCCTCGAGATCCCCGGTGCCAGCGGCCTCCGCAAGCAAGACCTGATCTTCAAGATCCTTCAGGCCCAGAGCGAAAAAGAAGGCCACATCTTCGCCGAAGGCGTCCTTGAGATCCTGCCCGATGGTTACGGCTTCCTGCGCTCGCCCGACTACAACTATCTTCCGGGCCCCGACGATATCTACGTATCTCCCTCGCAGATTCGCAAATTCGACCTCAAGACCGGCGACTCCATCAGCGGCAATGTCCGCCCACCGCATGAAGGCGAGAAATACTTCGCCCTGGTCAAGATCGAGGCCATCAACTTCGAATCGCCCGAGGAAACGCGCAACAAGATCCTCTTCGACAACCTCACGCCCCTCTATCCGCAGGAGCGCATCAAGCTCGAGACCGTACGCGAAGCCGTTAGCGGTCGAGTCATGGACCTGCTTACTCCCGTAGGCAAGGGTCAGCGCGGGCTCATCGTTGCCCCGCCACGCACCGGCAAGACGATGCTGTTGCAGTCGCTCGCCAATTCCATCACGGCGAATCAGCCTGAAGTCGTCCTGATCGTTCTGCTCATCGACGAGCGCCCGGAAGAAGTCACCGATATGCAGCGCTCTGTCAAGGGCGAAGTCATCAGTTCAACATTCGACGAGCCGGCAGCCCGCCACGTGCAAGTCGCCGAAATGGTCATCGAGAAAGCCAAGCGCCTCGTCGAGCACAAGCGCGACGTGGTCATCCTGCTTGACTCCATCACGCGTCTCGCCCGCGCCTACAACACCATCGTTCCACCTTCCGGCAAAGTCCTCTCGGGCGGCGTCGACTCCAACGCTCTCCAGCGGCCCAAACGATTCTTCGGTGCAGCTCGCAACATTGAAGAAGGCGGCTCGCTGACCATCATTGCCACGGCACTCGTCGACACCGGCTCGCGCATGGACGAAGTCATCTTCGAAGAGTTCAAGGGTACCGGCAACATGGAAATCATTCTCGACCGCAAGCTCGTCGACAAGCGCGTCTTCCCAGCCATCGATATTCAACGGAGCGGCACGCGTAAAGAAGAGTTGCTGATCCCCAAGGAAGATCTGCAGCGCATCTGGGTCCTGCGCAAGGTGCTCAATCCGCTCTCGCCCGTTGAAGCCATGGAGCTGCTCATCAGCCGGCTCGAAAAGGTCCGCAATAACGCAGAATTCCTGCAGAACATGAATCAGCTCTAGCGTCGGCGCGGCCAACGTTACAGTTGGCCGCGCCGCAGGTGCTTCCAGTTCTGAGTGGTCTAGGTGGTCTGGGTAACTCAGTGAACTGGCGCAGAGGCCGGGGAATCATCTTCCCCGGCCTTGCAGTTTTTGCGGTTGTCAATTGCCGACGATCAATTGCGAATCGCGCCGACGAGTGATTCGGACTGGGTCCGTCAGTTGGCGAGCAAATGCCTGTACCACAGACTGCCGGACCTTTCATAGAAAGCCGCCCGCTGATAAGATAGATAAGTCGTGGGGCTGTAGCTCAGCTGGGAGAGCGCCTCGTTCGCAACGAGGAGGCCAGCGGTTCGATCCCGCTCAGCTCCACCAATTCCCCTCTCACATCTTTGACTGATGGCGTTCCGACGCCGGGCCGCGTCCGCACGAAGCCGCTGCGCCCTCTTGCCAATCTCTCCCGATATCATGAAATGTGGTCTCTTCGCGCTTTTCATCTACTTTTCCGTTGACGCGTCGTCGCTTCCTCACGGCAGGCCTCGCCGGCGCCGCGGGTCTGGCGCTCTATTCCGGCGAAATCGCGCGCCACGCCACTGAGATCTCCCATCCCGAAATTAGACTTCCCAACCTTCCTGAGGCCTTCGATGGCTTCCATATCGCCCAGCTGAGTGACATTCATCTGAACGAGTTCACCGAGCCGTTCTTTCTCCGTGAAGCCGTCGACCACATCAACCACCTCCGCCCCGATGCGGTTTTTCTAACAGGCGATTTCGTGACACACGAGTTGCTGCCCCGCAAGTGGTCCATACCCAACGCGTGGAAATGCGCCAGCATCTTCGAAGGTCTCCAGTGCACGCAGCGCTATGCGGTCCTCGGCAACCACGATGTCGCCGTCAGCGCTCATGCGGTAACCGAGGCGCTCACCGCCAGCGGCATCATCGTCCTGAGAAATGCATGCGTTGCCCTTCAGCGCGATTCCGCTCGGCTTTGGCTCTCTGGACTTGACGATCCCGTGGAGGGCCATCCCGACCCGGATCGGGCGATTCCGCCCTTCATCCGCCACCGTGCCGACGAGCCGATCCTGCTCATGTGTCATGCGCCCGACTTCGCCGACAAACTTCTCAACCATCCAGCTGGCCCGAGCGTTCAGCTCATGCTCAGTGGCCACACCCACGGGGGCCAGGTGCGCCTTCCTTTCATCGGCCCCATGGGCCTTCCGGAGTGGGGAAGGAAATACGTCGAAGGGATCTTTCATCTTCAAGGTCTGCAGCTCTATGTCAACCGCGGCATCGGCACCGTCGGCCTGCCCTTCCGGCTCAACTGCCCGCCGGAAATCACATCCATGACTCTGCGGCGCGGCTGACCAGATCGAGCAGAGTTCGATTCTCGTGACGCAAAAAAAGCAAGCGCCCGAGAGTGACGGTCCTCTCGGGCGCTGATCGCAAAATCCAATTTCCCAAAACCAACGAGGTGTTGTTTTTCTGTTCCCTGTTCCCTGTTCCCTGTTCCCTGTTCCCTGTTCCCTGTTCCCTGTTCCCTGTTCCCTGCCTTTAGCTGAACAAATCCTTCATCTTCTCCAGCAACCCCGGCGACGCCGGCTTGTTCTCCACCGTCAGCGACTCCGCCAGTTGCGCCACTAGTTCCCGCTGCGCGCGCGTCAGCTTCTTCGGAATCTGCACAAGCACCTTCACGACCAGGTCGCCGCGCCCTTTTTCATTCAGGTAGGGAACGCCACGCCCGCGCACATGCAGCTCTTTTCCGCTCTGCGTGCCCTCAGGAACCTTCAATATAACCGCGCCATCGATTGCCGGAATTTCGATCTCCGCACCCAGCGCCGCCTGCGGAAAGCTGATCGGAATCACGCAATGCAAGTCATATCCATCGCGTTGAAAGAAGTCGTGCGCCCGTATCGAAAGCACAACATACAAATCGCCGCTTGGGCCGCCCGATCTGCCAGTATCCCCTTCGCCGCTGTAGCGAATGCGCGTTCCCTCTTCTACGCCCGGGGGCACCTTCACATTGAGCTTCACTTCTTTTGCAATGCGCGTCTCTCCATGGCAGGTCGCGCAGGGATCGCTCACAATCACGCCTGCGCCGCCGCACGCGCTGCACGTGCGCGCCACCGAAAAGAACCCCTGCTGATAGCGGATTTGCCCACGCCCCTGACATTGCGGGCAGGTGCTCGGTCCCCGGCCAGACGTACTGCCGCTCCCGTGACACGTCACGCACGCCTCAAGGCGCCGAATGCGAATCTCGGTTTCCTTGCCGAAAACCGCGTCCTGAAATTCGATGGACAGATCGAAGCGCAGATCGTCCCCACGGCGCTGTCTTGTCTGGCGCTGCTGCCCTCCGGCAACATTGAACATCTCGCCAAACAAATCGCCAAAGATGTCGCCCAGATCGACGCTGCCTGAAAAGCCGCTGAATCCGCTGCCTCCCGCGGCACTCACGCCTGCGTGTCCATAGCGGTCGTAGGCGGCACGCTTATCGGCGTCGCTCAGCACCTGGTACGCTTCGCTCGCTTCTTTGAACTTCTCTTCCGCACTGTGATCGCCGGGATTGCGGTCAGGATGATACTTCATCGCCTGCTTGCGGTAGGCGCTCTTCAACTCCTGGTCGCTCACGTCGCGCGAAACTCCCAGGACCTCGTAGTAGTCTGCTTTGCTCACTCGTGTATTCAAACCTGTCCTAAGTATCCTTGTTTATTCTGTTCGACCGGCAGGTCTATCCTGTCTGCCGGAAATAGAAACAATTCGGCCTCGCGCGCTCAGAGCGTCCGCGGGCGAATCGCTCCGCAATCACTCGCTTGTCTGCTTCGGATTTGAAGCTACGCGCACCAGCGCCGGCCGCAGCAGCCGTTCCCGCAGCTTATAGCCACGGCGAACCTCTTCCGCCACATGCTGGTCCGGTAGGTCGTCGCGCTCGATCGTGCCCAGTGCTTCATGCTGGCGCGGATCGAACTGCACTCCGACGGTCGGCACCTGCTGCACCTGGAGCTGACGCAGAATCTCTTCCATCTGCTTCACAATCAGTTCTACGCCCGACCGTAGTTGCTCCGCCGATCCTGTTGCCTTTAGCGCCAACTCGAAATTATCAATCACCGGCAGAAACTGCTCCACAACGTTGCCCACGGCATAATCGCGAAATTCCAACCGCTCGCGTTCCGCGCGTTTGCGCGCGTTTTCAAACTCGGCCTGCATTCGCGCCAGACGGTCCACCAACTGGTCCCGCTCCGTCTTCAGCAGCTCAAAATCTGCCTTCAGCTTCTCCATCTCCGCGCGGCTCAGGCCTGCCTCTTCTTGCACCCCCGGCAAACCTGCACCGGCCTCGGTCGCCGAAACGCCCTCCGGTGCTACTTCTTCCGCAGACTCCAGCGTTCTCAATTCTGTGTCCTGTCCTGGCATACTTCTACGCAATCTCCCCAATACATTTCCAATCTTGTTCTTCAATGATAAATTCCGCGGCGCAATTGCGCCGTCTCCATTGCCCCATCTAGGTCACATAATCTGTTCGTACCACAATGACGGATGGCCCGCCACTGCGAACAGAACGCCCCGGCCTCTCAGCCGGGACTCACTCCTGCTGGAACCTCGCCGGCTATTCAGCCGGAACCTCTAAAATGCGCTCGGACAGTCGCGCCACATAACGAACAGCCTGAATCATCTCCTGATATTGGATCCGCGTGGGCGCAATCACTGCCACCGTCCCCAGGTTCCCGCCGCCCAGCCGCGCCTGCGCACCAATCAGCACCAGGTCCTGCATGGCAGGGGAAGCATGGTCCAGTCCCACAACGACACGCACTTCCTGTTGACGTCCATCCACATACGCTGTCAGCAATTCCACCAGCCGCTGCTTCGCCTCCAGGGCAAGCAACATCTGGCGTAGCCGTTCCCGATCCACTTCTGCGGCAATCAAATTCGCCATGCCGTCCACAAACAGCGCAGGCACCGTCTCACCCGAGGTCAGCGCACCCTTGCGGCAAAGCTCTTCCACCGAGGCCAGCATCTGGTGATACGCCTCGCGTTCTGCTTCGATGCGCCGCGCCACTTCGGTGCGGATGCGCTCAATCGGCCACCCGTGGAAGTTCTCGTTCAAGTAACGCGCCGCGGTTTCCAGTTCCAAGTGAGTCAGTTCGCGGTCCAGCGTAAGAACACGATCCAGCACCGCACCCGCTTGCGTTACCAGCACAGCCAACACGCGTCCCGTCGACAGCCGCGAAAAATGAATATGCTCCAACACCTGTGTTGCCGTCGAACTGGCCAACGCCACACCCAGTCCGCTCGAAATCAGCGCCAGAACGTGCGATGTCCGCTCGAGGTACTCCGTGCTGCTATTCACGCCCGCGAACACATCTTCAATCTGTCCGCGCCGCTGCTCACTTAGCGGTGAAACCTGGGCAGCGCCGTCCAATCCCGCCATCCCCATGCGGTTCAAAAGCGGATCGACGCGCGTAATCTGTTCCACGTAGTAGCGAAACGCAGCCGGTGTCGGCACTCGTCCCGCTGCGGCATGAGGCTGTTCCACCAACCCCGCCTCCGCCAGCGTTGCCATCACATTCCGAATCGTCGCCGAGCTCAATCCCTCACGATCGGCGAACTCCCGCGCGACCGCCTGCGAAGCCACAGGTTCGCCAGTAGCAATGTAGAGCTCAATGATCGCCGTAAGCACCAGCCGCTCCCGCGGGCTGACGCGCATCTCAGCCATCTCTGCGGCTCCCCCTGAGCCGTTGTTCCATTGCCGTTCCGATGAACCATATCGGATCGAAATCCGATAACCCCTATCTCATCAGATGCATACGGCGGAAAAAGGATGGAGGAATCCTGTCTAATTCTATGGATTTGTGAGTCGCAAAGTCAAGGAGCAACGGTCAGCCGGCATTCTTCATACAACCGAAAGTGCGACCCGCGCCCCAAAGTCTTCTTACTGCTGACCCGGGCTCTCCCACGCTACGATGCGCGAGCTAGAACGAAACATATGGTAATCATCAAATGTGGCATCGTTCACCATTGTCTCGAACGGTCCCTAAATACCAAAGCTTTCATTCCACTCGTGCAAGATCCTCACCGTGCGCGACCTTGTAAGAGCGACACTTCGCGTCGGGTAAATGTACGTCTTGCCGCCGATATCTACCGGGCCGTACTCGACCACCACGCCAGACCACTCAAGCGGCAACTTCTGTTCGAGGTCAGCGACGACCACGATCCGAAGAATCGCGCCGCTCGCCGGGTCGATCGCGATCTCTCCGTGATATCCGCTTTTTCTCTTGAATGGGATCGTTCCATCGGGGTCGGCCAAGCAGCAGAACCCTACTTCAAAAAGAGGCATCTCCTGCGGGACTCTATAGCTGAATACCGCCTCCACTCCGTTGCCCCCTTGTTCCCAACGACTCCACGCCAAATGGCTGTGTGGCCAACTGGCGCCGAACAGCACCATGGCGAGAATAGGGCCGAAGGTTCCCTCGGTATCCAAACTCCGCTCTCTCGCCGAAGTGTGCTTGCCCCTTTTAGCGCTCGTATCCGTTTCCTCTTTGCCGTTGCGAATAACCATCGTGACCTTGGCGGTCTCCGCCTGACGCAGCGACTGATCCCCCACTGCGGTCTTCCAGGTCTCATCGTCCTTCTGCTTCGGTTCCTCATAGCGAACTGTTGTTCTTGTGGCGAAGATGTCCGGCAACTTTGGAATCGCCTGCTTGAGGTAGTCAACCGTCCGCGAAAGCATCTGCCGCTGTGTCGCTACATCGGGCGCGGGATTAAAGACGGTCGCTTCAGCCGGCGGAGCGAGAAAGCCCGACTTATCCGCCAGAACTACCAGGGCAGCTCGGGATTTCGATCCCGGCATGCGCGCCTTCCACAATGTCAGCTTCGCACTCGGCATACGCTCCGTAAGTTCCAACGCGTTCAGTTGCTGTGTAGCCTCCTCATCTCTTCGTTCATGCGCATTCGAAAGTATCTGCTCAAGCCGCGCCACCGTCACTCGCTCGGTCACCGGAGCAGGCTGGTCGTAAAACACCGGTTCGTCGTAGTAGCCGGAGTTAGTGCGGGCGATTAGATCCGGGTTCGCCATTTTGATCTTTAAATCGTGATACTCATCTACGACGCTGGCCCGCGGCGGATCGAAGGTCAACGTATAAAAATGGTTCGCATTGGCGACGCACGTTTCAATCGATCCCTTGAGATCGATGGCGCGTTCCATCACGCGCCCGCCGCTCTCGACCGCCAACACCTCCAGGGCCATGTCGAACGGGCTCCCATCCTTCGCATTTTTCAATCCTGTCAAGAAATCCTGGGAAAGAGACTCGTGCTCTGCATCAGCCCAGGTGGGCAGACTCGAAAGCACGATCTGTGCTTCACGTAGGCGCGTCGAGAACTCGACCACCTCATCGAATGTGTACTCCCCGCCGGATTTCACCGGCCATCCCGGCCCGATCCAAAATAACAATTTTCGCCCCGGCCTCCGTCTTTCCTCAATCGCGATGGAGCCAAGACCCGTGAGCGAGAATGCATTGCGTTTCCGCGCATAGTCGCCCGGCAAAGATGCCTCAATGCGACGCGCATCTTGTTGCCACACGATGCGTGGTTCCCCGCGTGCGACCTCATTGGCCAATCGATTCCCGTCAAGAGTCGGCTCCATCGATCCCGACAGGCCAGAGGTAGATAGTCTGTAGATGACCATAGGCTGCGCAAGATGTCCCTCATGCGCACGCAGAAACTTCTCAACCGCACGCTCCGCGTTCGAAACCTGCTGAGGCCACAGATTTACCGCGTCGATCACCAGGATCACTTCGGTCGGCGGATCGGGCCGCGCCGTCCTTTCGTCGAAAGCATGAAACGAGACCAGCTTGGTGGCCCGCCCGTTGTCCAGCAAGTTGAACTCCTCCGCCTTGAGACCGGTCACCGGTTTACCCGACTTATCCGTCACCGTGACATCGAGATGAATGATCCCTTCCGGTTCGATCGCGCTCGCCAACTGCGCAGACGGTTGAAGTTCCACAACTCCAGCCGGATCTCCTTGCTGAGAAAATGCTGGCATGGAGAGACAGATCGAAACGGCAGCAAAAGCTGGGCCCCGCAGCTTCATTCAATTCAACCCTCCGATATCCCTCGCCGACTGTCCGCAGGAAGTCTAGTCTCTCGCCCGCGCACAGGCATAATAAAAAGAGACATCGCGCTTGTGCTGTTCAACCCGGCCAAGTTGCAAGCTGAAGAAAGAACCCCATGTTCCCAACCATCGAAGACGTTCGCATTCAAAGGACGACAGTCGTTCTTCCTCCCGTCTTTCTTGAGGAAGAGCGCCCCACAAGCGACGCCGCCACGGCCACCATCTTCAATACCCGCCTCGACATCGCGCGCATCCTCTCACAGCGCGATCCGCGCCTGCTTGTCCTCGTCGGACCCTGTTCCATTCACGACACCAAAGCCGCACGCGAATACGCGGCCAATCTGGAATCCGCAATAGGTGAATTCGCACAGGATTTGCGCATCGTCATGCGCGTCTATTTCGAGAAGCCCCGCACCACCGTGGGATGGAAGGGCCTCATCAACGACCCGCACCTCGACGGCTCGTACAAGATCAACGACGGCCTGCGCCTCGCGCGCCATCTACTGCTCGATCTGGCCGAAATGGGTGTGCCCACGGGAACCGAATTCCTCGATATGATCTCGCCGCAGTACATCGCGGGCCTCGTCAGTTGGGGCGCCATCGGCGCGCGCACCACCGAGAGCCAGGTACATCGTCAGCTCGTCTCCGGCGTCTCCTGCCCTGTGGGCTTCAA
>Ga0181535_10007562_pt1 | contig 10901 bp, 7 predicted proteins | sample PEATcosm2014_Bin_44_FD_119774 | JGI IMG/M metagenome (GOLD analysis project Ga0181535, IMG submission 119774) | Peatland microbial communities from MTU Mesocosm Facility, Houghton, MI, USA - PEATcosm2014_Bin17_30_metaG | ecosystem: Environmental > Terrestrial > Soil > Wetlands > Peat | place...
CCCCACCCCGTAAGCCCCAATCGCCCACCCCACTTCTCCCAACGTGAAGCCCCGTCCTGTCAGATAAAGCGTCAAAAATGGTATTACGAACGTCCCAAACTTGTTCAGGAAAATCCCGGAAAACAACACCCACGCCGGTTGCGGCAGTTTCCGCAGACTAGCCAACAAATTGGGATGAGATTCGTTCATGAAAATAAAAAACCCCGCGCGCCTTTCGGAAAGCGGGGTCAAAAAACTCCGATTAGCCGTTAGATAGTCACCCCCCACCCCGCCCGTCAAGGGATTTCCCGCCAACCCGCTCTCGCCTTCCACGCCCGTTTGTAGTAGCGTTCGCCCAATTTATGAAATTGGACTTCGCAAATAACAGATTATTGATTGGCGTTGTTCATCTTTTGCCGCTGCCCGGCTCCCCGGCGTTTGCCGGCAGCCTCCAAACCATCATCGACCGCGCTGCCGCCGATGCCGACGCCTATGAAAAAGGCGGGGCCGACGCCGTCATTATGGAGAATTTTGGCGACACCCCCTTCACTTCCGGCTCCGTTGCGCCGGAAACCATCGCCGCCATGGCCCGCGCCGGCGTGGCGGTTCGCGCCGCCATCGACCTGCCCATCGGCTACAACGTCCTGCGCAATGACGCCCGGGCCGCACTCGGCCTGGCCGCCGCTTGTGACGGTTCATTTATCCGCGTCAACGTTCACACCGGCGCGATGCTTGCCGACCAGGGTGTCATCCAAGGCGCGGCTTACGAAACCGTTCGCGTCCGCACCCATCTTTGCCCTCAAACCCAAATCTTGGCCGATGTCCACGTCAAACACGCCGTCCCTTTGGCCGATGAACCGCTGGAAAACGCCGCCCGCGACGCTTGGGAACGCGGTCATGCCGACGCCCTGATCATCACTGGCGCTGGCACCGGCCTCCCCGCCTCGCCTGCCGATGTGGAAACCGTCCGCAAAGTCTGTCCGAACGCTCCCATCTTGATTGGCAGCGGATTCAACGAAAACAACGCCCGCCAATTCCTCCCCTGGATCAACGGCGCCATCGTTGGCAGCTCCCTCAAAAAAAACGGACGCATCGGCAACCCGGTGGACGCTTCCCGCGTCAAATCGCTCCTCCGCGCCATGAAAGGCCGCCTGTGATCCACGCTATTTTCGTCCCGAGCCGCCCGGCCCGTCTTCTTTTGGATTGGCAAAACCCGCGCCGCACCCCCATCATCGCCCCGTGTTTTGCTGAAAACTGCGGAGAATTTTGCCCATGATATACAAATCCCTCCTTGCCGCCTTGCTCTTCGGTTGCGCCTTTGCCGCGCCCGCCGCCCCGGATAAAAAGGACGACGCAAAAAAAGACGATCCCAAAACCGCGCCAGCCGACAAAAAAGAACCCAAGGACAACCTCTCCGTCACCACCCACTCGGTGGTCATCAATCATACAACTGTAAAATATACAACAACCGCCGGCACCATTGTCATCAAGGACGAGGAGGACAAACCCCGCGTCTCCTTTTTCTTCATCGCCCACACCCGCAACGGCTGCGACGCCGCCACCCGCCCCGTCACCTTCTCCTTCAACGGCGGTCCTGGTTCCTCCTCCGTCTGGCTGCACCTCGGCGCGCTCGGCCCCCGCCGCGTTTTTCTCAAGCCGGACGGCAGCCTGCCCCCGCCGCCCTTTCATTTAATTGATAACGAATTCTCCCTGCTCGACGAATCGGACCTCGTCTTCATCGATCCCGTCAGCACCGGGTTCACCCGCACTGTCCCCGGCGAGGACGCCGGCAAATATCACGGGGTGGATCAGGACCTTCAATCCGTGGGCGACTTCATCCGCCTTTACACCACCCGCTACAAACGCTGGGCGTCGCCCAAGTTCCTCATCGGCGAAAGTTACGGCACCACCCGCGCCGCCGGGTTGTCGGGTTACCTGGAAAACCGTTTTGGGATGTATCTCAACGGCATCGCCCTCGTCTCTTCCGTGCTCGATTTTTCCACCATCAGCTTTAATCCGGGCAACGATCTCCCCTGCATTTTGTACCTCCCCACCGAGACGGCCGCCGCTTGGTTCCACAAAAAACTCCCGCCCGATCTGCAAGACGACCGGGATAAGGCGCTGCGGGAATCCGAACAATTTGCCTTGGGCGATTACACCCGCGCCCTTGCCCAGGGCGCCGCGCTCTCCGCCGCCGACCGCCACCGCATCACCGCCGAACTCTCCCGTCTCACCGGATTAAGCGAGGACTACGTGGACCGCGCCAACCTCCGCATTCACGCCTCCCGTTACTCCTCTGAATTGCTGCGCAACGAGCGCCTGGTTATCGGACGCTATGACGCCCGCCTCACCGGCCCAAATCTTGACGCCACCGGCGAATCCCCGGATTACGATCCCAGTTTTGCCTCCGTCCTCGGCCCTTTCACCGCCGCTTTCAACGATTACGTCCGGAGCGAGCTTAAATTCGAGAGCGACTTGCCCTACGAAATCCTGACCGGCAAAGTCCAACCGTGGGATTACAGCAACGCCCGCAACCACTACCTCGACGTCGCCCAGACCTTGCAGGAGGCGATGTCCCACAATTCCTACCTCAAAGTGTTTGTGGCCAACGGCTATTACGACATGGCCACGCCCTATCTGGCCACCCGCTACACCTTTGACCACATGACGCTTCCCCCTGATTTGCAATCCAATATCACCATGGGTTTTTACGATGCGGGCCACATGATGTACGTCAATCAACCCTCGCTTGCCGCCCTGAAACACGACCTGGCTGCCTTCATCCATTCAGCCCAGTCACATAAATAACGGAATTTTGTGCGTTTGTTGGATCGCTACTTGTTGCGCGAATTACTGGTGCCGCTGGCCTATTGCCTGGGCGGCTTCCTTATCTTTTATGTCTCCTTTGATCTCATTTTCCAGATCAACCAATTTCAGGAAAAACATCTCCTCTTTCATGAAGTGGTCGAATATTACGTCGTGACCCTCCCTGAAATCATGGCTGACCAGGTCATCCCCATCTCCCTCCTTTTGGCCGCCCTCTACGCCCTGACCAACCACAGCCGCCACAACGAATTGACCGCCATTCGCGCCGCCGGCGTCAGTCTCTGGCGTCTGGCCCTACCTTATCTCGCCGTGGGAATCGTATGCGGCGCGGTCATCTTCACGCTTAATGAATTCTGGGTGCCCAACGCCGCCGAAGTCTCGAAAGAAATTATGGATCGCCACATTCATGACTCCGACCCAAACAAGTCGGCTCAGATATGGGATCGCCATTGGACCGGCCGCCTGGAATTTCACCATGATGCCGACCAGCGCCATTGGATGATGAGTCATTACAACCGCTCCACCTCGGAGATGATCACCCCTCACGTAACTTGGGAGACACCCGACGGCGCCTCACACTGGCTGTCCGCCGGCAGCGCCATTTTCACCAACGGCCAATGGCGCTTTTACAACGCGGAACGATGGGATAGAGCCGCCGACGGCTTTGGCCGGCAAACAACCAACGCGTTTATCGACGTGCCCTTCTCTGAACCCCCCGCCTCCATCAGAGCCGAAATCAAAGTCGCCTCCATCAGCGCCACCGAAGCCGCGAAAGAAGGCGGCAAAGGCCCCCGGCTTTCCATCCGCGAGCTGTCTTCCTATCTCCATTGGCATCCGCATTTGGACCGGAAAAACCGCTGGCCGATCATCATGACGCAACTGCAAGCCCGCCTCGCCGCCCCGTTCACCTGCGTGGCCGTCATCCTCATCGCGCTTCCTTTCGGCGCGCGCTCCGGCCGCCACAACGTTTTCATCGGCGTGGCCGGCAGCATTTTTATTTGTTTCGCTTACTTCATCATCCAGCGCATCTCCGTCGGTCTGGGCATTGCCGGTTACATCCATCCCATCCTCGCCGCATGGCTGCCCAACATCCTTTTCGGCGGCGCCGGTATTTTTCTCACTTCCCGTGTCCGCTAATTCCACCATGTCCGATTCCGCTTATAAACTGGTCAAACTGGCCAACGGCTCTTTCAGCATTCATTCCGTGGCCGAACGGGAAACCTTTCACCCCGTCGTCGGCCCCGCCGCCGAAGCCCAGGCCCTCTATGTTGATCAACTCAAACTGCGCGACCGCGTCCGCGCCCGGAACGGCGAATTTGTCCTCTGGGACGTCGGTCTCGGCGCCGCCGCCAATGTGCTTGCCGCCCTTCGCGCCACCCGCGACATCCCCTGCTCCCTGCGCATTATTAGTTTTGATAAAACTCTGGAACCTCTCCGCTTCGCCCTGTGCCATGCGGACGAACTGGGTTATTTCGCCCCCTACGAATCCGCCGTCGCCGAACTGCTCCAAACCGGACGGGCCGATTTTCAGCAAGGCCTCCAGTCGGTTCGCTGGCATCTCCGCCTCGGCGATTTCCCGCAATTCCTGCAACAGTCCGAACGCCCGCCCGCCCCCCATGTCATTATGTTTGACGCGTTCTCGCCCGCCAAAAATCCCGCCATGTGGACCGCGCCCCTCTTTTCCAATTTATTCCGCGCCCTCGATCCGGCCCGGCCTTGCGCGATGCCCACTTATTCCCGCAGCACGTTGTTGCGTGTGACCCTGCTGCTGGCCGGCTTCTATGTCGGCGCCGGCCACGCCACGGGTGAAAAAGAGGAAACGACCCTGGCCGCCAACACCTTGGATTTGATTGACAACCCTTTGCCCCGCGCATGGCTGCAACGGGCGCGCCTCTCCAAAAGCGCCGAACCGCTTCGGGAACCAGTCTATCGCCAGTCCCCCCTCGCTGCGGAAACGTGGGAAAAATTGCGCCGCCACCCCCAGTTCGCCTGAACCCCGCCCCGCCGGATCAGCCGTAGCGGTATGGAGCCGAAAGGTTGAAGGTGTTGGGCAGATGCCAGATTTCGATCACCGCCCCGTCTTCCAGCAAAACCTCGACAATATCGAACCGGATTTTAATCGGCGGGTTTTTGAGCAGCCGCAAGTATTCCAGCGCGCAAAGGGACAATCGCCGCCGTTTGTGCCGGTCCACCGATGCCGCCGGGCGCAACCATCCGCCCTCCTCCCGCGCCTTGACCTCCACGAACACCAGGCAATCCTCATCCCGGAAGACAAGGTCGATTTCCCCGCGTTTTGTCCTGAAGTTGGCGGTCAGATATTTCAGCCCGTGCTTTTGCAGGTATTTCTTTGCCGCCAGCTCCCCCAATTTGCCGCGCCTCAAATTTTCCGGCTCCGCCTTGTCAGCGAAACAGGATTTGAGCTTTGCCATGAGATTCACCTGCCCCGATTGAACACCATTTAAACGCGCAGACAATTCTTTTCACCGCTCATTCCGTCTCACGCGATTTTCCCGGTCCATTGGCGTTGTGGCAGTCATGGCGCAACCCCTGTCGCGCCATGACTCAAAAAACTTCACTCAAGGTGTCGGCGTATAAGGGCTGAGGTTTGTCGGATAGTTCGGGAACTGCAACCGGAAGAACTCCGCATTATTGGTGGATGGCATGGGATAATTATTGGTCACTGTATTGGTGACCGTCACGATGTTGGGATATGCCCCCGTCAAGACAGGCGAACCTTGCAGTGTGGCTGTTCCGCGCCAATTGAGGGCGACTCCGCCATTGGTCTGCGTAATGCCGATGATCCCCTGGAGATAATCAATGCCTTCATATTGTCCGCAGGGACGTATGACATTATAACGGACCCGCGAGATGTAGATCGGATTATACGACGCGAACTTGCAAACGAAGTTTGGCGTCCCGGTGATCGACGCGGCGGATGAAAAGTTCACCCCTGAAACCTCAAAATACGCGTCCACCCACTGGCCGGTTCCCGCCGTGTTGATGTAATAGTTCCCGCTCGACGGGCTTTGGGCGCTTACAGTCCCGTTTTGCATGGACTCAATCGAGTTGACAAACAATTCCGTGCCGGCAATCGCCGGATCATCGTAATAAGTGACGACCATGGCCACGTCGGAGTTGTCTTGCAGCACGGGGCCGAAGGCGCCGGCGTTCAACGAAAACTGCTCATACCATGCGCCGGAAGCAGCGCCGGCGGAGTTGGGAACTTCAGCCGTGCGTTGGTCGCTGGTCGAGCCTGTCGTCGTCGTGCCGTAACCACTGGAAGGACTCAGGTTGTTTATCACACCGGCGGCGGGATTCCATTCCGCATAATAGCCGTTGGTATTGCCATTGGTGCTGCAAATGAAGGGATCGATGTTGTATGAGGAGTCTGGTATCTGGCCCGCCAGCGCGTTTGTGCCCGTTTGAATCACACCTAATTCAATGCGATCAACGAGGGGAGGAGTGCCGGCCAACCCCCAATAGATCAACGGTCCGCCGGTCAGCGGCGCGGTGTTGAGGCCCGCCAAGTTGGCCGGCCCGACAAACCAATCCACCTTCAACCACTGACCGCTTCCGGTCAGGGTATAGAAGGATTGGTTGTAAGTATCAGGGTAACCGGGCACAAACCCGATATCGCCATAAGGATCAGTGGCATAAGCATAGGGACCAAACTGTTCCCCAGCCAGGTTGGGATCGTCATAAAACTCCATGCAGAGCTGCATGGTGAAGTCCCCGTTGCACGGCAGACCCAGGGCATTGTTGAGGATGGGCAATTCCATGAATGGACTGGTTGCCTGGATGGCCGTGCGCACATCGCCCGCCGGACCGCCCGTCACCGTTTGGTAGGTCTCCTCCACGGCAGCATTATTGTTGACGGAAAGGTTGTCGCTGATTCCCTTGTTGAAATCAACATAAACCAGGTTCGTGGCCGGTAAGGACGCGCAATTGGTGGGCACCACAAACCGGTTGATTTCATTGGTGGTGCCGAACACACCCTGCGGCCCCATTGCAATCGCGCGAACGGTGAAAGTGGATCCAGTGGTGTTAAATCCGTCCATGCGGATTGTTCCGCTGTTGACGCCGCCTGTTCCGCCCTGGCTCGGGTTGCCAGGGTCGCCAATAAGGTGGTCACCAGGGATGACCAACGCCGAACCGTCAACCGTCGAGTCAACCGGATTGGTGACTTCGATCAATATCCAGTTCCACTGATTGTTGTTCGCGCCCAGCGGGAACGTGTAGTGTTTGGAGTAGTACGGCCCCTGCCACAATTCCCCTTCCGTCCATTCGAAGTTTACCGAAGTATTGCTGGAGGTATACATGGAGGAATCACCATACACCTGAAGCAAAACATCAATGATGGGATAAGAGGCAAACCTCGTCCAGGCGGAGTCATAGGGATTGAAGTAAGTTGACGTCATGGTATCGCCTGTCAAACCATCGTAAGTGGTCGTGGTCCACGTTTGATCGCCACTGCTGGCCGGGAGCGATATGGTATTGAGCCAGGAGGACGGAATGTTCGCGACCAAGTCCGGGGAATCCGTCGCGGCATTCGGGTCAAAAATCGCGTAAGTCACCTGCGCGGTATTCTGGACGGTGGACGGCCAATTGGTCGCAGGGAACGGTCCCAAGGCGGCCTGCTCAACGTAAAGAGTTACAGAAGTGCTTGTCTGGGTGCCGTTGGGATAGGTAACAACCAGATCGTAAACCCCTTCATCGCCGGACAACGCATTGGAGATGACCAGGTTGGTTGTTGTCGCGCCGGAGAAGTCTGCCGACAACGAGCCTCCGTTGGTGTTCTGCCATTGAAAACTCAGGCCCGGACCGGCGACGCCGACAGAAATATTTGTGGTGCCTCCCGGCGACACGGTCACGGCGCCTGGCGGCTCAATGGTAATGGGCAGAACAGTAATGGCCACGACGGCGCTGGTCACGCTGCCGCCCGGCCCTTCGGCCACGGCGTGGTAGGTGCCTGCGTCAGCAAAGGTCAGAGCCGAAAACTGGATGTTGGTCGTAGTCGCTCCGGTAATATCGCCGGCATTGGCCACCAAACCTGACTGGTTGTACCATTGGTAGGTCAGGCTGGAACCATTGGCCACAAACGTGAGGTTGCTTACGGCGGTGCCGTAGGATTTTGTCACGCTGGAAGTGGACTGCTGAGTGACAATGTAAGGGTCGTTGACCGTGAGCAGCGCCGGAGTGGAGGAAATGGTGGAGCCGGTGGCGTTTGTGATCCACAGAGTGTAATTACCCCTTTCCAGATAAGTCACCTTGGTCAAAGCCAAGGTTGTGGACATCGTGTTGCCAGAGACCGCGCCACTGGCGCCGTTGATCGTGCTGAGGTCGGGTTGAGTCCCGTTGGTCAGCAGGACGGTGCCATTATACCACTGATAGGTCATCGAGCTTGTGGCCGTTTGGGCGGTGGCCGCGAACGCTGCATTCCCGCCATAGTTCACTGTCACCGGCTGGGGTTGGGGTGCGTTAATGAATGGATCAGTAACGTAAACCACGGTCGATTGAAGGCTGGTCAGCGTATAACCTGTGCCGCTGGCCGTCGCCACCAATTGGTAAGTGCCCATGTCTCCGGCTGAAACGTTCGTAAGGGTCAAGTTGGTGCTGGTCGCGCCGCCGACGATGGCTGTGCCACCCGGATTGACAAGCCCGTTCGTCAGGATATTCGTTACACCAGTGCCGACATGCTGCCATTGATAGTTCACGCTCTGGCCCGCGGCGGTGGCGACGCCGCTCAGGCTCACATTATTGCCATAATCAAGAACATAAACATTTGTCGCCGGCTGGGCGGTAAATTCAGGGCCGCCCGTCACATAAGACCAAGTGGTGCCGACAATCAGATTGGCAATGAAGTTTGTTCCCACACCGCCCAAACCACCCCCGCCAATGCGGTCAATCAGACAAAGCCCACCCAGGTCGCTCATATTGTAACCCGATGGCATCACATCATTCTGTGACGATGCCGGTGGCGTCAACCCGCCAAAACTACTGAGGGAGGGGTTTGCCCACATGCTGTTCGTATCCTGGCCGCCGGCGTTAAACGTATAGCGGCCGACAACGAAAACGGGAGCGCCCGAGGGGGAGTTTGCACCCAGCGGCGCCTGGAAGATTGACGTGGAAAAGTCCTTGCCCGCCGTGCAATCACATGGCGCGATATATGCGCTGGTTGCGCTTACATCAAGAAGGCCATGCGCAGCATAACGAGGTGAGCCGCCGAAGGTGTTGAACAGGTTGCCCCAATAAGGATAGGCCGAAGAGGGCTCGACACAATTGCTCGAGGCAAGGAGAGCCAAATAGCGCCCGTCATTTCCCGCTCCCAACTGGCCCTTCTGGGCAAAAGAAACGAGGTAGGACATGTAAAGCGTCTTCGTCCCGCTGGTCGGACGGGTGAAGTCGCTCGCAAAGACAAGAACCGCACTGTTGCCCACTGTGTTGGCGGCTGCGCCCGGCTGGGACGGGTTGACCGCTGTCACGGTAATGGCGCTGGCGGGATAACCCGGGAACGTTGTCGGAAGCAGAGAGCTTAGGGCGGTTGCGGTGAACGGGCTTGAACTGTTGTTGGTGACCAGAACGTCCTGTCCAACGCTGCCTGCGGCTAGCAGACCGAGACCGCTGTAATTAAGGCCTCCCCAAGAATCCCCTGAGGGCAGGGTCAATCCGCTCGTGCAAAGATCGATGGCGTTGGTCGAACTCGCGGCAACGAGGGACGCGTATTCGGTGAACGGCTCGTAGGTTGGCAAGGCACAAGCCGAGAACGACGCGGCGCATACGGCGATTAGGATTGTTTTTTTCATAATCATAGCGGCTTTTATTGAGTCAATTTGGACCATGATCTGGCGTGGTTTCTTACAGTTTATAAATCATCAACACTACATTTTCAACCTTGTCGTTGCTTGCATGTTCCTGTGGAAAATTTCAACACGCTTTTTTCGCCATTAATTCAAGGCGGCGGAGCCGGAGCGGCGGAGCTGGCGCCCAAGGCGAAAGTCGTGTGGTTCGCCATCCATGCGCCGTCTGTGTACGCCGCCGAAGGGCTTGTGAAAGTTCCAGTGACGAGGACGTTTGATTGGAATTGCGGACTTTGCCACTGGTGGATTTCCGCGTGCCCGTCCGCAAACCCAAAACCGCAGGCACGATTGTGAACCTGGGATGGATTGTCGTCCAAATCGAACGACGTCGCCGTGTAGTCATCCATGATCACTTCAAAATACTCGTCGTTGATGGAGGCGGGCTTTTCATCCAGAAAAACATACCAATTCGGCGGCTGGCGCAGATCGGAAGTCTTGATGAAATTCTCATACTTGGTCGCATCCGTGCCGCCCCCCTTGCCGTTCATGTAGGCGTTCATGGAAACGCTCCTGACCCGCGGAGTCCCGACGGGATTTCCGGGATCGCTCGGACATACGTAGGAGCCAAGGGCTTTGACGTAGGGCCAGAGCAGCGATTGCATTACATACGTGGTGTTGGTTTCGTCCAGCAGCGGCGAAGACACATTCCCATAACACCAGGAGTTGGTGTCCGAGTAACTGGTCCCCTGCCCGTCGCCAATGTTGGGAACCAGGCGCTGGGAGTTGTCGTCGTAATACATCATCCAAGCCAGGGTCAACTGATGCTCGTTGTTCATGCACTTGACGCCTTGCGCCTGCATCTTTGATCTGCTCAGGGCTGGCAGCAGCATGGCCGCCAGAATGGCGATGATGGCTATGACTACCAACAGCTCAATTAATGTGAAGGCGTCAAAAGTCGAGACACATCCCGACTTCCTTTCGTATCGAAAGGATATTTCATTCCGAAAAGGCATATTTTCTGTATGGCAGTGTTCAGATACTTGCCGGGACGCCCGTAAAAATCAAGTGGCTTTTTGACTTTTTTTTAATTCGAAACAATCACTTATGCAACTGCATGATTTCTACAGAGTTGGACTTATTACAGATTGCGGGCATAAGCAATAAATTGACGGTATTCGGCCGGTCTGGCTATCCTATTGACGCAACCTGACTCAATGGGTAGTGCTTGGTGAGCGATTTCCTCCGACAATGAGCTTGTAGGGAACCGGCGGCACTTGCGTGGCTTGCTGAAGCAGGCGA
>Ga0181535_10007567_pt1 | contig 10898 bp, 11 predicted proteins | sample PEATcosm2014_Bin_44_FD_119774 | JGI IMG/M metagenome (GOLD analysis project Ga0181535, IMG submission 119774) | Peatland microbial communities from MTU Mesocosm Facility, Houghton, MI, USA - PEATcosm2014_Bin17_30_metaG | ecosystem: Environmental > Terrestrial > Soil > Wetlands > Peat | place...
CGACGCTGGTGGACGAGCTGGCGGTGGCCAACGCGCATCCGCTGGGGGCGGCGCCGTTCGGCCGCGACGACTATATCCGCAAGTTCCGCGTGCTCGCCGACGGCATCGTGCCGGCGCGCGAGGCGAACCGCTTCATCGCGGTGGCGCAGGACCTGCCGCGGCTCGCGGCGGGCGAGCTGCACCGGCTGAACGTCACCCTGCCCGCCGGCGCGCTGGCCATCGGCAAGCCCGGCATTTTCTGAACCGCAGTTCCTGGACAAGGAGGGAAACGAATGAGCGAAACAGCCCCGCCCCCCAACTTCAAACCGAAGAAGTCGGTCGCCCTGTCCGGCGTGCCGGCGGGCAACACGGCGCTGTGCTCCGTGGGGCGCAGCGGCAACGACCTCAACTACCGCGGCTACGACATCCTCGACATCGCCGAGGTCTGCGAGTTCGAGGAGATCGCGCACCTGCTGGTGCACGGCACGCTGCCCAACATGACGGAACTGACGGCCTACAAGGGCGAGCTGCGGGAGCTGCGCGGCCTGCCGGTGGCGGTGCGATCGGTGCTGCGGGCGATCCCCGCCGCCGCCCATCCGATGGACGTGATGCGCACCGGCGTCTCGGCCCTGGGTTGCGTGCTGCCCGAGAAGGACGACCACCACATCGCCGGCGCGCGCGACATCGCCGACCGGCTGCTGGCCTCGCTGGGATCGATGCTGCTCTATTGGTACCACTGGTCGCACAACGGCCGCGAGATCGACGTCGAGACCGACGACGACAGCATCGGCGGGCACTTCCTGCACCTGCTGCACGGCCGGCCGCCCTCGGCGGACTGGGTGCGGGCGATGCACACCTCGCTGAACCTCTATGCCGAACACGAGTTCAACGCCTCGACCTTCGCCTGTCGCGTGGTGACGGGCACCGGCAGCGACATCCATTCGGCGATCTGCGGCGGCATCGGCGCGCTGCGCGGACCGAAGCACGGCGGCGCCAACGAGGCGGCGTTCGAGATCCAGAAGCGCTACGCCACGCCCGACGAGGCCGAGGCGGACATCCATCGCCGCCTCGAGGCGAAGGAAGTCATCATCGGCTTCGGCCACCCGGTCTACACCGTCGCCGATCCGCGCAGCGACGTGATCAAGGGCGTCGCGAGGCACCTGTCCGAGGCGGCGGGGTCGCTGCACATGTTCGAGATCGCCGAGCGCATCGAGGGGGTGATGATGCAGACCAGGCGGATGTTCGCGAATCTCGACTGGTACAGCGCGGTCTCGTACCACATGCTCGGCGTGCCGACCGAGATGTTCACGCCGCTGTTCGTCATCGCGCGCACCGCGGGGTGGAGCGCGCACGCCATCGAGCAGCGCATCGACGGCAAGATCATCCGGCCCACCGCGAACTACACGGGACCCGAGCCGGTGACCTTCGTGCCGCTTTCCAAGCGGTGATTCATCCGCGCGCGCCGCGGCGGCGAGCCGCGGCGCGTTTTTTTGCGGCAATGAGCACAAGTAATGCTTGCATTTTTATTGACACGCGTGTGCGGGACGCGGATAGCGGAGTCAGCGCAGGCTTGACCGATTCGCGAGTCGACAAACAAGCATCGGAATGTGTGCGTGACAGGGAAGGTACGGTCGATGGGTCGCAGTCTCGTTCGGTTCGTGGGCAGTACGCCGCGCCACAGCGCCGACGGGAATCTTGCCCTTCGCGTGCCGGAAGTATCGATACGCCAGACGCCGGCTCGTGTGCCGGCGCCTGCGCGTTGCGGAACCGGCCGCGGTCGCGGCCATATCGAGTAGCCGCCGTTCTCCATCACGGCAAACAGGGAGTTCCTTCAGGTGACCACCGAAGCGACGAAAACCCGACTGAGTGCTATGGCGCTGGCGGTGAGAGCCGCCACCAAGAAGGCGGCCGCCAAGAAAGCGGCGCCGAAGAAGCCAGCCACCAAGGCCGCGGCGGCGAAGGCAGCGCCGAAGAAGGTCGCCGCCAAGAAGGCCGCGCCGAAGAAGACCGCCGTCAAGAAGCCAGCCGTCAAGAAGGCAGCGCCGAAGAAGGCTGCCGTCAAGAAGGTCGCGCCGAAGAAGGTCGCCGCCAAGAAGGCCGCGCCGAAGAAGGCCGCCGTCAAGAAGGCAGCCGTCAAGAAGGCAGCGCCGAAGAAGGCCGCCGTCAAGAAGGCAGCCGTCAAGAAGGTCGCGCCGAAGAAGGCAGCCGCCAAGAAGGCAGCCGTCAAGAAGGCAGCGCCGAAGAAAGCCGCCGCCAAAGCGCCGGCCAAACGCGTCGTCACGCGGCGCAAGAAGGTCGAAGCCGCGGTCCCGGCTCCGGCTCCGGCCCCCGCCGAAGCGCCGGCCGGCGAACCGACGGCCTGATCCACCGAGTCGGACGACGACTGCCAGACAGGGGCGCCCGCGAGGGCGCCCCTTCTTCGTGGCATCAACCGAAAGTCGACAGCAGCTCTTCCACCTGCGCCGGGCTCAGCAGGCGCGCATTGGCGCCGCGCAGGAGCAGGAAAAGCTTTGCGGCTTCCTCCAGTTCCTCGGCGGCATACACCGCGTCGGTCAGCGTGCGGCCCGACACCACCGGCCCGTGATTGGCCAGCAGCACCGCCCGCGCATCGCGCGCCGCCGCGGCGATCGCCGACTCCATCGCCGGATCGCCCGGCCGGTAGTAGCGCACCACCGGCATGCGCCGCCCCACCCGCATGACGAAATACGGCGTCAGCGGCGGAATCGGGTTGTCGGGGTTCACGTCGGGCAGGCAGCCCACCGCGGTCGCCATGGTGGAATGCAGATGCACCACCGCGCCGCACTCCGGCCGCACCGCATAGAAGGCGCGGTGCATGAACACTTCCTTGGACGGCTTGTCGCCGCCGACATGGTTGAAGCCGTCGTCGAGCTTCGACAGGCGCGCGGCCTGGAGATGGCCGAGCGAGGAATTGGTCGGCGTCATCAGATAACCGTCGGACAGGCGCACGCTGATGTTGCCGGCGCTGCCGACCGAGAAGCCGCGGGCGAACAGGGACGCCGCCAGCGCCACCAGTTGCGCGCGGATGTCGTCCTCGCTCATGCCGGGCTTCCCTCCAGCATGGTGAACGCCTTGATGAAGAAGTCGGGGGCGCCGAAGTTGCCGCTCTTCAACGCGAGCAGCAGCGGCTCGCCGCCGCCTTCGGCATAGGTCCAGGGTACGCCTGGATCGATCTCGGCGCCGATGCGCAGGCTGTGGACGTCGAGCCGCGTCACCACCGCGCCCGCCGTCTCGCCGCCGGCCACCACCAGGCGGCGCACGCCCGCGCGCACCAGCGCCTCGGCAACGCCGGCCAGCGCGCGTTCCACCAGCGCACCGGCGGCATCGCGCCCCAGCCGCGCCTGCAAGGCCGCCACGCGGTCCGGCGGCGCGGAGGCGGCAATCACCACCGGCGCCGTTCCCAACCGCCCGGCGGCCCACTGCACGGCCTGAGCAGTCAGTGCGTCGGCATCCGGCGTGGCCAGCGGATCGAGTTCCAGCACCGCAAGCTTGCCGCGCGCGATGCCGATCTGCGCCAGCGTGGCGCGCGAGCACGAGCCGGCGATCACCGCGGCGGGCCCGCGCACCGACGGCAACGCGCCCGGATCGGCGAGCGGCGGCAGCAGGCCGGCGCGGCGGAAATTCTCGGGCAGGCCGAGCGCCACCCCCGATCCGCCGGTGATCAGCGCGTGCGCGCTCGCCGCCTCGCCGATGGCGAACAGATGCGCGTCGGTCACCGCGTCGACGATCGCCCAGTGCCGGCCTTGTTCCTTCAGTGCCGTCATGGCGTCGCGGATCGCCGCGGCGCCCTGCTCGACGACGGTGAACGGCACCAGGCCCACCGGCGTCCTGGTCTGCCGCCCCAGCACGCGCACCAAACTGGCGTCGCGCATCGGATTCAGCGGGTGCTTCTCCATGCCGCTCTCGTTCAGCAGCGCGGTGCCGACGAACAGATGACCCTGGTAGACGGTGCGCCCGTTGGTCGGGAACGCCGGGTTGGCGAGCGCGAAGCCGCAGCCCAGCGCCTCCATCAGCGCATCGCCGACGGGGCCGATGTTGCCCTCGTCGGTGCTATCGAAGGTCGAGCAGTATTTGAAGAAGAATTGCCGGCAGCCGGCGCGGCGCAGCCACTCGAGCGCGGCCAGGCTTTCGCCGACGGCCTGCGCCACCGGGGCGGTGCGCGATTTCAGCGCCACCACCACGGCATCGGCGTCCGGGGCCTTCTGGTCGGGCCGGGGGACTCCGATGAGTTGGACGGTGCGCATGCCGTTGCGCACCAGCATGGACGCCAGGTCGGTGGCGCCGGTGAAGTCGTCGGCGATACAGCCGAGCAGGGGCATGTCAGGTTCCTCCCGCACGCCGCGCGGGGGATCGTCAGCGCGGCGGCAAGCCCAGACTGTCGCGGTGCCCGATGCGAATGGCAAGCCGTCCCGCAATGGCCTGATGCATGCGTACATTTCGCCAGGCGTCGATGACCCGCCCCTGGGCCGGATGCGCGCGCGCCGCCGCCGCGGCATGACCGGGCACCAGCTCGCCCAGCATGGTCAGCGCGCTGGCGGGGATGCGCCAGTCCGACGGCGCGGAATCCACCGCGAAGCCGCGCGCCGCCAGCGCCGCATGCAGCATCGCCGGCGCGTGCGGGCCGAGCGCCGGGCCAAACCCCTTGTCGCGCCCCTGGTCGCGGCGAAAGCCGGCCCGCACGCACGCATCGAGCGGATGCGGCGGCAGGAAGGCATCGCGCCCGTCGACGCTGAGGCAGGCCAGCAACGGCGTGCGCAGCGCCGCCACCAGCCGCTCCAGCCACGCCGCCGACACCAGATCCAGGAGAGCGCTGCACACCACCGCATCAACCTCGCCCGGCGGCAGCGCGGCGGGCAACTCCGCCAGATCGAGGCGGCGTGCCTCCACCCGCCACGCGCCGCGCGGCGTGTGCACCAGCAGCGCCCGATGGCCCGGCGTCACCGCCCAGTCGCGCTGGCTCGCCCAGCGTTCGATGTCGTCGTAGGCCCGCTGCAGCAATTCCTCGTCGGCATCCGCCAGCATCCACACCTGCGCCCGGCCGATGATCGGCGCCAGCCAGCGGAACAGGCTGCCGCTGCCCGCGCCGAGATCGAGCAGGACCGGACGCGCCGGCAACACCGCGGCCAAGTGCTCGGCCAATCCGACATTCCGAGCGGCCGCGTCGAAGGGCTCGCGCAAGGCGAGCCAGTCGGCGGAGAAACGTTCGCTCAACCCAAGGCTTCCGCGAACCTGCCGACCTGGGTGGGCCAGTCCGGGAGAGCCTGGCCCTCCTCCCACGCGGCCTCAGCCATTTCCTGGCGCAGGTCGGTGTCGACGATCAGGCGGCGCAGCGATTTCGACAGCGTCGCCGTGTCGTCGGTGGCGCAGACCACGGCGCTGCGCGACGAGACCAGGGATGCCGCCGCGCCGCCGGCCGTGACGGCGATCGGCAGGCCGCGTTTCAGCGCCTCGGCGATCGCCATGCCGTAGCCTTCCCACTGCGTCGCGAGGGCAAAGATGTCGGCGCCGCACCACAGCGCGTCCAGCGTGGCGGGGTCGGCCTCGCCGGCGAAGGTCACGCGCCGGGCGACGCCGAGCTGGTCGGCCAGCGCGTAGAGGGCCTGCGCGTGCGCGGGGTCGCGGTCGGTGGCGCCGACGATGGTCAGGCGCCAGTCCAGGTCGAACAGCCGGGCCAGGGCGCGCAGCAGCATGTCGTGGCCCTTGCGCGGCACCAGCGTGCCGACCGACAGGAGGGCGCAGTGCGGCCCGCCCGAGCCGGGGCTGCGCGGCGCCTCGGCGGTGCCGGGCACGACGACGGCGATGCGCCGGGCATCGACGCCGAAATCCGCGGCGAGGCGATCGGCGGTAACGGCGCTGGTCGCGATGACGCGGGTGAGCAGCGGCATCAGGAGCCGCTCGGCCTCGCGCAGCGCCGCGCGGTCGGCCTCGGCGATGCCGGTTTCCAGCGTGGTGGGGTGGTGGATCAGCCCGACCGCGCCGCGCGCGGCCAGCGCCTCGGCGCGATCGCGGAAGGCGGGCAGGCCGAGCCCGTCGATCACCGCGACGGCGTCGGCGGGAAGCGCGTCGAAGGCGGCGGAGGCGGAGGCGCGCGCCGCCGCGTCGGCCAGCGGGTGGCGGCCGGCGAGCTCGACCGCCCGGGCGTCGTGGCCGGCGGCGCACAGGCCGTCGAGCACGGCGCGGTCGTAGGCGTAGCCGCCGGAAATGCCGAACGGCCCGGGGACCAGCAGGGCGACGCGCATCACACCGGCGCCTCGTAAGCGGCCCAGGCCACCGGGCTTTCGCGCAGCAGCACTTTCAGCCCGGCCAGCTTGCGGGCGTGCGGGCCGAGCGCGCCGGCGCGGCAGGCCGCGGCCAGCAGCGTATGGATATGGAACGCCATGTATTCCGTCGTGGTGTTCTGACCGGCCAGCGCCGGCACCTCGTCGAGGTTGCTGTAGTCCACCGTGTCGAGCACGCCGCGCAACTCGGTCTTCGCCAGGCCGATGTCGATCAGCAGGTTGAGCGGGTCGAGCGCGGCCGCGGTGAAGGTCGCCTCGACGGCGTAGGTGGCGCCGTGCAGGCGCTGCGCCGGGCCGAATTCGGCGCCGTGGAAACTGTGCGCGATCATGATGTGATCGCAGACCGTCAGGCTGAACATGAGGGGGTTCCATAGGTGATCACGTGGCACAACCCGCCGGCCAGCAGATCGGGCATGGCGGCGGGCAAGTCGTCGAACGGCGTGGGCGGTTCCAGCAGGGCGTCGAGCCGGTCGTCGGCCAGCAGGTCGAGCGCCAGGGCCAGGCGCTCGGCGTGGCTGCGGCGCGGGCGCATGGCGGGGGCGACGCTGCCGACCTGGCTCGACAGCAGGCGCAGCCGGCGGGCGTGGAAAGCCTCGCCGAGCGGCACCGCGGGGGCGCGGTCGCCATACCAGCTCGCCTCGACGATGCGCGCCTCGAAGCCGGCGCGATCGAGCGCGAGACGCAGCCCCGCCTCGGAGGCCGAGGCATGGACCACCAGGTCCTGGTCGGCGGGGGCGTCGGCGGGAGCGGCAAAACGGCAGCCCAGGTTGCCGGCAAGCGGGGCGCGGGCCGGCTCGATGTCGACCAGGGTGACGCGGGCCGCCGGGATGCGGGCGAGTAGCCAGCCCGTCAGCAGGCCGACCACGCCGGCACCGATCACCAAGATGCGCTCGCCGGCCAGCGGGGCGGCGTCCCAGGTGATGTTCAGCGCCGTTTCCATGTTGGCGGCCAGCACGGCGCGTGCCGTCGGCAGCGCGTCGGGCAGCGGGATGCACATGGCGGCGGGGGCGAGAAAAACGTCCTGGTGCGGGTGCAACACAAACACCCGCCTGCCCGCTTCATCCGTGCCGACCGCGCTGTAGCCGTATTTCACCGGGAACGGGAAGGCGCCGCCCATCAGCGGGGCGCGCATCGTCTGGTACTGGCCCGGCGGCACCCGACCGGCGAACACCAGCGCCTCGGTGCCGCGCGAGATGCCGCTGGCGAGCGTTTGCACGCGCTTCAGGCCGGCGGCGGGCGGCGGCAGCGGCTCGGCGCGGATTTCGCCGACGCCCGGCGCCACCGTCCAGAAGGCGCGTGCGGTCATACCCGGCGCTCCAGCGGGATATCGAACAGGATGTCCTCGCCGAGCCGGTGCACCGTCCAGTCCAGCCGCAAGCCGTCCCGCGGGTGGGCGACGCCGGGCAAGGAAAAGGCGGGGATGCCGGCGCCGAGGAGCACCGGGGCGATGGTGACGTGCAGGCGGTCGAGGCCGCCGGCGGCCAGGAAGCGCGAGACGGTGACGCCGCCGCCCTCGACGTAGATGCGGCGCAAGCCGCGCCCATGCAGCGCGGCGATGATGGCGGCGATGTCGAGGCCCGCCGCGCCGCGCGGCAGGCGTAGCAGTTCGGCGTCGCCGGCAGCGCCGCCGGGCGCGTCCGCCGCGCACAGCAGCAGCGTGGCGGGGCCGCCGTTGAAGACCCGGTAGTGCGGAGCGAGCCGGCGTTCGGTGTCGATGACGACGCGCACCGGCGACGGGCCGCGGCAGTTTCGCGTGGTCAACTGCGGGTCGTCGGCGCGGATCGTGCCGGCGCCCACCACCACGGCGTCGGACAGCGCGCGCAGACGGTGGGTGTGCCGCACGTCGGCCTCGCCGCTGATCCAGAAGGAGTGGCCGCTGGCGGTGGCGATGCAGCCGTCCAGGCTCTGCGCGAGGCGGCCGAGTACGAAGCTGCCCGCGGGCGCCCTGGTTGCCGCGTCGGCGGCGTCGAGCAGAGCGCCGTAGAGCGGCGCGGCGCGGCGGGCAGCGGGGTCGCCACCGAGCAGGGCCTCCCACAGCCCGTCGCCGACCGGTTCGGATGCCATCCCTTGCATATCGGCGCGCAGTATCACGCGCGCGGCCGTGCGGGTAGGGGCCAGTAGGCGAAGCTCCGCACAACATGGATGCTTCGTCATGCAAACGTGCCCGCGACCGGGGCATCGGGGTCCTTGAAAATGGCGCCAACGGACGAAGATAGGTCCAACGGGGGAAGGCGCCCGCTCGATTGCTAGCCCGCCGGATACGGCCGTGCGCATCGCAAGGAGCGTGACGAATGACCGACGCATCGCGAGCGAAGCGCGATCCGCGCATCGACTTCCTGCGTGGTGTGGCGCTGCTGACGATCTTCATCGACCACATGCCGGGTAATTTTCTCGGCACGTTGACACTGCGCAATTTCGGCTTCTCGGATGCGGCCGAACTGTTCGTGCTGCTCTCCGGGTTCTCGGCGATGATCGCCTACGGCCGCGTCTTCGACCAGGCCGGACCCGGCAAGGGCCTGCGCCGCGTCGTCGCGCGCTGCCTGCGCATCTACGCTTTCCAGTGCGGGCTGCTGCTCACGACGCTGGCGATCTTCCAGTTCTGGATCTCCTACTTCGGCCTGGAGCCGCACAAGATCCAGATGATGCTGCACGGCATGCAAGGGTTCGGGCACGGCCTGATACTGCACGCACTCCCCTCGAACCTGAACATCCTGCCGCTCTATGTCATCCTGCTGGCGATTTTCCCGCTGCTCTGGATCGGCATTCGTCGCGCGCCCGTGACGACCATGCTCGCCTCCGCCGGCCTGTGGATGGCCACCAATGTTTACCCCGACCTGAATCTCACCAACTGGATCGACGGCGGGGGCTGGTACTTCAACCCCTTCGCCTGGCAGTTCCTGTTCGCCATCGGCATGCTGCTCGCGCGGCTCTATGCGGCACATGACCGGAGCATCGCCAGCGTTGCGCCGCTGCGGCTGGCCTGCGCCGCCTATCTCGGCTTCGCGCTGCTCGCCGCCGCGCCCTGGACAAACTGGGGGATCGACTGGAGGCTGCTCGATCTCGACCCGGACAAGACGACCCTGGCGCCGCTGCGGCTGCTCAACGCCCTTGCGTTCTTCTACGTGCTGATGACCGCTCCCTGGTTCGACCGACTGGTTCGCCACCCCTGGTTGCGGCTCGTCGAGATCTGCGGACGACACTCGCTCGAGGTATTCTCGACAGGCACGCTTTTTTCGCTCATCGGCCGGCTGGTATTCCGCACCGCCGGCATGGGCCTGGAGATTCAGCTTCTGGTTAACGGCGCCGGCTTCGCCAGCATGATCGGGCTCGCGCTGCTGCTCGACCGACCCCGGCGCGCCGATGCGCCGAGGCCCGTCCTGCTGCCGGGCTGGCGATAGCGCGTCAACGACGATTGAAATCGGGCAGCGCTTATGCCACACGATAACGTGTGTTTCACGCTGATCCCTGGCGCCTGGCGCGCCTCACGACGGTCGCTCTTGTCGTTCTGGCGATGAGCGGTGCCGCTCCGGACCCAGCCCATGGCAACGCGGTTTCCGCGCAGTCGCGGGCCGACGCATTGCCCCTGGTGGCGAGCCGGCTGGCGCGGGGAGCGCCTTTGCGCATCGTCGCCTTCGGGTCATCCTCGACCGAGGGCGTCGGCGCCAGTTCGAAAGCGGCAAGCTATCCGAGCCGGCTTGAGCAGGCGCTCTCGGCGGGACTGCCGGAGCCGGTCGTGGTGCTGAACCGTGGCATCGGCGGCGAGGACGCGGACGACATGGCGCTGCGCCTGCCGGCGATTCTGGCCGAGAAGCCCGACCTGGTGATCTGGCAGACCGGCAGCAACGATCCGCTGCGCGACGTGCCGCTGGCGCGTTTCATCGCCAGCACCCGCGCCGGCGTCACCGCGATTCGCGCCGCCGGCGTCGACGTCATGCTGATGGAGCCGCAGCTTTGCGACCGGCTCCAGAGCACGGCCGGGGCGGACCGCTACCGGCTGGCGCTGCGGCAAATCGGCGCGGAGATGGGTGTTCCGGTGATCCGGCGCTTCGACCTGATGCGCGCCTGGCTCGACCGGGGCCTGATCACCCGCGCGGCCCTGATGGCGGGGGACGGGCTGCATATGGCCGATGCCGGCTATGCCATGCTCGCCACCGAGGTCGCCCGCGAAATCCGCGCGGCCGCAGCACGCTAAAGCACCAGTCGTCCGCTCACCAGAAGCAGCGTCGTCGCCAGGATCGCCCGCAGCACGCCCTCGGGGATGTGCGTCACCAGGTAGCTGCCAAGCACGATGCCGGGAATGGAGCCGCTCAGCAGCGATCCCAGCAGCGGCCAGTCCACCGTGCCGAGCCACCAATGGCCGATGCCGGCCACCAGGGTCAGCGGCACGGCATGGGCGATATCCGACCCGACGATGGTGGCCATCGGCACCCTCGGGTAGAGCACCAGCAACGCGGTGACCCCCAGCGCCCCCGCCCCCACCGATGAAATCGTCACCAGCACTCCCAGCACCACCCCGATGGCGACGGTGCACAGGGCCACCTGCCGCCCCGTGAACCGCTCGAGCGTGGGTCCGACATGGGCCAGGAAGGACCGACGGAAAAACAGCGCCAGCGCCGTCAGCAG
>Ga0181535_10007570_pt1 | contig 10894 bp, 8 predicted proteins | sample PEATcosm2014_Bin_44_FD_119774 | JGI IMG/M metagenome (GOLD analysis project Ga0181535, IMG submission 119774) | Peatland microbial communities from MTU Mesocosm Facility, Houghton, MI, USA - PEATcosm2014_Bin17_30_metaG | ecosystem: Environmental > Terrestrial > Soil > Wetlands > Peat | place...
AAGTTCTGTAAGCCTCCAGCGACGAGTGCCGCTGCCTCTATTGTACCGGCAGGGCGGCATCTCGATGAAACGCACGCCGCCCGCTGGTTTCGCGCCCTTCACTTTGACTCCGCCCTTCACTGTGACTCAATGAACGGTAATGGGAACCGACGCAACGTGATACTCCCAGGCCAGCGTGATCTTTCCGCCCTTCGAGCCGTCACCATCGACCGTCCAGAGCAGATTCTCGACAATTGCGGTGGGCTTGCCCATCTTCATCTTCACGCGGCCGAGATCCTGCGTTCCGTCGTAAGCCAGACCCCATTCTCCCGTCTTCTTGCTGACAATCAGCACCCAATTGTCGGGGTCGGAAATATCGACGAACAGAGTATAGGTGCCCTTGGGGACCATGAGGTCCCCAATCATGACATCAGCTTCAGTTTTGAGAGTGGTGGCGGGGTTGGCTCCGGCGCGCCAGATTGGGTACTGCGAGCCGTGCGCTGTTTTAATAAGTCCGTCGCTCGTAAATACGTGGCCTTCGCGGCCTTTGACACGGGGCGAGTTGTAGCTGATCGTGACCGTGTTGCCCCCAATCGTTCCGGTCGCGGTCTCCGGCGGACTGGCTGGCGGATTTTGTTGCGCAGAGAGACTACAAGTGGCGGCGATAAGTGCGCCGGCACAGATCAACAGACGATTCATGACAATTCTCCTCCGGCAAAGCTCCCATTTGGAGCGGTTGGTTCGCCGCGAGAATTGTCGCACCACGCGCCTCTTTCGGCAAAGTGCGCGAACTCGCCGCGAGGCAGCAGCCTGTTATGATGCGGCGCAAGGCATTGCATGCAACAGACCCCTACACAAGGATCGCCTGGCGGAAGATTCCGCGCCGCAGTCCGCGACGAAAAGCCGTTGCAAGTGGCGGGGGCCATCAACGCGTACACGGCGCGCATCGCAGAGGCCACGGGGTTCCGGGCGCTGTATCTTTCAGGTGGAGGCGTAGCCGCAAACTCTCTGGGCATGCCAGATCTGGGCATCAGCACGATGGACGATGTTCTAATCGACGTTCGCCGAATCACGGATGCGACGAACCTGCCGTTGCTGGTAGATATCGACACGGGCTGGGGCGGCGCCTTCAACATTGCCCGCACCATTCGCTCCATGATCAAAGCGGGAGCAGCGGCGGTTCACATCGAGGATCAGGTCGGAATGAAGCGATGCGGGCACAGGCCGGGCAAGGAACTGGTCGCTGCGGATGAAATGGTGGACCGCATCAAGGCTGCGGTAGATGCGCGTACAGCCGAAGAGTTTGTCATCATGGCGCGAACCGACGCGCTCGCGGGTGAGGGCCTCGACGCAGCGATCGATCGAGCTAAAGCCTATGTAGCAGCCGGCGCCGACATGATCTTCGCCGAGGCGGTAACAGAATTGGCGACGTACACAAAGTTTCGCGAAGCGGTGGGAGTGCCGATCCTGGCCAATATCACCGAGTTTGGCCAAACACCGCTGTTTACCCGGGAGGAACTCACCGATGCAGGCGTGGACATCATTCTCTATTGCTGCGCAGCGTATCGTGCCATGAATGCCGCAGCATTGAAGGTCTACGAAGCGATACGCACAGAGGGAACGCAGAAGGAAGTGATCCCACTGATGCAGACGCGCGCCGAATTGTACAAATTCCTTGACTACCATGCGTACGAAAAGAAGCTGGACGCATTATTCGCGAAGGAAAAGAACGCTAAGTAGATCTGGATTCCCGGAGGGTCACGATGAGCATCAAGGATATCAATCCCGCGCCCTCAGCCTTCAAGGCGAAGAAGTCCGTCGCGCTGTCAGGCACGCCGGCCGGGAACACCGCGCTGTGTACGGTTGGCCATAGCGGCAACGATCTGCATTATCGCGGCTACGACATCAAAGATCTGGCGGCACATTGCGAATTTGAAGAGGTGGCGCACCTTTTGGTTCATGGCAAGCTACCAAGTGCGCCGGAAATTCTCGCCTATAAATCCAGCCTTCGGCCCTTGCGCAGTCTGCCCGCAGCGGTAAAGCAGGCGCTTGAACTGCTTCCTCCCACGGCGCATCCCATGGACGTGCTGCGCACAGGAGTTTCTATGTTGGGATGTGTGCTTCCGGAAGGCGTGAGCCACAGCAATGACGGAGCGCGCGCGATTGCGGATTCATTACTCGCTTCGCTTGGTTCAATGCTGCTGTATTGGCACCACTACGCCCGCAATGGAAGACGCATTGAGGTGGAACGGTTTGAAGACTCGATTGCCGCTCACTTCCTGCATCTGCTCCACGGTAATTCACCGAGCGCACAATGGACTTCCGCGATGCAGGCTTCCTTGATCTTGTACGCAGAGCATGAATTCAACGCGTCCACCTTTACGGCGCGTGTCATCGCCGGAACTGGATCGGATCTTTACTCATGTATCGTCGGAGCAATCGGTGCGCTGAAGGGACCGAAACACGGAGGCGCCAACGAAGTAGCATTGGAGATTCAACGCCGTTACGCCTCAGCCGACGACGCAGAGGTAGACATCCGCCGCCGAATTGCCGCCCGCGAAGTCATTATCGGATTCGGCCATCCGGTGTATACGATCAGCGACCCGCGCAGCGACATCGTGAAGCAAATTGCACACACCCTGGCCGTGGACGCGGAAGGCGAACGCCTGTTTTCGATTGCCGAACGCATCGAAGGCGTCATGCACGAGACAAAGCGCATGTTTCCCAATCTCGATTGGTATAGTGCCGTCGCCTACCACCTCATGGGCATTCCGATCGATCTGTTCACGCCGCTCTTTGTGATGGCTCGAACGGCAGGGTGGTGCGCACACGTGATCGAACAGCGCGAGGATGGCAAGATTATCCGGCCTTCGGCCGTCTACACAGGACCTGAGAATCTTAGGTTTGTGCCTGTCGAAGAACGAACCTGAGATACGGCTGCAAAAGTCGGGATGGACGAAATCGGCCGCACTGAGCATCGCACGGGAGATTGAGTGTCGTCGCATATCAGCAATGAGCGCCCCGCTCCGGACAAGGTCCTGACAGACATCGCTGACTACGCGCTGAATTACGAGATCAAAAGCGAGTTGGCTTACACAACGGCGCGGTACTGCCTCATCGATACACTGGGCTGCGGGCTTGAGGCGCTCGAATATCCCGCCTGCACGAAACTGCTGGGGCCGATTGTGCCAGGTACAGTTGTTCCGCACGGCGCGCGCGTTCCAGGCACGAGCTATCAACTTGACTCCGTGCAAGCCGCCTTCAACATCGGCGCCATGATTCGCTGGCTCGACTTCAATGACACATGGCTCGCCGCCGAGTGGGGACATCCATCCGACAATCTGGGCGCAATTCTGGCGACGGCCGACTGGCTCTCCCGCACGGCAATCGCAGAAAGCAAGCCCCCTTTGCGCATGAAGCAAGTCTTGACCGCAATGATCAAGGCGCACGAAATTCAAGGCTGCCTCGCGCTCGAGAATTCATTCAACAAAGTCGGCCTCGATCACGTCGTGTTGGTAAAGGTGGCATCGACCGCTGTGGTCTGCCAGTTGCTTGGCCTGACCCGCGATCAAACCATCAACGCGCTCTCACTCGCATGGGTGGATGGACAAAGCCTGCGAACCTATCGCCACGCGCCCAACACCGGTTCGCGCAAAAGCTGGGCCGCGGGCGACGCGACTAGCCGTGGCGTGCGGCTTGCTCTAATGGCGAAGGCCGGTGAGATGGGCTACCCCTCGGCGCTTACCGCGAAGACATGGGGCTTCTACGACGTATCGTTTCGCGGAAAAGAATTCGAGTTCCAGCGGCCCTACGGTTCCTATGTCATGGAGAACGTTCTTTTCAAGGTAAGCTATCCGGCAGAATTTCACGCGCAAACCGCAGTCGAGGCCGCGATGAAGGTGCGCCAGCGGCTTGATCAGACCGGCAAAACCGCCGAGGACATTCGCCACATCACCCTTCGCACGCACGAAGCCTGCCTCCGAATCATCGACAAAAAAGGTCCGCTCGCCAACCCAGCTGACCGCGACCACTGCGTGCAATACATGATTGCGATCCCCCTGCTCTTCGGCAGGCTTACTGCTGCGGATTACGAAGACAACGTGGCCACAGATCCGCGCATTGATGTACTGCGCGCAAAAATCGAATGCGCCGAAGAACCGCGTTTCACAGCTGAATACCATGATCCGGAGAAGCGCTCCATTGCGAATGCTCTTCAGGTGGAATTGACCGATGGCTCCATAATCGACGAAACAGTTGAATATCCTATCGGCCATCGCCGTCGCCGCGACGAAGGAATGCCTTTGCTCGTCGAGAAGTTCAAAACCAATCTCCGCCGCTGGTTCAACGAAGAACAGCAGCAGCGCATTCTCGCAGTCTCGCTCGATCCCCAGCGCCTCGATGAAGTATCGGTGAACGAGTACGTCGATCTCTTTGTGATCTGAGCGATCCTTGCCCCCACCCAGCCTCGCGTGTTTGACTGGGGTCCGAAGGAAGGCAGCACGCATGGCGTATATCCTCGCCCTCGATCAGGGCACCACTAGCTCAAGAGCCATTTTGTTTACCGAGGCCGGGGCAATTGCCGCCGTCGCTCAACACGAGTTCGAACAGTTTTATCCGCAACCGGGTTGGGTTGAACATGACCCGACCGAGATCCTGACCAGCCAGATGAGTTGCGCGGTGGAAGCGCTCGGCAAAGTGAGTGCGCGCCCCCGTGACATTGCAGCAATCGGAATTACAAATCAGCGCGAAACTGTAATTGTGTGGGAACGCGCGACCGGCAAGCCCATTCACCCTGCAATCGTGTGGCAGGACAGAAGAACTGCCGCACAGTGCAGTGCTTTGGAAGAGAGCGGGGTCGGGGACACAATCAGCAACCGCACCGGCCTGGTGATCGACCCGTACTTCTCGGCAACCAAGATCAAGTGGATTCTGGACAACGTGCCCGGTGCACAAGCGCGCGCTGAAAAGGGCGAACTGGCCTTCGGCACTGTGGATAGCTGGTTGATTTGGCACCTGACCAGCGGCGCGCGCCACGTCACAGACGTGACGAATGCGTCGCGCACGCTGCTCTACAACATCGTGAAAGGTGAATGGGATTCCGAGTTGCTCCGCATCTTTGGCGTTCCTGCCAGCTTGTTGCCCGAGGTTGTGTGGTCGAGTCAGCACGTCGGAGAAGTGACAACCACGCTGGGCCTTGGCGGCATCGCCATCGCAGGGATCGCGGGTGACCAGCAGGCCGCGCTGTTTGGCCAGCTCTGCTGGAGCGCGGGCGAAGCCAAGAATACCTACGGCACGGGCTGTTTCTTGTTGCAGAACATCGGCACTCAATTTGTGCGCTCGAAGCATCGCCTCATCACTACGCTCGCGGCAAGCGCACAGCACCGCCTGGAATATGCACTCGAAGGCAGCATCTTTATCGGCGGCGCCGTTGTGCAGTGGCTGCGCGACAATCTCAAACTCATCGGATCCTCGGCTGAAGTCGAAGCGTTGGCGGCGGGTGTGCCCGATACCGGCGGAGTGATTTTTGTTCCAGCTTTTGTCGGTCTCGGCGCGCCGCATTGGGACCCGCATGCTGGCGGCCTGCTGATTGGTCTGCGGCGCGACACAAAGCCCGGCCACATCGCGCGCGCGGCTCTCGAGAGCATCGCCTTCCAGGTAGCCGACGTGCTCGAGGCAGTGCACAGTGAAACCAACACTCCGCTAGGCGCGTTGCGCGTGGATGGGGGCGCGGCCGTGAATGACCTGCTAATGCAGTTCGAGGCAGACATGCTGGGCGTGCCGGTCGTTCGTCCTCGCGTAACCGAAACGACGGCGCTCGGTGCAGCCTACCTGGCCGGACTCGCGACTGGTTTTTGGGCCAGCCCCGACGAGCTGCGCTCGAAGCGCGACGATGTTCGATTTGAACCGAGGATGGACGAGACGGAACGGACCGAGCGGCGAGCGCTTTGGAGCCGTGCGGTTGAACGGTCAAGGAATTGGACCGAATAGGAACGGAGCAAGAGATGCGCAGGGAAGAGATGGTGCGTAAAGTACGGGAGCGCGCCGAACAGCAGAAGCCGTGGGACATTGCCGTCATTGGAGGTGGCGCAACAGGCATGGGCGTCGCCGTGGACGCCGCGGCGCGTGGCCTCGGCGTAGTGCTGATCGAGGGTCACGATTTTGGCAAGGGAACCAGCAGCCGCAGCACAAAGCTGGTGCACGGCGGCGTGCGGTACCTGGAACAGGGCAATGTGCCACTGGTGATGTCGGCGTTGAAGGAGCGTGGACTGCTCCGCCAGAATGCGCCGCATCTCGTACACGACCTGGCCTTCGTGGTACCCAATTATTCATGGTGGGAAGCGCCGTTCTACGGGATCGGCCTCAAGCTTTACGATTTGCTCGCCGGCAAATACGGCTTTGGCGCATCGAAACTGCTCACGAAAGAGGAAACGCTGGAGCGGCTGCCCGCACTTGAGCCCGATGAGCTGCGCGGAGGCGTGATCTATTTCGACGGCCAGTTCGACGATGCGCGATTGCTGATCCACCTTGCCATGACTGCCGCGGATCATGGCGCCACGCTGCTGAATTACTGCCCGGCCATCGGCCTGTTGCGCGATGCAGAGGGCTATATCAACGGTGTGACGGCGCGCGATGAAGGGACCGGCGAAGCGCTCACAATTCCGGCGCGGATCGTGGTCAACGCGACTGGAGTATTTACAGATGCAATTCGGCGCATGGCTGACGCTGCCGCCGAGCAACTGGTTGTCACAAGCCAGGGAATTCATCTCGTCTTTGATCGGTCGTTTCTCAAAGGCGACACAGCTCTAATGGTCCCACGCACCCCGGACGGCCGCGTGCTGTTTGTCATCCCGTGGCATGGCCATGCGGTCGCCGGCACCACGGACACACCGCTTGACGCGCCAAGCCTGGAACCGCGTCCACTTGACGAAGAGATCGAGTTCATTCTCGAAACAGCGGGCCGCTATTTGAATCGGCCGCCCACGCGCGCCGATGTACTGGCTGTTTACGTAGGTCTGCGGCCACTGGTCAAAGGCGAAGGCAAAACCTCGGCGCTTTCGCGCGATCACGTGATCCACGTGGATACGTCGGGATTGCTCACCATCACCGGCGGCAAATGGACGACCTATCGTCATATGGCCGAGGACTGCGTCGACCACGCCATCACGCTGGGCCGGTTGCGCGACGAACCGTGCCCCACGCGGAACTTGAGGATTCATGGTTATTTTCAGGACTCGGCAGTGCTGGGCGATCTGGAAGTTTACGGTTCCGACGCTGCGGAGATCCGCGCGTTGGCTCAGGAGCCGAAGCTGGCAACGCAACTCCACCCCGATTTGCCTTACATTGCAGCAGAAGTAGTGTGGGCTGCGCGCAACGAAATGGCTCGCACAGTGGAAGACGTCCTGGCTCGACGAACGCGCGCCCTGTTTCTCAACGCCGCGGCCGCCAGCGCGATGGCCGAACCGGTAGCGAAGCTCCTCGCTGCCGAGTTGGGGCACGACGCTTCATGGGTGGCGACGCAGGTCAACGATTTTCAAGTGCTCGCGCAGCAGTATAGGGTGATGTAGAGAGAAGGTTCCGGAGGTCTCCGATGGCGACGCAATGCGCGCACGTAGCCGATCACGTCAAAAAGGTGAAACCGCACACCAAAGGCTGCGAGGAATGCCTGAAGGCAGGCACCAAATGGGTGCATTTGCGCATGTGCCTGGAGTGCGGCCATGTGGGTTGCTGCGATTCTTCTGAGGGACAGCATGCACGCGGTCATTTCGGCGCGACGAAGCACCCGATTATTCAATCTGCCGAGCGCGGAGAAGACTGGCGCTGGTGTTACATCGATGAGGCGTACCTGTAGCTTTTACGCCAGCTCGACTTCGATCTTTTTCGAATCGGCGTTGAGCGAAATGATTTTGAAACTGCGAATCTGACCCGCGCTCAAGGGCTCGGGTTTGGACGACGCGGTTGGAGTATTTCCCTTCCAGCGCGCCTGCAACAACGACGTGAGAGACGACAGGTCTGGAGCAGCGGCTTGCGGAGCCGAGGACTCGTTGGTAATTACGCCCGCAGGGCCAGTGCCCGTGCCGCAGGTGCTGCGAATCCCTTCGCCGAGTTCCACAGTGGCTTGCCCAACTGACGCCTCGACGACGCGGCCTGAAACCACGTCCCCAGCTTTGTGCTCTGCAATGTACTCGTCGATGCTCGTCGGAATGAGTTGCTTCATGCTCAGCTTGATCTGGCGTTTTTCCGTATCGATGGCCAGCACCTGAGCTTTGACGATCTGACCTGCGTGAACGACATCCGACGGATGATTGATGCGGCGGTCGGCAACGATCTCGCTGACGTGAACCAGACCCTCAATGCCCTCGGCAATCTGCACGAAGGCGCCGAACTTCATCAGTTTCGTAACCGGACCTTCCACCTGCGAGCCGATCGGGAACTTTTGCTGGATCTCGCTCCAAGGGTTCTTCAACGTCTGCTTTAACCCAAGCGAGATGCGCCTTTCTTCGGGCTTAATGGCGAGAATCTCCGCATCGACAGTATCGCCCTGCTTGAGGACGTCGCTCGGATGGCGGATTTTCTTGCCCCACGACATTTCCGAAATATGTATCAGGCCCTCGATTCCGGATTCAATCTCGATGAACGCGCCGAAATCGGCGATCCGGGTGACAGTTCCAGTGATTCGTTGGCCCACCTGAAACTTCGTCGGCACAACTTCCCAGGGCTCTGCTTCGAGTTGCTTGAGGCCGAGCGAGATTTTCTTAGTCTCGGGATCGATCTTCAGTAGGCGAAGTTGCAGTTCCTGGCCGACGCTGAGCACATCTTCGGGTTTGTTCACGCGGCCCCAGGTAATGTCACTTACATGCAGCAGTCCGTCCACTCCACCAAGATCGACGAAAGCGCCGTAACTCATCAAGCTGCGCACAGTTCCCGAAACCGTGTCGCCTTCCTTCATCGCGGCCAAGCGTCCGTGCGACTCCGACCGCGCCTGCTCTTCAAGCACTATGCGCCGGTCCACCACGACATCTTCATCGGTAACATCGAGCTTGGTGATGCGGCAATTGATCTGCGTGCCCACCAGCTTCTCGAGCTCGACTGCGTCGCGCGTGCCGCTGCGGCTGGCAGGCATGAAGGCGCGCACCCCAACATCGACCGAGAGACCTCCCTTCACAACGGCGGTCACCGTGCCAACAACGGCGAGTTTCTGTGCGAAAGCCTCTTCCAGCGCGGACCAATCGCGGGGCTGCGCCACCTTGAAGCGCGATAGCTCGTAGTAGCCCTCTTCATTGCGGCCCGTCACGGAGACGGGGAACTTGTCGCCCGGCTTTACACCTTCGGCATCGTTCTCAAACGTCGATCGCGGCAGCACACCCTCAGTTTTGTAGCCGATATCGAGAAAGACCTGATCGGCGGAGAGCGACACGACCGTGCCCTCCAGTTGCCTTGCGCCACTCGCAAGTTTGTGGGTATGGCTGCGCTCGAAGTCAGAAAGAATATCCGCAAAATTCTCGGTGGACTCTGGAATGGAGTCGATGGTGGAGTCGATCGTGTGTTCGGGCGCGGATTGAGTTGCAGGAACAGCTTCTTGGCTCATGATGTCTACTGTTCCATTCTCCCACGATCCAACGATGCGCGTCGGTCCCGTGCCATCCGCCGGCACTTACGGGAATTCCGCCACCTTGGGCGTCACGCGATGCGGCCCAAGCGTTGTCGGGCCGCCTTTGTCGTCGATCACATCCGATATCTCGCCTTTCTCGTCGAGAGCTACGGTGATCATATGGTGAAAGCGAATGCCTGGTTTCTGCGGAACCTCGATTGCCCGGCTCAGCACAACATCAGGATGCCGAAACACACTGTAAATACCAAGTCCCCATGCCTCGTGGTCGTTCACATTCTCCGCGACCTTGTAGGATGCCCATCCATTTGTGCCGGGCGCGCTCGTGTAGCTCGCCTGATCCGGCGGATCGTAGGGAATCTCGGATTGATAGAAATACGTCCGCCCTCGATTGCCATTCCACAGCACTTGGAATTGCTGATGATGCTCGACGAAGAGGCCGTAGATGGTCACGTTGTCTCCGGTCACCACCAGACCATTCGCGCTGAGATTCCTGGTCCAGCCCACTTCGGCGCCATGATCGGCGCGCCAAATCCATGTGTGGTCTACGATGGTGTCGTTGCTATTAATGCGTAGGTTGCCTTCAGTACGACCGACACCAGCACCACCCACGCGGAAGAAATCATCGTGCAGCGTGATCGGATTACGCGCGTGATCGCCACGGCTTCCTTCGGGCCCGATTTCAAGCAGGACCGGCGACTGCACAGGACCGGCATCGAACAGCAAACCCGCAACCTCGATCCCATCCACATCGGCTGTCGTCATTGCGGCGGTCCCCTGTGTCGGATGCAGCGTCGCAAAACCGAGTCCCAGTGCGACGGTATTGGGCCGTGTCACGCGAATGGGCTCGGAGAGATCGTAGATTCCGGGCGTAAACAGCAGGTCCTTCCCCCGTGCCAACTGCGCATTGATTGTCGCGGCAGAATCAATGTCGGGCCGCGCGATGTAGAAATGCGCAAGCGGAATCGTTTTTCCCGGAGTCGAGCCGCCATGCCAGGTGATGCCAACACTGTCGCGACGAAAAACTGGAACGCGTACGTTCCAGTTTCCCTTCGCATCCACTTCAAGAAACGGCTTCTCGCGCACGATCGGCGTTCGCTTCACTTTGGTAAACGGCGGAGAAGGCCATTCGCCTGCAGGCGGGTTCGGCACCCCCACAAAAACCATGTTCCAGTTCGCGCCGGCCCAGCTGCCCCACTCGCTGTTGCGCGAGATCCACTGCTGCTGCGGCCCGGCGCCCACATTGCCGTCGACAACGGTGTCGGACATCCATCCACCGCTCGCCCAACCGCCCTTCTGGTGCAGCAC
>Ga0181535_10007571_pt1 | contig 10892 bp, 10 predicted proteins | sample PEATcosm2014_Bin_44_FD_119774 | JGI IMG/M metagenome (GOLD analysis project Ga0181535, IMG submission 119774) | Peatland microbial communities from MTU Mesocosm Facility, Houghton, MI, USA - PEATcosm2014_Bin17_30_metaG | ecosystem: Environmental > Terrestrial > Soil > Wetlands > Peat | place...
GGCGCCGGCGTCGTTGTCCGCCTCCATGACGATCAGGCCGGGGCCGAACACCATGAGGAAGGTGAGCACGCGCACCATCCAGGGGGACTTCACCACACGGGTCCGGCTGAGGAAGTCCCCGGGGCCGGCTGGCGTGACCGGGGTGGTTTCTGAGCAATCAATTCTATTGACCATGGCGAGAGCATTCCAACGCGTCTTTGCTCGCAGAAATTCCTGAGCAGCCGGACGTAGATCGGTTCCGCAGGTTGGTTTGGTTGTCGTCAGAGGGGATTCAGTGCCTGATGGCGCTCACCAGTGTCACTATCCGGTACCCACCCATGAGCATGATGGCCACCAGATAAGCGCGGACGGCGATGAGGGCGATCCGGCAGCCCGGGGTCAGCTTCATCGGCCCGAGGTGGTCGGCATTGCACTTGACTTCGGGTGCGTCGTGCAGGGGATGGATGACCACGAAACCCTTTCCTGCACGCAGGTTGAGGGCGGAATCCAGGTCCATCACGGAATTGAGAGTTTCTGCTTGCGGGATCATAGCTACCTCCTTGGGGAACCTCACAGGTCCCAGGACGAACGGTGCGGATTGCGTTAACAAATAGGCTATTGCTGCTGCCCCGGCATGGGTCGACGAAGCGCCATGCAAGGGGCCTCCGGGCTTGATCCGGCCCAAGGCCGGCATCAATCGTATCCCCCACCCAATGTCCTATCGTCCAGGCAACGAACCCGGGCCGGCCATGCCGCCCGAATGAGCCCTAGCGCTCTCGCCGCCGAACGGTCAGAACCTCAGGAGGAGGCCACACGACGGAGGCTCGGCATGATCACAATTATCCATCCCAACCCCCTTTCCTGTTGTTGACGCAACTCAAGGTTCGCCTTACTTCCCGGGTGGGTCAACCCCGAAATTGCTATTTCCTGAAAATAATTCACCATGGGCAATTTGCTTCGTTTCCGAAGGACCAAGCCCTATTGATGAAAGGGTTCGAAGCGTCTCGTCGAGTTGCTGAGACTCAATACCCAGTCAGGCCAGTGAAACAACCCATTAAATTGGTGAACAGTTCGGCAATCACCTCCAAAACACCTGGACGAGGAGGGCGCTTACGGTTCCGGCCTGGGGCCGCGCGCTGGGCGCGGCCCCAGGGAAAGCCCGACCCGGTGGCCCAGGGCCTGCCGGGCGGAGCGGATGGGCGGGAAGCCTTCGGCCGCCATCAGCTTGCGCGGCGGCGCCGGCAGGAACTCCTCGGTGGCCCGGCACCGGCACCAGCGCGCCGCCCAGCGTCCTCTGCGCCAGCCCGGTCCCGGCGCCGGCCACAGCCTCCACCTCAGGAGGCCGAGGGCTCCGAGGACGGCGTGGCGGCGCTGGGGGGACTGGACCAAGCGTTCGAACCGGTTGAAAAAAGAGCGGAAAGCGATTAAGCTATAAACCTAACATATCATATGCCGAATACCGGCCCGGGATGGGGAAATATCGCTGTGCCCGGGTGGTATGCTGGATGGCTCCTTTGAGCCCTACCAGCTTCGCTCCATTTTCCCGAAAGGCAACCATGTCCGTCATCGCCGCCCGCGAGTACCTCGCCTCCCCCGACCTGGAACCCGACCTGCGGGCGGAACTGGAACCCATCGTCCAGGCCGCCGAAGCGGGCGACCTCGCCGCGCTGGCGGAAATCCAGGACCGGTTCTTCGAGCCCCTGGCGTTCGGCACCGGCGGCCTGCGCGGGATCATGGCGGCCGGCCTGCGGCGGATGAACAAGCCCAACATCCGGCGGACCACCCTGGCCCTGGCCCAGGTCGCCCGGGCGCACGCGCCCGGGCCCCGCACGGCGCTGGTCGGTTACGACACCCGCCTGCAATCCGACAGCTTCGCGCTGGAGGCCGCGCGGGTGCTGGCCGCGGCCGGCTACCAGGTCTACCTGGGCACCAAGCCCCTGCCCACCCCGTTCCTGTGCTTTGCCATGCGCAAGCTCGGCGCCGCCTGCGCCGCCATCATCACCGCCTCCCACAATCCGAAGGAATACAACGGCTACAAAGCCTATAACGATCTCGGCGGCCAGGTGATGGCGCCTTGGGACAGCGAAGTGGAAGCGGCCATGGCCCGGCTGCCCGCGGTGCCGCCGGCGCCCCCCGAGCCCAAGCCTGGGGCCATCCTGCCCATTCCCGCCGAACTGGAGGAAGCCTACCTCGAACTGGGCCTCAGCTTGCGTCAGCTGCCCGACGTCTTCCACCCGGCCCGGATCGTCTACACGCCGTTCCACGGCACCGGCATCGCCTTCGTGCCTGAGCTGTTCCGGCGCGCCGGGCTGCCGCTGCAGATCTGCGCCTCACAGGCCATCCAGGACGGCACCTTCCCCACCGCGCCCCGGCCCAACCCCGAGGAGATCGCCGCCTACCAGGCTCCGCTGGCCGACGCCCGGCGCCTGGGCGCCGAGGTGGTCCTGTCCAACGATCCCGACGCCGACCGCATCGGCCTGGTGGCCCCGCGCGACGGCGAGTGGGAACTGATGAGCGGCAACGCCCTGGCCGCCTTGACCCTGGACTACCTCTGCACCCAGAAGGGCCTGAAGGGGGTCGTGGTCACCACCGTGGTCACCTCCGATTTCCTGGCCGAAGTGGCCCGCAGCCACGGCCTGGAAGTGATGTGGACGCTCACCGGCTTCAAATACATCGCCACCTGCATGGACGCCCTGGCGGCCCGCTCGGAAAGCTACGCCTTCGGTGCCGAGGAATCCTTCGGCATGCAGCTCTCCAACGAGATGCGCGACAAGGACGGCGTCCTGGCCGCCCTGGTGGTGGGCGAGATGCTCGGCCACTACAAGGCGCTGGGGATGAACCCGTACCAGGCCGTGGCCGCGCTGGAACGGCGGGTGGGCACCTTCCACAACCGCCTGGTCAACCTGGAGGACCCGCGCCCCGGCGGCGCCGTGCGCTTCGCCGCGGCCATGACCCGCATCCGCGAGGCCGGCCTGACCGCCTTCGCCGGCGAGCCGGTGCGGACCTGGGAGGATTTCCAGACCGGGGCATGGCACAGCGGCAGCCAGGTGGAACCGATCCTGGACCGCCCCGACAACCGGCTCGCGGCCCGGCCCATCGACCGTTCCAACGTGCTCAAGTTCCGCCTGGAATCCGGCGCCTTCGCCGCCTTCCGCCCCAGCGGCACCGAGCCCAAGCTGAAGGTCTATCTGCAGAGCCGAACCACCCCGGAGCTGCTGGACCGCATGGAGGCCGAGGCGCGCGCGCTGCTGGGGCTGTAATTACTCCTTGATCTTGCGGACCGTCACCTGGGCGGGCCTCGGCCCGTTCGGGGGGAAGGGAGGGGCGGCCGCATCCAGCCGGGCCGCTTCCCGCTCGTCCAGTTTGCGGGTGACATCCGGGGGCGGGAACATCTCCGGGGCCTCCTCCTGCAGGAAGCGCTTGGACCGGGCCAGCAGCGAATCCATGTCCTGCAGGAAGCGCACCCGCTCCAGCTTCAGGCTGCGGATCTGGGTCTCCAGCTCCACCACGTGGCCCTGGGCCTCCCGGATCAGCTCGTCGGCCTTGAAATCTGCTTCTTTCAGGATCAAGGCTTTTTCCCGGTTCACCGTGTCCAGGATCTCCTCCTTGGTGCGCTGCGCGTGCAGCAGGGTCTCCCGGAAGATCCGGTCCTGGTCCTGGTACTCCCGCAGGTGCTCGCGCAGATCGATGATCTCGGTGCGCAGGCGCTGGTTCTCCACCTGGACCTCTTCCCATTCGCCGGCGACCTCGTGCAGGAAGGTGCGCACCTCCCCCTCGTTCAGCCCCCGGAAGGCCTTTTCGAATTCCCGTCGTTGGATGTCCAGTGGCGTGAATTTCATGGTTTTCTCACTATGAAAGGCCCCGCTGAAGCAGGCGTTGGAGCATCCAGAGGATCAGGATGGCCACCATGGGACTGAAATCCATGCCCATGGCCGAGGGCAGGAGGGTCCGGATGGGGTGCAGCACCGGGTCGACCACCGCGTGGAGCAGGCGCACCCATGGGTTGCCGGGACGCGGGTGGAACCAGGAAAGCAGGCTGGTGATGACAATAAGATAGATCAGGATCTGGATTGCCCAATCCGCAAGGGTGATGACAAATGGCATATGGAAGGACCTTTCAATGCCCCATCATAATCCCATCTCTGCGATCCTGAGACCTCCTCGGGGACGGGATCACTCGTAACTTAGACATTCCCCCAGATGTGGAGTAAAAAAAGTCCATGCGAATCGGCATCTCCTGCTACTCAACCTTCGGCGGATCCGGCGTCGTCGCCACGGAAGTGGGCAAGGCCCTGGCCGCCCGGGGTCACGAAGTCCACCTGCTCAGCCCGTCCATCCCGCCCCGGCTGGTGGGCTTCGAGGACCGGATCTTCTTCCACGAAGTCACCGCCAGCACCTATCCGCTGTTCGAGGCCGCCCCCTACTCCATCGCCCTGGCCTCCAAGATGGCCGACGTCGCCGCCCATCACGGCCTGGAGATCATGCACGCCCACTACGCCATCCCGCACGCCTCCGCCGCCCTGCTGGCGCGCATGGCCCTGGAGGGCAAGCTGAAGGTGGTGACCACCCTGCACGGCACCGACATCACCGTGGTCGGTTCCGACCCCAGCTACCTGTCCATGGTGCGCCTGGCGATCCGCGAAAGCGACGCGGTGACCTCGGTCTCCGAGTACCTCCGGGAGGAGACCTACCGGACCTTCAAGGTCCCCCGGCCGATCGACGTCATCCCCAACTTCGTCACCGCGCCCACCGGCCCTCCGCCGGAATGCCGCAAGTGGCTGGCCCCCTGCACCGCCTCGATCCTCACCCACATCTCCAACTTCCGCCCGGTCAAGCGGGTGATGGACGTCATGCGGGTGTTCGAACTGGTGCGCCGGGAGCACCCGGCCCGGCTGGTGATGGTGGGCGACGGCCCGGACCGCGCCGAGGCCGAAGCCTTCGCTCGGGACCATGGCTTCGAGAACGAGGTGCGCTTCACCGGCAAGCAGCTGGACATCGACTCGGTGCTGGCCTGCACCGATGTCTTCCTCCTGCCCAGCGCCACCGAAAGCTTCGGCCTGGCAGCCCTGGAGGCCATGGCGCACCAGGTCCCGGTCGTCGCCACCCGGGTGGGCGGCCTCCCCGAAGTGGTGCGCCACGGCGTGGACGGCTACCTGGAGCCGCTGGGCGACGTGCAGGCCATGGCCCAGGACGCCGTCACCCTCTTGCGCGATGCCCCCCTGCGCAAGAAGATGGGCCTTTCCGCCCAGGAGCGGGCGCTGACCACCTTCGACGAGGGCCCGGTGATCGACCTGTACGAGAGCGTCTACGAAAGAGTTCTCGCTCCAGCGAAATCCATCGTGGATCTTCAGTCCCAAACTAGCTAGACTAGCTGTTCCGGCTGGGTAGCTCAGGTGGTTAGAGCGAGGGTCTCATAATCCCTAGGTCTGCGGTTCGAGTCCGCATCCAGCCACCACCTAAACCCCTTAACTGACAACAGTTAGGGGGTTTTCATTTGTCGAAGTTTTCGGCGTTTCGGGCGTTTTCTGGGATTGTGGAATGCTCGTAAGTCCTTTGTTTAACTGCGCCTGCTTCTGGAGTCCCACGAAATCCACACGAGAAAATGGAACGGTTCAGGTAGCCTCCAGCCCCTGCTCCCTCCACATCTCGGGAAGCAAACTGACAGCCCCTCTGTGTGGATTTGGTGTGGATTTTGGGCAGGGCCTTTGGCGGTCTTCCAAGTCACCCAGTCTGGTCAGATCGAGACGCAAGCGATGCCGAACGTGTGCTTGGCCCTTCCCATCTCCTCTGATTTGAGACATTTCTGCTTAAAAAAGTCCTTCCACTGTGATATCCACCATGCTAGTGTCGGACGCCAACCCTATCTAATGCGTTCAGTTATCTAGCCTTCTCCCCTTGAGACCGAGGCAACCATGATCAAGATCGACATCGCCACCACCTTGATGCAGACCCTGCCTGTTTCCAAGGCCACGGCCTTGCAGGTGGTCGATCTCCTCACCGACCGCATGAAGCAGGCTCTCCTGAACGGGCACCGCATCGAGATCAGAGGCTTCGGCTTGGGCGCTCGTCAAAACTGACCCATTATGCGTTGCAACACATAACGGGTCAGTTCTGGCCGGTGCCCAAGGGCTTCGGCGTGTTCGAACCATGGCCCCGCAAGAGCGGCATGGGCCGAAACATCAAGACAGGTGCCAGCGTGGACATCCCCAAGGGCCAGAGCATCCGATTCAAGCCGGGGAAAGATCTGAGGGACATCGAGCCGAGTTGAGGACATTCTTCCTTTTGCCGGTCTTACCGTTTCCTTCGCCAAATCGATTGCAGGACCACTCAAAATACAGTGATCAAGCCAGCGGTCTGGGTTGCTATTGCATTCAATTTTTTCGCCGCTCCAGCATCATGCGGAGTTGGACATTGTGGCGTACGATTTCCTGGCCCAGAAGGTGATTGATCAGTTCGGATGGCGTTCCGCTCCAAGAAGCAATGTTCTGGATCAAAAGGGCGGACGAATAGGTGCGATGGCATAAAAACTCTGTGGTGGTGCCATCCAAGGAAACTCTACTGAGCAAAGTCAGGCATCGCCCTTCAGTATTCAGAATCAGTGCCATTTTCTCGGCCGCCGCTCTAAGAGTGAAAGCCGCACGGAGCAGTTTCCGTGCCATGGCCCGGGTCTGCTCCGGAACCTCGTGGGAAATTGCCACCAGGAATTGCTCCTGAAGCCGCTGGGAGCCCCACAGGTCGTGAAATAGACTTGAAGATAGCACTGGATTACGGAGAAGGGCTCGGCGCACCCCTGAATCACTGGAAAAGGCATGGTTGAGTCCCACGATCTCAAGTCCCATCGCCGTGGGGTGATGGGCCGCCACCAATCGTGCATGAAGGAGCCCAGCTCTGGGATTCTTAAAAAGTGCCCGGATAACTTTGGGCGATGGGTCGAAGCAAAATGCACTCAGTTCCGGTTCCACGGCCTTTTTTACCCGATCTATCCGTGCATTTTCAGGGTGGAAGTGGAGAAGGTGCTCGAAAAGACTGCGGCGGGTAAGCGGGGTTTGGTCTGGATTCTCGTTGTCGGGGCCAATCTGTTCCTGAGCATCAACATCATCTTGCTCCGTGCCGATTTGTTCCTGACCATCTATGTCATCTTGTTCCGAACTGATTTGTTCCCGAGCATCTGGGTCATCCTGCCCTGCGCTAGTTTGTTCCTGAGTATCCACGTCATCTTGGTATGCGCTGTTCAGGATCGCATTCACCGCATCGGTGATAGCTTGCGCATCGTCCTGATCATCTTCATAGAGAACTCCGAGTCGATCCTGAGCAAAGGCATCCCCCTTCTCGGCGGCCTTCTGGTACCAAATCATCGCCTTGGCATGGTCCTGTGGGACTCCCTTGCCCTCGTCGTAACAGATTCCAAGATGGAACTGGGCATTGGTATCCCCTTGTTCTGCAGCCATCCTGAACCACCCCACGGCTTGGGTATAGTTCTGAGAAATACCATCCCCATGAACGAAAGAAAGCCCAAGGTTGAACTGTGCAAATGCATTCCCTTGTTGAGCCGCCTTCCATGACCATTTCAAACCTTCGAACTTGTCCTGCGGGACCCCTTGGCCCTGGGCGTAGCATAGGCCGAGGTTGAGCTGAGAATCCGCGTCTCCCTGTTCCGCGGCTTTCAGGAACCATTTCACGGCCTCCGCATAGTCCTGCGGAACGCCTTGGCCATAGTAATATTCGTCACCAAGGTTTTTCTGGGCCCTTGCAACTCCCTGCTCCGCAGCCTTCCGATGCCACTTCACCGCTTCGACGTCATTTTGCGGGACGCCTTGACCTCGTGCGAAACAAAGCCCCAGGTAGAACTGGGCTTTCGCGTCCCCTTGTGCTGCGGCCTTTTGGAACCAATCAACAGCCTTCGCAAAATCTTGCGAGACGCCCCAACCTCCTGCGAAGTGGAGGCCAAGGGATCGTTGGGCTTTTGCGTCCCCTTGTTCTGCCGCCTGCCGATGCCACTTCACCGCTTCGGCAAAATCCTGCTGGACACCCTGACCTTTTGCATAGCAAAGACCGAGGTAGAACTTGGCTCTCGTGTCCCCAAGTAACGCTGCTCTCAGGTACCACACGACTGCCCTGGAATAATCTTGTGGAACACCCCTGCCTGCTGCGTAACACAACCCGAGGTAGAACGTGTCTTTCCGGCAGGGCTGCCTGAATACCGAATGACAATCCCGTAGGCTCATATCCATGCGAAAGGGAGCGGCATGGGACGACACCTACGAGATGCACTGCCGACCGGGGTCCAGGAGACGCGGGCCCGACTCGATGCCTGGCGGAAAACCCGAAAACGTGGGGAGCCCCATCCTGCAGAGATCTGGTCCGAAGCCGTGGAATGGGCCAGGCGTTTCGGCGTCAACCCGGTCTGCCGTGCCCTGGGGCTGAGCTTCACAGACCTCCAGACGCGGTTGGGCCAGACTCGCCATGAGGTAATGCAGATGCCCAAGCCGGCGGTGCCGACCTTTGTCGAGCTGGAAGGGACTGGGTTCCATGCCGACACCCCGGCGTGTCCAGTGGTCGAGGTGATCGGTCCAGACGGCGCCCGCATGGTGATGCGTTGGCCAGCGGGGAGCGCCGTAGATGTGGGGACGCTCATGGCTTCGTTCCTGGCGAGGCGACCATGATCCAGATCACGCCGCACACGCGGATTTTCGTGGCGATCGAGCCCGTGGATTTTCGTCAGGGCATCGATGGACTGGCCCAGGTCTGCAAAGCCAAGCTCGGTGCCGATCCCTTCTCCGGCGCCCTGTTCGTGTTCCGCAGTCGGTCCAGGCGTTCGATCCGCGTTTTGGCCTATGACCTTCAAGGCTTCTGGCTATGCCAAAAGCGGCTGTCGGCCGGCCGGTTTCGCTGGTGGCCGTCGTGCCCGGATGCGGCCTCGGCGCAGCTCCTGGCCCATGAACTGCAGATCCTGATCTGCGGGGGCGACCCCCGGGGGACCCGGGTGCCGAAGGGCTGGCGCGCCGTGGGGTGAAAGATCGGGTTGGGCGGGGACGGCGCGGCGTGGTAGGGTAGCCAAATATGGAAGTGAAGAAATATCTATAGTTATATTAATTATTCACTGTACTTTTGCCCTGCCTTCCAGCATCCTTGATGGATGGGACGAACCAAGCAACGAAAAAAGCCAGCCGCACCACGGCTACGACCGGATCTCCAGCATCGAGAGTTGGACGTGGCGGCCTTGCACAGCCACTTGGACCGGGCTCGGGAAACCCTGGGAGAGGATGCTTTCCGGGACCTGAAGCAGGCGGTGGATACCCTGGCCTTCCTGAACCAGGAAGTGGAGCGGGGCAAGACCTCCCTGGCCAAGCTGAAGCTCATCCTGTTTGGGCCAAAGACGGAGAGCACCGATGCGATCTCGGGTGGCAAGGCCACATCCCGGCGCAAGCCCAAGGATCCCGACGCAGGCGCCCCCGGCCATGGCCGCAACGGAGCCTCGGCCTACAAGGGCGCGCAGAGGGTGAAGGTGCCTCTGGAGGGTTTCCACAGCGGCGACCCCTGTCCTACGCCGGACTGCAACGGCAAGGTCTATCCCCTGGCGGAGCCGGCCACCCTGATCCGAATGAAGGGTGTGGCGCCGTTCCAGGCCACGATCTATGAGTTGGAACGCTGGCGTTGCAGTGACGGCTGCGAGAAGGTTTTCACCGCGCCGGCGCCGGCGGGCGCCGGCACGGCGAAGTACGATGCCAGCGTGGCCGCCCTGATCGGTGAGTTTCGCTACGGCACCGGCCTGCCGCACAACCGCATTGAGAGCCTCCAGCAGATTTTCGGCATTCCCTTGCCGGTTTCGACCCAATGGGAATTGGTGCTCTGGGCCGCCGGTCTGCTCCAGCCGGCCCATGCCGAGCTGATCCGTCAGGCCGCGCAGGGCGAGCTCCTGCACAACGACGACACCCCCATGCGGATCCTGAAGAAGGTCGCCCGCGAGGGCAAGGAGGGCCGCAAGGCCGTCCAGACCACTGCACTGCTGTCGCACCGGGGCCCCCACCGGATCGCCCTGTTCCTCACCGGCATGCGCCATGCCGGGGAGAACCTGGAGGCCATCCTGAAACTCCGGGCCGAGGAACTGGCCCGGCCCATCCAGATGTGCGATGGCCTCGCGGCCAATCTGGTCGGGGAGGACGGCAAAGTCGACACCCTGCTGTCGAACTGCCTGGCGCACGCTCGGCGCAAGTTCGTCGAGGTGGAGGGCAAGTTCCCCGCGGAAGTGCGTATCCTGCTGCGTTTCCTGCGAGTGGTCTACCGGCTCGACGCTCGGACCAAGATCAGAGGTATGGGTCCCGAGGCCAGGCTGGCCTACCACCAGGCCCGCAGCGGCCCCATCATGGCCAAGCTGAAGGGCTGGCTCCAAGGGCTGGTTGACGGCAAGTGGGTGGAGCCCAACTCCGGCCTCGGCGATGCCATCGCCTACCTGCAAAAGCGCTGGACCGAGATGACCCTGTTTCTGCGTGAACCCGGGGCTGTGTTGGACAACACGGCCTGCGAGCGCGTGGTAAAAAGGGCGATCATGCATCGGAAGAATTCCCTGTTCTACAGGACCCAGCAGGGTGCCGGGGTCGGAGACCTGTTCATGAGCCTGATCCATACCGCGGAGTTGAACGGCGTTCCATCCTTCCCCTACCTGTTGGCCATGCTCAGGAACCCCGAAGGGGTGAAGGCGAACCCTGGGGCGTGGATGCCTTGGAACTATCAACAGCAGGGGGAGTCCCTGCCGCTGCCCGACCACGAATAGAGAAGGCGAGTTCCGCCTCGTATTGCCTGTGTTTGCCACGGAACTCCTTCCGGGGACGACCCCGCCGAGATCCAGCCTGGCCTCGCACAAGCAACGTATCAGGCGGCCCTGACGAAGTCAGGCAGCCGTGCCGGAAAGACAC
>Ga0181535_10007573_pt1 | contig 10891 bp, 2 predicted proteins | sample PEATcosm2014_Bin_44_FD_119774 | JGI IMG/M metagenome (GOLD analysis project Ga0181535, IMG submission 119774) | Peatland microbial communities from MTU Mesocosm Facility, Houghton, MI, USA - PEATcosm2014_Bin17_30_metaG | ecosystem: Environmental > Terrestrial > Soil > Wetlands > Peat | place...
AATACAGCCGCCGGCCCCAGTTGGTTCATCGTGGAAAAAGACGCCAAGGGCTTCAGCCACGACGAACCGGAAGACAAACACGGCATCCGTCTCAGCAATACGGCCGCGCTTTCGCTCAACGACGTGTTAGTGGATGTGGACCGTTTGGTGGGCGGAGTGGAAGGTCAGGGCCTGAACCAGGCGCAAGCGGTGTTCGGCTACACGCGCCTGATGGTTGCCGCGTTTGGGCTGGGAGCCGGATGGGCCGCGCTGGATCGGGCGATTCCGTATTCGACCAAGCGCATTCAAGCCGGTGCGCCACTTTCGCAGAAGCAGGGATACACGCACAAGTTGATCGTGCCGAACGTGGCCCGCCTGGAGGCCGGCCGCGCGTTCATTGAAGAGACCGCCGAGCGCATCGACTCCGGCGAAGGCAGCTTGAATACCGAAGGGGCCATCGCCAAATACATGTCGACCGAAGCCGGCAACCAGGCCGCGGAGGCCAGTATCCAGGCCCTTGGCGGCTACGGTTACACGCATGAATACATGGTGGAGAAGATCAGCCGCGACGTGCGCATCACCACGATATACGAAGGCACCTCCGAGATCATGGAGATGACCATCAGCCGCGACCGCTGGCAGCTTCATCTGAAGACGCGCGGGCAACACTATCATGAGCAGGCGCGGAAGTTCGAGGCCCTGCACCACCGCCATCCGGATGTGGGCGCGAACACCGCGGCGTTGGCTTTGCACGCCTTGGCCGAGGTGATGGAAAAAGCGCGGGTCGGACGCCTGACCCGCTATCAACATATTCTTCTGCGGCTGGGCGAATTGATCGCCTACGCGGAATCCGCCGGCAGTCTGGCGCGGCGTGCGGCGCTGATGGCGGAAGGCAAGTTGAACGAGAAAGCGAACCAGCGTTTCGATGCGACGGCGCTGGCGGCAGTGAGCCGGGTGTTTGCGCGCGAGGCGGCCATGAAGGTGGGCGAAGAAGGCTTGCGCTGGGTCGTGGGCGCCGGCGGCGAGATCGGCGAAGCGGAGTTGGGACTGCCCGCGATTCACCGTGCACAGGCCGGACTGATTGCGGACATGGACTACGTAGGCGACGTGCTGTACGGCCGCGCGGCGAGGCAGGCCGGACAGGCAGCATAAGCATAAGCAACACCGCTCCCTTACGGTCGCGGCTCGGTCACAGAACTGCGAGCGTGAGGAGCGGGTAAGGAGCGTCATCATGGAAGATACCGCAGGTCGAGCGGTAGCGATTGTGGGGACGGGTGCGATTCTGCCCGATGCCCCGAACGTTGCGGCTTTCTGGCACAACGTGAAGACTGGTCGTTACAGCATCAGTGACGTTGCGCCGGACCGTTGGGACCCCGCACGTTACTATGATGCCGATCCCAGCGCACCGGATAAAACGTATTCGAAGATTGGCGGATGGGTACGCGAATACGAATGGGATCCGATGAAGTGGCGTATGGCCGTCCCGCCGCGCGTCGTGGATGCCATGGATATCGCCCAAAAGTGGGCCATCGCCTGCACGCGCCAGGCGCTGGACGACTACGGCTACCCCAAGCGTCCAATCGACACCGATCGCACGGCCGTGATCCTGGGCAATGCCATGGCCGGGGAGCGGCACTATCTCACCTCGTTGCGCGTTCATTTTCCGGAATATGCCCACGAATTGGCCGAAAGCGCCAGTTTTGCGACGCTGCCGGAAGCCGTGCGGCGCGAGATTACCCGCGAACTGCACCAGCGGATGGGCGCTCTCCTACCTGAGATCACCGAAGATTCCATGCCCGGCGAACTGGCCAACTGCATCGCCGGCCGCATCGCGAATATCTTCAACTTCCACGGGCCGAATTTTGTGACCGATGCGGCGTGTGCGTCGGCCATGGCCGCGTTCAATGCGGCGGTCGAGGGACTGGTGGAGAACGACTTTGACATGGTCGTCACCGGAGGCATCGACCGCAACATGGGCGCTCCCACCTTCGTCAAGTTCTGCAAGATTGGCGCGCTCTCGGCGACCGGCACGCGGCCCTACGCCGACGGCGCCGATGGCTTCGTCATGGGCGAAGGCGCGGTCATTTTCCTGCTTAAGCGCCTGGCCGATGCGGAGCGTGACGGCGACAAGATCTATGCCGTTCTGCGCGGCATGGGCGGGTCGAGCGATGGGAAGGGTAAGGGCATCACCGCGCCCAACCCAGTCGGCCAAAAGCTCTGCATCCGGCGCGCCTGGGAAAATGCGGGGCTGTCGCCCGCGACCGCGACGCTGATTGAAGGCCACGGCACATCCACCCGCGTCGGCGACCGGGTCGAAGTCGAAAGCTTCAACGACGTGCTCAGCAGTTTTCACGTCCCGGCTGGGACGGTGGCGCTGGGCTCGGTGAAATCCAACATCGGGCATCTGAAAGGCGCCGCAGGCGCCGCCGGATTACTGAAGACCGCGCTCGCGTTGCGCGACAAGGTGCTGCCGCCCAGCGTGCATTGCGAGCATCCCAGTGCAGATATCGACTTCGCGCATTCGCCGCTCTATGTGAATGGCGAACTGAAGCCCTGGACGGTGGTGGCGGATGGCGTGCGGCGTGCCGGCGTGAGCGCGTTTGGATTTGGCGGGACGAATTTCCACGCCGTGCTTGAGGAGTACATTCCGCATAGACTGACGGGCAATGGTAAGCGGGTCGTGGCGGTGAGCGAGGCACCTACGCTTCCGAGCCGCGACGGTAACGGAGCGGTTCAGCATGCCGCCAAAGCTCCATTACGCGGCGCGCTTTTGATCGGAGGTGCTTCAGACGCCGAACTGGCGCAGCGCCTGCAGGCGGTGCAAAGGGACGCAGCGTCTGGCCACGCGCCGGCGCCGACTGCGCCGTTCGAATCGGATCTGCATGCGCCGGAGCGCCTGGCGATCGACTACGCCGACGCCGCCGACCTGGCGGACAAATCGGCCAAGGCGCTCAAAGCGCTGGCGGCTAATCAGGCAGCCGTTTGGAAAGCGCTCCGCTCGCAAGGCGTCTTCCGCGGTCACGGTCCCGCGCCCAAGGTGGCGTTTCTCTATACCGGCCAAGGCTCGCAGTATGCCAACATGCTGAGCACGCTCCGCGCGGCCGAACCCATCGTCGCCTCGACTTTTGCCGAAGCGGATCGCGTGATGACGCCGCTGCTGGGCAAGCCGCTGAGCGAGTTTGTCTTCGTCAACCCGGCCGATGCCAACGCTGTCGGCAGGGCCGAAGAAGATCTGCGCCAGACCGCTATTACGCAGCCCGCCGTGCTGGCCACCGATCTCTCGCTGACCCGCCTCCTGGCGGCATACGGCATCCAGCCCGACATGACCATGGGGCACAGCTTGGGCGAGTACGGAGCGCTGGTTGCCTCCGGCGCCATGCCATTTGCGGACGCATTGGAAGCCGTCAGCGCCCGCGGCCGCGAAATGACCCGCGTGTCGATGGCGGACAACGGCCGGATGGCGGCCGTGTTTGCGCCACTCAGTGAAATCGAGCGCGTGTTACAGACAGTCGATGGCTATGTGGTGATCGCCAACCTCAACAGCAACACCCAGGCGGTGATCGGCGGCGCCAGCAAGGCCGTCGGACAGGCCATGGCGCTTTTTGAAAAGGCCGGTTACAATGCGGTCCCGCTGCCGGTCAGCCACGCTTTCCACACGTCGATTGTGGCGCCGGCCAGCGAGCCGCTGCGGCAGACGTTGGAGCGCCTGCATCTGGAATCGCCGCATATCCCGGTGGTGGCCAACGTAAACGGCGAGTTCTATCCCACGGGGCCACAAGCCGTACCGCAGATGTTGGATATCCTGGCGCGGCAGGTAGCTTCGCCCGTGCAATTCATCCAGGGGCTGCGCACGCTCTACGATGCCGGGGCGCGCGTCTTCGTGGAAGTGGGGCCGAAGAAGGCGCTGCAGGGGTTTGTCGAAGACGTGCTCGGCGACCGCCCCGATGTATTGGCGGTGTTCACCAATCATCCGAAGTTTGGGGACATCCCAGCGTTTAACGCGGCGTTGTGCGGGCTGTATGCGGCTGGTCTGGGGGTAGGGCTGAACATCGGGGCTCAAGCCCCGCGCGGGCTAAAGCCCGCCCTCCATCCTGAGCCGGTGACCATCACCGGAGCGGCGTTGGGCCTGCCCGGACATGGGCGCATCTTCGACGACGGCAATATCGCCCGCATCCTGCGCGGCGAACAATCAATCGATGTGATTCCCGCGCGCTTCCGCCGCGCCATGCTCGACAAGCACATTACGCGCCTGGTGAAGAGCGACAAGGGCGGGCCGACCTTCGAAACCATCGACAACGTAGCAGACGTGATCAAACTGGCGGGCCGCGGCGGCGACTTCGATCTGGAAAAGGAGTTTGGCGTTTCCGCCGACCGCCTGGCCGCCCTGGATCGTGTCACGCAACTGGCGATGGCGGCGGGCCTCGACGCCCTGCGCGATGCCGGCATTCCGTTGGTCATGCGCTACAAGACCACCAGCCGGGGCACGCAACTGCCCGAGCGCTGGGGACTGCCGGACGCCATGCGCGACGATACCGGCGTGATTTTTGCCTGCGTTTTCCCTGGTTTCGATTCCTTCGCAGGCGAGATGTCGCGCTATTACGCCGACCGCGCCCGCCGCGACCAGTTGGCCATGCTGGAGAGCATGTACGCCCGCCTGGTGGAAGGGGAGGGCCGTTCCACTGTGGGCCAGGAGATGGCGCGGCGTATCGACGATCTGCGCGCCGATCTGGCCAAGGATCCCTACAACTTCGACCGGCGCTTCCTGTTCCACATCTTGTCGATGGGGCATTCGCAATTCGCCGAGTTCATCGGCGCGCGCGGCCCCAACACGCAAATCAACGCCGCCTGCGCCAGCACTACCCAAGCCGTGGCGCTGGCCAACGATTGGATCCGCGCCGGTCGATGCCGTCGGGTCGTGGTCGTCTCGGCGGACGACATCACTACCGACAACCTGATCGAATGGTTCGGCGCAGGCTTCCTGGCTAGCGGAGCGGCGGCCACCGACGCGGTGGTCGAAGATGCCGCCACCCCGTTCGACCGCCGCCGGCACGGCATGATCATGGGGATGGGCGCCGCGGCCATGGTAATCGAGAGCGCGGATGCGGCACGCGAACGCGGCATCCGGCCCATCTGCGAAGTGCTGAGCGCGCTGACGGCCAACAGCGCCTTCCACGGCACGCGGCTGGACCCCGAGCATATCTTCGGAGTGATGGAGAAACTGGTGGCGGAGGCGGAGGCCTGCAACGGCTTCCGGCGGCGAGAGGCAGCCCCGCGGATGTTGTTCGTTTCTCACGAAACGTATACGCCGGCGCGCGGCGGCAGCGCCTCGGCTGAAATCCACGCGCTGCGGCGTGTGTTCGGCGACGCGGCGGATCGCATCGTGATCTCCAACACCAAGGGCTTCACGGGTCACGCCATGGGCACGGGCATCGAAGATGTGGTGGCGGTGAAAGCGCTCGAAACCGGATGCGCTCCGCCGGTGGCCAACTTCAAGGAAGTCGATCCCGAACTGGGCCCGCTGAATTTGTCGAAGGGCGGCGGCTATCCCGTCGACTACGCGCTGCGCCTGGGCGCCGGGTTTGGTTCGCAAATCAGCATGACGCTGTTGCATTGGATCGCGCCGGCCGGCGGCGCGCGGACCAGCCCGCATGCGCTGGGCTATGCCTCGCGCATTGCGGATCAAAATGTTTGGAGCGCGTGGTTGAGCCGGGTCGCGGGCCAGCCAGCCGTCGATCTGGAAGTGGTGCAGCGCACGCTGCGCGTAAAGGACCCCGCGGCGCATGCGGCGCAAGCCGCGCCGGCGCCGGTGCAGCCGGCCGTCGAGACGAAAGCGGCGCCCGAAGTGAAGCACCCGGTCCCCGCCCCTAGCCCCCAGCCCCCCGCGGCGGTGGCAGGCGATCCAGTCAAAGAGCGGATCATGGCACTGGTCGCCGACAAGACCGGTTACCCATCCGACATGCTGGATCTCGATCTGGACCTCGAAGCGGATTTGGGTGTGGATACGGTCAAGCAGGCGGATCTATTTGCCTCCGTCCGCGAGATCTACAACATCGTGCGCAACGACAAGGTCAAGCTGCGCGACTTCCCCACACTGGCGCATGTGATCCGATTCGTACACGAGAATCGTCCGGACCTTGAGCAGGCTGCGGCGGTGCCCGAAGTGAAGTCCCAGCCGCCAATCCCCAGTCCCCAGCCCGCGCGCTCTCCGGCCGGCGATCCGGTCAAGGAGCGGCTGCTGGCGCTGGTCGCGGAGAAGACCGGCTATCCGCCCGACATGCTGGATCCCGACCTGGATCTGGAAGCCGATCTGGGAGTCGATACGGTGAAGCAGGCCGATCTGTTTGCGTCGGTCCGGGAGATCTACAACATTCCGCGCGACGAGAATCGTAAGCTGCGTGACTTCCCCACGCTGGCGCATGTGATCGCGTTCGTGCACGAGAAGCGGCCGGATCTTGCGGAGGTGGCTGCGGCGCCCGAAGTGCGGCCCCAGCCCCCAGCCCCTGCCCCGCAGCCCGCCGCGCCAATGGCCGGCGATCCAGTCAAGGAGCGGCTGCTGGCGCTTGTCGCCGAGAAGACCGGCTACCCGCCGGATATGCTCGATCCCGATCTGGACCTGGAAGCCGATCTGGGAGTCGATACCGTCAAGCAGGCCGATCTATTTGCATCCGTCCGCGAGATCTACAACATCCCGCGCAACGAGAATCGTAAGCTGCGTGATTTCCCCACGCTGGCGCATGTGATCGCGTTCGTACACGAGAACCGCCCCGAACTCGCCGTGGCGGCTGCGGCTGAGGTGAAGCCCGAGCTCCCAACCCCTAGCTCCCAGCCCCTAGCGTCGATTCCGCGGCGCGTGCCGACGCCCACCTTGCGCCCGCCGCTCGCCCTTTGTAAGCCGACGGCCGTGACGCTGGCGGCCGGCCGCCGCGTTGCCATCATGCCGGACAAAGGCGGCGTAGCCGAAGCGCTGGCAGAGCGGCTACGGGCGTCTGGAGCGGACGTCCTCCTGCTCGACGGGACGCCAGTGGCCGGCCCGATCGACGGTGTATACTGGCTGCCCGCGCTCGACCACGAGGGAAGCCTGCGCGATATGGACTTGGCCACCTGGCGCGAAGCCCTGCGGGTACGCGTCAAATCGCTTTACACCACGATGCGCGCGTTCTACGAGCAGATTGCGACGCCGGATACTTTCCTGGTTTCGGCGACGCGGCTCGGCGGGCAGCACGGTTACGACGAGGCCGGCGCCGTGGCGCCGATGGGCGGCGCGGTGGCCGGCTTCACCAAGACATACAAACGGGAGCGTCCGGACGCGTTCGTCAAGGCGGTCGATTTCGAAGCGGAACGTAACGCTTCTGAAGTGGTGGAGATCCTCGTGGCGGAGACCCTCCGCGACCCCGGCGCAATCGAGATCGGCTACAAAGGCGGTCTGCGCTGGGGCGTCAGCCTCGAAGAACAGCCCGCCGCGGACGGACAGCCCGGTCTCGCATTGAATAAGGATGCGGTATTCGTCGTCACCGGCGCGGCCGGCAGCATAGTCTCCGCGATCACCGCGGATCTGGCGGCCGCATCCGGCGGCACGTTCTATCTGCTCGATCTGGTTCCCGAGCCGGATCCCGACAATCCGGACCTGCGGCGTCTGGAGACGGACAAGGAAGGCCTGATGCGCGATTTGCACGCGCGCATCAAGGCTCGCGGAGAGCGCGCCACGCCGGCCCTGGTGGAGAAAGAACTGGCGGGTCTGGAGCGCGCGCAGGCGGCCCGCGCGGCCATCGACGCGGTGCGTGCGGCCGGTGGCACGGTCCGCTATTACAGCGTCAATTTGACGGATGCGGACGCGGTGGCCAGAATCATCGGCGAGGTTCGCGAGCGCAGCGGCCGCATCGATGTGGTGCTGCACGCCGCCGGCCTGGAGCGGAGCCGCTTCCTGCCGGACAAGGACCCGCGCGAATTCGATCTGGTCTTCGACGTGAAAGCCGACGGCTGGTTCAACCTTCTGCACGCCATCGGCGACATGCCGCTGCTGGCCACGGTGGCGTTCAGCTCGATCGCCGGCCGCTTCGGCAACGCCGGGCAGGCGGATTACAGTTCCGCCAACGACCTTCTGTGCAAGATTGCTTCCAGCTTCCGCACCACGCGGCCCGCCACGCGCGGCATCGCCATCGACTGGACGGCGTGGGGCGGTATTGGTATGGCCACGCGCGGCTCCATCCCCGAAATGATGGCGCGCGCCGGTATCGATATGCTGCCGCCCGAAGCTGGAATTCCCTGGATCCGCCGCGAACTGACGGAGGGCGGTACGCGCGGCGAGGTCGTCGTCGCAGGCGCTCTTGGCATCATGATGAACGAGTGGGATGCGACCGGAGGCCTGGATACAACCGCTACCGCCGCGCAGGGACCCATGATCGGCAAGATCGCCGGCATGAGCCTGCAGGGCTGCCTGACCATCGAGACGACACTGGACCCGGCCGTCCAACCGTTCCTGCACGATCACCAGATCGAAGGCAGGCCGGTGTTGCCTGGCGTCATGGGCATCGAGGCCTTTGCGGAAACCGCTTTGTGCATGTTGCCAGGCTGGCACGTGGAGGCGATCGAGGACGTGAACTTCCTGGCGCCGTTCAAGTTTTATCGCAGCGAGCCGCGCACCGTGACCATCGAGGCGGTGTTCCGGCCGCACGGCGAGTCCGTGGTAGCGGATTGCCGTTTGAACGGCAGCCGCGCGCTGCCGAATCAGACTGGGCCGCAAGTGACCACGCACTTCACGGCACGCGTGCGGCTGACCAGGCAGGCGCACGAAGCAGTTGCGGCGCCGGCGCCCGCGGAGCCGGCCGGAGCGATGGTCGAGGCCGCCGACATATACCGCGTCTTCTTCCACGGACCGGCCTACCAGGTTCTGGAGCGCGCCTGGCTGGACGATCACCGGACGGTGGGCCAATTCGCCAAAGGCCTGCCCAACAATCACTATCCAGCCGACAGGACTCTTACGATGGCGCCCCGTTTGATCGAGCTGTGCTTCCAGACCGCGGCGCTCCGGGAGGTTGCCGGGCAGGGCCGCATCGGATTGCCGTTTCACGTTGAGCAGGTGTGCTTGTACAGCACGCCGAATCTGGCCGACGAGCCGCTGCATGCGGTGGTGACCAATGCTCGAGACGAAGACAGCCTCGATGTGGAAGTGGTGGATACGGCCGGAAACCGTTACTTACAGTTGCGGGGTTACAAAATGGTGGCGCACCCCGACGCGGTGGATGCCGAACCGTTGAGGGCGCTCGAAGCCGTCGGTGTGGCTTGATAGACGTTGCGTGGCTGGAACAGAGCGTCGCGGACGTGCGCGCGGAAGACGATTGGCTGAGCGCAGGCGAAGCGGTGCGACTAAGCGGCATGCGATTCCCGAAGCGGCGCGCCGACTGGAAGCTGGGGCGCTGGACGGCGAAGCGCGCGCTGGCCGCCTGCTTGAACCTGGCGGCCGATCACCGGTCCCTCGCGCGCATAGAAATTCGTCCGGCACCGGGCGGCGCTCCGGAGGTCTTCCTCGGAGGTGAACCGGCACCCGTTACGATCTCGATCAGCCACCGCGCGGGTTGGGCGGCTTGCGCCGTCGCCAGGCAGGGGGCGGCGCTGGGCTGCGATCTGGAAGTTGTCGAGTCGCGCAGTGACGCCTTCGCCACCGATTACTTCACCGCCGAGGAACAGGAGTTGCTGGCGCAGGCGTCCCCGGCGGAGCGTTGGCGGCTTCTGGCCGTGCTTTGGAGCGGGAAGGAGAGCGCCCTCAAGGCGCTACGCGTGGGGCTTCGGCTTGACACCCGATGCGTGGCTGTTAACCCCTTTGCCGGACAGGTCTCCGGCGATAGCGATTGGTGCCCGCTGTGCGTGCATTATAACGGCCAGGTCCTCCACGGGTGGTGGAGGCCGACGGGCAACCTTGTGCGGACCATGGTTGCCGCTCCGGCCCCCGCTACCCCGCACACCCTTCAAACGTGAGCCACTCGTTCCCCCTGCTAAAACAGGGGTGGAACAGGAAATCGAGAGACTATCTCATGCGACCTACTACCCACATTTCAGCTAACTTGCTCGCAAAATTACTGCCAGAGTATCAAGGCGGAACGGGGCGCATCGGGGCCTGATAACTCCAGGATCAGGCCTGTTAATGAGCTTCCGGTGCCGCTTGGTTCCTTGAACGTGTGCAGCCGGTCGACCCTGCGGCAGCAGCTCCATGCGAATCTCGTCTCGGTCACGCTCTTGAGCGGGATCCAAAAGTAGTCATATGTGGCGACGTAGCCCTCGAGGTCGGCAACCGGCGCCGATGGTGCGCCTGCTCGTGCCACTCTAACAGGTCGCCCAAGTAGTGGAGCGCGTCTGACCTTGGTGCCGCTCCTCGGCCGCATCGCGTCGGGCGGCGGCGCGGCGCGGTGACGCGCGACCGCGTGCCTAGCCAGCCAACTTCGGCCATCCGCGCACTTGCGCCACGTGCGTGCAGGCACAGGGGCCGCGCGTCGGCATCCCGGTGAAGTGGCTGCGCACCGACGTTCCTGGACGCGGCACCCCCCGCCGCGCATCCCCCATCCGCGCGCCGGGATGCGCGTTATTGCCACCCAGCTCGGGCACCCGGAAGTATCGCCCGGCGCACCCGCGTCACGGGCGTGCCGGCTGCGCGCCGGCGTCCCGGCGAAGTGGCCGCTCGCCGACGCTGCTGGATCAAGGCACTAATATTGAACGCCATCCGGCGACCGGCCTCGCGCCGATCATTGACGCCAGCGCCTTCCACCAGCGCGCATCCCCCCTCCGCACGCCAGGCGGTCGCGGCGACGGGCGACGGGCGGCTGGCACTGGGCCAAGCTGATGGAGGGCGGCCTCGCTTGAATGTATACTGTGCGATTCCGCAAGAGCGTCAATACGATTCGGTCAAGTCGCGATCCTGTTG
>Ga0181535_10007575_pt1 | contig 10890 bp, 4 predicted proteins | sample PEATcosm2014_Bin_44_FD_119774 | JGI IMG/M metagenome (GOLD analysis project Ga0181535, IMG submission 119774) | Peatland microbial communities from MTU Mesocosm Facility, Houghton, MI, USA - PEATcosm2014_Bin17_30_metaG | ecosystem: Environmental > Terrestrial > Soil > Wetlands > Peat | place...
AGCGTCGATATTCGCACCATTTGGCCTCAATGGTTTCTCTTGATGTCAAATGGTGCACGGGGTTGCGCACCCTTTCATGCGAGGGCTTATTCTTGACTGACCGCGGTGCCTTAAGTATGGTGCCGCCTTTCAGTTTTAATTCAATTAACTTACATCTTTCCGAAAGGGAAAAACCGTGAAACATCCGAGAAAAGCGAGCAAGCCTCCCAAGTATCTTCAGAGCAATCTTTCCGTTGAGGAACGAGTTGACGATCTAATCGGGAGAATGACACTGGACGAGAAGATCGCTGAAGTGCAGGCGACGACGAAAGACGCCTTCATGGACAATTACGATAAGGACAACGGCGAGTTCAATATTGCAAGGGCCAGAGTGGTTTTTAAACATGGAATGGGGCGCATCAGTGCCATTTTTCACACCTTTTCAGTGCAACGCAGTGTAGAAGTCTTCAACGAGCTGCAGGCGTTCATCAAGAAAGAAACAAGACTTGGCATACCTGTCATAACGGATGGGGAAGGGTTGCATGGTGTCATATGTCACGGCGGCACGAGTTATGCCCAGGCGATAGCGCTAGGGGCGACATGGAATCCGGATCTCGTCGAGAAGATAGGCGTTGCGGTCGGCATAGAAGCCAGGATTCGCGGCATGCATCAGGTGCTGTCGCCTGTGCTTGATATCGCACGCGATGCCCGCGCTGGTCGCACCGAAGAGACGTACGGCGAGGACACGCATCTGGTCACACGCATGAGCGTAGCTTTCATTAACGGCGTCCAGTCCCAGCGCGTGGTCACGACCCCAAAGCATTATCTTGCTAATTTTGTCGGCGATGGCGGAAGAGACAGCCATCCTGTTCATTATTCGGAAAGACTTCTTCGTGAGATTTATTTGCCGCCGTTTGAGGCGGCTATTCGCGAGGCCGGCGCACTATCTGTAATGTCGGCATATCATTCCCTGGATGGAATGCCTTGTACCGCAAATAAATGGCTGTTGACCGACGTGCTGCGCGGTGAGTGGGGATTCAAAGGGCAGGTTGTTTCCGATTGGGGCGCCACCGAACAGGTGTACAGCTTGCACTACGTCGCCAAAGACCTGGCTGAGGCCGGAGAAAAGACCATCAATTCGGGCATGGATCAGGAATTGCCGTTTTCAAGGTGTTTCAAGCATTTGCCGGAACTCGTCCGCAAAGGCAGGGTCAAGGAGGAGGTGCTGGATAAGGCCGTCCGTCGCTCGCTTTATCTCAAATTCTGGTCAGGACTTTTCGAACAGAAGCCGTTGAGTGTTGAAAAGGCCATTAAGACAACCAATTGTAAGGCGCACAAAGAACTGGCACTAGAATCGGCGCGGCAATCCATTGTATTGCTGAAGAACAACGATTTTCTGCCCCTTCGTCCGACGATCAAGACGCTGGCCGTGATCGGCCCGAACGCCGCGAGAAAACAGTTGGGCGGCTATGCGAGTATAAAGCCAGAAACCATCAAGATCATCTCGCCGCTCGAAGGCATAAAGGATTTCGTGTCGTCGCAGACTGAGGTTCTGTATGCCGAGGGCTGTCCCAACATGGGCGAGAAGAGGGAAGGATTCGAGGCCGCGCTGAAGATTGCCAGAAAGGCCGACGCCGTTGTCATGGTCATGGGCAACTTCGGCGACATCGAAGGCGAGCAGAAAGACCGCAGCAATCTCGATTTGATTGGACTGCAGGAAGAGTTGATTCTTGAAGTGGCCAAGGTCAACCCAAAGGTCGCCGTTGTATTGATAGGCGGCAGCGCCATAACCATGATGCGATGGATAGACAAGGTGCCTGCGATCGTAATGGCATGGTATCCTGGACAGGAAGGTGGAACTGCGATTGCCGAAGTGCTTTTCGGAAAGGTGAATCCCAGTGGCAAACTGCCGATCAGTTTTCCAAAAGTCACAGGTCAGTGCCCGTTCTATTATAATACCAAGCCATCGGGCCGCGTGATGGATTATTCCGACTTGCGCGGACCTCAGGCCCAGTTCGCCTTCGGGCACGGTCTGAGTTACACGACCTTCAAGTATGATAATCAAAAGATAAAGAAGACAGGATCCGGCAAGAATCAAGTCTACACAGTTTCGCTGACCGTAACCAACACCGGCAAACGTGCTGGAGACGAGGTGGTCCAGCTTTATATACACGACGAGATAAGCAATAGAAGCAGGCCGATAATGGAACTCAAGGGTTTCAAGCGCATCAGCCTGAAACCTGGCCAGAAAATGCCTGTCAAATTCCAGCTTTCCTGGAAGGATGTTGCGTATCTTGGTGACGATATGAAGCCGACACTGGAGCCGGGAAATATAGAGTTCATGGTCGGCAGCTCCAGTCACGACATACGTTTCCGTCTAGGGTCAACGCACAAGCTCACGTTGGAGATTGAGAATTACGAATGCAGTCCTCTGTTGCCTACGGTGCCGGATATCCGCAAGATGCCGCTGCCAGCGCAGAATACCAAGTATTCGCCTGCCAAACTTTGCCAATCTGGACCAATGCGATACACTGATGTCGTTCCTGTCCATGAGAAGAAGGACGGTTCGTTGTTTATTCGCACGAAATTGACAATGCTTGGCGGCAAAGGGCAGATACTGTTTGGCGCCGACGGCCCAGTCAGGATATGGGTGAACCGCAAACAGGTCGCGTGTTTGCCGAACGCCACAAATCCGATCCTGCGGGATCAATATGTGGCCGCAGTGAAATGGCAGCCCGGAGAGAACGAGATCATATTCGGCATGAACACAAATTCAGGCAGGGTCATGGGCGTGTGCTGTCGCGCAGTTCAAATGTGATACGCGAGCGGGAATGATACGACTTGCAGTGTGAAACTGCACTATTGCATCCGGTGGAGCGGGCGCTCCGCGCACGCTTTTTAGTGCCCCATTGCACATACGCCGCGACGGAGCGCGGCGTCCACCTGAGAGTGCAAAAGCAAACTGAAGACGGTATGAGGCTTGCAACTGTCGCGCAAGACCGCGGAATTGCCGGGCGTGATCATCCCGTTCTTATCAGTAAAAACAAAAGGGTCGCTTCTCTTTCGGGAAGCGACCCTTTTTAGTGTATTCGGTCAAACTTACTTTGCTGCCGGAGTTTCCACCGGAGCCGCAGTTACTGGAGCCGCAGCCGGAGTTTCAGCTGGGGCAGTTGCTGGAGCGGCAACCACTGGAGCGGCGGCCGGAACAGCTGCTGGTGCTGCCATTGGAACCATGTCGGCTCCGGGAACCAGCGAAATCTTGATGTTCTTGACTGGATTGTTGTCCTTATCCATGAATCTCGCGCATGCCGCTGAAGGGCCAACTCCGTTGATGATCGTGCCTACGAGCGTGTTCATGCCCTTCTTCAGTGCGACTGGCTGCGAGCGATCCTCGTCTGGCACAGAACCGCGGCTGGCATATGCGCGGATGACTTCCGTGCCGTTGAGTGTCCACATGGCACTGTCATCGGAACCGATGGAGAGCACAACGTCGCTGATGTCCTGATCGCAGACAACGTAGGCAACAATTACGTTCATCGCATTTTCGATGGGCTCGAAGTCAATGTTCGTTCCCTGTGCCTCAACAGTCTTCCAGGTAAATTCCTTGTCTCCGACTTTTACTTTGTCGCCGTCTGATGGCTTGGGCATTTTCTGGCCTGGGACATACTCCTTGTCGAACACGGGTTTCAGCACATCCTCGGTGTTGGCGCCGATATTCGTCTCTATCGCTATGGGCTTAAGGTTCAGCCAATTGCGAATGAATCCCTCTGTCCCAACATCATATGTCTTACTCTGGGCATTGGCCGATATCACGACCGCCATAGCACAAATTCCCGCCACGACCACCTTTTCCATGCTCGCTTTCATTCTTGCCGCTTCTCCTTGTCCTTGCCGCGTTATACCACATGACACCTCGTGTTGAGGATCGCCATCAACTTGTAGCGCATTTGTATACACTTCGTCGTCCTGTCAGAGCAAGTGAAAACAGGTGTTCCAAATTGTATCCCCTTGACAGCTTATTGCGCATAAGTAAGCATGCGCTGCCAATTGTTTTGTCAGTCCGATAAAAAGAGTTTATGAGGCAGAATCTATGAATCCTATGTTTACTTTTTGGAGCCGCGGAGGTTCATCAAGGTCGGATGCAAGGTTGAACGAACCTGCGGCAGGCGGTGCTCCGTCTGTCTTGAGGTTCGATCCGGAAGGTCGCTTTTATGTGGGTGTCTTATCGGTTCCCACTGTGGGTACGCTTGTTATGGACATCGTCAGTCCCCGTCCGCTTCGTATTTGGGCTAACGGAACCTTGGTGGTCGATGAAAACCTGTACTGGCGCTTGTATCAGCGCGAAGTGCGTGCGGCGTTGGTCTTTCCATGCAATGCGGGTGAGATCAAATTCCTCGTGGAAGTAGGCCCACGGCCGAAGTACCCGGAGGAACTCGATGAAACATGCCCGTCACGCAATCGCAAATTGGTGATGAAGGAAATAGAGCGGATTCATCCCGATCAGCTGAAGGTGCTTCTCAGGGTCGATAAAGATGTCGCGGGGCCTGCGCTTTCGCTGCGATTTCCAGCCACGCAGTTCATTCGTGACGGAGTGGTTTTTCAACATGTTCTGGTTCACCCCATTCCCGGAATGTCAGCGCACATGCCATCGGTTGAAGTTTGGTCCCAGGCTGAGCTGTCTGACGGACGAATTCTTCTGACATCTTCAGTTCTTCCCGGACGCGCCGAGGAAGGGACTCCATGTGAAGAATTGGCTTTGGGGCTGCGTCGTTTCCATGTGCCTGTTGCCAATTCTGACGATATGCCGGCAGCGCTTAGGTCAACGGGGTACGACTCGCGCGTCGAGCCTGTTTTAGAGGTTGTGCGAATCGTCAAGCTATCGGTGGAAGGCACAGATGGCACGGTGGAAGTTAATATGCCGGCATACGAAAGTTTGGGCAGACAGGCGCCACGTCGCGAGTTCAAAGAATCACAGTGGCCCACCTTTTCAGATGCCCGCTCGCAATTTCCGGAACCGGTACTGCCGAATCGGCTGAATCATTTTAAAAAGACCTATTATGCCGCTTGGGAGATGCTGCTGCGATTGGTCAGGCATCCACGCAGGGAGACCGGTCTACCCGGATCGTACATATCAACTGGCGCTGGTTTTAAACATCATCAGTTCGTGTGGGACTCTTCTTTTACCGCGATGTGCACGGCTTATGGCTGTCGGGTTCTGCCATTTTGCGCCACGCTCGATATGATTTACTCTCGGCAGTTTGACGGTGGTTATATTAATCGCGAACATGATGTCCGCGATGGAATGCCAGCAGCGTACGAGCCTGACTTCAGTCCGAACCCGCCGATCATGTCGCTGGCCGAATGGGCCATTGCAGGTCTTTCTGGCGATCTTCTAAGATTACAGAGGGTTTATCCCGTCCTTCGCGACTATCATAAATGGATCGAAAACAACCGCAAACTGCCTGATGGAACTTATTGGACGACAGGTCTGGCCAATGGGTTGGATAACTCGCCGTCCCTTGGTGATGGTTATCCCGATCTAACCGCGCAAATGGCCCACGACGCCGAAACGCTCGGAAAGATCGCAGCGGTTTTGGGATACGAGGCCGATGCGAAGGCTTGGCAACAGGAGCACGCCCAAATTGGAAGGGCCCTGAACGAGCGTCTGTGGAGTGAAGAAATGCAGATATATTCAACATCTCTCCTCAATGGCGGCCACAATCCGAACAAGGTGGTAACGGCGTTCTGGCCTTTGTGGGCGGGCATCGTTCCGCAGGACCGGGTTGAGGCATTGGCGCGCCATCTAAAAGATCCGAAAAGCTTCTGGCGTCATCATCCAATACCCAGCCTGGCGGCAGATTCGCCTCATTTTGTGCCTGGTGGAAACTATTGGGTCGGTTCGACATGGCCGCCAACCAATTATGCGGCCATCAAGGGCTTTGACCGGGCAGGCCGCCACGACCTGGCATTCGAGGCAACGCTCCGGCATTTGGAATGCGTTACCGAGGTGTTGAACAGCTCAGGTAAAATCTGGGAGAATTACTGCTCCGAGGCTTCAACAAATGGATCATCGTCTGGAGCTGACTATTGCTGGTCCGCGCTGGGACCGATTGCGCTGCTCATCGAAGTCATCATAGGCATTGATGCCGATGCCCTGCGCAGAACAGTGCGTTGGAATCCGCCGGACGAAGACTCGATAGGAATCCGAAATCTGCCGCTTGGGGCTGGTACAGTCAGTTTGGTGTCGCGAAAGGATCCCGACGGACGCTGGATTGAAGTGAACACGGATTACACGTTCAGATTGGAGCTGTTGCGGCAGGGGAAATGGCATTCCAGAGTATTTAACACGGGGCATACGCGTCTTCGGTTTGAAGAAGTGTGAGAGCTGGAAAACAGAAAGGCATATCGTTCATGAGTGACGAAATCAAGGGCATATCCCAAACATCAGCCGTGGCCAACCTGTGCTGCAATGATTTGAGCAACCCGCTTGGAGTCGAAACCACACGACCATTGTTATCGTGGACGATGCAATCGGCGGAGCGGGGTGCGTGTCAAACGGCATACCGAGTACTTGTTGCGTCGTCGCCAGAGAAGCTCGGTCGTGATGAAGGCGATCTGTGGGACAGCGGGAAGATTGAATCGGACCGATCCACACACGTGCAATATCTTGGCGCACCACTTAAATCCCGGCAGGCGGCATCCTGGAAGATCATGGTATGGGATAAAGATGGGACGCCATCGTTGTGGAGTGAACAAGCCCGTTGGGAGATGGGGCTCCTGCGAAAAAGCGATTGGAAAGGCTACTGGATCAATGCCGGTCGTTATGGTGGAGATCCGTCACCAGCTCCGATGTTGCGCACCAGCTTTATGCTCAAGCAGCGGGTAACCGGCGGACGAGCATATATCTGCGGGCTGGGATACTACGAACTATACATCAACGGGAAACGTGTGGGCGATGAAGTGCTTGCTCCGGCCTTTTCCCGATATGACAAAACTGCCTACTACCAGACATGGGATGTTACTAATCTGCTGCAAGTTGGTGAGAATGCCATTGGCGTGATATTGGGCAACGGATGGTACAACGCATTTACCGCAGAAGTGTGGGATTTCAAGCAGGCGCCGTGGCGATCGCAACCCAAGCTTAAATGTCAGTTCCACCTTAATCTGGAGGATGGAAAGGAGCGAATCATTGCGTCGGGTCCCGAATGGAAGTTTACAACGGGGCCGATTGTATTTGACGGATTGCGCAATGGAGAGGTTTACGATGCGCGACTGGAGAAACATGGATGGTGCATGCCCGGGTATGACGATCGCGAATGGAAATCCGTAGAGATCATTGCTGCGGCCGGTGGAGCACTGCATTCCCAGCAGCACACGCCGATTCGCGTTACAGCCACGCTCAAGCCGGCATCGATGAAGGAAGTCAGGCCGGGAGTGTGGGTGTTCGATCTCGGTCAGAACATTGCCGGTTGGGCTCAGTTGAGGGTCAGCGGCGCTGCAGGAACCGAGGTCACTCTCCGCTACGCGGAGAAGATACTCGAAAATGGCGATATAGATCAGAGTAATATCAACCCATTCATCAAGTCCGGCGAGTGTCAGACAGACAAATACATTCTTAAGGGTTATGGCGAGGAATTGTGGGAACCGCGGTTCTGCTATCACGGATTCCAATGGATACAACTGTCTGGCTATCCGGGAACGCCGACCCTCGACAGCATTAGCGGGCGGGTTGTTCATACCGACTTTGAGACTCGCGGCGAGTTCTCGTGCTCAAAGGAGGTGCTCAACTCGATTCAGCGTTGCGCCCGCTGGTCCACGCTGGGCAACTATCACGGCATACCGACAGATTGCCCGCATCGCGAGAAGAACGGTTGGACCGGCGACGCTTCATTGTCTGCGGAACAAGTCCTGCTCAATTTTGCCCCGGAGACGGCGTATAGGAAATGGATGCGCGACTTTCGTGATTGTCAGCGCGATAGCGGTCAGCTCCCTGGTATTGTGCCGACAGGCGGGTGGGGCTTCAATTGGGGCAGCGGTCCGGCGTGGGACAGCGCATTCATTCTTATTCCATGGTATCTTTACCTGTATCGCGGCGATTTGTCCGTTCTGTCCGAAAACTATGAACGGATTAAGCTTTATGTTGACTACATGACCTCGATGGCGGTCGGCAACATTGTCGATTTCGGGCTTGGCGATTGGTGTGTGCCTCATGAACCTTCTCCTGAACGCACCTGTGCTGCAAAGATTACTGACACGGCATATTATTACGTAGACTCTCTCATTCTCGCGCAGATGGCGGAATTGCTTTGCAAAACGGCTGACGCTAAGAAGTATCGTGCGCTTGCCGGTCGCATCCGTAAATCATTCTGGAAACATTTCGTTGATCTCAAGACGGGGCAGGTCGCTGGCGCCAGGAGCCAGACTGCATTGGCTTGCGCCCTTTATCAGGGCCTCGTTGACGGAGACGATGCGACGAAGGTTCTGGCCACTCTGGTCGCAGAGGTTGAAGCGCAGAAAAGGCATCACGATTGCGGCATTCTCGGTTGCAAATACCTGTTGAATTGTCTTTCTGATTACGGGCGCGGAGATCTGGCATACGCTATTGCATCGCAGACCGATTATCCGAGCTGGGGCGAGTGGGTTATGCGGGGCGCAACGACATTGTGGGAGGATTTCAAGGGCGCTACTTCACGTAATCACCACATGTTCAGCGATATTAGCGCCTGGTTTTATCGTGCGCTTGCCGGGATAAAACCGGATATACGAGCGCCGGGATTCAAAAACGTGATCATACAGCCCAACGTGGTCGGTGATCTGACGTGGGTCAAGGCCTGGCATCGTTCACCTTATGGACGGATCGAAAGCGAATGGAAAACCAAGGGCAATGAAATTCATCTTCGCGTTGTGATACCGCCGAATAGTTGCGGGGAGATACACGTTCCGACTCGCGATGCCAGCTCTGTGCTCATTGACGGGCATGCGGCTGCGGAGGGCAGCGGAGTCAGGATTCTGCCGTCCGATTCATTGGGACAACCGGTGTTTGCCATCGAGGCTGGAACGTATCTTTTCCAATGCGTGGCGAAACTGTAAACGCTACGCTACTGAGCAAAGATGGCTCCCGTTTACTTATTGGGCCAGACTTGCTCAATCTTGTAATATAGAGTAGTAGCCGCTCCTGAAAAATTCAGGTTTGTTGAGAACACGCCGCCGGTAGCGTTCATATCACTCCCGAAAGCGTTGCTCCACACCGGATTAACCAGCGAGTTTGCCTGCAACACCCTATATTGATGCCCATTAAGCGTATTCCAACCAAACACAACGCCGTTGCTTCCTGACTGCCCGAAATTAGAGATCGCAAAGAGCCTGTTAGCTGAACGCGGGGTTGGGATCGGCATTTGATATATGTTTGTTGATCCATCTGGCCAGCGCCCTTCTGCCACATCAGCCAACTGCGGACCAAACACCACACCGTCCGCTAATGCCCCATCCGGGGTATACAGTCCTATCTTGTCACCAGACTGACTTAACCCGAAGCTCACATACAAGTCCGAGCCGGTGGTTGAATTAGCGGCGTTTGCCCACACCAGCAGGTAACCATGCCCAGGTATGGTCGTGCCATCAGGGACCTTGTTCAAGCTGTTCGTGTTCAGATTCCCTGCGAGTTGAAAGCCTGTCATATCCACTGCCTGTGTGCTGCTATTATATAACTCAAACCAATCGTCACAATCGCCATCGGCTGGATCCGCCAGAGTCATGGTGTTATTCGCCATCCATTCGTTGATACAGACTGAAGTCACGGGAGCCCACGCGCTGTTATTGGCTCCGCCAGGTGTCGGATAGTAAAACACCTGGTGACCATTTCCTCCGCCGTTCGGATAATACCCGTACGCCTGGTCCTGCCCAATTCCTGTGTAGTTCACATAGTCAACGATTATTGTGCTGACTCCTGACACTCGCACCAATGCCACGCTGCCGCTGTAACTGTTCATGACAAACCCTGCATGCAGATTTGTGCTCACAGTAAGATTCGTCTCCCCATCGCACCACACGAGCTGATATCCGTTGTTTGTTATTGTCCAGCCGGCGGGAAACGCCCACTTCGTCAGATTCGTGTAATTGTCGGTCAGATAGTATTTGCTGGAGAAGAGATTCACGTTGTTGGTCCCGTTGTTGTATAAATTCAACCACGGAGCATATTGCCCGGCGTTGTTCTTTATTGTCGCCGTATTCGATGGCATTATCTCGTTGATCCATAAATTGTCGAACGCGGGCAGACTGGTAGCGACGGAGTTCGCCCGTCCCGGAGTATAGAGCACGTTTGTATCCACAGCCCAGTTTCCAATACGATTGTTGTCTTTCGTGGGATCGATCAACTGCAACGATGGCCCGTACCCATCCGCCTGCGTTGGCCATGGAGGATTGTTGTTGAAGTTCACCTGGTCCAGCACAAGCCATGTGTTTGTCAGTGGCATCTCAAGCTTTATACTGTCTCCGCCATTGTTCAGGCTTCCAGAGTACGCACCTGCCACCACCTCGACGTTGGAGTAAGCAGCCTGATAGCCTGCCATGCTCTGCGCCACAACAACATAACTCGTCGGGCCTATGTAGCTGCCTCCGACAAATGTGAAGTCCACTCCTTTCAGACGCATCCCACTCATGTCAAATCCATGGACGGTGTTCGTGTTGTAAATCTCAACAAACTCGCCGTTCGGCTGAGTTGGATGGTACATGATCTCGTTGATCACAAGGTTGCCTACCGGCGATGCAAAGCCACCGGTATATGTCACGTTGATGTGAGCCTGCCCAACAATATTATTGTTCCGGTCAAGTCCGACAAACGTAAGACTGTTGAGCCCGTTTGTAAGGGACACGGAAAGTTGCCAGCCGGTTTCAGCCGTCCATGTAACCGAA
>Ga0181535_10007576_pt1 | contig 10889 bp, 8 predicted proteins | sample PEATcosm2014_Bin_44_FD_119774 | JGI IMG/M metagenome (GOLD analysis project Ga0181535, IMG submission 119774) | Peatland microbial communities from MTU Mesocosm Facility, Houghton, MI, USA - PEATcosm2014_Bin17_30_metaG | ecosystem: Environmental > Terrestrial > Soil > Wetlands > Peat | place...
CCGCGCGTCATGCAGGGCGCACTGAAACTGACCTTCTAACTCTCTGCAATATGAAACCCGGGCGATCTTAATCGCCCGGGTTTCTTTTGTTTTCGATAGCTTACTCAAAATAAATGTTACATGCATTTAGGAAACCGTAGCCTTATCCACCTGGGCTATCGGGCGGTTTTGCAAGGCGTTCTCAACAAGGACGGCATCCTCCTGCAAGAGTGCGGACCAACAAGGGAGTTGGGCTGGCTCTAGTTGCGAATCCCGGCCATCAGCCCTTCAATCTCCGCACTTTCCCCGGCAGTGACAGGCAGCAGCGGCGCGCGGGTGCGGCCTCCGAAGTATCCGTTGAAGTCACAGGCGTATTTCACGCCCGCAACGCCCAACCGGCCGACGATGCGCTCACTTGGAGTGTCAATGCGTTGCTGCTTCTCTCGTGCGAGCTTGCTGTCGTAGTCCTTCCAGGCGAGATAGACCTCCTGGCAAGCTTGTGGGGCACAAGCGGCAAGAGCCAGGATGGCGCCTGACGCCCCGGCCTCAAGGGAATCGAGCAGCGCCCCCGATGAACCGACGAGTACCTGGAAGCCCACCTCTTTCGTTCGAGTCTTGATGGAAGGAGCCGGTGGTGCAGCAGCAACGGCCACGCCGCCTGCCAGGCTACCGGCAGAGACAAAGTTGGCAGCGGTTCCGGCACTAGGCGTCAACATGCGGCCCGTAACAGCCTCGAAGATGGGCGTCACGATCACGCTCCGCCGGGACGCGGCCTTGGTGGATTCAACGAGCGCGCGAATCCGCTCAACGCTGCCGCTGGATTCCTTGATGGCGATGATGTTGGGATGCTGTGCCAATTCGGTTGCCACTTCGATGGGGATGTTATAAGGCACACACTGGGGAATGTTATAGAGAATGACCGGTAGCGGCGAACGGTCAGCCACGCTTCGGAAGTAGTGGAGCACGGCCGCGTCCGGCATCCGGTTGACGAAGTAGGCGGGAGTACGGACAAGGACAGCGTCATAGCGGAAGCCAGCCGCAATCTCGGCCAGCGCGACCGTGGCCTTTACGCTCTCGCGGGCAACACCAGCGATGAGCACCTTCTCTGGCACGGTGGCCTCGGCGGCTACGCGGAGCACTTCGCGGCTCTCGCCGTCGTCCAGCATCACTGCCTCGCCCGTAGAGCCAAGAACCAGCATTCCCGAAAGCAGGCTGCGGGAGTAATGGGCCATGTTAGCTTCAAGTTTGCGAAAGTAGACTCGCTCGTCCGGATAGAACGGCGTGGTGACGGCGGCGAAGATGCCTTCAAGCAGCATGACTATATTGTAGAACCCTGCTACTCGGAACGGGCGCGAGAGCTACTTATAATCCAATGCCTTTTTAATTTCCGGGCTGATCTGCTTTCCTAAATGATCCAATATCCAGAATTCATTTTTTAGCACGCGCAGCCTTCGCTCCGCCTCGGCCTCTTCCTCTACGCCTGCGTAGGAGCGATGGCTCGGAAAATAGGTGGCAACATCATTGAAACTCGTCAACGCAGCACCCAGTGACATCTTTTGGTACTCGTTGACGCCGACATACGCGCTCACATACCGATCACGCTCTTTTCGCTCCATAAAACTCAGCGTGTTGCTGGAGAGTGCCGACTCCCACGCAGTGGTATTGAAGCCATAGAAGCCAGGCCCAAGTTCTCCAACCCGCCGATTGAGTTCCGCCGGCCTCTTTGCCAATCCGGGCATTTCGGCAATCATCTTATCCAATTGCACATTGCATTGGCGCACTTGATTTAGGTCTTTGCCAAGCTGTTCCTGATTACTGGTCAATTCCGCGCGAAGACTCTCGCGGATTTCGTTGACCGCTACATGTTCCCTCCAACTCTCCCGCGCGCCTTCCAATCCAAAGGCAATTAGAATGCCGATGGTCACGATGAGAATGTGAGTAGCGAACTCTTTCAGCGACTCGACTTTGCCCGTTGGGGCGTGAATATCCATCGATGCATCCTTCCGATCAGGTTGCTGTAAGCCGTCGGTATCATGAGTCAGATCTTCGTCGCGCTCCTCTGTGGAGTGCTCGGCCGGAACAGATAAGCGCGGCGCATCTTCGGCAGGCACAACTGTCAATGCATCCTCCGGAGCGGCCTGCTCCTGCTGCAACGGATCGACTATCTCTTGCTCTTCGCGCTCAGTCATCGGTCTTCAAAACGCAGTTTCACGCGCAGGTCACGGCGTGCAGTTGTTGCAAGTCGAAAACCGTGATGTTGCGGCTCTGCATGGCGGCAATGCCCTCGACGGCGGCCTGCGCCGCGGCGATGGTAGTGATGGTCGGAATTCGCGCCAGCACGGCAGCTCTGCGGATGGCCTTCTCGTCGAAGAATGTGTCCTGGCCTCGCGGCGTGTTGATGATGAGCTGGATGCGGTCGCCCTTGATCAAGTCGACGACATTGGGCCGGCCCTCCTTGACCTTGAAGACCCGCTCCACTTGCAGGCCAGACTTCTCCAGAACATTCGCCGTGCCTTCGGTCGCAATGATCTTGAAACCCAGCTCGACGTAACGACGCACCAGATCGACGGCTGTCGTCTTGTCCGGGTCGTTGACGCTGATGAAAACCGTCCCGGTGGTGGGCAGAATCTGTCCGGCCGAGAGCTGCGCCTTGGCAAATGCCTCGCCAAAGGTCGCGGCCACGCCCATGACTTCGCCGGTAGAGCGCATCTCCGGACCGAGCACCGTATCGACGCCGGCGAATTTGTTCCAGGGAAAAACCGGCGACTTCACATAATAATGTGTCCCGGTTTCGAGATCCTTGCCCGAGGCAAGCTGCTCAGGCAGCAGTTCGCGGAGCTTGCGTCCGGTCATAAGGCGCGCTGCGACTTTAGCCAGCGGAATCCCTGTAGCCTTGGAGACGTAGGGCACCGTGCGCGAGGCACGCGGGTTCACTTCAATGACGTAGACGTGGTCCTGACCCGCAGTGTCTTTCTGGATGGCGAATTGCAGGTTGACCAGACCGATTACGTTGAGCGCCAGAGCGAGCTTGCGCGTGTAGGTGCGCAGAACATCGAGCGTTTCCGCGCGAATGCCGACCGCGGGCAGCACGCAGGAGGAGTCGCCGGAGTGAATGCCGGCTTCTTCGATGTGCTGCATGATGCCGGCGATGATCACGTCCTCGGAGTCGCAGAGTGCATCGACGTCCACCTCAATGGCGTTCTCAAGGAAGTGATCGACAAGAACAGGCCGCTCTTGGGAGTATTCGACCGCCTGCTTCATATATTGAGCGACCGCCTCGGCGTCGTAGGCGATCACCATGGCCCGGCCACCGAGCACATAGCTCGGCCTGACCAGTACCGGGTAGCCGATGCGCGCGCCGACAGCCAGAGCTTCCTCGACACTGGTTGCCGTGCCGCCCGCGGGCTGGGGAATCTTCAATTCGTCGAGCAGCTTGCCGAATCGCTTGCGGTCTTCGGCCAAATCAATAGACTCGGGAGAGGTGCCGATGATGGGCACGCCGGCCGCGCGCAACCGCTGCGACAGGTTCAGAGGCGTCTGCCCGCCGAACTGCACAATCATGCCGATCTCAGCGCCCGATTGCGCTTCATGGTTGTAGACCGCCAGCACATCCTCCAGCGTCAACGGCTCAAAGTAGAGCCGGTCGCTGGTGTCGTAATCGGTGGAGACGGTCTCAGGGTTGCAGTTGACCATGATGGTCTCATAGCCATCTTCCTTGAGCGCAAACGCCGCATGGCAGCAGCAGTAGTCGAACTCGATGCCTTGTCCAATGCGATTTGGTCCCGAGCCTAGAATGATCACCTTCGGCGTATTCGTCGGCGGCGCCTCGTCTTCCTCGTCGTAGGTCGAGTAAAGATAAGGCGTCATGGACTCGAACTCCGCCGCGCAGGTGTCCACGAGTTTGAAGACGGGCTTGATGCCTTTGCCCTCGCGCAGTTCCCTCACCTGCTGCGTTCCAGCATGGCCTTCCAGCTTCCATTCCTTGGCGATGCGCTCGTCGCTCAGGCCGAGGCGCTTGAGGTGACGTAGTTGGTCTATGCCGATGCTCTCAGGCGTGGTTTCCGCAATCGCGCTTTGCGCTAGCGTGATCTCGCGGATCTGATGCAGGAACCACGGGTCCATGCTGGTGAGCCGCGCAACCTCGCGCACGCTCATGCCTCGCTCGAATGCGTAGCGGATGTAGCTGAGCCGCTCCGGCTGCGGCGTGACTAATCTCTGTGTCAAACGCCGCGGATCCATAACCTCGGCGCCGGTCTTTTTGCCGGTTTCCAGAGCACGCCAGGCCTTCATCAGCGATTCCTTGAAGGTGCGGCCGATGCACATCACCTCACCCACCGACTTCATCTGCGGACCCAGCGTTTCGTCGGATCCCGGAAACTTTTCAAACTGCCATTTGGGAATCTTGACGACTACGTAATCAATCGTGGGCTCGAAGCAGGCCGGGGTCTTGCGCGTGATGTCGTTGGGAATCTCATCGAGTGTGTAGCCGACAGCCAACTTCGCCGCGATCTTGGCGATGGGGAAACCGGTGGCCTTCGATGCCAACGCCGACGAACGCGAGACGCGCGGATTCATTTCGATTACGGTCATGCGGCCATCGACTGGATTGACGGCAAACTGCACGTTAGACCCGCCGGTCTCGACGCCGATCTCCCTCATCACCGCGATGGCGGCATCGCGCATCTTCTGGTACTCGCGGTCGGTGAGCGTCTGGGCAGGGGCAACAGTGATCGAGTCGCCGGTATGCACGCCCATGGGGTCAAAGTTCTCGATTGAACAAATAATGATGACGTTGTCGGCGAGGTCACGCATGACCTCAAGCTCGTATTCCTTCCAGCCGAGCACGCTCTCTTCGATGAGACATTCATGCACTGGAGACAAGTCGAGCCCACGCGCCAGAATCTCCATCAGCTCTTCGCGGTTGTATGCGATGCCGCCGCCTGTGCCACCGAGAGTGAAGCTGGGACGAATCAGGACGGGAAAGCCGAGCTTCGAGGCAAATTCCAGGCCGTCGCGCAGATTGTTCACGAGCGCCGACTTGGAAACTTCGAGGCCGATGCGCAGCATGGCGTCTTTGAAGAGCAGCCGGTCCTCGGCCTTTTTGATGGCTTCGAGCTTGGCGCCGATCAACTCGACGTTGTACTTGTCGAGAATGCCCGCGTCGGCCAGATCGACGGCCAGATTGAGGGCCGTCTGTCCGCCTACTGTGGGCAGCAGGGCAAACTTGTCCGAGCCCGGTTCAGCAGCAAGCATCTCCGCCTCGATGCGGATGATCTCTTCGACGTACTCGAGCGTCAGCGGCTCAATGTAAGTGCGGTCGGCCAGATCCGGGTCGGTCATGATGGTGGCCGGGTTGGAGTTCACCAACACCACCTCGTAGCCCTCTTGCTTGAGAGCCTTGCAGGCCTGCGTGCCAGAGTAATCGAACTCCGCCGATTGCCCAATCACGATCGGCCCCGAGCCGATCACCAGTATCTTCTGAATGTCATTTCTGCGTGGCATTTGTCTCTTTGCTTCCCTTGTATCTCTCGTTATTGTCTCGAAAGGTTTCTTGAAGCTGTCTGCGATTCGTGGTTGCTGAAGGACACGGCTCATCCATGCCAACACCGAGAATGATGTAAATGGTGCCAGGATGAATCAGTGTGCGGAGATCGCGTCCTAAGTTGATAAATGCAAAACCAGGAGCAAGCCCTCTGGCGCTGACGCGCAGTTGGATATTTCCTTCCAAGTGCTCCAAGCCGAAGCGACCGGTAGCATCGGTCCGTGATTCTTGAACCGACTTACCGTCTTTCTCCACGGAGACAGAGGCGCCTTGGATCGCCGCTCCCAAGAGATCGAAGACCTGACCTTTCAATTCAACTGAATCGAGCGTGGGCTGATCGAAGCAATCGCCTATTTTGGCTTGAGCGGTGGAAAAAGAACTCCCCAACCCTGCCAACAACATCAGGATTGGGAGCCAGTTCTTCATCCCTTCCACTCCTCCATCAGCCTGCGAAAGTCGTGGAATAGGTAGTTCGAGTCGTGCGGGCCGGGAGCGGCCTCGGGGTGGTACTGCACGCTGAAGAGCGGCAGCGTCTTGTGTCGCAGGCCTTCGAGGGTCTGGTCGTTCAGGTCCACGTGCGTCAGCTCGACCTCGCTCAGATTGATCGAGTCGGGATCGACAGCAAAGTTGTGGTTGTGAGCCGTGATCTCGACCTTGCCGGTGAGGTTGTTGCGGACCGGATGGTTGCCGCCGTGGTGGCCAAATTTCAGCTTGTAGGTTTTTCCGCCGAGGGCTAGTCCGGTGAGCTGATGTCCCAGGCAGATCCCGAAGACCGGCACACGCCCCAGAAACTTGCGGATCGCGCGGACGGCATAGTCGACCGGCTCGGGGTCGCCAGGACCGTTCGAGAGAAAGACGCCGTCGGGCTTTAGCTCGAAGACATCATCAGCGCTGGTCTCGGCCGGAACCACCGTCACGCGGCAGCCCTCGCGAACCAGCATCCTCAGAATATTGAGTTTGATGCCGAAGTCGTAAGCGACGACATGGAGCTTACTCTCTTTCGCGTCTTGGTCGAGAGCTTTGGCCAGCAGAGGATCGCCCGTCTGGTTGCGACTGTCTTTCGAATCAAAGGGATAGATCGACTTGGTCGAGACCACCCTCGCCAGATCCGTCCCGTCCATCTTGCGGATGCCTCGGGCCTTCTGGACCAGCACATCGGGATTGGCCTCGGAGGTCGAAATAACTCCGCGCATGACTCCGTGGGTCCGAAGATGGCGAACCAGGGCGCGGGTATCAATCTCGGCCAGCACAGGAACCGAATAGCGTTCCATGTACTCGTCGGTGACCTGTTCGGAGCGCCAGTTGGAGCCAATGGGCGAGAACTCACGCACGATCAGGCCCTCAATATAGGGCCGGGCCGACTCGTTGTCCGCCTGGTTGGTGCCGTAGTTGCCGATCTGTGGGTTGGTGAGAACGACGATTTGTCCGGCATAGGAGGGATCGGTGGCGATTTCCTGATATCCGGTGAGAGAAGTATTGAAAACGACTTCGCCTTGGCATTCGCTTGGGTGCCCATAGCCGAGGCCGCGGAAGATGCGCCCGTCTTCGAGCGCTAGAATCGATTGCATCGCCTCTCCGAGGAGTGGATTCTGTCGATTTTAACAGCTTTGACGAGACTGTGCCGGTGGAATTTAGGGCGGTAATTAGCCGCCTCTATCGCACAACACCCGCGTCGCGCGCCGGCCAGTAGACGAATTCGGCCTTTCCATAGATGAGCGAGCGTTCGACGGGACCGAATTCACGGCTGTCAGAGGAGATGGAGCGGTGGTCGCCCATCATGAAATATGTGTCCTCGGGAACGACAATCTCAGGATAAGAGCGGCTGTCGCGGTACTCCTCTGGAACGTAAGACTCGATCTGCCGCTCATGGTTGACCCAGACCGTGCCGCGATCGATCTCCAGCCTGTCGCCGGGCACGGCGATTACACGCTTGATATAGCTCTTCTCCGGGTCGCGCGGGTAATGAAAGACCACCACATCGCCGCGCCCGATGGACGTGAAGTGGTAGACAAACTTGTTGATGAAAAGTCGGTCCTGGTCTTCCAGCCGTGGCAGCATGCTGGTCCCCTCGACGCGCACCGGCTGATAAAGAAAGGTAATGATGAAGATCGAGGCCGCCGCCGACACCAACAGGTCGCGCACCCATAGCCCAAGGCCGATGGATCTCGAAGACGGCTCGGAATTTGGGGTGGAAGGCACCAGCTTCGAGTCTTGCCCAGATACGGGGGTCTGATCGGGTTTCGCGTGGTTGGGCGGAGAGGTTTCCATCTGCTCCTGCTTGTTTAGAATCATTCGCTTGCAAGTCTCGTTCAGCGTAAACCGGGCATGAACGCGCTCCGAGGTCTGAGCAGCCTGATTGATTCGGGCCAGTCGCAGAAGGCCTGGGAGCGAGATGCAACAGAGTACCCCGCTAACCCAAGTGTAATCCGATTTCCGAATTCAAGGCTAGAGATTCTGGAATGTGAATAACCGGGTTGCATCTTCGTAACAGTGTCAGCGTACCCGACGGCCAGACTACCCTGCCTGCGTCCCGCCGCGATACTCTTAAAGCCAACGTGATCAAGAACGACAACCAACCCGCCGCTCCGCCGACATCTCCTTTGGATAGGGGTTCGGACGACCTCACGCCCTTCATGCGGCAGTGGACGGCGGCCAAACGAGAGAATCCGGATGCGCTGCTCTTCTTTCGCATGGGAGATTTTTATGAGCTCTTCTACGACGACGCGGTGACCGTGAGCCGCGAGTTGCAACTGACGCTGACGGCGCGAGACCGCGAACGCTCACAGCCGATGTGCGGCGTTCCATATCATGCGGTCGAGAGTTATCTGACCCGCCTGCTGCGCATGGGCTACCGCATCGCACTGTGCGACCAGATGGAGGACCCCAAGCTCACCAAGAAAATCGTCCGGCGAGAGGTGACGCGGGTCCTCTCGCCCGGAACAGCTATGGATGCGGCTCTCGGCCAGGAGCAGAACAATTTTCTTGCAGCTTATTTCGAGGTTGGAAGCGGACACGGTTCGAACTCCAAATCCGAAGCTCAGTGTGCGGTTGCTCTGCTCGACGTTTCAACCGGGGAGTTTCGAACGGCGGAGTTTACTGGTCTCGCCGCACGGCAGCAGGCAGTGGACGAGATCCTGAAAGCCGGGTCGAGCGAGGTGCTGCTGCCCGCGAGCGCTGAGTTACCTGCACAGCTTGAGCGGATTCCCGCGCGGACGCGGATTGAGGACTGGGTATGGGCGCATGATTTTGCTGTGCCTCTGGTTGAGCGGCAACTGAATGTGCGTTCACTTGAAGGATTTGGGCTCACCGGACACCCGGCCGCTGCGATTGCCGCGGGAGCAGTGCTGCACTATGTGCGGACGACGCAAAAAAATGAAGCTCTGCACATCAACAGTCTGCGATTCGAGGAGCACTCGACGGCTCTCGAACTGGACCAGGTAACGGTGAGGAATCTGGAGTTGGTGGAGACGTTGTTTTCAGGACAAGACAATCGGACAACGTTGTTTCATACACTGGACGCGTGCCAGACGCCGATGGGCAAGCGACTGCTGCGGACCACGATTCTTCGGCCGCTGGTAGACTCCGCGGCTTTGGAAAAACGCTATGAGGCGGTCGGCGAGGCGCATGCGGATCTCGTGCGGCGCGAAGAGATTCGGCGGTCATTCTCTGGACTTTTGGACCTGGAGCGCCTACTGGCGCGGCTTTCACTGGATTCGGCAGGACCGCGCGACTTGCGAGCACTGGCTGCGAGCCTGAGCCGATTGCCGGGGTTGAAGAAAGCAATCGAAGCAATGCGCGCGACCCGATGGCTCGAGCTAGCCGGGCAGATGGACACGCTCGAAGAAGTGACGGCGAGAATCGCAACAACGCTGGTCGAGGAGCCTCCGCTGACGCTCGTCGATGGCGGGGCCATTGCCGCGGGCGTGGATACGGAGTTAGACGAGTTAAGGACGATTTCAACCACTGGCCGCCAACAGATCGCAGCCATCGAAGAGCGGGAACGTGAGCGCACAGGAATCGGCTCGCTGAAGGTAAGGTATAACTCAGTCTTTGGTTATTACATCGAAATCACTAAGTCGAACTTATCACTGGCGCCAGCCGATTATGAGCGCAAACAAACTCTTGTCAACGCAGAGCGGTTTACAACGCCGGAGCTTAAAGAATACGAACGCAAGATCCTTACAGCGCATGAGCGGTCCATTGAAATTGAGAAGCGGATTTTTGCCGAGTTGCGGCGTACAGTGTTGGAGGCAGCAGGGCGAATCAAGCGAAGCTCGGCCGTGGCGGCAGAGGCAGATCTACTGGCTAACTTCGCACATCTGGCGGTGGGCCGGCGCTATGTGCGGCCAAGGCTCGTTGAAGAGCCGGTGATCGAGGCGGTCGCCGGCCGCCATCCTGTAATCGAGCAATGGATGGAGGAGACTCGCGATGGAAGATTCATTCCCAACGACATCTATCTTAGCGCGGCTGGGGAAGGACCTAGCTTGCTTTTGATAACTGGTCCTAACATGGGCGGAAAGAGTACCTATCTGCGCCAGACGGCAATGCTGGTGCTGATGGCTCAGATGGGAAGCTTTGTTCCGGCTGAGAGCTTGCGCTTTGGGCTGGTGGACCGGATTTATACGCGTATCGGGGCAAGTGACAATGTGGCGCGGGGACGGTCCACGTTTATGGTGGAGATGACGGAGACGGCGACGATCCTGAATACGGCCACCAACAAATCGCTGATCCTCCTGGACGAGATGGGCCGCGGAACGGCGACCTTCGACGGGCTTTCGCTGGCATGGGCGACGGTTGAGTTTCTTCATGCGGAAACTGGGGCGCGGACGCTCTTTGCTACCCACTATCATGAACTGACAATGCTGGCCGAGAGATTGCCGCGAGTTAGAAATCTGCGTGTGGGCGTAAAAGAAGCGGCGGGGGGAATTGTCTTCCTGCATAACATCGAGCCGGGGGCGGCGAGCAAGAGTTATGGCATCGAAGTGGCGCGGCTGGCTGGATTGCCGGCGGTTGTTATCGAGCGTGCCAAGCACGTGCTTCGGCAGCATGAGAAGCAGGAGCGGCAGAGCGTACAAGTGGAAACCGCGCCCGAGCCCATACAGTTGACCATCTTCACGCCGCTTTCGCAGCGTATCGTGGACCGGATCGAGGCTACCGACGTGAATTCCCTAACGCCGTTGCAGGCGCTGAATCTGCTCGAGGAGCTGCAGCAGGAACTGAGGGAGAAGGGATGAGAAAAAGAGGTCAGAGATCAGAGATCATGGTTCAGAAACGGTGCAAGAGTTAAAGGAGCGATGATGAAGAAGACTCTGCGCCACGCTGTGGGGAGCCTGCTGGTTGTTGGCCTTGGAGGCACGGAACTGACGCC
>Ga0181535_10007577_pt1 | contig 10889 bp, 7 predicted proteins | sample PEATcosm2014_Bin_44_FD_119774 | JGI IMG/M metagenome (GOLD analysis project Ga0181535, IMG submission 119774) | Peatland microbial communities from MTU Mesocosm Facility, Houghton, MI, USA - PEATcosm2014_Bin17_30_metaG | ecosystem: Environmental > Terrestrial > Soil > Wetlands > Peat | place...
CACCAGGTCCTCGAGGTGCGCCCTGTATTTTTCCAGCTCTCTTTCCGCATTCTTTCTGTCGGATATGTCCTCCACAAAGCCTTCAAGAAAAAGTATTTTGTTTCCGCCGTCCCTGACCGCGCGCATATAAAGATTTGATATAAAACTTGTACCGTCCATTTTTTTATAAGTCACTTCCCAGTGCAGATAGGCGTTGTTTTTAAGAATTTCCCCGATTATTAATTTCCTCTGCCCCGGATCGACAAAAAGCTGGACGGCGATGTCCGTTATTTCGCTTATCATCTGCCCCGGTGAATTGTAGCCGAACATTTCAGAGAACTTTTTATTAACGTTAAGGAACCGGCCTTCAATAGTAGATTGAAAAATTCCTTCCGGTGCGTCTTCAAATATATTCCTGAATTTTTCCTCGCTTATTTTGAGCGCTTTCTCCGCGCGCCTGCGGGTGGCTATTTCTTTTTTTAACTCCTTATTAGCCCGGGAATATTCCGCCGTCTTGTTCTCAACCAGCGCCTCGAGGTTCTTTCTGTATCCGGCCAGTTCCCGCTCGGCGTTCTTCTGTCTTGTCCTGTCGATACCGAAGCAATTCACGGCCGTAAGTTTGCCGTTTTTGTCATACACGCCCTTGTTTGTCCACGCTATCCATACGCGCTCGCCGTTCCTGCGCATATTTTCGTTCTCGTTGCTGTAAAAATCATTTGGGTGGCGGTAAAGATCCTGCATGAGTTTTCTAAGGTTTTTCCCGGCGGCGTCCATTTCAGGGACGATAGTCCCCATTATATTCCTGCCGATTATTTGCTTCTTTGAGAATCCGAAGAATTTGCTGCAGAATTTGTTGAAAAAAAGGACGTTGCCTTTTGTGTCCATTTTCAGGACGAGCATATTGGAGTTTTCAACAAGATCTCGATATGAGTTGTCGGCTGTATTACCCTTTTTGTATGTTGGTACGCCTGTTTTCAAATCCCGCCCCTTTTAATTTTAGATTTGAAATCGACTCCGTTACTTCCGATTTTATATTATTATACCAAAACTTCGTGCCGTTAGCAATGAGCAGGGAATGTAAAGCTATCATAAATACGCCTGTATATATAAACAATTATTGTTTTTAATTCGGATGTTTGGTTGCTTGATTGGGTATAATCGACAGCCTTGAGACCTTATTTTTGATCCAAGTTCGAGCATTTGAGCAGATTCAACAGCAGACCGCAGGTTCGCCCTTGCATTTGATTGTCGACTGCCCAACTGTTCGATCTGCTTACATAATCCGATTTTCGGCATAACCGAAAATCATGGCTGCCGGGGTTGGACTCGAACCAACAACCGTCAGAGTCAGAGTCTGATGTCCTACCAATTAGACGACCCGGCAGCTTGAAAACGTTTATAATATTAACAATTTATGGATTTATAGTCAATATGTATTATTGGCATGCGCCTTTCACCAGATTATGACGAACTTTCCTATCTTATGGTCGCCCGCCGAATCCGTTATGGCATAAATATACAGCCCCGAAGTGAGCGTCTTTGAACGTATCAGCCCTTTTATTTTCATGAAAAGCATCCCCTTAGGCGTCGCTTCTGTATCCGAATATACAAGGTCTCCGGAAAGTGAATAAACCTGCAATTTTGTCATCGCCGTCAGACCGTAAAAATATATCCCGTCCTGCGTGGAAGACCTTGCGTCGTAATATGACGGGAATACATACGCTTTGTTAAGATTATTCTGCCTTCCTATCCCCTGCATGGGCGTCGGGGTCATTGTGATCGTCGATGTAAGCGTTATCGTCGGCGTAAGTGTGTATGTAAGAGTTACGGTGACCGTGGTTGTGATCGTGTTTGTGTAGGTATTTGTCATTGTGCGCGTGGGGGTTATGGTAAGGGTGGATGTCGGCGTGATGGTGGACGTACCCGCAGGCTGGTAAACCGCAATGTCGTCCACGTTGACCGAAAAATTCTGCCCCTGCCCCGTAAAATCCCACTGTATGGCCGTCACCGCCGATAGGTCGAACGGTTTTGCAGATGCGAAGCTTGGCTGCGTCATAGCGCTGAACGGTATGTAATACTGCGTCCAAGTTGTGGGCGCGGCGAACGTGTACTGGTAATAGCCGCTGTCCGTGATATTGGAAGTCTGGACCTTTACGTCGTAACTCTGTCCGTCGCCTTTTACATACATAAAAAGCCCCGTGTAGTTGTAAAGATTCCTGGCAGGAAATCCGGTTCCAAACCCTATATAAACGTAATTATTTCCCGATGTGGTCCCGAGCTTTCCCGTCACCAGGTAGCTTCCGACCGGGGAAAGCGGGCTGCCGCCCGCGACTTTTGAAGCTGTCGTTATCACAGACCCGGTCCCGAAAGAATCGGAGTATGAATACCATGTTCCGCCCCACAAATTGAGGTTTGAAGGTTCATTTTCGCAGTTGTCTATTATATTGAATTGTTGTGGGATCGGGGTCGGGGTGATGGTCGGCGTCGGGGTTATGGAACATGTCGGCGATATGGTCGGAGTTATAGTGGGGCTGGACCCGACAGGCACAAAATTCATTACCGATATTGAATATGCCGGGAACGTAAAGGCAAATGAAGACGCCGCAAAATTAATATTCGAGGCCTGCGGCGCGAGGTCCGGATCGGCGTATGACGACGGGGTCGAATCAAACCACTGGTAATTGTTTATATAATAAGGTGCGGTTGCCGAGGAGGCGAACGTATACAGGTCCGCGGAAGGGTCCGGCGTGTAGCCTGCGATATTTACCGTTGCCTGGTAAGCATTTACACTGTCCTTATTGACCACCATCACGGAGAGCTTGCCGTCCGACCTTTTATTCGCGTATACCGGGAGCAGTGACTGGTTCGATGAGGCCGAAACCAGGGTGTTTCCGTTGTCGTCCTGGACCCCGAAGAGGTTGTTGAAAATATACATTCCCCAGTAAGTCGCGCGCTGCTGGTATTTGTAAGAGCCCGTCTGCTGCCCTATTTCCAGGAATCCCTGGTCGTAGTTGCCGGTGGACGCGTTGTTGTTCATGACATCCCATAGCGACGCGTCCGCATTCGGGCCGAAAGCCTTGGCGTATTCGCCCAGCCAGTTGACCTCCCAGAGCGCCATTGCGAACCCCATTGCCACCAGCGTGGCCCCGCCGGAATTATATTCCGACATGTAAACTTCCCTGGACGTGGTGCTGCCGTAATATTTGCTCTGCAATCCGTCAATAAAACCCTTATAGTTCCCGCCCGAAAACCAGTTGTTCGGCGTGGCAAGCGTGGTGGCCTCGTTGTTGTTCTGCCAGTCCGCATACACGTGAAAATCTATGACGTCAAGGTCGGATAGTTTACCTGCGGCCTGCAAGTTCTGAAGGAAAGTGTCAATATAATACTGATTGTCGTAAAGTTCGGAATAAAGCTCCATCCCGGAGTTCACCGGCCCGCATATTTTAATGGTTGGATCTACCGCCTTCATGGCGTCGGCGAATTTTATGAACCTGGCGGCATAATACTGGGCGTCAACGGGCCCGCCCGTTTCCCACGTGCCGTCCATTTCATTTCCTACCTGCCAGTATTTAATGCCGTACTTCTGGACGATATTTGCGTAATAAACCCACGCCGCCGCCTCTTCGGGAGTTCCTGAACCGAAATTCACGGTGCATACTGGCATGGCTTTTCCGCCCATGGAATTTATCAGGGTCATGAAAGTCTCAAAATCAAATGAAGGCGTGTAGCCGGACCTCTGGTTTTCAAGGTCCGTGGGCGATGCTATAATTACCGACTGGCCCATGTCGTTCTCGTTCACTGTCACCCTTGTGGCGCCGTTATAAAGCATTATTTCGTTCATCTTATATCCCGTACCCGAACTGGTATGCATAATTACCCTGAAAATCTGCGCCGTAGTTGCCGGAATGGACCTAACATCGGTCCCTCCGGTGCCGTTCGTGATGGTGGCAAGTGTGGACCAGCTGCTGGTATCAGCCATATGCGGCGCCCAGCCGTAATTGCCGTAATTGTTCCAGTATTGTATGTCGTAGCTTACTGCGTATGTGTCGCCCCAGTATATTGTTACCTGATTCACGGTCTGCGCCGAAGGCAAAAGTATGGCAACGTAAGCGTTGGTTGTGACGCCCGCAGCTGTTATTGTGTCGGATATCCACTGCGATGCGCTGGATGTATCTCCGTCGGCGAGCACGCTCGGGTATCCGTAGCTGGACGATGTGGTCCCCCTGTGCAGTGGGTTGTCCTGGAACCCCTGCTGGAATACGGTCTGGCTCGGGTGCCAGATATTATTGGCGTCATAGGAACCGTTGCCGTTCCAGTGATACTGGTCTGAAACCGAACCGCCGGGAAAGCGCAAAAAATAACATCCGGCCGCGTTTATTTTGTCCTTGGTGGCCGTATATCCCGCTGGCGACAGCCAGTATCCCAGGTTGTTGCCGAGCAGCTTCCTGTAATCGTATGAATTTACGCCGGTGGAGTAATCCACATTTATTACTGCAGTGGCCGAAAAAGCCATCGCCGATGATAGCAGGCAAAGAATCATTAAAGCGGATTTCTTCAGCATTACAATCGCTCCTTTTCACCATAAAAATAGAGGCTATTATATCATTGATTTTGCTCGCCTTCCAACAACAATATAAGATATAACGCGCGGAATAATGCCGGGTTGCGCTTGTTTATTTGATCAGTTTTTCTGCAATTGCGGCCCTGACCAGCTCGGGGTTTATGGCAAGCTCCTGTTTTGAAATTTCCCTGGAACGGGCGGTCATCTTTTTTACGATTATCGAGGCGTCTCCGCAGGTTCCGCAAAAATTTATGAAAACCTCGTAATGGGTCGAAAAGAAGTTTTCACTCTTTTTCTTGTCCCGCAGGAACCCTATGAATGAATCCCGGGACGCAAGCGCCGCGTTGACAAGGGTCATCTTCTCGTCATGCTTTTTCACGGGGAAATGCATGAGCTTGAAATTCCTGTGGTATCTGGAGCATTTTTCGCAGTATTTCATGGACTTGAGCGCCGCCACAAGTATCAACGCGCCGCCTATTGACCCGAGTATCTCCAGGACAAAACATACCCAGTTGAAATATACGTTCTTTATCACCTGGGTTTTTTCAGAATGGTCGCTTATATTGTATTCCCTGTTCGTGATCTCGTCGTAAATATAGGTAAAAAAATCATATCTGTTCCCGTTATCAAGCACCAGGCTGCTTATGGCCCTGCCTTTGCCGTCGTAATTAATATTGTTGTTGTCGTCCAGATAAGCCAGCGAATATGCGCTGAAATAAATGGAAAAAAGGGTGAGAAGCCCGAGCGCCCCGGCAAGAAAAAAATGGCCCTGTGCGGGTTTCTTTTCTTCCCTGCGCAGAGCCATGTATATCCCTGTGCTCGAGAGCAGCCCGGCAAGCAGTGCACCGGCCGGGATCACATAAACCAGGGTAAAACTGTGCAGTGCGTAGTCCAGCCTTGTGTCCACGAATATATAAATCAGTGCGGTTACAATGGAAGTGATTATGCCCAAAGTCCATGCCATGACCTGACCTCCCTGCTTTTTATTTACGACGGAATATTATAATCCCCGGCAAATCCCCAAGTCAAGCTTTTCCGTCCCTAAAATTGCAGGTCGCAGTGCAGTCCGCCGGCTCCCCAGGCGTATTCGGCGACCGGCGTCACGGTATATCCGGCTTTCCGGAATATTTCCCTCTGTTTTTCAAATATAATATTTCCGGCGCCGGCCGAATAATCCATGGCATCCCATAGCTCGTCCGCGCGCTTTTTTAACGCTTTAAATCCGGCAGGGGCATATGATTTTTCCCATTCCTTTTCGGCAAGCGAAAGCAACCCGAAGGCCGTGTTCATTTTCGCCTGGGGCGCATTCTTGTCGTTACCGGAGAGGTAGGGGTATTTACCGAGCAGTACGCATGATTTTCCAGTTTCCCTGTCCTTGTATTTTACAAGGTTTGCCGGCGACCGGACCGGATGGTCGGCAAACGGCAAACGCATGACATTATAACCCCTCTGTTTTAGCTCCGTGGCTATCTCGTCATATTCGACCTGCCAGCCTTTTATGGTATCGGCGCTGAATTTGTTCCCCGATACCAGGTCCAATTTGACCCAGGGATCGTCGTAAGTCGGCACGAAGGCGTCAACGCCCTTGCCGGATGACATTATTACCACGGACATGTCCAGGTGGAATATTTCGTCGGTGGCAAGCTCCGGGGAAAGGAGCATCTTTTCCGGCACCACTTCCACCTTCATTCCGAATAGCGAATCCGAATAGGCCTTCTTTACGTCGTCTATCATGTCCTGCGAAAACGATATGCCTTTTAACGGCAGTCCTTTAGTACGCTGGTAATAATTATTCACGCGATTCCTGCCTATGAGAAATACAGCGCCGTTCCTGTCGTGGGAAAGCACGACTTCCATATCTCCGCCCTCGGAGCTTAAGGACCCGTCCAACTTTACCACCTTAAAATATCCCGGATAGGTGTCGGCCATCGAGTTCACTATCGCAAATGAATTGTTGTAATTTCCCGGGTCCGCGGCTATGAGTATCCTGCCATTTTTGTCCACGCCGATGGGTTCGCTCGTGTCCTGCGCCCAGTTCAACGACGACGGCACCATAAAATAATGAACATGGTTCTGTATGCGTTCTTCCTTCCACTTGCAGCGGGTCCTCAGGTAATCCTTGAAGTACTCTTCCTCCCGGCCGCTGGCGCCATCCACCTTATGCTTGTCCGGTATCGCGACAAAAACGTGCGTGTATTCCGGAAGTGTCCTCATTATGCTGCCGTGGGAAAGCTCGAAATTTATCCAGTAAAACTCCCTGTCAATCTCCTCATATTCCCCCAGGGGAGCGTTTTTTGTGTTTTTTATCGACGGCAGGAAATAATAATCTCCGCTGTCAGGCCAGACGCCGATTACGACGAACGATAAAAACCTCTCCGATTCGGGAACGATCGTTTCCCCGTTGTTGCCTACGGGCATTCCAGGAGGGGCCGGACTCAGCATATCGTGTGAAAATGAGCATGCAGCAAAGGCAAAAAGAAAAACCGCCAGATATATTTCTTTAGTCAAATTTTTAGTCATTTTTCACTCTTTCCGAATGCGGGCCCCTAAAAACAGGCCAAAGTATTTATTTTTGACAATGAATTATCTTTATTCTGACAACAAAGATGACTTAAAGTTCCGCCTTTTTTGCAGTAAAAAATGGAGTTTATGTTGTGGATCCTTTTAGGAGCTTGCAAAGAACTGAAATTGCATATATAATTGTAGTCACAAACTTTTAACAGGAGGTTGTCATGAAAAAGCACTTGTTTTTTCCTCTGCTGGCGCTGCTCCTGATTTTCGCGCCGGCCATTATTGCGGACACCCATTTCGGGATTTCCGCGGGTTATTCTTACGCCACAATGGACGACATGAAGGCCGGCCTTGACCAGATGAAAGAGACCGCCCTTAACCTTACACCCACGAGCCACGTGGACATGGGAAAATTCGGGGATTCCATCTACGCCAATATCGACCTTGACGTCGGCTTTAACGATTACCTTTCCATCGGCCCCAGGATCGGCGGCCAGTACGTCCTGCCTGTCAATATAACCATCACAGATCCCTCCGACCCGTCCATAACCACAAACAACGCCTACAGCGCGGCGCTTGTGCCGGCGGAGGTTGGTTTAAAGGTAAAATTTAAACTGCCAATTGCGCCGATCCTTGTCACGGCAGGTGTTTACGGCGGCTACGGTCTTGCCTTTGTGACGCAGGGTGTCAATATCGCCGTAAATCCGGGCTACTCGATCCCCGGCTACACTGCCGCAATATATAACAATCTCTATCAGGGCGGAGGCTTTATGGCCGACGGACTGGCGACTGCCGAGTTGATGCTCGGCGACAATTATACAGTCGGCGTCAATCTGGGATACAGGAAAGCCGCCTTTAACAATTTAAAATCTGTGGACAAAGTCGTGATCGCCGGCCAGACAATAATCCCTTCAGGGACTCTCATGCAGGACGGGACCGGCCAGGAAAGGACCGCCGACTTTTCCGGTTTTAACATAGGGCTTGGAATAAATCTGAGGTTCTAAAAACGGGGTGGCTGATGAAAAACATTAAATTTTTTCTTGCTCTGATCGCGTCTTTGATATTGCTCGCGTTCCCTGTCTGGGCTCTTGAGGAAACAAGCCCCGAGGACCTCCCTTCCGACGCGGATGAAACCACGGTTACGGCCGAGGCCGAGCCGAACCTTCCGGAAATAAAAGCGGCACAGCCCGAGTATTTCGGGCTTGTGGACATACGCGGGAACTTTACCACCGTTAACATGTCCGGGGTAAACTCGGCTCTCGCGGAATTGATCTCGGTCCATCCCGCCTGGACATCTCCGTCCGTGAACAAGGTCGATATAGGTTACATGATATCAATGGACCTTGGCTTTAAATTTTTTAAGGGCGTCGGATTGACCCTCGGGCCCAGGTTTGATATCATAGGTTGCAATACCGGCAGCTTTTCGGCCAATGACGGCTCGGGCAATTCCCTGGTCTATGACCTGGACACCACTGCCATTCCCTTCATGCTCGGCGGAACCTACACCCTGGATATTTCGGGGCTGCCGCTTGAAGCCTCTCTGGGCGTTTACGCAGGCGCCACATACGTGAGGGCCTCTGTAAACTGGCTGCAGACAACCACACTTCCTTCAAATTACGACCTTACCGCCATATATGGCGGGTTCGGCTTTGCCGGCGAAATAAGCTGCGCGTTAAAATATCAGTTTTCGGATACCGTGGCTGGCGGCCTCAATCTCGGCTACAGGATAGCCTCGGCCCAGAGCGTCGTTGCGCAGGCAAACGTCAACGCGGACAGTCCGATCGCGGTAAAGGGTTCGGCTTTGCAGGGATATTCCGACGGCAAGAATGTCGCCTTTGACCTGAGCGGGTTCCTGGTCGGCGCCGATATAAGCATGAAATACTGATCCGCAGCCGCATCCGGGGGGATTTATAAGATGGGACTTTTCAAGTCCGACGAAGAGAACAAAAAGGAATTCATCGCCAGAGGACTCGAATACGCGAACAGGAACGAATACGAAAAGTCCATACGCGAGTTCGGCGGAGCCCTGAAACTTTTTCCCAGGGACGAGGACGCCCTTTTTAACCTTGCCTTTGTTTATTCCGACATGCGCCAGTTCGGCGCGGCATACGACATTTTCAAAAAACTTATCGGCATCAACCCCCATCATATCGAGGCCTTCAACAATCTCGGCCTCATTTTCGCCAGGCAGGAGCGCTACAATGACGCGGTGCTGGTCTATAAAAAAGGCATAGAACGGAACCCGTCGGCGGCGGTGCTTTATAACAACCTGGGGAACGTTTATTACGACATGGGCATGTTCGAACAGGCGGTGATCAATTTCAAAAAAGCCGGCGGACTCGACCCTGTGTTTTTGGAAAGGCTTTATCACCTGGGCATCGACTCTTATATAAAGGACGGCAGCGGCGGCATCGACTCCGCAATATCAAAACTCCAGGAGACGGCAAAGCATAATATGAACAAGGCGAAATCAATGCATGACCTTGGCGTGGCATACATGGAGCGCAGGATGTTCGACAAGGCCCTTGAGGCTTTCGGCAGTGCCTTACTTATTGACCCTAATTACCTCAGCGCCCACGTGAACATGGGCTATATATACCAGGAAAAAGAGGAATATGAGAAGGCCATAATGTCATTTGAAAGGGCTTTGATCTTAAATCCCAAAAGCGCCAAGATATACAATACCATAGGGCTTATATACGATAAAATAGAACGCCCGGATACGGCCGTAAAAATGTACAAGAAAGCCCTCGCCCTTGACCCTACCTACGCTAACAGCCATTACATGCTGGGACAGCTTTATTCCAACCGTGGCAGCGTGGACAAGGCCGTCGCCGAATTCACAAAGCACGTAAGGATTCACGAGACGGGCGGGCTTGTTGAAGACGCGATGCACAGGATAGCCGAATTAAAATCTATGAGTTACGAGGACGTCAGGGAGCTTTTCAGCCTTTACACGGAAGAACCCTCGGGCATGTCAAAACCCCCGGAGCCGGAACCTGCAGCCGGGGAGCCTGTTCCGTTTATTGTCCCGCCGGCCGCGCCTTATAAACCCGCGCCAAGGCCTCAGGGACATGATGCAGTCGGCGATTACATGAAGCTTGTAAAAAATAAACTGAATGAAAAGAATCCCGGCCAAGATGCGGCAACTCAGGATGAGCCTGCCGCGCACTCCGACGGGAACATGCTCTCAGGCGGTGTTCCGCCGCATATGATCCGGGAAGAGGCCGTTGTAATGCCCCTGCCCATGCCGGAACAGGCCATCGAGGTAATAAGGGACGATTCATACGGCGCGGGGATTATCGACCTTCCTTCACGTCCGGAGGAAAACACATGGCAGCAGGCCGACATGGAAGCCTCCATGAACCCTTCAGTGCCTTCCAACGAATATACGCACAACTTGAGCTCCGGCGAAGATGCGGAAAAATTCGATTCCGGTCCGGCCCCTGATGAGCCTGTCAATGATGCAAAAAAAGTCAGGCATCCCACGTTCGGCGCTGGTTATATACCCCAGGAGCCTGTTCACAGTACGTCCATAAATTCCGTGGGTGCAATTTCACCCATAGGAGCCTCGACGGGCGGCCCAATATCGCCGCGCATGCCGGTTTCAGGCCGTGGTAATACCGTACACAAAACATCCAAATCCGCGGAAGAAAGCGGCGCGGAGCCTTCAAAAAAGGAAGAAGCCAAATAATATCGGGAGGACATATGGGTTCGGCGGATTTTCTTCTAAAAAACAGCGGTTTTAAGGACCTTGCGACAGCCGATGCCGATGCTTTAAGTTCTGTATGCGCGGAGGAATCATTCAAAGCAGGCGCCATTATATTCCCGGAGGATG
>Ga0181535_10007579_pt1 | contig 10887 bp, 15 predicted proteins | sample PEATcosm2014_Bin_44_FD_119774 | JGI IMG/M metagenome (GOLD analysis project Ga0181535, IMG submission 119774) | Peatland microbial communities from MTU Mesocosm Facility, Houghton, MI, USA - PEATcosm2014_Bin17_30_metaG | ecosystem: Environmental > Terrestrial > Soil > Wetlands > Peat | place...
CCTCCACACTGTCTCTGGCCATCGATTCCCGCTCCTATGTTAGTTCGGCAAAAACCAACATACGGGAACGGTGGCCACCTGTCTGCCTACCCGGTTCTTACACCACTCCCTGGGACTCTATCCAATGGTGAAACAACCTGTTTCACCATCTCGACGTCGGGGAAAACCTCAGCTAATTCCCTCGAATTCGAGGGATTTGAAATCGGCAGGGTGACCTTCGTCCAGATGTTCCAAAAATCCACGCAACGTGAACAACGAAAAGAAGTGAACATGAACCTTGACTTGGGGCGTCGAGAACCTTATGTTCAATACAGATTGGTGTTCACGGAACGGATACATCTTTCTGGATTGAACATGACCCCCATTCGAGAAACCGAACTTGTGGATACCGCGATGACCCGCTTGCGCGAGTTGACCGGGCTCGACATCACCCACCGGGCACCGGGGCAGGGGCCCGCTGCCAGGCCGGAGGGCCAGATCCGAATCGTCCAAGGCGGCCACGCCTGGGACTTCCGGGTGGCGTGCAAAGCCGTGATCGACCGGGTGGCCACGCTCCACACGGTACAGGACCAATTGCGGGCATGTACCGGCCAGGGGTTGCTCATCGCGCCCTACCTGGGACCGGACCTCGCCAGGAAATGCCAGGAAATGGACCTGCCCTTCCTGGATGCGGCGGGAAACGCCTTCCTGAAAGGGGATGGCTTGTATGTGCTGGTGACCGGCCAGAAGCCCGACAAGACCCGGTTCCAGACCGAAAAACCCATGCGTGCCTTCGACCGGGCCGGACTCCGGGTGGTTTTCGTTCTGCTCGCGGCCCCGACCCTGCTGCAAGCTCCCTACCGGGACATCGCCAAGGCTGCCGGCGTGGCACTCGGAACCGTGGGGGGAATCCTGACGGACCTCCGGAACCATGGGTTTCTGGTGGAAGACCACCAGGGGATGCGCCGCTGGATCGACCGCCAGCGGGTGATCCAGACCTGGGCCACGAACTTCCCACTCCGGCTCCGGGAGCGTCTCCATATCAGGCGATTCCGGGTGCCCGATGGCGATTGGTGGAAGACCGCCCGGCCCGAGGACTTCGGCGGCTATTGGGGCGGCGAGATCGCCGCGGCCAAATACCTGGGGGAGTTGGTGCCCAAGACCGCGACCCTCTACCTTCCGGAGGACAGGAATGGCTTCCTGGCCAAGCACCGGTTCCGGGCGGATCCCCAAGGCCCCATCGAAGTGCTTGATGCTTTTTGGCAATTGCCTCAGGTTCCGGAAAACCCTGCGGGCCTCGTGCCCCCTTTGCTAGTCTATGCCGACCTGCACGTCATCGGGGACCCCCGGACCCTGGAGCAGGCGAGGCTGATCCATGACCGCTACCTGGCTCGAACTGAAGCGCCCACTTGATTCATCAATGAGCGTGGACAGGATGCGTGGTGGGAACTGCACCGGGACCGGGTTCAGGTCGTAGGCCGGAGACGGTCGCCAGCCTTCCTCGTGCGCCTTGGATGAAAATCGATTCGTTTGGGCAGACGCTCCTCTTCCAGGGAAAGGCCAAGCTCATCCGCCTTCGCACTGGCGAGTTCGCGGATCTTTTCGAGCATGCCGAGTGAAAACAGCACGGCGGCATAGGTTCCCATCCCGACCCCGGGGTCGCCCTTTTCCACCTTCACCAGGGTGGTTCGGGAAATGAAAGCCCGCTCAGCCATGACCGCGGTCGGAATCCGGCGGCGTAGCCGCGCAGCGCGCATGTCGCTTCCGAGTTTGCGCAAGGCGTTTTTGACGGGGATAGGTAGTGTTTGTGTGGGCATAGGGCACCGTCACTATGTCCAACATTATGGACGTATTAAGCGAATGCGTTCACTATTTTTGCCTCAGCAAGCGGTTCGGGAGTCGGGGCCGGCTTTGACTCCTGTCAGGGAGCGGCCTGATGGCTGTTGCCTTGAATACCCATGTTGCACGCCTCGTGCAACATCAGTATTTCAGGCAACACAGGCAAGGAAGGTCGCTGCTGATTTCCGTTAAGCACGAACCTTTGTCGCAGGTGCCGGGGGCTGGGTGGGGGAAGTTCGAGCGAGCATGGTGATTCCGAGGCCGCGCATTACCTTCATGATCGTCTCGTAGCAAGGCTTGGCGCCAGGGGCCAGGGCCTTGAACAAGCTTTCCCGCCCAAGCCCGCTGGCCTTGGCCAGGTCGGCCATGCCCCGGGCCTTGGCGACATCTCGCAGGGCCATGAGAAAGACCTCCGGATTGGGGTCTTCCAGGGCGGCAGTGAGAAATTCAGCGATGGTTTCCTCGTTGTCCAGGTACTCGGCGGCGTCGAAAGGGGCGGTCCTGGTCACTCCTTGGGGAGGATCTGGAGGAGGACTTTGACCTTGGCTATGTCCTGGCGCTGGGTGCTCATGTCGTCCCCGATCAGTAGAAGGCGGACGATAGGGCAGCCACCGCTTCATCAATGCATCTGCGGCAAAGCGCAGGGACTCCGAGATATCCTCCTCCTCCAGTTCCGGATGCTCAGCCAGGATTTCGGCGGATTGAAGGCCAACGGCGACCATGCCGACCACTGTGGCAACGGGCATTCGGAGACCCCGGATGCAGGGCATGCCCCCCATCTGGTCTTCGCTGACGGTGATTCTCTGGAACGTCATGGTTACCCCGCTGTTGCAGGGTAGCCCCCTCTTTTGCCTTTTTCACCCAGTCCAGTGGTGAATCCATTCAAATGGATTTGAAGCTTGCTTGGCGGCTCTGAGGTGTCTTGGATTCCGATCTCCCACACACGCGGCATCGATGGTCAAGACCCCGGAAGTCACCCCGGAAGACGCCCCCCCAAGTCACCCCCCAAGTCACCCCCCCAAGTCCTAAGATTCATGAAGCCTTTTCCGACTACTCGCCCCGTGCCTTCTTCTTGAGGGCAGACAGCCCGTCAACCAGATCGTCCTGGCCCAGCATCACGTAGTGCTCGGAGGTCTGCAGCTGCTTGTGGCGCAGGGCCTTCTTGATGTGGTGTGCCCCATACCCGGCCCGGGCCAGGTTCGTGGCTAGGCCGGCCCGGAGCCGGTGGGGCGTGAGCCCTGCGACCCGGATGTCGCGGCCCGCCCGGGTGATGGCCTTCTTGGTGAACTGGGCCCGGTGGGGCAGGCCGTCCTCGGCCGGAATGATCCAGCCGCCGAGCGGCTTGTTGCCGTCGAAGTCCTCCCAGATGACGGCCCAGAGCAGCGCCCGCAGGCTCTGGTCGGTGGGCAGCCCCTGGGCCTCGCCACCCTTGGTCGGGTCGAATACGGTGGACCCGGGGGTGTAGCGCATGAGGTCCCAGGAAAGCCCCTCTCAGCGCATTTCCAGGGCCTCGCTTTCCCGCAGCCCCAGCCAGAACATGGCCCGCACCGCCAGCACGACCGGGAGGTTCCGGCTCTTATCGATGGCAGCAAAGAACTTCGGTTCGAGTTCGATGGGGACGAAGGCCCGGTGCGGCTGGGGCGCTTTCATCGGCTCGACCTCGAAAGGGATCTTTGTCAGCACGTGATGCTTGACCAATCCAACCTCCCAGATCGAAATCCACGCGCCCTCGCTTGGTTCCTGCGGTTCGCAGGAAGTGGACATGCATTACCGAATGGATGCACCACGGCAATGCCCCGCCTCCGAGCGAACCCACCTGGAGCCGCATTGCCCCGCCTGACCACCCGCCAAGTTGCCGACCGCCTCGTTGGCAGGTGACGATCAATGTCGATCCGAAACCCTTGAGAATGTTGACAACTTCGATGGTGGCGCGGAACCGACCTGGGGTGTATAGTCTGCGTGATTTCTGCGTGAGTTTTGAAACCTCGTGAGCTATCTAGGGCACTTACGAATCGCGTCTAGGCTGAGAAAATGGGAAAAACGCCGGAAACCACGAAAACGAAAAGCCTCCAAGTCATTGAAACTTGGAGGTTTAGGTGGTGGCTGGATGCGGACTCGAACCGCAGACCTAGGGATTATGAGACCCTCGCTCTAACTTTTAAGTATTGGTTTTAAAATCACTTAAAAATATTACCTATTTTCGTGTGGATTTGGTGTGAATGAAGGCTAATCTCATGGCCAGAGGTGGCACCATGGCTGATGGGTTGAGGCTGCTTGCTGATGATGTCTGGGGGTACGACTTTATCTTGGCCGGTACACGGCATTCAGGGTCAACCGGCATCGTGAAGAATAAGACTCTAGCTAGAGCTTACATCGAAGACCTGAAGGCAAAGCTCAGGAAGGAACTGGCTGATGCAAAGTTGGGAATCAAGGCTGATCCTATCTTCAGCGTTGGCACCCTCTGGAAGGCTTGGCTTGAGAACCACACCGGAGCCCATGCGGAGCGGGTTGAGCGTGACTGGAATCTGCACATCCTCCCAACCCTCAAGGATGTGGAGGTTATGAAGGTGACAACGGCCATGGTTGAGGGGATCCGCACAGCCTACATGTCTGGCCCATCCCTCCGGAATGCTCATTATGCCGAGAAGATAAAAGCCAAGGCAGAGGCCAGAAAGAAGAAGAACCCGAAGGAGGCCAAGGAAGTCCCGCAGGCAAAGCCACGAACAGGGCAGGGTGGTAACAAGCTCATGACCCATCTTTGCGGGGTATTTGGTTGGGCAGTGAAGACAGAGCGGATACCCCGTATGCCCTTCAAGCAGTTGGATGAGCTTATTGAGCAGGAGCCAGTCAGAACTTTCCTCCGCAAGGAACAGGTAAAGCCGTTCCTGGCCAGGGTGGACAGCAAGGGGAACCTTCATCAGATGGTAGCCATCAGAGCCATGCTCTATCTAGGTCTGCGTGAAGATGAAGCATTGCACATGAAATGGACAGGGTTTGACGGTGACCGGAAAGTGTTCACGGCCGTTGATACCAAGACAGGGAAGAATATTCCCCTGCCTGTACCTGAAGAACTTCGAGTCCTGCTGAAGCGGCTGCGAGAGCGGGTTCCTGAAGACTGTGAGTGGTGCCTGCCTGCCTTTGGTGCACCCTATGAGCCTCATACAGCACAGTTCACCACCAAGCCAATTAAAGCTGCTGGAAAGGCTATGGGGATAACCGGACTCCACCCGCACCGGATGCGGGGCTCCATGGCAACCCTCATGGCCAGGGCTGGTGCGAGTGCCTTTGTCATCAAGAAAATGGGAAGGTGGAAGCGTTCAGAGACGGCTGAGAAATATGTCCAGGTGGTTGAGGAAGACCTGGAGGTAGCCCAGAACAACGCCTTTGACTTCTCGTAACCACCGAAACGCTGAGTATCAATCTCATATCCGCTGACACAGGGATGTGGAGAACAAACGATGGGCAGGCCGAAATTAACCGTTTCAAGCAAGGATAGGAGGACGCAGATAACACTTGAAAGTCACCCTGAGTGGCTAACCTTTGAGGATATTCAGGTTCTCTTGCGACAATACCGGGGTAAGGGGTACGGGCGTAAGCTTTGGAACACCCTGGTAGCCACTGGCAAAATCCCTGGATACCAAGATCCATGGGGCAATCAACTCCGGTACCGGTGGGCAGAAGTCCGGACTGCCATCGATGGGGCGATGAAGCGGGTAGGGTAGAGCCGCCTCTGGGCCGCCTCAACCAGCGAGACGACGCCACTGCCTGAACCGTCAAGGCATCAACTTTGGCGATCAGGTGGGTGGAGGGCATCCTGAGATGCTGGTAGACGACAGAAGAGCTTGGAAGGGCGGATGCTGTTCCGGTTGCTCGTGGCTACCCCCCCCCTAAATACCTCTACCCCATAAGGCGTTGAAAACCTCAACTGGCAACCATGGGGTAGGGGTCGGAGAAAAAGTATAAATTACAATTCATATTTCGATTTTGCTTTTTTTGAGTCTAATACACAAGAGCCATGCTGGAGTCCGGCCTTTTCAAAACCTTTTTCAGTGTGCGAATTGGAGAAAATGGGTCAAGAAAAAATTTGCAAATCATAATTATGGATTTTGGTTTCGGCAAAACGGGAAAAGGCTACACCTTCTCGCTATTTCCCTGTCCAAGCCCCAGAGTGCAGAGAAGCCTTCATTGCCCCCCTGCCCACAGGAAACCCGCCTCCCTCGGCCTCGCGGCTGGAAAACGCTGCGCGTTTCCCACAAGGGCCGGCGCCAAAGCCATCAGCAGCATGCACAAAGATAGTTGTCGTTGATATAACTGCCCTGAAATCAGCGAGGACATCGGCTTCGCCTCGCCCCCCTTCGCTGGGGAAGTGTAATTGTCGTCAGGGTAGCTGTCGGTGCCCAGCGACAACTACACGGATCCTCCGCAACCCGGCGATTGCCTGAAAATTGGTAAGGCCATCGGCTCCGCCTCGGCCCCTTATATGCACAAAGTTAGTTGTCGTTGGCGCACAAGGTTCCTTGACGTCGCCCAGCGAATCGTTGGAACACCTCGCTTCGTAGTTGGGATAGGGTCGTCTCCTACCGGTATCCACTTGTTCTTGACCTCTTTGACAAGAACCTCCTCCATGATCTCGTAGAAGGAAAGCCCAATCGCAAGGGTTCCGATTCTTACGATGGTAGGGGGCCATGGATTCCACCAATTCGACGGATAGCAAAGACCGGATTTCTTGGGGTCTTTTGGCTTGAAGTCCACCCACTGGACTGGTTCCCTCGCCCCAGCGATCTCAACCGGATACCCGCATCTTTCAAGGCCAACCAAGATCGCATTCATTACAGCCATGCCTCTATCGAGTTCGGCACGGCTGATGTGAACGTCAAGGGTGGATCGCTTGAGCGTCTTCAAAAAATCGCTCGAATAGGGAGACTCTTGGAAAGCAGCAAGCGTGGTTCGGCATGGCTCAACCAGGGGGTGCATCCTTGACAGTTCATCCGTGCCCAACCGGTGCCTATGAAATTGCTCAGGGGGTTTCGGATATGGCCAAGGTTCCCGTTTGGCCCTTCCTGATCTGTCCCATTCGAGGTCTTCACCGGGCCGAACAGGTGGAAGTGAGGGACGCCGGATTTTTGTCCCGCTTCGCAAACGAGCCCAGTAACCCCGTGATGGAGTTGGAATGCTCAACTCCCGACAAATCCGGGCGAGGTAACTTCCAGAAACTTCATATTTTTGAGCAACCTCCAATATGGGTCGTGCCCACACCTCCTCGTAGAGGGATTCTCGACTAATGGCCATACTTTCCAACCTCCGCGCTCGTAGAGTCAGTTTCGCTAAGAAACCCGGCTAGGACGAATGAACTGTTGTGGCTGTGGTGGTAATTCCCTTGATCGCCGAGGCCATACTCCGCTCTGCGATCGAATCAGGAAAAGCGGTGCGGAACCCAGGAACGGCTTTTCGGTAGGCGGCATAGATAGCTGTCCGTTGCATCGGCCAGCAGCATAAGAGGTAAATATATCATCCCCAAACCTTAGAGTCGCGATGGGAAATGGGGAGGGGGGTAGGGTGGCTCCTAATCCAAATGCAATTTGATATTTTCAATATGACAAATATGGCCGAGAAAAAAATCGCGGCATTTAAATCCTCAATTCGGAACAGGCGTTTCACGTTTCCCCTGGCTGGAGGTTCCAGCAAGCCTCGTCCCACCCTGATCAAGTACGCCCCAGAGGCTGGGAGGCACTTGGCTTGGGCCATATGCGGTGGTGCTCAGTTAGGTGGGGGTTTTGGTGGCGAGAACGGATCTCAACGGCGAGGCCAAGCCGTCAGGTTCCAAGGCGGGATCACCACCTCCGAGTTCCTTGAAACAGTTCCGCGATCGTTATGGGGAACTCGCCGGAGTCCAGGGGCCGGGGCGGCGGCGGGGTCTCCTGCGGTTTCCTTCGGCTGGCAGGGAAGCTTATGCTTGTGACTCGCACACGTGGGTGGGGGTCCAGGGGGCTTGCCCCCTTGGCCTCCCCGGAGGGGCCTCCGGAGGAGAAGGCCCATATATACTGGGCCGTCGTCGTCAGTCGGGGGAGTGGGGGAACCCCACGTAGAACAATTCCAGACATATCAATTCATGACATCCCAACCAAACCCAGAACAGAACAGATCAAGACAGGACAAAGGTTCTCCATCAAGGGAACGGTCCTTCCCATGATGCGAAGTAACCTTTCTTTCTTGCGAAGTGAACTTCCCCATCATGTGAAGCGACCTTTCTTTGAAATTGTCTCATAATTCCGACTAGATAAAACTTACATATATTTGGGGCAATTGGTAAAAGAGGGGAGAAAATGAAAATTGACGTATTCGGAAACCTCACCAAGCGGGTATTAACCCTATAGGAGGACCGAATGGTCAAAATCGATAAAAACATCCCCATCCCCACCCTCATAAAGGGCCTGCATTACCCGTGGGAGGAACTCGAAGTTGGAGACAGCTTCCTGATCCTCCCGTTCCCTGGTGAACCGGCTAGCTCTCATCGTAGCCGGGTGAAATCCCTATGTTCATATCACAGAAAGGGAGATAAAAATTGGGCCTACCGAGTTACATCTGATGGCGTCAGAGTTTGGAGGGTAGCGTAATGGCTACGAAGAAATCTGGCGTGATGTTTGGATACACCCGCACCCCAACGATCCTCGCCCACTGGTTGGGTCCGTTGGAAGATGCAAACCGAGGATTTGTTGAAAAAACAATGGATCTCTATTTGGCCATCAATTTCAACATGACAACACCGATTGTGGAGTTGTCTCAGGATCTAGAGGAACTGGCCTATATGCTCAACTCTACGAACGAAAAGGTAACAGCCTATATGGCAGATCGTAGAACCCGTGAAGCTATCGAAGGCTTCAAGGTCTACCTGAATGAGCAGATCGTCAAGCGTCAGATCTTCCTCGAAGCCTGTAAGACCGGTGGAGAGAATTCGGGAGATGTGAGACGTGGGCGGACCGAAGGACCAGAGGATTCAGTGACAGAACCTTCTCCCGCTATTGTTGCTCCTGCTCCCTCTACTAGCCGCTTCAATTCAAAACAATACGAAGGGGATGAGTTCTGGGATGATTGGGAAAGTCTTACCGTAACATATTGCCCAGAGAGAATTAAGCCAGAACATTATCTTGTTTTCAGGGACCGGATCAATTCAGTAGAACCTTGGGAAAAGAAGCTGGAATGCAATAAAATTATTGAAGGTGCCAGAGCTTATCGGGCTCAAAATAAGGAAGGATTTGCAGGATTATGGCTCGATAAATTCATAATTGATGGGGAATACAAAAAATTCGCTTCACAACCTAAAAAACCTAAACCAGTAAAGAAGAGCTTTCCATCAGGGTCGTTACTTCCAAACGCCTGGGAAGATAATGAGGATAACCAATGAATGGTGCAACTAATAAGCCTATATTTAAAACGGCCTATTGGATCAAGAAGCCATGGTGGCTGTGCTGGTGTGAGATTAGATCCCAGTGGGATCCTGCAAAAATAACGGATTGGAACATTATTGATTTTAACAAATATGTAAAGGCAGAATCCAATCCTCCAAATGAAACCGAAGAAGATGTGGCTTGGCGAACCTGTCGATTAGTTAGATCTCTGCTCATAGCAAATGCATTAGATACTCACATGCCATTTCCGGATTTCCTAAAAAAAGCAGCAATTCTCACCAAGCTAGGCCAGTCCGAATCAACTATGAGGAAGGACCAACCTCGGTGGTGGTGAACTCCAGAAAGTCGGGAGAGGTCGCCGATAGCGTGGTAGGGGGACCGTCCCCAGCCCCGGCCATAACGGAAGCGGTTCGGCCACTTGGCCTTCCAGGTTCAGGATGTGGCCGAGACCCTGGCCCAGGTGCTGAAAATGGGTGGTTCAGCACATGGCAGCGTGGCCTCGCTCCCGGTTCTGGGCAAAGGGGTGGTCACCTTCGTGTACGGGGCGGATCCCGAGGGCAACCTCTTGGAAATCCAGTCCTTGTCTGAACTCTAAAATGACGACCTCCACCCTTGAGGCAGTGGAGCGCGGGGTAGTATGACCTGAAGGCCAGCCCATCCTCGACCATGGCGTCTAGGCATCCTCTACGGCCACAAAGCTGGCGTTGAGGGAAGCAGACCGGGGGGCACTCCTTGCCGCCTCCAATCATGTGCAGTCCTGGTTTGCCTCCTGTTTCAGAAGTTCCCGACTTGTGTCTGGCTCGGTTTCAGCAGGGATCGCGGATTTCACACAACAGGAGGCACGAACAGCACCCAGTCATAGGTAACGGACGGCTGGCTGGGTCCCATCCACGGTCAGGTAGCTCCCCCTAGTCTCGTTAGCCAGCGAGTTCTTGCAGCTTGGCAGCAACTTGCCTTTTGCCGAGCCCTCTAATCGATGCGAACGCCTCCAACTGCTCTTGGCGGGGTCGTGTTTTCTCTGCCTCCCAGTTGTAGATGGTCTGAGCAGAAACACCCAAAAGAGCAGCCATGGGTGCAGCGGATAGCCCAAGCCGCTGTCGCAGGGCAATCAGTCCCTTTGCACTGAACCGGACACGGGTAGGCGTTTCGGAGGCCGCCTTGGACTGCTTAGCCGCTGTGGCGATCTTGCTGAGCCGGGATACCGTCTTTTCTAACTCAGTCACGCGCTTCTTCAGAGCGGCTACCTCGACCCGTGACTGGGCCGCTGCCTTCTTGAGTCCTTCGGTTTCGGCCCGGATCTCCTTACGGGCGAGTCGAACGATTTCTTCTTTGAACGCAGTTGCGAGGTTTGGCATTTATCTGCTCCTTCTGCTGTGAATTTTAAAATTGGCACCAGTTCGAGCATACGAGCAATTTGGATGTTGATGAACGGCGACACGTTCACCGTGGGGCGTCATCGTACGATTTTAACGTTGTGGTGCAGAAATCCCGGCCCTGGGGGTTCCGGTTTGGAAGAGAATTGAATACCTCCTCCATCAACCGGTCACCTTTCAAAAGGAGCAGCCATGCCTAGGGAAAGGAAAACCCTAACACGCGAGGAAGCTGGTGAATTCACCAGGGCACTGGAAAAGAAAGCTGAAGCCATCGGTATCCCACTTGACCA
>Ga0181535_10007583_pt1 | contig 10885 bp, 11 predicted proteins | sample PEATcosm2014_Bin_44_FD_119774 | JGI IMG/M metagenome (GOLD analysis project Ga0181535, IMG submission 119774) | Peatland microbial communities from MTU Mesocosm Facility, Houghton, MI, USA - PEATcosm2014_Bin17_30_metaG | ecosystem: Environmental > Terrestrial > Soil > Wetlands > Peat | place...
ACATCACGCCGGAGCCTGAAACGGTTCAGGAGATGAAAGTCACGGCTTCAATGTTCTCGGCGGAAAAGGGCCGCCAGAGCGGCGCGCTCATCGAGTTGTTCACCAAGCAGGGCACCAATAAATTTCACGGCATGGTCTCGGAGTTCCACACGGACAATGCGCTGACCGCTCGCACTCACTTTGAAACCACGGTTCCGAAGACGGTACGCAACGACTTCGGCGGCACCATTGGCGGACCCATTTTCAAGGACAGAACCTTCTTCTTCGGTTCGCTGTTCTGGGAGAAGTCGGTGCAGGGCACCACGCTTGTCCGCAATGTGGAAACCTCCGCGTGGCGGCAGTATGTGCAGAACAAATACCCCAACAACATCGGAACCTCCTTTCTTACCCAAGCTAAGCCGGCTGCGGAGCCGACGACCGGCTTCGAAACCGTGGCGCAGGTGAACCAATATTACGGCGGCCTTGCTTCGCTCTCCGACTTTTCCGACTTCACGGGCAATGTTGTGGGCACAGCCTCAGTTCCAGCCTCTCCCCTCGCCAATGGATTCCAGGGCCATATTCGCCTCGATCACAACATGCGCGACGGCAACGACAAGGTATTCTTCAGCTTCTATCGCAACACTACGCTGGGCACCTCGTCCGACGCTCGTCCCATCTACTCGTACACCAACCCGAACTCCACGCTGTACGCCAAGCTCGACTACATTCACACCTTCTCTCCGTCCCTGGTTAATGAGGCCGGCATCGCGTTTGTGCGCAATTACGGCAGCCAGAAGGACAGCATCCCGTCGCTGCCCAACGTGTATTACATCGGCGGTTTCTCCGACGATTTCTCACAGTGGGGACCATCCGACTGGACCCAGAACAACTTCATCTACCAGGACGATCTGACCTGGACGCACAGAAGGCATTCCGTGCACATGGGCCTCAACGTCGATCGCCAGCAGGATCTTGACGACTTCGAGAACGGCATTGTGCGCCCCTACTTCTACTTCCTGAGCCCGCTGGACTTCGCAGAGGACCTGCCCTTTTATCAAGGCGGCCCGGTGGTGGACCTCTCCACCAAGGCTGTGGCGCTCAATCTGTATCAGCGCGTGATGATGCTGTATGTCGCGCCGTTCGTCCAGGACGACTGGAAAGTCAACTCCCGGCTTACGCTGAACATGGGTGTGCGCCTGGACTACTTCGGCCATCTCGTAACCGCGCAGAACGGCCATCAGAACATCGACTTCTTCACGCCCGGTTCGGGATCCGACTTCAACACGCAAATTGCCAATGGCTCGATGGAGGCGCGCGGAAGCAACGGCGAGGGCACTGTATCGGCGCAGTATCGCGTATCGCCGCGCGTCGGCTTCGCGTGGGACGTCTTCGGCACCGGCAAGACCTCGGTGCATGGCGGCTACGGTATCTACAGCGACAAGATTGGCGAGTACGCCTACATCAATGACATGCGCGATAACCCGCCGGAGGATGCCGATCCGATCATCGATATCTACAGTGGCTCCACGCGCTCGAATTTCTCCTATGCCACGAGCAAATCCGGCGCAGAGGGCTTCCCGGTGCCTCCGGGGATCACGTACCAGTTGGATTCGCATGGCGGCCTGGTGGGAACGCGCACCGGTGTAGGCGGCATCGATCCTAAATTGAAAACGCCTATGGTGCATAGCTGGGCGCTTGGCGTGCAGCAGGCCATCAAAGGCGGCTGGATGGTCGAGGCGGATTACCTGGGCACTGCCAGCCGCGACCTTTACCTGCAGACCGATGTGAATCGTGTGGCTGGTGACGGCATTGCGCATAACGACACCTTCGACTACCTGAACCAGAGCTTCGCCACGGTCGAGTACGGCCGGAACACCAACATTGCGAATAGCAATGTCGGCGCTTTGGGCGTAACCCACTCCTTCTCGCACGGATTCACGACCCATGCCACCTTCACGCTGGCCAAGTCGCTCGATTACCTCAGTTCCAACGACAACGGCGTGGGCGGCGGCGAATCGGTGTTCGACGCAGCCAATCCGCAGGCTCAGTATGCCCGCTCGGATTACGACGCGCGGCGCCGTCTCTCGGTCGACGCGGTGTGGAACGTCCCCGGATACAAGGCAAACAAGCTCACCAGCACCATCACCAACGGATGGGTAGTCGCTCCCATCGTCATCCTGCAGTCGGGCATGCCATTCACGGTGTACACGTCTGCCCAATTCAATTACAGCGAGTACCTCGCTTACACAAACGGCACCAGCAGCACGTACAGCGGCGGCGACTATAACGCCGACGGCTACGACTACGACATACCCAATGTGCCGTCGTTCGGCCGCACCATCCACACCCACCGCTCAAGCTTTGCTGAAGTGGGCCTTTGACCTGGTCTATTCCAGGCCAGCCAGTTCCCCACGCCAACCTTCGGCGCCGAGGGCAACCTGGGACGCAATACCTATGAGGGGCCGGGATACGCGCAAGTTAATGCATCGTTCGAGCGCAAGTTCCCGCTGCACTTCCTGGGAGACGCCGGCACCTTCGAGTTGCGCGGCGAGTTCCTCAACCTGTTCAACCGCGTAAACTATGAGAGCCCCGAAAGCGATATGTCCAACGGAGACTTTGGACATTCCGAGAGTCAGTTCATGGCACGTCAGATTCAGCTGCAGGCTCACATTCGTTTCTAACCTTGCCTCCTCCTGTGGAGCGGATGTCTCGCGCATTCCGCTCCACATACCTTTCTCTGCCGGGATGCGCTGGGACATGCGTCAATCCTGCTTCTCCGATGCGGAGGTCTCACCTTGTATCAGCCACGGGCATACGCCATCGTCCTGATGTTTATGATCGCCAGCATGCTGTGTTGGGGCTCATGGGCCAATACGCGCAAACTTACGCGGGGCTATCCTTTCTCGCTCTTTTACTGGGACTATGTCGTCGGCATCGCGCTGGGCAGTCTGCTATGGGGCTTCACGCTGGGCAGTCTCAACGGCGGTCCCACCGCCTTTCTGGCCAACCTGCATCATACCGATGGCAGTCATCTGCTCTATGCGCTGGCCGGGGGAACGGTCTTCAACGTCGCCAATCTGTTGCTGGTCGCGGCTATCGATGTGGCCGGCATGTCGGTGGCTTTCCCGGTCGGCATCGGTCTGGCTCTCATTGTCGGCGTCGTGCTCAACTACATCGTCAATCCCGCGGCCAATCCGCTGCTCATCTTCGGCGGGGTCGTTCTGGTCGCGGTCGCCATCCTGCTCGATGCGCTGGCCTACCGCAGGCGCGAGGCGCTCGGCGCCACCAGCGCCCGCGGCGTGATTCTCAGCGTCGTCAGCGGTATCCTCATGGGCACATTCTTTCCGCTGGTAGCCAAATCCACGCTTGGCGAACATGCTCTCGGTCCCTATGCCGTAGCGTTCATTTTCGCCCTCGGCGTAGCCGCATGCTCCCTGCCGGTGAACACCCTGCTGATGAAGAAGTCGCTCACCGGCGAGCCACCCACCAGCTTTGCGCAATACCGCGACGCCAGAGCATCATGGCACTTCTGGGGCATCGTGGGCGGCGTCATCTGGTGCACCGGCGCCGTGGCCAGCTTCGTCGCTGCGAGGGTCAACCTCGTCGGCCCGGCTGTCTCCTACGCCATCGGGCAAGGCGCAACCATGGTGTCCGCGGCCTGGGGTGTCTTCGTCTGGCGCGAATTTGCAGATGCGCCTGAGGCATCGCGCCGTTTCATCCCGTGGATGTTTCTCTTTTTTCTAATGGGCCTCGGTTCCATTGCCGTCGCTCCGCTTATTTCTCGTTAATATGGACGGACAAAGAGCCGCATGAAAAACATCGTGGTTGTGGGTAGTCTGAATCTGGATCTTGTTGCTTACGTCTCCCGCATGCCTGCCGAAGGGGAAACACTCACGGGGAATGATTTCGCAACGTTTCCCGGAGGCAAAGGCGCGAACCAGGCCGTTGCCGCGGCCCGTCTGGGCGCGCGCGTCTCCATGGTCGGCCGCTTGGGCAACGATGGCTTTGCCGCACAGTTGCGCCAGGCCCTCAACGATGCTGCTGTCGATACCAGCCGCGTCGCGCCGGTTTCCAAACCCACCGGCACGGCCGTCATTCTGGTCAACGAGCGCGGCAGCAATTCCATCGTAGTCATCCCCGGAGCGAACGCCGCTCTTGTGCCCCAGGACCTCGACAGGCACATGGATCTGTTGCGCAACGCTGCCGCGATCCTCGCGCAGCTGGAGATTCCGATGGAAACCGTCGTGCGCCTCGGCGAAATCGCGGCGGAGTTCGGTGTTCCGTTCATTCTCGATCCGGCGCCGGCGCGCGATCTGCCCCCGGAACTGCTGCGCAACGTAACGTGGCTCACTCCAAACGAAACCGAAACCCGGATCATTTTGGATGGCCTCGGCTATCCCTCCGGCGATCCGCTGAATGGCGCATACCCTCTCGATGCGGCGGCCGATCGCCTTCTCGCCACGGGCGTCCGCAATGTGATCTTGAAGCTGGGGAGCCGCGGCATCTATCTCCGCGGCGCGGATGTCGAAAGCGAGATCATGCCTCCATTCCAGGTGCATGCGGTCGATACCACCGCCGCCGGCGATGCATTAAATGGCGGCTTTGCTTATGGCATCACGCAAGGCATGCCTCCGGCTGAGGCGGCGCGCGTCGCATGCGCTGTTGCGGCCGTCTCGGTCACTCGAGCCGGTGCGCAGCCTTCCATGCCCACCATCGGCGAAGTGAACGAACTGATGCGGAGCGCGGTGCAAGAGGCATACAGCGAGCAGTTCGCCGGCTCAACCGAGCTTCAGAGAGATTGAATGGTGCGCGCGGCTCTGATCGGCCTCGTTCTGCTTACCGGCCGCGCCGCCGTCGCGCAAACCGCGTTCAGCCTGTCGCAGGCTGACTATGTTGATCGTGTCACCGCCATCTGGCTCGCTCAGATGATCGGGCAGACGACCGGAGTGCGATTTGAGCATCGCATGGCCCCCGCCCAGCACCCTGCCCGGCTGCGCCCCCGTCGATGACGAATACTACTACGAAATGGTGGCCGTGCGTGCCTTCGAGCGCTACGGCATTCACCTGACCGTAGCGCAGCCGTCAGTGGATCGAGAACAGCGCAGGCGCCTGGGGCTCGAGCCGCCAGGCGTTGCTGCTGATGCGTCGCGGCATCGTGCCTTCCCTCACCGGCTCTCCACGCTACAACCGGCTGTGGTAGACCATCGGTCCGGAGTTCAGCAGCGATCTCTCTGGTGCGCTCGCTCCCGTGTTTCCCAATGAAGCGGTGCGCATTGGCGCGCGAGTTGATCTCGACTCAACGAATGCCGTGCTGATCCTTTCTCCTTCGCTGCCTGCTCGGCCAGCAGCACGAAGGTGGCGCTCACGGTGGGCATCCACGGCCCCGCATTTTTGAGCCGGGTGTTCTCGGTGAGAGCTGGAGGTGAGAATGTCGATAACTCCATGACTTTTAGAGGGGTTACCGATTTATGGTAGGCGAGGCGGGGCTTGAACCCACAACCCCCGGCTTAGAAGAACGGGTGGTCACAGCCGCCCCGCCGGGTGCCATTCAAGTATCTAAATAATCTCCACTTCCCGGCACTTTCCGCACAGCATGCGCCCAATCGGCCGGTGCTCTAAAGTCCCTCTGAAAACCGGCTGGCGAGGCGCCGTACGTCGTCTTCAGCCGGTGCCTGAACCCATTTCTGGCATGAGTGAATACCCCGGCGAGAGGCTGCTCTCCACCTCTACTAACCGAGATCACTGAGGTGCTCCGAATGCCACATACTCCGAAAAGCCCGACTCCTGAACTGTACGTTGTCCCTCGACATGCCGATAACGAAGGAATGAAAACCGCGGAAGCCGGCGGATCACATGACTTCACTTCCATCGCCATTGAGATTGGCCAGCGCTGGGGCGCTGACTCTCGTCTGAGCGGTGATCTAGCCAGAGACCTCACGCCACAACGTACGCACACCGTCGATCACATTAACTGTCCCTCCTGTGAGGCCTATGACAGATTTGTGAAGTCCGACCTCCTCGGCATGGCGGGCCAGCGATTTGTGGAAGCTGCTCGAGTCTGGTCAAGCGCACAATGGAAATCCGGCAAGCTGCGGCCTCGCACTCTGGAATCGCTTGGGGAGTACCTCCGCGCCCTAAACAAATTCTTCAGAGATATCCGAATGAGTTCAATTAATCCCGGCATGCTGAAGGCTTATCAGCAGGCGCGCCTCTCCAATGCCATTGGAGTTGCCGGACAGATTCATCGTCCATGGCGAAAGATGGCAAGCCATTCGCGAATCAATCATGAACTGAACGTGCTCGGCCAGATGCTGCGCGCCTGCAAGGAGTGGGAGAAGATTCGTCCTTACTATTTCCCGTTGAAGACCAACAGTTGGAGCCCTCGAGAAATCCTGAGCGAGAAGGAGGAAGAAGAGCTCTTCCGAAAGACTGCTGGCTATCCGGAAGCGGAACTCGCCTACTGCGTAGCCGCGATCACCAACAACACCACCGCCAGCGGCATAGAACTTCGCGGTCTTCGATTGGAGAACGTGTACCTCCGGCCAACAGGTGAGATCTCTGAGATCTACATTCCGGCGGAAGCGTGCAAGAACAAGCATCGCCCCCGCAAGATTGCTCTGAACGAGGTCGCACGTTGGGCCGTGAGCAAGGTTTATCAGCGGGCCATCAAGCTCGGGTCAACAGCACCGGGCCATTTCCTCTTCCCTATTCGCGTGAAGCGGAACGAGTACGATCCCACGCGCCCTGCAACGCGATGGTTCTTACGCTGCTCTTGGAACCATCTTCGCGAGATTTCCGGCTTCCATCAGTTGCGGCCGCACGATCTACGCCACCATGCGATTACGCGCATGCTCGAACACGGGGTGGATGGCGAGCTGGTAAACGCGATCAGCGGCCACGTGAGCAAACGCATGCGGGAGTTTTATTCTCATCAACGAGTGCGTGTTCGTTACGAGGCCGCTGAGGCGATTGAACCCGACTACGACGTGCGAAAACTCGTAGCTGACGGACGTCGACGGAGCAGGCAGGAGCGACTGAAAGCAAAGATGAAGCCGCAACAAAATGACACGCGTCCCAAGCCAATCGAAACAAGCAATGATTTAGAGGAATTGAAGCGTCTCAAAATCAGGGTGGAACAACTACTCGCCGCCGCAAAGCCCAAGTAAGGGATCTATTGTTCAATTGACTTTCGGTCGCGAGATTCGTAAGCGTGGTTTTCTGGCCGTCTGTACATCGTGATTCCGTCGAGACAAGCTCGTGTTGTGGTGCGGCGTAGAGCTGAACTGCGGAGAGGTCTTTGATGGAAGGGGCGATTGAGACCGTCAGAGGCACGCGGCGCTATCGGACTACGGAAGAGAAGCGGCTGATGGTCGAAGGCGTGCTGGCATCCGGTGAGTCGGTGGCGGTCATGGCCCGGCGCTATGGAGTGAACGCCAACCAGTTGTTTCATTGGCGCAAGCTGTATCAGGGCGGCCTTCTGGGAACGGCTCCATGCGAAGCGACGAAGTCCGATCTGCAGTTGTTGCCAGTCATCGTTTGAGCGGTCCGGCGGATCAACCCAGGCAGAGTGCAACTGCGCAAGCGCGGCCATCATCGGCTGCTCGCAAGAGCCGCGCTCTTCCTGCACACCTTCGCCGTGAGACCCACTTGCATCTTCCGGACGATAAGCATTGCCCGGACTGCGGCGGGAAGCTACGGCGTCTGGGCGAAGATGTTTCCGAGATGCTTGATTATTTGCCAGCCAGTTTCATCGTCGTTCGTCATGTGCGGCCCAAGTTGAGCTGCTCTCGGTGGTGCTCGGTGGTGCAGGCCGGCCGGTCGACCGCGGTCTTCCCGGCCCCAGCATGCTGGCCCACGTGATCACGTCCAAATACGCGGATTATGTTGGCTCCTCAGTTATGTTGTGATCAAGCCAAATAGGCGCATGAATATTGTGTACTGCAAATCTGAAGACAACATAACGAAGGTGTTACGGAGTTCTTTGACGGCCTTAGCATGATCCGGGACGAAAAGGAGATCCCGGTGAATGCTGAGAACTCTGTTACGGATGAAAGAGCCGTTTTACATCACCCGTCAGGAGCAAGCTCCTCTACTTCGGGAACGAGAGGCGTTTCTGGAACACTTGCTTCAGCAAGGCACAAGCCTTGCGGCGGCACGCAGTGTGGCGTGGCAATTACTGAATGTCATCAGGTTGTTGAGACTTACCTCGTTGCGCGATGTGTGGATCTGATTTTGGCATTCTGGTTTGGCCCAGCGATGGCAGTTAACTTTGGCCCACCTGTGAGGGTGCTGGCTACGCTTCGTGGATGGGGCAACGGAAGCGTAGCTGGCTAACCAGGAGGGACAAGGTGGAAGTTTTCGAACAGATTCGTCGGGAGTATGAGTTCGGCGTAGGAACGATCGCGGGTGTATCGCGGAAGTTAGGCGTGCACCGGCGGATGGTGCGGGAGGCGCTTCGCAGTGCCGAACCCGCGGCGCCCAAGCCCCAACAACGCCGGCTTCGCAAGCTGGACGCGGTTTCCGATTTCATCGATCAGATATTGCGAGCGGATCTTTCCGCGCCGCCGAAGCAGCGGCACACAGCCCGTCGCATCTTCGACCGGCTGCGTGCCGAAGTGCCCGGTTTCAGCGGAAGGGAGCGCTCGGTGCGCGGCTACGTGAAGCGGCGCCGGCAGCAACTGGGACTGGAACAGCGCGAAGTGTTCGTCCCGCAGAGCTACGAGTGGGGCTTGGAAGCGCAGGTGGATTGGTACGAGGCCTGGGCTGTTCTGAGCGGCGAGCGTGTGAAGCTGCAGGTGTTCGAGATGCGTTCGATGGCCTCGGGCGGTGCCTATCATCGGGCATATCTACATGCCACGCAGCCAGGGCATCTGCCCTGTTGGTGCGGCTCTTGGTCCCGAAGGTCGACGATGAAACAGAACCATACGCCGGATGAAGAACTGGACCGGCTTAAAATCGCAATTCAATGCGCTGCGGAGGCGCTGGAACGCTATCTGGCGATGCCCGTCGCTCTTCGTGAGCGAGACGGCTTGACTGGGATCCGCCATGCCCTCGGCTCGTTGCGTGAGTGCGTAGCTCCGCGCCAGGCGCCGGTTGGGTGGAATGAGGCGAAGCCCCTTGGGGAGATGACCAACGAGGAACTTTGCGAGGGTTTTGCCTCGGCCTATCGCTTCCATAGCAATCCGCATCTTTATGAGCATCTGAAGGCAGGCCATGACGAGATTCTGCGCAGGCTGAATGCCGTGAAGGACGAAGGAAACGCGCCGAAGCTTCGCGACGGATTAAGGCAGATGACCTATGAGGCCTTGGGTGCTGCAGAGGACATGAGGGAGGCGCGTGGCGAGACGGAGAAAACGATCGGCAAAGCCGAGGGGGCTCGACGGCATATCGAGCTCGCCGAACACAAGATCGACGAGCATCTGCAGGGCCAGTACAATCAGCCTCCTTATCCGGCTCTGGGCGTGGCGCTGGCCGAATGCCGCGCGGCCCTAATTCTGCTCGGTTCGGCGGCGGGTAATTCGCAACAGAACGCATGAGGCGAATTACCCGTGGGGCTCTGGGTCGCGGCGCCCGGCTGGAGACTTTGCTTCATACACCGCTTCACAAAGGAGAAATCGTTACGATGGCGGAGAAGACGCAACCGCGGGAATATCTTAGTCGTGACTGCGGCTTGAACCACACGCCGGCCTGTACTGGCGAATGTGGCCTTTTGTTCGGTGGCACAACGGCCGCCGAGCCAGATGGCCATCTTGAGTGTAGCGATGTTGTGGCTGCAGACGGGGATCAGGCCATGGGTACCGATGGGCAGATACGGGCAGCGACCGGAATTGCTGTGGATTCCCGAGCGAAGGTATCCTCCGATCCGATCCATGCGGTCTGGCTTTGGCTGCCGCTCATTCTTGTCCTGTCGGGCGGGTTTATGCTGTTCTCAACCAACGGCGATACTGCCCGGCTGGGCGCTCTGCTGGTGGGGCTGGCGCTTGGAAAAGGGTTCTGGGAAGAGAACCGGCGATGCGTTCTCTGCGATCCTTCACGCACCGAGGAAGATGTCTCGATGGATCATGACAGGCCCGGACAGAACGCCCGCAGTCGCAACGGGTGATGAACCAGCCTTTAGAACATCTGCTCATTGCGGGTTGTCCGAAACATCAGGGCAACCAGCCGTATAGGAGATTGAAAATGATCGTTGAAGATAGGGTTACCTGTGAAGGATGCGGCGCTGAGATCACTCACATCGTCACTGCTGGATGTGGGTCTATCAATCTTTCCGATGACCCTGATTACTACCTTTGTGACTCTTGCATTGCAGAGCGGGACGGTCGGATGGACGAACTAGATCGCGACGACTCTATGGCTGTCCGGACAGAATGCTCGATTGCCCGTAACCACAACGGGTGATGAACCTTTCTACCTTTATTTATTGACACTGCCTTAGCTAGCGTCGTGAGCTAGTTCCACGTGAAGGACAACTTCAGACAAGTCGTGTCCAAGCAGAGGAACCGCAACCCATATCTGCATTGCGGACATCTTTTCTGTTTTGAGCAGGATTTCGCGAATCAAGTCCATATCCCGCTTCATCGATCGGAACCTTAAACTTCCGTGTGGTTAGCAATGCCCCAATAACTTTAGTTCGACTATGCCGCGCAAGGGGAACCTCTTCCCTCGCGATTCAACTCCCAACTGTGTCCTGGGATCAGCGAACTTCTAGGCTCGATGCCTGCTGAGCGGGAATCCTGATCGTGGTTACCGCACCGAATTTGTCCTCACTGGCTGCCCAGAGAGTGCCGTCAACGGCCATATCGAGCCGGCTTGCCGAAACCTTCGAAAGCGGATTCCCATTTAGGAAAACGCTTGTCGCTGGTCTGGTTCCGTGCATGTGAATCAGGTAGAAACGAAGTGGCAGATG
>Ga0181535_10007584_pt1 | contig 10884 bp, 11 predicted proteins | sample PEATcosm2014_Bin_44_FD_119774 | JGI IMG/M metagenome (GOLD analysis project Ga0181535, IMG submission 119774) | Peatland microbial communities from MTU Mesocosm Facility, Houghton, MI, USA - PEATcosm2014_Bin17_30_metaG | ecosystem: Environmental > Terrestrial > Soil > Wetlands > Peat | place...
ACGCGGACCGGGTGTGCTCGGTAGTAGTACCAGCAAACACCTGAGATCCTATACCTCTGCCCCTAAACCACGGTTTTGCAAAGACGGGATAGCCTAAAATGGGCCAATCACTTTGCAATCAGCCACTTATGTGGCAAAGCTGTCCTCCAGATGAGGTTCCAGCATAACCAGTCCACCAGGACAGGCAACTTCATATCACGCGCGCCAAGCAAAACGAAAAGGACGAGCCTAGAATACTCTCGTGAAAACAAAGCAGACCAACAAGTCAGGCGTAGAAAATGGGAAATCGGCCGAGTACCGCGACCTGCCAGCGCTAAACGAGCACTTCACGGTATGCGAACTGGCCGCCCGATGGAAATGCTGCAAAGAGTCCGTTCGCCGTGATATTCGCAGCGGGGTACTCCAAACCATCTGGAAGCATGGCAAGCACCTGGTCCCACGCCAGGAGGTTGAGCGGGTGGAGGCCCAGTCGACCTTGCCCCGCAAGGGCTCCGCGAACACCTAAAACCTGCCGCCCTAACTTCTTGTCGGACAAAAGGACACGTCATGACCAACACAAGAAATCTACCACAGCACTGAAAGGAACATTCACATGCAGCGATCACGATGAAAAATCTGACTGCTTCGCAATTCGGGTATGCGGTGGTTCTCGGGGCATTGGGTACCGGCCTCATCCTCCAGCTTTTAGCCCGTTGCGGGCAATCCGCGGAGAACCCGTCTTAGAAATTATGGCAACTGAAAGAAAAGCACAGCAGGTTGTAGAGTTCCATTTGGCATCCGCGAGGGACCTCAATCAGAGCAGATTTGGAAGCCCCATCGGCATGACGACATCCATCAACGCTTTTGAGCTTTTCGGTTGGCTCGTTAACGCTCCGGCCACGATGGAACCTCAGGCAGTGTCCGTCTTAAAAAAGGTTCTTAAGCCATTTTTGATACGCCCTACAGTTGAGTACTACGACAGGGGATTGGATCAAAGCGTGCTTTTCGAATCAGATATTTTCAATTTAGTTACCATCACCCAGGGAGGTAGGCCCACGCTAGGCGAGCATCTGGGCCCGGCCATTCAGGACCAAGACGCATGCCAGCGGAACAAACCGACAGGGAGCGCGTACCTAATACGTCTGTCGAACTTCAACATGCATGGTGGGCCGCCCATGTGCTTGGCGGCTGCCTTTGGAAATCCGGCCATTTCGCTCACCGGCTCCAAAACGGATGTAGCCCCAAATCAACCTGCGCCCCCCCCGCTCTGGCATTCGAAGCGCTGCAGCGGCAACGGCTCTTCCTCGCGCACCAACCATTCTCGACTACGCCTTAAAGGTCCTACAAGCAACCGTAGCAAGAAATAGGAGCCAACTGCCACGTTCATACTGCGAAAAGCTCCATGTAGCCCGCAAAGTACGGTACTGCGTTCCGTCCTACCCACTCCAGCAAGCAAACACAAAACATAGCACTATCATGTGTTTATGGATGGGCAACTGCTGCAACAACCCAATCAAAGCGACAAGCAAGCGACTGGTGCTGATAACCCGACTAATGTTGGGAAGCACAACCAGCAGCCGGAATCATCGCCAAACACGATTCAAATGAGTACCGTGTCTTCAGAAGGGCAAGCACAGAAAACCGAAAGCCGATCCACACAGACGCCTGAATTGTCGCCTGGTGATAGTTCGTTAAACGGCAACCCATTGGAAGTCGGCCCGATCCTGGTGTCAGATGGTCCTCCGAATCCCTCCTTACCAATAAAGCAACCCTACATCAGGGCATGCGCCATCTGCCCGAAATGCGAAAAGGATATGGTGCCAAAGGGAAAGCAGGACCCGACGACTGAACTCTGGCCACATTGGGAATGCGCGGAGCACGGGTCATTCAAGGAAAATGAGCTTGGGTACCGTATCCGCTATAGCATAGGCAAGGAAATCGTTACGCCTCGGGGGAAAGTACGAGATTCATACCAGATGACGACTGAGGCGCAAAAAAACCAACGGGATTGGCTTCTCCGTGTGAAGGAGCTGAAAGAGCTGGCGAAGGATCAGGCCGACCACATCCCATCGCAAAAAACACATATGTCAGCCCAGCAGTGTCGCCTTGGTGAAAGCCTTTTCCGAGTGCTTCATCAGAATAAGCAGAATGACGAAGTGGCGCTTAAAACGGTCACTCGCTTTTATGAGAAGTTCAACGCCGAGACGTTGGAGATCGCGCTCGGCATTTGTTCCGCCGCACAGGGAAAGACGTCTCCAATTGAGTTGCGCGAATTCGTGCGTGAATTCGCGTCGAGCAAGCTTAACGGTACGCCTGCCGGTTTAATCAGGCACGCTAAAACAACGCATTGGAAAGGTGATAAGTGCAAACAACCCTCCCTAATCGAAGCTCTGCGGAAAGCCATTGAGTTCGTGTCAAGTCGAGTAACCCCGGAACGCCGAGATCACCTGTTGACTGCAGCGTATTATATTGCCGGGCGATTCCAGCCGGACCCGTCGGTTTTTGTGCCGCCCTCTGTACTGATGGACCATGATGTGAAAAAATGGTGTCTATACGATTACGCTGAAGAACGCACGGAGTGGGAGCATGAGTGCAACAAAATTGAGCAAGCCAATAAAACAGCAAAGGAACGAGGACAGCCAATTCAGCCACTTCCGGAGGAGCCTGTGGAGATCATCGACTATCGCTACAAACCTCATCCCACAAAACCAGGTGCGTTCTATGTCGTAAAATGCGAGAGGCCCCGTCCCTGGACGTATAGCGAAGCTAAAACAATGATCGCCGAAGTGCGATACCTGAAAAAAATTATGACTTCGCCCACTCTCAACGGCGAACCAGCTGGTTGGTGCGAACCGCCAGGGCAAGATCTCCTAATGCCCACGGGCGGCGTTTGGGGGGAGCGAAAAAAGGAGCAGCTTCGGTACCGCATGCTCATCAACAGGACACTTACAACCGAGGAGAAGCAGAGCATTCTCGATTATTCTATCACGATAGATAACGGGCAGGGTGCCGCATCGGTTCTGTGGCAAGGATGGGGTGGCGGGCGCAAAGATGACATCAAGAAATACTGCCAAGAGAACTACGTGTGGCAGGATGGCCAGATCCGTGTAAACCGCGATCAAACGAAAAATGCATCATTCAAAGCGGTCACTTCCGTGCAGAATTTCTATTATATGGCCTTCTTCTTGATGAAAACAAACCGATGGAGCACGAAGTGCTTCCAAAAGGGGTACATGGATCTCACCAGAAAGAGGATTCTGACCAAGGCTGGATTTTGGGAAGAATCCTGGGCCGACAACCTGTCTATAGCCGACCAGATGCCCGGAAGCAGTTTTGAGTATGCGCCCTTCGATCCCAACTTGGACTTTCCCGATATTGGGAGGTTTGTCGAATTTCTTCGAAAGCCGTCTCCAATCAGGGATCTGATAATAGCTGGTATGCCTAGCGATGATGCGGATCGTATTTTGCATGGCTCATCACGGGCGCCTGGGCTATCGGAGATAATTGCAGGACGGCTGAATGTCTTGAGGGACGGGCCGTTACTGTACGACCAGTCCCGCTTTCCCGATCCCAACCACCCTCCCAGGAATCGCGCCATTTCTCTGATGAAAACACCAGATATATCGCCGCCCAATTTGAAATGCCTGAATCGCTGGTTCTTCGAGGACGCTCTGCCAGGTCTCCTAAATACCCGCCAAAACTACCCTCGAAATGCCCTAAGGCGGTCTGGAATTACGGCTCATTGTCTTCTTTTCGATGATCCATCTCGGACTGCGCAGTATTTCAGTTCAGGCAAGAGGAGTGTCGAAATCGCATACCAATGCCCTGAAAATAAACAATACTCTCGTGAGCATTGGACCATGGGCTACACCGCAATTTCCAAATCGCTTGGCACGGACAGAGCGCACCTGCTGCCTCCCGATCACAAACTTGACGAGTTTCGGACGCCGGAGGTAATCGCGATTGAAAGCAAAATCAGCGAAGATGCTGCCGCATTTCAAGACAGCGAAAAAGACACACCGAAACGCCGACCGGGTTATTGTGCACAAAATCCCAAATACACACCTGAAGAGAGGAAAGCCTTGATTGCAGAATACCAGCAGCGCATTTCATGCGAGGAAAAACTCACACTCGCGGCATACGCTAAAGAAAAGGAGATGGGCGTGACCACGCTAACAACGATGTTGCAGGCATCGGGAGTCAGACAGCACCGCACCGAGGAGGAAGTCAAGGTTCTGGTGGAGGAGTTCAGACAAGAGGCTCAAAAAGGTGTTTCGATCAAGGAATTCTCAACGAAGAAGGGGATTCCATACGACACCCTCTATAAGTACCTTAATGACGCTAAGCTATGCACGAAACGGCGCTCACTTGAGGAAATCTCGGCCTTATTGAAACAGCTCGAGGCTAGTGATATGACAGATGCCGAGTTTGCGGAAAAAATAGGTGTTTGTGGAGATACGCTTAGAAAATGGAAAGCGGACGCGGCCAGAAACGTTACGAGCGAGCAGGATGGATCGACCGAGGATGTTCAAAATTGCAAGGCGCAGATGCTAATCGCTGATTATCAAACTTGCAAAAAGGAAAACCCTGGTTTAACTCCAAAGAAGTTCGCGGCATTGCGCGGAAGGGCGTATAGTACTGTACGCGCACTTTTCGCTAAAGTCGGCGGCTTGCTTGCGCCTGTCAAACGTCATTCACGGGATGAGATCAAAAACATTATCAAGGACTTCGACCAAGCCCGTGAAGAAAACCCTGCTCTTTGCCGAGAAGATTACGCATCGAAACACGGAATAACGAGCGGCACTCTGAATATTTGGTTGTCGGATGGGTTTCGGAGTCTTATGTTCTCCGGTAATGGCGATGGAACCATCAACGGTTCTGGCGACGGCCGGCAGCAGATGGACTAACCAAGGCCATGATGGTACGATAAGAGCACGAGCCTGTCATGGCTCGCTGCGGCACCCAGGCGGCCCAAACCGCTCAAATTCGAACTTGTGCCTCGAGGTGGTACTCCAACTCTATGCAGCCTTGTCTCTGGCGCGGCCGAAAGACGTTGTGAATCTAGGCCTACCTAGGCTCCCTGGACCACATCCTGGCGGCCCTCACCCAGGCCAAGACTCCACTGCCGACCACCACCGCCCGCCCGGCCAGCTTCGGCGACGTGGCCGCCCTCTATGACCAAGCCCAACAAATCGGTCTGGTGGACCTCATCGATGCCCAAGTCCCCAAACGCGACCAGGGACTGTCCACTGGCCAATACCTGCTGCTGGCCGCCATCAACCGCCCCGCTCATCCCACGAGCAAGCCCCAAGTGGCCGACTGGTACCGCCCACCGTCCAGCCCCGCCTGTTGCCCACCACGGCCGACCAACTCTCCCGCCAGGCCTTCTGGGACCACATGGAACGCGTCACCCAGGCCGACATCCAGGCCATCGAGCAGGCGCTCTCGCAGCGGCTGATGCAGCAGTTGAACCTCTCCTTGCGCACGCTGGTGTATGACGGCACCAACTTCTTCACCTTTATCAATACCCGCACCCCGGCCCGGTTGCCGGCCCGCGGTCACAACAAGCAGCATCGCGGCGACCTGCGGCAAGTCAGCCTGGGCATGCTCGTGAGCACCGATTTCCACATGCCGCTCTTTCACCTGTTCTATACCGGCAATCTGACCGACGCCACCGCCTTTCAGAGCGTTTCGGAGGAACTGACCCAGCGTTACCGCCAACTGGCTCAAGGGTGCGAGCGCATCACGCTGATCTTCGACAAAGGCAACAATTCCAAAGAGGCATTCCAAACGTTGGAAGCGACGCCCTTTCACTTCATCGGCTCCCTGGTGCCTTCCCAGCATCCGGATCTGTTGCGCGTTCCGTTGGAAAAGTTCCCGGCCCTGGCCGGCCCACGCTTGGCCAGTTGCCTGGCCTATCGCACCGGCAAGAAGGTCTTTGGCCTGGAGCGCACTATTGTGATCACCTACAATGAAAATCTGCTGGAGGGCCAGTTGCAGGGCATCCAGGCCAGCCTGACCAAGGCCCGGCGCAAGCTCGATGAACTCCAAGCCAACTTGCGGCGCCGGCGAGAGGGACGTCTGAGCAGGGCCGCGCTCCCACGGCCCAATCCCTGAGCAAACAGGTTGAGCAGATTTTAAGCGGGCAGTTCCTCAAGACGCTCATGGATTGCCAGGTGACTGGGGGCCAGGTGCCGGCCTTGAGCTATCGCACCAACACCGCCGCCCTGGCCCGCTTGATGCGCACGCATTTGGGCAAGACGCTTCTGTTTACCGGCAACGCCGACTGGACCAATGAAGAGATCGTGCTGGGCTACCGCGCACAACACCTCATCGAGACGGCCTTCCGGGACATGAAAAACCCGCATTTTCTGGGCTAGGCGGCCACACCGCAGCAAGCCAAGATCAAGAGTTGAAAACTTTTCAGGGATCGGACCAAACAACTCAATGAAAGCCGAAAAGAAATGGCGGCCAAACATTGAGTTGATGAACGCCAATATTGAACAAAGCACACAGGTTACTCAATGCAAAAGCGAACGATCCAGCCCGCTCTCGGAAATGGACCAGTTAGTAAGGGGGGAGCGCATGCTGGAAATCTTCTGGCCAGATGCGGCAAGTCGTCCGAGTATGGCTTGGCTGCGTAAGCAGGTGAAGGCTAGGCAGATTCCCTTTCTTAGACGCGGCCGCCGTGTGTGGTATATTCCGAGAACAGTCAAGGTCTGGCTCGAATTAAAGGAAACAAAGCCGACACTAATGCTGCAACATGAGCACGACGTCAATAACGGCCAGACGGCGGTGGATTAGGGGGCCGATCCTGACTCACGCATTCGCTCACGGCCACGCGCAGTTTTCAGTATTCTTTCATTTTAGCTCGGTCTCAATTCGACTTTTGCGCCACGGAATGCCTCATTTGATCGAAAAAAGCTCATTTTCCGAGAGGAAACAGCCCGCGAATCGTTGTCAGGGCTTTACCAATTTTCCGCAGGTCTTCGACGAGACGTACGTTGGCCCTACTTTTTGAAAACACTTGAATATCAAGTGCTAGTGCAACCGGCCTCTATAATGCACTAGGCGTAGTGTGATATATTTAACTTTCGTGAACTTTCGTGAACGTTCGGAGAAGGCTTTTTTCAGAATTTTTCAGATGTTTCTTACAGCGTACTCGGGGCAGTATGGCTTTCCTCTTGGCCCGAGAAAGCCAAGATGCATGCAGTAAAGGATGAACTATAATAGATTACAACAGTGCGCTAGAATTGTCGTGAACGCAGATATGAGCATGAAGACTCAAACGGGGTACTCTGACTACAAGGCGTACCAGGAACGCAAAGCTGAACGTTCGGAAAGAGCCAAGCGCGCCGCCGCAACCCGTGCATGGCGCAAGAAACTGATGGACGATTTGATCTCCGAGGCCGTGCGACGGAGCGGCCCAGTGACCCTCCCGTACTGGGCTACCCGCGAGGCTTTCGATAAAAGGCAGGATGTGCTGGCATCAAAAGAGGACACGAGCGTCTCCTGCAAAACTGGCCTGAAGCCATAAGAAGGGAAGGTCCCGATTAGTGTCGTTTTCGCTCCGCCCAGATTCGGTGGAAGGCACGGAACGCAGAGTACGAGGAGCCTGAAGCACCAGGAGCTGAACTAATTTATCCTGCAACCACGCAGAGGTTCTAGAATCAACCGGAGGCCAAGACTCACTTGGGCCTGTGGTCCATCAATAACGTAAAAAGGCAGATTGTCTTGCCAACCGGTTCCCACCGCAGCAAGTACGCCAAGACCCAAGAAACTTCTTGTCGGCGAGGGTGCCGGACCAGGTGCCCGTTGCCTTTGGCCGCGAGCGGCCCATGTGCAAGGTGCCAGGGTTGTAGAGGTTACAGCCAGACGGCGGCCAGCGGGCGCATAGCCTTGTCGTAGTCGGTCGAAGCGGGGCGCAGATGTATATACCATGGAAGGCTTTTGAGAATGGTACTGCACTCGGCATGGATGACGAGGGTCTGCTTTGGCGTGGGGGGACCGTGGTGGGTTGAGCGGATCGAAGGGCATGGCCTCGGCACGGCACTGATTGAGATGGGCGAGAGCGTTGACGAACGGGGTCTAGTCGAAGGTGCCGTCGAGGAGAACTGCCGCTTCACAGTTGACGCCCTGGGAAGCGGAAGCGGTCAGGTTGTGACTGCCCGCCCAGAGCTGGCAACGCTGGCCGTCTTTGGCGGAGAAGACTTTAGAGTGCATCAGGCCAGAGCCTACACCTCGTTCTACAGGGGTGAGGGAGCCAAGGTGGACGTAAACTTTTCCAGGTGCCAGAAAGTACAACTCGTTCAGGGAGTCGAGTGTCGTGGGCGGTTCCTAAGCAACGACGATGAAGGATGGGTCAAGGCGCAGACGCTTGGGCATGGGGCCTGATGAGTTCGATGCCGACCGGGGTGAGAAAGGCGCAGACGATGGCGAGCTGTTCTGTCCCGGCTGAGAGTACCGTATCGAGGATTGGCTTGGCCCGCTGGCGAGGATTAGGTGCGATGAATTTGACGTTCATTGGTGGGCGGTGGTGGACCCTTGCTGGAAGTTGCAAACGGAAAGCCAGTGGAGTTTATCAGCGAGGAAGTCGATTTCGGGGAGCTGGTCGGCGAGGAAATCGGTGACAGCAGCGCGAAGGGCGGAGGCGTTGGGAGTTGGCTGTTTCGGGGTTAGGGCTTTGAACTCGGTGGACCAGGCGTTCTCGGCCATTGCACAGGCGAGGTCTGGAGCGCACTCGACAGTGACGAGGCGGTAGCTCTGGCCAGCGATAGTCAGAGTGGCCGACAGGCCGGAGGTAGTGGTGTTGGGCGCCACAGTGTAATCGAGCGTCGCCGGACCTCTGAGCTGAACGTGGAGCGGTTGGCCTTCAGGCAATCTTATGCGCCCGGATCCTGATCCGCCCGGGCTGTCGCGCGGGCTTGCCATCCTCACATTGTTAATATCAATCTGGTGTGCGCGGCTTTACCCAAAAGTGGCCATGTGGCGATTATGAAAAACACATTCATTGATAAATCCAAGACGGCGCTGGTGGTCATAGACCTCCAGAAAGGCATTGTCGGGCGGCAAACTGCCCCCCATGCGTCGGACCTCGTGGTCAAGAACGCGGCGGCTCTGGCCGAAGCGTGCCGGAAACACGGGATACCGGTTTTTTTGGTGAGGGTTGCCCTGTCTCCAGACGGAAAAAACGCCCTGCATCCCGTCGCCGACGCCCCCATGCAGTTTCATAAGCCCCCGCCGGATTGGACGGAGATTGTCCCGGAAATGGGTCCTAAACCGGGCGATTTGGTGATCACCAAACGCCAGTGGGGCGCGTTCTACGGGACGGAGCTTGACTTGGAATTTCGAAGGCGCGGCATAACGGCCATGATCCTGTGCGGCATTTCGACGAACATCGGCGTGGAAAGCACCGCCCGGTTCGCTTACGAATACGGGTACAATCAGGTTTTCGCGGAAGATGCCATGGCGGCGCTATCGGCGGAAGAGCACATGCTCACCGTTAACAAAATATTTCCCCGCATTGGCTTGGTGAGAAAAACCGGGGACATATTGGCCGATCTGTTGCATGATTAATTCTTTATGGGTTTTCGTTTCAGCCGGCGGGTCAGCATCCTGCCAGGGCTTAAGTTAAACTTGAGCGGCAGCGGCGTCTCCCTTTCTACGGGGGTCCGCGGCGCCCACATCAACCTCGGCCCGCGCGGCCTTTACGGTTCCGCCGGCATTCCTGGAACCGGCCTGTCCTACCGGCAGCGATTGGACAGTGCCTCCCGGAGCTACGATCGTCCGTCGGTGGAACGCCGCCTCTCCACCCGCCAGTGGGAGGCCTTGCAACGGCGCCAAGAGCAGGAAGAGAAGGCGAAGGAGGCCCAGCAAGCGATTGACGACCAATGGGAGCAGTACCAGCAGATGCTCCACTTCTGGAAGCCGCTCCCTGAAATTCCCAGTCTGGAAAACTTCCTCCAGGCCCAAACCCAACGGCCATTTGAATCCACGCAGCATCCTCCGCCGGAGCCGGTCTGGCCGGAGGAAGAGACCAAATGCCTCAACGAGTTGACTGAGTCGGTGAAATCCCAAGCGCCGTATCGGTTGCTGCCGGCGTTGTTCGCCGAGAACCATGCCAAGACGCTGTTCCCGGGCGTGTGGCAGGAACGACAACCTGAAATCCAGCAACGCTATCAGGAATCTCTGGCCGACTACGAGCTGCAGCTGAAGGCGGCACAGGCGGAATGGGAGGCCCGGGAAACGGAGCGCATCGCCTGGCTACAACGGCTGACGGCCGGCGATCTTGAGGAGATCAAACACACGCTCACTGAAATCTTCACCAGCCTGCACCTGCCATTCCAGGATGCAACCCAGTGCGGATTGTTCTTCGACACGGCGGATCTGATTTCACTGAATCTAGATTTGCCCGAAATGGAGCAGGTCATTCTGTTCACCCAGAAAAGGCTGCTCAAGAACGGTGAGATCCGGGAGGTGGCGCGCGACAAGATGGAACGTAACCGCGATTATTTTGACCTGGTGACCGGGGAATGCGCCTTCATCGCGGCGGAGATTTTCTCCTACCTTCCGCTGTGCCAGACCATCCGGCTGGCGGCATACACCCAGCGCCCGAAGGCGCGGGAAACGGACCCCATAGACACCTACATCCTGGACCTGAAATTCACGCGGGAGGACTTGAAGGCGTTCAATCCAGAGACCACCCCGACGCACCCTTTCTTGGTTCACTCCGGGGCGCGGTTCCAGATGGCGGCGGATTATCAATTGGCGCGGATCGAGCCGCCGTCCTGGCTGAACCACGAAGACATCAAGAATGCCTTGGTCGAGTAAATGTTGGATTCGGCCTAGAACAACCCCATTCGTTTATAATGATCCTCGTCCTTTGGAAACGGCTGGTCTTCGGTC
>Ga0181535_10007587_pt1:0-5000 | contig 10881 bp, 5 predicted proteins | sample PEATcosm2014_Bin_44_FD_119774 | JGI IMG/M metagenome (GOLD analysis project Ga0181535, IMG submission 119774) | Peatland microbial communities from MTU Mesocosm Facility, Houghton, MI, USA - PEATcosm2014_Bin17_30_metaG | ecosystem: Environmental > Terrestrial > Soil > Wetlands > Peat...
AAATAATTTTAGAAAAACAGATCCTTCGCGGCTTAATTACCAGCTCCCACGAGATTGCACAAGCAGCTTATGAGGGAACCGAGGATGCGTTTGATATTTTGGATGAAGCAGAGCGAAAGATTTTTGAAATCACCGAAACCCATCTCAAAAAATCTTTTCAAGGAATGGATAGAGCTGTAAGAGACGCCCTTGAATATATAGAAGCTATTCATTCCAATACAAAACAAAAATTTTCAGTCCCAACAGGTTTTTATGAATTAGATGAATTGCTTGGCGGATTTCAGAAATCCGATTTAATAATTATAGCTGCCAGGCCTTCTATGGGGAAAACAGCATTTGCATTAACTCTTGCTCGAAATGCGGCAATAGACCATAAAGTGCCTGTAGGTATATTTAGCTTAGAAATGTCTACAATGCAGCTTATTATCCGAATGCTATGCGCTGAAGGTAGATTAAATGCTCATCTCGTCAGGACTGGAAAGCTTCCGAATGAAGAGGGTGTTAAACTAAGTAAGAATGCCCACAAATTAATTGAGTCTCCCGTTTATGTTGATGACAGCCCCGCTCAAACTGTTCTTGAAATTAGAGCAAAAGCAAGAAGATTAAAATCTGAAAAAAATATTGGCCTGATAATAATTGACTATCTACAGCTAATGCAGGGGCCGGCAAAGGCTGAAAGCCGTGAAAGAGAGATATCTCACATATCTCGCTCACTTAAATCGCTTGCAAAAGAATTGAATGTCCCTGTTATTGCCCTGGCACAGTTAAATCGCGCAGTTGAAACTAGAACGGATAAACGACCACAATTATCAGATTTACGCGAATCGGGTTCGATTGAACAGGATGCTGATGTGGTTTTATTTCTAAATCGCCCGGAATATTATAACATAAAAAATTTCGCCAATGATGGAAGTTCTACCGAAGGAATTGCTGAAGTGATAATAGGCAAACAGAGGAATGGGCCGGTTGGTGAAGTTCGCCTTGCATTTATTAAAGAATATGCTCGGTTTGAAAACCTTGCCCATGCAAAACAAATAGAGGAATACACAGCTCTTCCAACAAATGAAGATGTTTTTTAAACTAATTGATTTATGGTGGCCGATAACTTTTTAATATATAAATGGAATTATTCATGCTTTAAATTATTCCATCCTCACAATTTTCATTTTGAAGTGTATTTTTAAGAATAAAAGTATTGAATTCAAAGAATATCCGGTATTAATATTGATGGGAAATAAATACATAACTGTATTAAAATGGTTGGCAGTATCTTTTTTAACTTGTTCCTGTTCCTTAACTGCACAAATATATAACGATTCAGACTCAATAATTTGTTCGTTAAAATTTAAATTGGCGGCTGATAAAAACCTTAAAAATGAGCCAATAAATGATGTTATTGCAGCAATTGGTAAAAGTTTTATAGGTACTGAGTATAGGGAACATACTCTTGAATGTGAAGGAACTGAATCTCTCGTAATAAACTTTTCAGGGCTGGATTGTACAACATTTCTGGAAAATTCTTTAGCCATAACCAGATGTATAAAAGAGAAGAAAACTTCTTTTGAGAATTTTAAAAAAGAATTGATTAAAATTAGATACCGTGAAGGTATAATTGATAAGTATCCCTCAAGACTACATTATTTTTCGGATTGGATCTTTGATAACGAGAAAAAAGGAATTATTAAAAATATTTCTAAAGAAATTGGAGGTATGCCTCTAAAATTTGATTTGAATTTTATGTCTACTCATCCGGATAATTATCTTGAACTAAAAGATCATCCAGAGTTCATCCCTATAATTGAAAAACAGGAAAAAGAAATAAGCCAAAGGAAATATTATTTTGTACCTAAAGAAAATATTATTGAACTTGAAAAGAAAATTCATAACGGTGATCTTATCGCAATAACTTCAGATATTAAAGGGCTTGATATAAATCATGTCGGTATCGCTTTAAGATTGGATGACGGCCGGATTCATTTACTGCACGCTCCTAACAAAGGATTTAAGGTTCAGGTAGCGGAAATGCCTCTTACAGATTATCTCTCAAAGATCAAACATGATACCGGTATTATAATAATTAGGGCTTTGGAGCTATAATAAAAAATAGAAATTTATTCTAAAAATCTCTTTTAAAGTTAGGGAAATCAAAATAATTTTTAACCATAGTCACTTTATTACCCCAGTTCTTTTATCCTTTGCCAATTCGTAAAACATGATTTGTATAATCCATAATTTACTGTAAAAGTATTGGTTTAAGTTATTCCTTTGGAATTCCTATAATAATGGATGATAATTTTTTTATTCGAATAAAGTTGTCTTTATGCAATAAATATAATTGCAGAAGTAGATTTATGCGCTACTTACCGGATTTCAAATAGAGGTTTCAATTGTTTTGTTTATTTCAATTTTGCATTAAGTGAATAAAAAATATATTGTTAATACCTTGTTATTTTTACTAACTTGCATCCGCAATTGATAAAAGAATGTGTGTATTTTATTAGACCGGTTCTCATGTTTTATATTGAATAATTTTCAACATCCTTTGTTTTTTCATAAAGGCTTTGGTAAATTTTATTTTATAATTCCTGTTATTTATGAATAAATTTTACGCTGTAATAATAATTATTATTATCGCTTCGGTAAACTCTTTGCCCCAGGAATCATCATATTATGATGCTCCGCTTGGAGGTGGAATTGGTTATATTCCGGGCTGGATAATACCAAAAGTTGATGGAATTAATGCCCAATTTAAAATATTTGGGGTCCCGGATCTTCCCCAAAACGGTCTTTTTACATCTGGAGCTGCAGGTTTCATTTATCTTGGAATTCTTGAAAATTTTAGAATCGGTGGATTTGGCTTTGGTGGTTCAAAATCGTCATCGGCAAATTATTTTTCGAACGAGTTATCACAAAGTATTTCGGAATCTGGTACAGAACAAAGTGAAGCAGTTTATTCTTTGAGCGGAGGCGGGTTATCTTTTGAATATACTCTACCATTTATAAAAAATATAGCCATGTCTTTAGGTGTATTGGTAGGCAGAGGCAGTTTAAGTATTGAATTATATAGAAATTATGGAAATATTAATTGGCAATCTTTTTGGCAGAATACACAATCTGGTTATCAAAGTGCTTCATCCTCTCTGCTTAAAGACACATATTGGATATTTTCTCCTACTTTGAATGTTGAGATACCTGTCTACCATATGCTTTGCTTTCGAATCGGCGGTGGATATAATATTACATTCGGAAACAGTTGGACTTATGATAATAATCAAGGTATTCTAAATTCACCTTCTGATATAAATGGGAATAGTTTTTTTATTCAAACAGGAATTTTTGTTGGGTTATTTTCTTTTTAAGGTATTAAATGAAAAATGTGTTGGTAACTGGCGGCGCAGGATTTATAGGGAGTAATTTTATAAATTATATCCTTTCACAAAGGGATGATTTTTTTATAGTCAACCTCGATAAACTAACTTATGCGGGTAATCTTGAAAATTTAAAACCGTCTGAGAATAATAAAAATTATCTTTTTATAAAAGGTGACATTGCAAATGCGGAATTAATTAATCATATATTTGAAGCGTATAATATTAAATATGTAATTAATTTTGCCGCAGAATCTCATGTGGATAGAAGCATTTCCGGTTCGCAAATTTTTTATACTTCAAATGTAATCGGGACAAATGTTCTTTTAGAAACTGCAATTAAATTCAAGATTAAAAAATTTTTACAAATTTCAACAGATGAAGTTTATGGTAGTTTAGGCCCCAAAGGATTATTCACGGAATCAACTCCGTTGGCGCCTAACAGCCCTTATTCTTCCAGCAAAGCTGCGGCTGATTTGATGGTTTTGGCATTTTATCATACATACGGACTTCCTGTTGTGATAACAAGGTGTTCAAATAATTATGGTCCGTACCAGTTCCCGGAAAAGCTTATTCCATTGATGGTTATAAACTCACTGAATAATAAAAAACTCCCTGTTTATGGAGACGGATTAAATGTTCGTGATTGGATATATGTAACCGATCATAATAAAGCAGCAGAATTGGTTCTTGAAAAAGGCAGGGTCGGCGAAGTTTATAATGTTGGGGCAAGTAATGAAATGTCCAATATTGACATTGTAAAACTTATTTTAAATCAATTAAACAAATCTGAAGATTTGATTCAGTATGTAAATGATCGTCTCGGTCATGACAAACGTTACGCTATCGATTCCGAGAAAATCAGGCAAGAACTTGGATGGAAGCCGGAGTTCTCGTTTGAGGATGCAATCTACAAAACTATCAATTGGTATTTAGAAAATAAATCCTGGTGGGAATCAATTATCAATGGAGAATATAGAAACTATTATAAAAATCAATATAAATTATAGAATTTAATTAATAAATACTATTAAGGTTCAAAAAATGAGAATAAATATCCTACTGTCCATAATGTTTTTTTGTTTCGCACTAGCCCAAGCACAAAATGAAAATCGTGCAAATAATAATAATAATAATTTAATGCCAACATTAATAAGTCCAGCTATTAGTGTTACAATTGGTGGATATTTCCCGGTTACAGGTTCATATCCGGCAGTTGTAGGTGAAAGAGTTGATGCTTTTATAACCCGTATGTTTAATCAATCTCACGATGCTTTGCTAAAAAATGCTATTGAGATGGGAGAAACATGGCAAGTACTTAAAAAACTTGATGGTTATTCATTTAGAGGAATAATTTTAAAGAGGGAAAATGGTGATACAGTAAAAGTAGATCTATTGAAATTCAGAGTTACAGGAGATTTTAAATATAATCCCTATTTAAAAAATGACGATATAATAATATTTCCTTCCGGCGATTATGAAAGGAATTTCTTTACTGTTGCCGGAGCTGTGAATAATCCTGGTATATTTCCCTTTGCAGATGGGGATAAATTATCCGATGCATTAATCTTAGCTCAAGGAATTGACAAAGCTTATAGTAATATAAAGGGAATTGAAATCGCCCGGTTGGAT
>Ga0181535_10007590_pt1 | contig 10875 bp, 7 predicted proteins | sample PEATcosm2014_Bin_44_FD_119774 | JGI IMG/M metagenome (GOLD analysis project Ga0181535, IMG submission 119774) | Peatland microbial communities from MTU Mesocosm Facility, Houghton, MI, USA - PEATcosm2014_Bin17_30_metaG | ecosystem: Environmental > Terrestrial > Soil > Wetlands > Peat | place...
AGGATGGCTTCTAACCAGGCTGCCATCCTCAGATCTGTCCTCGCCATCCGCAGGGAAGTCGGCGATGTCGAGGGAGCTGAATTGCTCAGCAAGCGTCTGGAGTTGCTTGAGGCAGCAAAGAACACGCAGTGACGAATCGCTGACAGGTTTTATCCCGCCTGGCGAATCGAAATGCGCAAGTCTTTCTCTGCAAACGACTTGCTGGTGAGCTCTTGTAGCTATGACGGGAAATATGACGCCGGGTCCCTCAGGATTCGGCCATCAAAGGCGTGGATTTACGGTAAACCATCGACATCTAAAGTCTCGATCGAGCTCGAACGAATGCCTCGGCGACTTAAGGAAGGTCTGCGCAACTCATCCACACAGTCCTTGTTTCGGGTCCTGCGGCTGGTCATATCCTGGGCGCGCGGCGCGGCCTGGCGGATGGTCTCGCCCTGCCCCTCATAGCCGCCGTCGCCCCATACCTTGCGCTCCTCGCCGTGCAGCAGATCTGCCGGCATGTGCACATCGGCCACCGAGGCCGCCGTGGTGCACACCGAATGCACGATGCCCGACCTCGCGTCCACCCCGACGTGCGCCTTCAGCCCGAAGTACCACTGGTTGCCCTTCCGCGTCTGGTGCATCTCCGGGTCGCGCTCCCCCTTCGCGTTCTTGGTCGACGAAGGCGCATGAATAATGGTCGCGTCCACGATAGTCCCGGTCGCGATGCGGATGCCGCGGCTCGCCAGCCAGCGGTTCACCGTGTCCAGCATGGCCCAGATCGTGCTTCTCCAGAAAATGCCGGAACTGCAGGATGGTGGTCTCGTCCGGCGCCGGCGCCCGCCCCAGATCCACGCCCGCGAAGCGCCGCAGCACCGCCGAGTCGTACAGCGCCTCTTCGGCGGCCGGATCGCTCAGGTTGAACCACTGCTGCAGAAAGTGAATGCGCAGCATGATGCCCAGGCCCATCGGCGGTCGCCCGTTCTCCCCCTTCGGATAGTGCGGACCCACCAGCACCCCCGGCTCCGCCCACGGTACCACCTTGTCCATCTCTTCCAGAAACTGCTCCCGCCGCGTCTTCTTCCCGTATTTTCTGATGGGGAACATTGTCCGCGTGGGGCAGAAGTGCCCTCGTGGCGATCCCGGTCATGGTTCTCGCTGATGGGATCGCGCACCTCCGCCGATATATGGGACCAGACTCATGATCCGGAGCATAAAACTCGTGCAGGTAGAGGACTCGGAGGCGGACGCGGCTCTGATCGTCCACATGCTGGTAAAAGCGGGCTATCAGGTCGATGCAGAGCGGGTTGAAACCGAAGAGCAGATGCGAAGGGCTCTGGCGACCAGGGCGTGCGATCTGGTGATCGCCGACTACCGGCTCCCGCAGTTCAGTGCTCTGGAAGCAGTCAAGGTCTTCCAGGAAACGCATCTGGATGTGCCGTTCATCGTGGTCTCCGGAGTGATGGGCAGCGAAACCGCGATCAGCATGATGAAGGCGGGTGCGCACGACTTTCTCATGAAAGACCGGCTGGAGCGTTTGATCCCGGCGGTGGAGCGCGAACTGAATGAAGCGGCCATCCGCCGGGAGAAGCAGGAGGCGGATGACAAGCTGCGGGCTGCGCATGCGGAGCTGGAGGCCATCTATGCCAATGCTCCGGTGCTGATGTTTGTTACAAATGCAGAGCTCGAGGTCAGGAAGGTCAACCATCCGGCTGCTCGCTTTTTCGGAAAGAGCATCCAGGATTGCCTGGGCGATACTCTTTGCGGGCTGCTGCGCTGTACCCATGCTACGCAATATCGTTTGGCGCCGGAAGCACCCTGCTTCAGCTGCCCTTTGCGGGTCGCCACGGCCGACGCGCTCCAGGACGGCTTGCGTCGCGACTCCTTTGAAATATCGAGCCCGATGATGTTGGGCACGCAGACGCGTGAGAGCTGCCTGCTGGCCTCGGTGGCTCCGATGGCCGCCGGTGAAACCCGGCGGTTGCTGGTGTGCGCGCAGGATGTGACACGGCTGAAACACGCGGAAGCCTCGCTGCAGGAGACGATCGACTCGCTGCGGCAGGCTCTGGCTCAAAATGAGGTCCTCTTTCAGGAAGTTCACCATCGCGTGAAGAATAATCTGCAGATCGTGGCTTCGCTGCTGGCGATGAAGGCGCGTAAAGGCAAAGAGCAAATCGGTGCGCAGGATCTCAAGGACTGTGAGCTGCGCATCCGGTCCATGGCCATGATCCACGAGCAGCTGTACAGCCAGAAAGATATGAGCGTGCTCGACTTTGCCGGCTACGTGAAGAGAATCGTGCCCGAGTTAATCGCGTCTTACGAACGGGGAGGCTCTGTCAGTCTGCGCATGGAAGTGAGTCCCACCATCCTGTCCATCGATCAATCCATCCCCTGCGGGCTCATCCTGAACGAGCTGATTACCAATGCCGTGAAGTACGCGTATCCGGATGGGTGCGGGGAAATCACAATCGGGCTGGCGTCCGACGGGGAGGACGTGCATCTGACGGTCGCCGATCGGGGTGTGGGCGTGGCTGCCGATGCGGGCCGCAAAACCACGTCACTGGGATTGCAGATCGTGCACATGCTGACCAAACAGCTGCGCGGGACGCTTCAGTTTGGTCCTGGTCCCGGGACGACAGTTACGCTGAACTTCCCCCAGGCGGGGAGTGCTTCGGATTAGGTCAGAGGCTCGGGTAGCCAGGCAGGGCTGCGACGATTATTCCCGTTTTGGGAATCCTGTAGTCATTTTCGTAACCATCGACGTCGCCGCTGGTGCGCTGCGGCACATCGGCAACCATCCTCTGCGAGAGATACTCGCGCATGTTTTGCAGGCGAGGCGGTGTCATGCTCCCTGTGTCTCGAGTTACGTGGCTGCTGGTTCGCAGGGACAGCCAGGCGCCGTGACGCGGGATTCAGATTCCCGGCTGGTTCGAGGTCTGCGAGCCTTAGCGACGATCTCCAGCCTGTTTTCCATAGGTGTGGGGATTTCTGCGCTGCTTGGGTGGGGGTTCCGGATTGGAGTCCTCCGGAGCTGGGTGCCGGGAGCGCAGCCGGTTTTCTTCATCACCTCAATCTGCTTCATTCTGCTCGGCCTGGCTCTTTGGATTCTTGGCCAGGAGGGGGTCTCAGCCGTCGCGCCGCCGGTTCGCCTGATGGCCAGGATCGCATGCTGCGTCGTCCTGCTGGCTGGGCTCGTGACTCTCTCCGAATATCTGTTCGGCTGGGGCAGCGGGCTGGACCAGTTGCTGCGCCATCTCAACCCTGAGGCCGAACCGGACGCGACACATGGGCGCCTGATGGCCTTGGTGACCTCCCTGGACGTGACTTTGCTCGCCTTTTCGCTGCTGATTCTGGACTGGCGGACACGGCGCGGCGATTGGCTTGCCCAGATTCCTGCCGCCCTTGCGGGAATCGCGTCGGTATTCGCTCTGCTGGCCCTGAACACCGGCGGCTATTTCCGCGGCGTCGAGGTTGCCGTACCCAGCGGGGTCAGCTGCATCGTGCTGGCCGCGGGAGTGATCTGCGCCCGGCCGGAGTGGGCCATGGCGGGGATGCTGACCCGCTCCAGCAGCGGAGCGCGGTGGCTGCGGCGAACTGTGCCGGCGGCTCTCCTCATTCTGCTGCTGTTCGGCTGGGTGCTGGCGACGCCACTGCTGACCGCGGAGCACTTATCGCTGATCGAAGCCACCACGATCGCGCTGGTAGCCTGCCTGCTGGTTGTGGGGCTGATCGCGTGGGGCGCCATTCTGCTGGATCGGAGCGAGTGGCAGCGGGACCGCGCTCAGGCTGCGCTGAACCTGAAAGCGGAACAACTGGAGGTGCTGCTGGACGAATACCAGGACATACCGGCAGATACCTCGAGCCGGGCAGGGTCGCGGGCCGGAGTCTTAACCGGCATCGTTCTGATCTGCCTGGGCTTCTACGGATGCTGGCGGACGATGCACCTGGCGGCTCGGGCCGATGAATGGGTGACGCACACCGAACAGGTGACAGCTGCCATCGGGGTTACGCTGGAAGACGTGGTGGATGTGGAAACCGGCGCGCGGGGCTTCGCAACCAGCAGCGAACGCGAATTTCTGGAGCCATTTGAAAGGGGCAGACGCAGCCTTCCCGGCGACCTCGATACGCTGGCTTCTTTGACGGCGGACAACCCGGTGCAGAGAGCGCTGGTCGTGCAACTCCGCCCCCAGATCGCGGCACGAGTGCAGACCGCCGAAGACGTGGTTACAGAGCGCGAGAGGGATAGCCGGAAGCCGCTCATCGCATGGATGCTCGAGGGCAAGCACCGGATGGATGCGGTGCGAGCCACCATTGCGGCCATGCAGGCTGAAGAAGAGCGCCTGCTGCGTGAGCGGCGGCAGAGGGCCGAGGCCGAGCGGGCACGCTTCGATGCCATCCTGCTGGTGAGCGCGGTGGCGGGGGTAGCCATGCTGCTGCTGGCGGGATCGATCACAATCCGGGAGATCGACCGCGGCGTGAAGCTGCGCGGGCAGATTCAGGCGATGAACGCCTCGCTGGAAAAGCGCGTGGCACAACGTACAGCCGAGCTAACGAGCAGCGAGGAGCGGCTTAGGCTGTTCATCGACCATGCGCCCGCGGCCTTGGCCATGTTCGACCGCGAGATGCGCTATCTGCATGCAAGCCGGCGATGGCTGGAAGATTACGGCCTGCGCGATCAGGATTTGTGTGGCCGTCTGCATTACGAACTCTTCCCGGATATGCCGGAGCGATGGAAGGAGGCGCATGGGCGCGGTCTTGCCGGCGAGGTGGTGCGCGAGAACGATGATCGCATCGAGCGCGCCGACGGTTCGGTCCAGAGGCTGAAGTGGGAGGTGCGGCCCTGGTACGACGCGGCGGGAGAAGTCGGGGGCATCGTGATCTTCAGCGAAGACACGACGGCCCGCAAGCAGGCGGAACAGGCCTTGCGTCTGAGCGAAGAGCGCCTCCGCGCTTTGGTGAATGCCAGCTCCGATGTCGTCTATCGCATGAGCCCCGACTGGAGCGAGATGCAACAGCTGGATGGCCGAGGCTTCATCGCCGACACCCTCACACCCAGCAAAGCCTGGTTACAGGCCTACATTCATCCGGACGATCAGGCGCTCGTGACCCAGGCGATTGAGCACGCGGTTCGTACGAAGAGTGTCTTCGAACTGGAACACCGTGTTCGACAAGTGGACGGCAGCATCGGCTGGACATTCTCGCGGGCGGTTTCACGCCTCGACGCGAATGGCGAAATTGTCGAATGGATTGGGATGGCGAGCGATGTGACGCGCAGTAAATGCGCAGAAGAAGCCCTTCGCGAACAGCGCGCGCGGCTGGACGCAGCACTGGCCAGCATGACGGACTCGGTGTGCATTACCGACCGGGAAGGACGCTTCGTCCTGTTCAATGAGGGCTTCAGGGCGTACCACCGGTTCAAAACAGGCGGCGAATGTTTCACGAGTTTCTCCGATGTCCCGGCTGTCATCGATATGTTTATGGGAGACGAGGGCAAGCCGGTTCCGGCCGAAGCGTGGGTGATACCGCGGGCGCTGCGTGGGGAGACCGCCACCGACACCGAATACACGCTCCGGCGAAAAGCCACGGGCGAAACCTGGGTGGGCAGCTACAGCTTCGCTCCGATTCGCGGCCAGGAGGGTGCGATCACCGGAGCCGTGATTGTAGCTCGCGACATCACCGAAAAGAAGGCCATCGAGCTGGAGATCAGGAAACTGAACACGGAGCTGGAGCGGCGGGTAGAGCAGCGCACAGCGCAGCTACAGGCAGCCATTAAGGAGCTGGAGGACTTCAACTACTCGGTTTCTCACGATCTGCGCGCGCCGCTGCGCCATATCGGCGGATTTTCCAAAATACTGGTTGAAGAGTTCGGGACTGAACTGCCGTCCGACGCGCGGCATTACCTCGATCGGATTCAGGACAGCGCGCGGCGGATGGGCTTGCTGGTTGACGATCTGCTGAATCTGGGCCGGGTGGGACGCCAGGGGCTTCGCCTGGAGGTGACCGGCCTGCGCAGCATCGTCGAGGAAGTGATCGCCGAGCTGGAGCCGGAGTGTGCAAACCGCGTTGTGAACTGGAAAGTCAGCCCGCTGCCGTTCCTGGACTGCGATCCGGGTCTGATCAAGCAGGTGATCCAGAACCTGCTGTCCAATTCCCTGAAATTCACGCGGCCCCGTTCACCGGCGGTCATCGAAGTTGGCCAGCAGGTGAATGACGGGGTGACGACGATCTATGTGCGCGACAACGGTGTGGGCTTCAGCATGAAATACGCCGACAAGCTGTTCGGAGTTTTTCAGCGGCTGCACCGTCAGGAGGACTTCGAAGGCACCGGCGTCGGGCTGGCAACGGCCCAGCGCATTATTCAGAAGCACGGCGGCCGCATTTGGGCTGAAGCTGAGCTGGATAAAGGATGCACTTTCTACTTCACGCTGACCGCGGCCGAAGAAAGGCCGCTGGCTGCCCAATCGGAAGTCGCTGGAAGGGACGTATGACCGAGAAGTCAGTTGAAATTCTGCTGGTGGAAGATAACGCAGAGGACGTTGAGCTGACGCTGCGCGCCCTGCGCAAAGAAAACCTTGCCAACAGCATCCAGGTGGTTCACGACGGAGAGGAGGCGCTGGAGTTCATCTTCTGCAGCGGGAATTATTCCAGTCGTTCCTTCGAAAGCCCGCCGAAACTGGTGTTGCTGGATCTGAAGCTGCCGAAGGTCGATGGCCTCCAGGTTCTCAAACGGCTGAAGAGCGATGCACGGACCCGGAATATACCCGTCGTGATTCTGACTTCTTCGAAAGAGGACCGCGATCTGGTGCAGAGCTACGGAAACGGCGCGAACAGCTACATCCAGAAGCCGGTGGACTTCGACCAGTTCCGGGACACGGTCAAGAAGGTCGGCTACTACTGGATCCTGATTAACCAGCCGCCGCCACTGGCCGGCGCCGCTTAGAGGCTCGCCGCGGACCGGCGGCGGACCACAGCGGGCCGGCAGCAGGACGGTCGGCCGCCGTCATCTTCAGTTAGGAGTTGACGACTTGCTTGCCGTCACAAACCTCGTGTTCTTCAGCAGCTTCGGCATCAGGTCCTTTGCGATGCGCGGATCCGGATCCATGTTCAGACCTGTGAGAGTCCGGCCCAGCACTCTGTCCGCAGCGACACCAGCCTCAAGAAGCAGGGCTTCATTGACGCGCTCGATGCGGCCTTCCCCATCCAGCTGCATCATGGCCATGGGCGCGTGATCGAACCAGGGCCGCTCGCCCTGAGCTTCCTCGATCGCCTGTTTGTGCGTCCGCTCCGCTGCATCCCTCAGGGTCACCACAAAGCCCCGGGGTTCTCCATCGCTGTCGGCCAGCGGTGCGAGCGTGACATCGACATAGTTCTTGCTGCCGTTGGCCATAGCGAGCGCGCAGCCGAGCCATTCTCCCTGCGGCGCGCCCGTCCAGTCGGCCAGCGGAGGGACCGGATTGGTCTGCGTGCTGCTCCAGTGCAGAACTTCGTGAACGGGCTTGCCTTTGGCTGCGGAAATATTCCAGCCAGTCAGGGCCTCGGCCGCATAGTTCATGAAGCGGACGTTGCCCTTGCAGCTGATCGTCACGATGCCTTCGGGCATGCCGTTGAAGGTTTCCGCCACCTGTTCATGTTCTGTCCGTTCCCGGGCGTCCTCTCTGGACCGGTCCAGCGCCATACGCAGTGTGGCCCTCAGCTCCGCGCTCTTGAAGGGTTTGGTGAGGTACCCGTAGGGCATGGTGCGCGCCGCGCGCGCCAGGGTTGCGTCGTCGGTGTAAGAGGTAAGAAAGATCGACGGCACATGGTACCAGTGCCGCAACGCCCGAGCGGTCTGAATGCCATCGAGGCTTCCGGCGATGCGAATATCCATCAGAGCAAAGTCGGGCGCACTGGCCTGCACATTCATCAGCGCCTCGTCTGCGCTGTCGGCCACACCCACTACCTCGTAGCCGAGTTCCTGAACTTCCTGCTTCAGGTCCATGGCGACGATCGGTTCATCCTCAACGATCAGCACTTTTCCTCTTGCCATATACTTACGCTCCGCGGGTTACTGCATTGTTCGTGTCGTGATCATCGGCTCTCGCAGGAAACGCGTTAGGTTCTTCTAACAAGTCGTCCGCGCACTTCCTGCTGCTCTGCATCAAAATGGGAATCCTCTAATAATCAATCGTGGACGGCCTGCAAGCCTGCGCGCCGCTCCTTCGGTTGGCGGTCAGTTGTACGGCTGCGGCACCGCGGGCTGTCTTGCCATCACGCCTTCGATACATACATGCCTGCGTTCCAGCCGAGCGCGATCCAATGCATCGTCCGGCGCTCCCAGCGTCCGGAAACAGTGAATGCAGCGAATGAGCCTCCGCGTGGAAGCACGAGCATTCTCCGCCACGCTGGGGGAGGGGGTACTGGCGATTTCAAGAGCGTTCCTGACTTCGTCACCAAAGTCCGACAGCACCCGATTTCTGCCCTCCGTCTTCGCCCTGTACAGGATCCGGTCGACTCTGCGCAGAAGCGATTCCATGTCCTCATCCTGCCTTAGTTCAACCACGCCAAAGGTCGCCGTCAGTGGTCGGGTCAGGGAGGAAACAACGGCCTGGTCCAGATGCGATTGAAGACGGTCAGCCAACAGTTTTGCCTCGACTTGCCCCACGGCTGGCATAACGATGCAGAACTCATCGCCTCCCAGCCTCGCCACCAAATCCGTGTCGCGAACCATCGAGGCCATCGTCCTCGCCACTGCGCGCAGAGCCGAGTCGCCAGCTTCGTGACCTGACTCATCGTTGATGCTCTTGAAGTGATCAAGGTCGGCAAGAACGAGGGACATCTTCCCGCCGTACCGGCGAACGCGGCTGATCTCCCGCGCCAGGCCTTCGTCCAGCCGGCGGCGATTCCCGACTCCTGTGAGGGGGTCGGTGAGAGACATCGTCTCGAGCTCCGCCTGGCGTGCCAGCAGGCTATCCCGCATCTCACACCAGTCCGACACATCCCGATCGACTCCCACACATGCCACCGGTTCGTTGTCTGAATCCAGCACCAGCTCCTGGGCCGCCTCGATAAAACGAATGCCCTTGGCCGGGTGGACGATGCGGAATCGCCGTTTATCGTGCAGTCCGTGCTGAACGGTTTGGGAGAAGATTCCGCTGGCCAGCTGCAAATCGTCAGGATGAACGACATTCTTCCAAATCTCCGAAGTGATCGGTGAGCCTTCGGCGAGCCCGTACATTTCATACATCCGCGCATCCCAGATCAGGTTGTTCGTCCTGAAGTCCCATTGCCAGACGCCGATATTGCCCGCCTGTAACGCGAGGCGGAGAGTTGCGATCGCTGCCCGCGATGTGTCGTCGGTGGCCTTCCGTTCATCCTTCTCTCCCGGCAAAGGAATGAGGGCGGGAAGAATGTCGTTCACCGGCGCATTCTGGTCGTGGATTGTTGCCACTGCGGGTTCTTCCTGCAGCAGCCAGTGCCATGTTTCCTGCATCTTCATATTTCATTTCTCCGTGAACTGCGTTTCAGTCGGGATGAGACGATGTCGTCGCCACCCAAATTCGGGAAGCCCGTGCATGCCGGCCATACGGAGGTTTCGCAATCAGGGACTCTAAGCCCGAGCAGTTCCAGGGCAATCTCGATGTGTCTTCGAAGATGCAAATGAAATTGCTGGCCGAAGCACACACCGGCTAAAACGCCTCATAACCCTTGCGGTCCTGAGACCTGGTTGAACCAGCCGCCGGATCAATTTCTGAGTGTGTGCTTCCTCCTTGTGTAAACAACACAGGGGTCCATCCATTCTGCCGCTGCCAGGATTCTGGATGCGTGATAAGGACGAGCCTGATTGACAAGGTTATCGACGAGAAGCGCAGCGGCTTGAGCGAGTATGGATGCCGAGTATTGTTTCCGAACACTGGCACCGGCCAGGACATGATGCGATCAGGAGGGGTCTGCTGCGGGGGTCCCGGGCGGTCATCGTGCCGGTTGGCACATCGTTCCTTGCACGATTTTGCCTGGAGCCTGCAAAAGACGGTCTCGTCCGCTTACTTGTTCAGGGGAGTTTTCGCTCTCCAGGGTCGGCCTTCAGGCCGTACCGGGGCCAAGAGTGCAGACATTATGGTCTGCAGTATTCGGCGCGGGACAAGATTTAACAGACTCGGCGGCGCCTCCAACACGACGACCTACACCTACGACACCGCCAACAACCTGGTCACGGCAACGTATCCCAACCAGCTGCAGTCCACCTTCCAGTACGACACGCTGAACCGGCTGACCTCCATGACCGCTGGCAACGCGGGGTACCTCTACGACCTCGGAGCGACGGGGATCAAAACCGGGGCCACCGAATCCACCGGATCCACCGCGCGCTCGGTGACGTGGGGCTTCGACGGCATCTACCGCCTGACCGGGGAGAGTGTCACCGGCGACGCCCAGTACAATGGCAGCGTGAGCTACGGGCTCGATCCTGTTGGAAACCGGCTGTCGGCCAGTTCCTCTCTCCACGGCGTCAGCCCGGCCAGCCTCAGCTACAACGTCGACGATCAGATCCTCGCTGAGACCTACGACGCCAACGGCAATACGACAGCCACCGGCGGCAAGACTTTCGCCTACGACTCGGAAAACCATCTGGTCTCGATGGACGGTGGCGCGGTCACCCTTGTCTACGACGGCGACGGCAATCGTGTTGTCAAGACGGCCAACGGCTCAACCACACGCTACCTGGTCGACGATCTCAACCCCACCGGCTACGCCCAGGTCGTCGAGGAGACCGTGAACGGAGCGGCAAACCGCGAATACACCTACGGGCTGCAGCGCATCGACGAAGACCAGATCGTCAACAACGCCTGGACCCCGAGTTTCTTCGGCTACGACGGCTTCGGTACGGTGCGCCAGCTCACCAGCCTCACCGGTACCGTCACC
>Ga0181535_10007592_pt1 | contig 10874 bp, 9 predicted proteins | sample PEATcosm2014_Bin_44_FD_119774 | JGI IMG/M metagenome (GOLD analysis project Ga0181535, IMG submission 119774) | Peatland microbial communities from MTU Mesocosm Facility, Houghton, MI, USA - PEATcosm2014_Bin17_30_metaG | ecosystem: Environmental > Terrestrial > Soil > Wetlands > Peat | place...
CGCGAAATCGCTTGCCCCGCAGGGCATACGCGCTGAAGACCTGGCCCACGAGGCCGAAGACTTCGTCTGGGCCAACATGGTCAGCCGGGCCGAGTACCTCGACGAGCTCATAGACCGGACGGGTATGAAGACCGCCCTGAGGCGGGAGGACCGCGGCCGTTACATGGACGCCATCGAGGCCATGGAAGAGAAGATGGAGGCGGAGAAACGGTACTCGCGCAACTACAGCCGGATCGTCTTCCTGCGCGAGGCCGCGAAGCATCCCGAGAAGCTCGGACTCATCGATTACGCCTTCGTCGACGAGGCCCAGGACCTCGCCCCCTGCGACCTGGCCGCGATAAAACACTGCACCCGCTGCTGCGTAGTCCTCGCCGGAGACTCGGACCAATCCCTCTATCGGAGCGGCTTCGGCTTCAGGCGCGCGGGCATCGACATAAGCGGCAGAACGAGGATACTGAAGACCAACTACCGCAACACGGCCCAGATCCACGAACTCGCCGAGCGCTACCGCGCCCTGATCCCCGGCCAGGACACCGAGAACGCGCCCGAAGCCTTCCGCGTCGGTCCCCCGCCCGAGCTCATCGAGGCTGAGACCGAGGACGAGCTCCTCGAACTCCTGTGCGCGCGCATCGGCCTCTTCACCGGGCAGCTCGGCTACGAGGCGGGAAATATCGCCGTCTTCGCCCCGCGCGAGGCCGAACTGCAGAAACTCGAACAAGTCTTCGCCGACCGCGCCATCCCCGCGAAGAAGATAAAAGACGAGGACTTCGACTTCGCCGACCTCGGCCGCGTGCGCCTCTCCACCCTTCACTCGGCCAAGGGCCTCGACTTCCCCGTCGTCCTCCTCTACCTCCCGCGCATGCTCCCCCCGGACCAAACCTGGGAGCCTGAGCTCGCCGAACGCCTCCACCGCAACCTCATCTACGTGGCCATGACCCGCGCCCTGGACCAGCTCTCGGTCTTCTGCCTCGAAGGGGCGACGAGCAGGAGCATTGTGACGCTGAAGGGGTGCTTTGGGGAGGGGGAGGGACAACATGATTAATAAGGAAGGAGAGCGGGAGGGAAACCTTTCCCGGAAAGGTTTCCCTCCCGCGCCCACCTTTCCAAAGGGGGAGGAGATGACAGAGGACAATAAGGTCGTAGAAGGTGCTATAGCTCATGTGCGCAAGAACGAGAACGGGAATTGGGCCGAACCACACTGGCTAAAGGACCATCTAGAAGGAACAGCAAGGCTGGCAGCGCAGTTTGCGACTGCGTTCGACTCCGAGTTGTGGGGATACGCTGAAGGAATCGGCCACGATACCGGAAAAGGTACCGAAAATTGGCAGCGGTATCTCTTTACAAAGAGCGGATACGATGAGGAAGCTCATCTCGAGAATAGAGCAGGGAAACAGGAACATTCCGCGCCAAGCGCAAAGCTGATGGAGGAGGCTCTAGGGAAGGGCATTGGGCGGATCCTTTCCTACTGCATTGCCGGCCACCACGCGGGCCTCGCGGATTGGCTCGGATCTCAAGGCGCCCTCGCCTTTAGATTGCAGAATACAAACTCCGAAGGCATTCCCAGCGAGTATCGTGAGCAGGTAGTTCTGCATCGCCCTTCCCAGCCGCCGTGGAAGTTCGACACGGCGGGACTCGATATGTCGCTCTGGATAAGGATGCTCTTCTCCTGTCTCGTCGACGCTGATTTTCTGGATACCGAAACGTACATGGGCCCCGAGAAAAAGGTGGAAAGGGGCGATTATCTGTCTTTGTCGAAGTTGCTCAAGCGCTTCGATGTGCATATGGTAGAAAAGACCAGAGAGGCGCTCAGCACTGCTGATACGACTGTATACAGGGCTCGCCAGAAGGTGCTGGCCGATTGTCGTTCGGCCGCACAGCTAGATCCCGGGCTATTCTCTCTCACTGTACCAACCGGTGGGGGCAAGACCCTTTCGAGCATGGCTTTCGCCCTCGAGCACGCCGTGAAGTACGGCAAAGAACGCGTGATCTACGTCATCCCCTATACGAGCATCATCGAACAGAACGCGGACGTGTTTCGCAAGGCATTAGGGAATGATCAAGTCGTGGAGCACCACTCCAACTTGGACGATAACGACTCGACGGCCAAGGCGCGATTGGCTGCGGAAAATTGGGACGCGCCTATAATCGTCACGACATCGGTGCAATTCTTCGAATCGCTCTTCGCGGCCAAGACAAGCCGCAGTCGTAAACTCCACAATATAGCTAATAGCGTCGTAGTCCTCGACGAAGCTCAGCTAGTCCCTGTCGAGTATCTCGAACCCATTTTGGCCACAATGAAGCTACTCTGCGAGCATTACAAAGTCAGCTTCGTCATGTGCACGGCGACGCAACCGGCATTTGAGGAACAGGACGACTTTCCGTCTTTCCCAGGATTCTCCAATGGAACGGTGCGCGAAATAGTCCGTGATGTGTCTACCCTCTATCGCGGGCTAAAGCGGGTCAAAGTCGAGCCGCCGGTAGATTACAAGACGCCGAGGACTTGGGAAGAACTAGCGGAGGACATTCGAGGAGTCGATCGGGTCCTCTGCGTCGTCTCGGATAGGAGAAGCTGCCGGGAACTGTTCAGACTCATGCCGGAAGGCAGCTATCACCTTTCCGCCCTCATGTGCCCCCAGCATCGGAGCGATGTCATCGCAAAAATCAAGGAGAAGCTGCAGGCAGAGGAATCTATCCGTGTGGTCAGCACACAGCTCGTGGAGGCAGGAGTCGACATCGATTTTCCCGTCGTCTACCGGGCCATGGCAGGTCTGGACTCGATCGCCCAGGCGGCGGGCCGATGCAACCGTGAAGGGAAACTGAACAAAGAAGGCAAACTAGGCCGCGTGGTCGTATTCGTTCCGCCGCGAAAGGCCCCTGTAGGCATACTAAGGAAAGCCAGCGAGACCGCGACTCGAATGCTCGAGGAAGGGCTCGCCGACCCCATCGACCACTCGGTCTTTACGCCCTATTTCTCCGAATTGTATTGGAAGGCGAATTCCCTCGATAGCAAGGGGATCATCAAACTACTGACCCCCGATGCCGCCGAGTGCGGAATCCAGTTCCGCTCGGCGGCGGAGGCCTTCCAGTTGATAGACGACAGCATGCAACGAACCATACTCGTCCCATATGGGGAGGGCGAGAAGCTCATCGGAGAACTGAAGGGCCTGGGGCCGGAACGTTGGCTTCTCCGAAAACTCCAACGATATTCGGTCAACATATACACGAGCCAATTCGTCGACCTGCGGGACCGCGGGTCTATAGAAGAAGTGAGTCCGGGGATTTTCGTGCTGACCTGCAGCATCGAATACGACGTCGCTGTCGGCTTGCTCATCGATGAGATGCCGAACGATCCAGCAGCATATTTAGGATAGAAGGAAGGAGGAGAAAATGAACAACAGGTGTCTCGAGATTTGGGGCGACTATGCCTGCTTCACGAGGCCAGAGATGAAGGTCGAGCGGGTGAGCTACGATGTCATTACTCCTTCTGCAGCCCGTGCGATCTTCGAAGCTATTCTGTGGAAGCCCGCAATCAAATGGAACATCACGAAGATCGAGGTGCTCGAACCGATCCGCTGGATATCCGTGAGGCGAAACGAAGTGGGGAAGGTGTTCAGCGGTCCTACCCAGGCCCAACTCGACGGAACGAGCGGAGAGCCGATGGGATTTTACGTCGACGATCAGGAAAATCGCCAGCAGCGAGCAGGACTTTTCCTCCGGGATGTGCGCTATCTTATACACGGCTATTTCGTGTTTATACCTCCCGAGAAGCGTAAGGAGAACCGCCCCATCGGCGAAGAGTACTGGGCCGACGACGCCGAGAAGGCAGAATATACTCGGGCCGACGAGACCGAGGCGAAATACGCCGCGATGTTCGAGCGGAGAGCGAAGAAGGGCCAGTGCTTCCATAGGCCCTACCTCGGTTGCAGGGAGTTCGCCTGCGACTTTCGCCTAGTAGAGGATAACGCCGAAAAAAAATCGCCGATCAACAAGACTGACGAGCTAGGTTGGATGCTCTATGACATGAATTTCACTAACCCTCTTGATCCCAAGCCTGAGTTCTTTCGCGCAAGCCTCGACCATGGTGTCGTGAACACCGACCGGCGGACGGTGGAGGTGCGAGGATGATCCTGCAGGCACTCAAGGACTACTACGACCGGAAACCCGATATAGCGCCGGAAGGATGGGAGTTAAGACGTTTTTCATACGCTGCGGAGATTGATGAGAAAGGAAAATTTGTCCGCTTCCATGAACTAAAGGAAATTGTCGATGGGAACCCGCAAGGAAAATTGTTCCTTGTTCCTTCTCTCGGGGAAAAGAAGGGAAATGGTATCAAGGCAAATTTCCTTTGGGAGAATATCGAGTATCTTTTTAAAATTCCCTCTCCGACACCTGCTAAACCTAATCCAGATATAGATCGAGTCGAAGCTCAGCATAGGGCTTTCATCGAAAAATTGCGGACGTTGGATGGAAATAGTCCTATCCTGAACGCGCTCAGGCTATATGAAGTTGATGATTCTGACAGAGCCCACGTCAAGGCTGATCCTTTATGGGAAGATGTGAAAAAAGCGAATCAATTTATCGTATTGTCCATAAAAACGGTGGGAACAACCGGATGGCTACCTGTCACTGTTGATAAAGAGGTCCGAGTAAGTGTGGATGTGGCAAGGCCCGCGAAAACCCCCAACGGTTATTGTCTCGTATCTGGAAATCCTGCCGAAATCGTACGGCTTGAACCCGCAGGTATTAAAGGAGTCTATGGTTTAGATGGAAAGGCCGAGCGGACAATAGTATCCTTCAACCGGGACCCATTCATATCTTATCGAAAGGAACAAAACTACAACGCCCCTATTGGTAAGCAGACTGCCTTCGCCTACACCACGGCTCTGAACACACTTTTAGGGAAGGACTCGAATCAGCATCTCCTTGTCGGTGACGCTTCGATGGTTTTTTGGTCAGGAAAGCGGACGAACTTTGAATCAGATTTCATGTTTTTTTTCCAAGAGCCGCCCAAAGATGACCCCGACACTGGAACACGAGCAGTAAAAAACCTGTTTGAATCGGTCTCGAGCGGCGCGTATCGTGAGGATGAGGGCACTGAAATATTTTACATCCTCGGCCTTTCCCCTAATGCTGCGCGTATTTCAGTCCGCTTTTGGCAGATAGGTACCGTCGCTGAATTTGCGGACAGAATCCGTCGCCATTTCGAGGACATCAGTATTGTAAAACCTCTGTATGAAAGAGGATTCTATTCTCTCTGGTGGCTTCTTAAAAATATAGCCACTCAGGACAAGAGCGAAAACATTCCTCCCAATGTAGCTGGGGACTTTATGCGCTCAATCCTGGATGGGACGCCCTATCCGCAGACGCTCTTGCAGTCAGCGCTCCGCCGCATTCGTAGCGACACGGAGAACCGAGTCAAGCCGGTCCGCGCAGCCCTGATAAAGGCCTACCTCAATAGATACTTGCACGCACATTCCAACAAAGGAGAAAAGGAGATAGAGATGGCACTCGACACGGAACAGCCGTCAATCGGCTATCAGCTTGGGCGGCTCTTTGCCACTTTTGAAAAGGCGCAGGAAGACGCGAACGGTAAGGCAACAATTCAACATAGCTACTATAGCTCAGCTAGCGGTACTCCAGTCGTCGCATTCAGCACCTTATCTCGTCTCAATAAATATCATCTATCGAAATTGGAAAAGGAGAATTACGGTCTGGCCATTACCAGAAAGAAAACTATTGGTGAAATAATGGGCCATCTCGCAGATTTTCCTCCCCACCTAGACCTCCATGAGCAAGGACGCTTCGCTATCGGATATTACCACCAGATGCAGGATTTTTTTACGAAGAAAGAAGACAAGAACAACTAAAGGAGGATGATATGGACTTGACTAAGCGTTATGATTTCGTGTTCTTTTTCGATGTCAAGGACGGCAACCCTAACGGAGACCCGGATGCCGGCAACCTCCCCCGAGTCGATGCGGAGACCGGCAACGGCCTCGTGACCGATGTGTGTCTGAAACGGAAGGTGCGGAATTATGTGGGCCTCCTCAAGGGCGAGCAACCTAGATATCGTATATGGGTTAAAGAGCGAGCTATATTGAATGCTCAGATAGAAGAAGCATACGAGCAAAGCCCTGAAGTTCGCGCTGCACTTGAAAAATGGCAAGCATATCAAAAAGACAAGAAAAACGCCCCGAAACCAGAAAAACATTTTGAGGATATTGCAAAAGACTGGATGTGCCATAATTTTTTCGATATCCGGACATTTGGTGCTGTGATGTCGACAAGTGATAAAGCTGAGGTCGATCAAGAAACATCAAGCAAAATAAAAAAAACTGCGGGACAAGTTAGGGGCCCTGTTCAATTAACTTTCGCGCGTTCAATTGAGTCCATTGTGGCTTTTGAACATTCCATTTCCGTAGTGGCTGCAAGAAAAGCCGACAAACCTGTAGAAGAGCAAATCGGAATCCAGGGCCGCAAGTTCACCGTGCCCTACGGGCTCTATCGGACCCACGGCTTCGTCTCAGCGCCTCTCGCCAAGCAGACAGGATTCTCAAAAGACGATCTCGAGCTCTTCTGGGAAGCCCTGAAGAACATGTTCGAGAACGATCGCTCAGCGGCGCGTGGGCTCATGAGCGCGCGCAGGCTCGTCATTTTCGAGCATTCATCCCTCATGGGCAACGCGAGCGCCCAGGAGCTCTTCGACCGGGTGAAGGCCGAACGTGCGACGGACATTGCAAAAGCGGCGAGGGAGTTCTCCGACTACCGGGTGACGCTGGACGGGAAGGAACTTGAGCAGTTCAAGACGGTCGTGTCTGTGTAGCCATCCAAGACAAAATATCGGTGTGAACCAATAGGTGCCGAGTTATCAAGGAGGCACGCATCATCCCAATGCGCGCCTCCTTGGTAACTCCAATAGTTGAACCTCGCGTCGCGACTGCGTATTCTGAAACTATAATCTTCCCATAGCGAGAAACAATATGTTTGGAGGTACCGGATGAGCCTGGACGAGATGGGGATTCCCGATAGTTTCAAGACCGATATCGGCCGAAGCTGCGAAATCCTTCGTAATTTCGGCGCACGGGAAGTGTATTTGTTCGGCTCGCTCTCCAAGGGTTTGTGGAATGATCATTCAGACCTGAATCTCGCCGTTCGAGGCTTGCAGCCTGCTGTCTACTTCAAAGCTCCTGGCGAATTGCTCGCAAATAGCGCTCATACGGTGGATCTGATCGACTTAGAGGACGGAAGCCCATTCAGCAAACGTCTCATCAATAAAGCGGAGCTCGTGAAAATTGAGTAAAGATCTTTTCACTGGAATTGGAACGGGTGCTCCAGAATGAATGGACGAGGAGTATCCGGCATTAGAAGAGCTCATCCTTGCCCTGCATGTGACTTATATTGAAAGGTAGGGAAAGACATGGATGAACAATTGAAGACGTTAATCGACGCGGCGAAACGTGACTACGACTCTGAAGGTTTTATTCTGCTCGGCGTTTTCGGCTCTCGTGCGCGCGGCGATTTTGGCGCCGAGAGCGATCTCGATATCCTCTATCGGCTGGAAGACCGATTCCTCGAACGACATCCGGGCTGGACCTCCTATAAGCGCATAGATGAGATAAAAAACGACCTCGCTCGACGCCTTGGCATGCCTGTCGATTTCGCCGATATCGAAGCCCTCGACGAAATAGGCCGAAAGTACATACTATCTGAGACAATCTATGTCTCGTAAATCCGACATTGCCAAGCTCGAACGGATAAAGAGCCTCATCGACGATGTGAGTCAGATCGGTGAGCTGTTGTCCAAGCTGGAATCCGGTGATCTAATCGATAGACTCCCTGTGCGGGAAGCGAGTGCAATGAGAAATGTAATCCTACATGACTACGAGGGTGTCAACCTGCAGATCGTATCGAAAACCCTCGAGCAAAGCCTTCTCGGTTTACGGGAGACGGTTGGCTCGATTTTGTCGGAAATTTGAGCAAGTTCGTGGACAAGGGAAGGCCGGAATGGATCATGCTGGGGACGCCAAACCACAAATCCTCGACCCACGCTCCCTCCTCGCCTCGCTGTCGCGCTCGGAATTGGAACGGATACTCCGGGAGCGCCTGGATGAGGGCGATGAGTATTTAGGCGAACTCATACTCTCCTTGCAGGCGGAGAAGACCGACAGGCGCTCTCCCTCTGCCATCGTCGACAGCCTCATGCGCAAGCATAAAGGTCGAGGGTACGATTACATCGAAGATGCCTATGGCTTCGGCCGGGACCTGGTTCGCCTTGGAGACCGGGCCGCGGAAGCTGCCGCCAAGGGAGACTATGTCTTCGCCGTTCAAGTTCTCGTAAAGGCTATCGAATACGCTGCTCCGCACGCATACGACGGCGGAGACGACGAGGAAAGCCCGATCATGGATGCGATGGAGAGGGGCTTCGAGCGGCTCTTGGGATTCGCCCGATCGCCCGAGTCCGAGCCTTCCGCGCTCCGAGAGCTGGGGACCTGGGCGCTTCGGAGCGTCGACGCCCAGTGGGCGCAGGACGGCGACTCCTGGGATATGGTCTGTCTCGAGCTCGCTGCCGCAGCTGCACGCGGCGAGGCCGACGTGCGGGCCGTTCTGGAACTCTGCTCACGTTTTACGGAGGGCCAGAGGACGGAGTGGAGTTGGACCCATCGCGCCCAGAGGGCCGCCCTCGTGGCTGCAGCTCTCCTGGAGCGAGCCGGAGACGAAATGACCAGGCGCGCCTATATTGAGAATCACCTTTTTCTGGCTGATATTCGCATGCTGGCCGTCGACGAGGCGATGAAGACACGAGACTACAGCCGCGCGATCGGGCTCAGCAGGGACGGCGTCAAAATATTCCGCGAGGCCGACCAGGACGGATCGGCCGACAAGTTCGCGGAGCGCCTGATCGACGCCCTGGACCGCTCAGGCGAGGAAGAAGCGGCGGCACTGGAGCTCGAAAACCTCTTGATTGAATCCTTTTTTGACGATCGCTTTGCGGCACTAAAGAAGAGGCACCCAAATCGCAGCACCTGGCTCGAGACGCGGGACAGGATCATCTCGGCCTTGGAGAAGCGCAGTTCCTCCCACGCCCTTGCCACGATCTATAAGGCCGAGCGTATGAATGAGCGCCTCCTCGTGCTGGCGGAGATAAACGAATCTATTTTCAAGGCCTACCTTGATACTATCGGCCGCGCGTACCCCGAGCAGGCCGCCAGCTTCCTCAAGAACGAGGTCGAGGGCGAACTACGCAGAACCGCAAGCCGTGGCGCCTACGCTCGCAGTGCCGCGTCCATTCTCCGTTACGGAAACTACGCGGGGAAGAAGGCCGCCGAAGCCCTCTTCGACTCGCTCATCTCGGCCTATCCCGCTCGCCGGGCCATGCGTGAAGAGTTCGCGAAAGCGAGGGGACGAGACTGATGCTTGGCAGACAGGAAGGATTTTCCCAGTTTTTGAGATAAGAATCTCCCTTATTTGCGGAGGTCTTCCGTGATCACGAGTAAACTGACCAGTAAAGCGCAGACGACGATTCCGCGCCCTGTACGGACCGCCTTGCACCTGAAAGAGGGTGACGAAATCGCTTATATCATCGAAGGCGATCGGGTGATCATGACCCGCGCCGCAGCCAAAGCCGCTGACGATCCCTTGGCCACCTTCGGCGAATGGAATACGGAAGCCGACAGACGAGCCTATGCCGGCCTTTGAAACCTGGGATACAATCAATGTGTCTTTTCTCTCCACGGATCGTCCCGTGCGTGAGCGGCAGAAAGCATATTCTCGCTGTCCTGTCAGAATTAGTGAAACGGAGGAAGGATTGACCTATGAGCGAAGACGATTTCGACCTCTGCATCATCTACGACAGGCTTCCCAAGCGCAGCCAGGTCGTGTATGGGTGAGCCCGAAGGTTGGCGATTAGAATGCAGTGCTGGCGATGCTTCTACCTTTTAAGGGCAACAATATGACCAAGACGGCGCTGCGTAGGTTGATTTCCCTCGGCGAGGGCCAAAGCATGGAGTTCAAGCAATCATTCCCTGACGACCTTGGGCGAGAGCTCTGCGCCTTTGCCAATAGCGCGGGCGGAAGGATCCTTATCGGTGTCGCCGATGACGGCTCCATCAGGCCTCTCCCCAACCTCAACAAGCTGGTCAGCCAGGTGCAGGACTATGCCCGCAACTGCGAACCGCCCGTAGCCGTTGAGGTCCAGACCATCGGTGGGATAATCATAGTCGAGGTTAAGTCGAGCCGCGACAAACCCCATTCATCGAAAGGTCTGTTCTACCTTCGAGAAGGGGCCAACGCTCAACGGATGAGCCGGACGCAGATAAGGGAGTTCTTTTACAAGGAAGGATTGCTCTACTTCGATTCTGCGGTCAATACAAAATTCAATATCGAGAGGGACCTGAGCGCCGAGAGCTATGCCGCTTTTGCCCGTGCGGCAGGTATCGGAACTGATATGGACATGCTTGACGCTCTGAGCAATATCGGCCTGGTGATTAGCGAAGGCATGACCAACGCCGGGAGCCTCGTTCTCGGGAAAGCTGGAAGCAGGTATCTCCTCAGCTCCACCCTGACCTGCGCCCTCTTTCAAGGCAACAACAAGGTTAAGATCCTGGACCAAAAAATCTTCGACGAGGATATTGCATCCAACTATCGCAACGCCCTTCTCTACCTCCACGCTCATCTGAACACTGAATATATCATCAGCGCCACTCGAGTAAATAAACTTGAACTGCCCGAACTGGCCCTGCGCGAAGCCCTCATCAATGCCCTTGCCCATCGGGATTACCGGAGTTCCGCCAACGTGCAGGTATATATCTTTTCCGACCGGGTGGAGATCGTGAATCCAGGCGGCCTCGTCGGCGGAATGACGCTCAGGGACCTAG
>Ga0181535_10007596_pt1 | contig 10872 bp, 8 predicted proteins | sample PEATcosm2014_Bin_44_FD_119774 | JGI IMG/M metagenome (GOLD analysis project Ga0181535, IMG submission 119774) | Peatland microbial communities from MTU Mesocosm Facility, Houghton, MI, USA - PEATcosm2014_Bin17_30_metaG | ecosystem: Environmental > Terrestrial > Soil > Wetlands > Peat | place...
CGCCGTGCTCCTCGACTCGAACTCGGGCGCCGCCCTCCTCGTTCTCGACTTCACCGCGACGGTCGGCTCGGGGATCGTCCACGGGAACCGCTTCCGAGACCGGTTCACCTCGGGTGAGACGGCTCTCGTGGCCTGCACGGAGGCCTCGGTGACCGGCAACATCGTCGCCAACGAGGTGGCCGCGACGAACACCCTGCTGAAGGAGCAGGTCCCCTCGTACTCGCTCGTCGTCGCCTCGCCTGTGAAGACGAACACACCCGTCGCCATCACGGGGAACGTCTGCGTCAGCCCCATCCGCGTGCCGGCACGGCCGGGCATCGCAGCGCCCCTCGACCAGTGGGCGATCCTCAACACCGTCGTGCCGTTCTAGCGCCGGCACCGCCGTCGCGCACGGACGACGGAAGGGCTCAGGCGTTGTTGAGGTCGGCCACGAGGTTGGACAGACTTATGCCGCGGGCGTCGCCGCCGCGCTCAACGAACTCCTGCGTGATCGTGGCCCAGGCCTCGTCCCCGTACTGGGCCCACCAGCGGTAGGTGACGGCCACGATCGCCCCCCACGTGACCGCGTAGAACTGATCGGCGTCGTAGGCCACGAGGACGACGCAGTGCCCTCCTTCGATCTGCTGGTCGGCACTCGTCCCGGTCAGGTCCCAGACGCCCGAGCCGTCCGGCTTGAACTGGCTCTCGGCCGGCTGAGGCAGGTTCACCCCGACGTAGGCACCGCCGAACCAGTCGATGCACTGCTGCAACAGCGTTGTATTGTTGACGTGGACGGGCGCGTACGCGACGAGCTTGATGCCGAACATGCCGGCGCTCCGCCAGGACGTGAGGACCTGGCTGAGGACGAGGCCGCTGTCCGGGCCGCCGGTCAGCCCGAAGTACTCGTGTTCCACCGCGGTCAGGCTCGGCGCGGTGTACGACTCTGAAGCAATGGCGCAGTCACCCTCGATCACGTGGTCGGCGCCGGCGATCGTGCAGTCGCCCCACTGGTCGTTTCCCAACATCCCCCAGTCGGCTCGGGGGTTGCCGGCGATGGGGGGAATGGCAACCGACGCCGCCGGCGGTGGCAGTGGCTTGGTCGCGTACGTGGCGATGTCTGGAACCGGTGGCGGATTGTGGTCGTGGATTCGGCCCAACTTGTATTGACTCATCATGGTCGTCAATCCCCCTCGGATCGTCGTTGGCTTTCTGGCCGACCATCGGACGCATGGTCTCCGCCTGTTGTCTCATATCGCGCCACCACAGGTCAACTGCAGAACGCGACCGAGAGGACGACGCGTTCTGCCTCTCACCTTGAGGTCACGACCAAAGGTCGTTCCGCCGCACGGATGTTCAGCTTTCGTTGACGCTGCGGTGACGCGATGTTGACGCTGAGGTTGTGCACGCCGCTCTCGCAGCATCGCCCAACCGACACCGTCGTCACCCGACATTCACGGCCGGGTCGGCGCTACAATTCTTTTCGTGGGGGCATCAACGATGCTGTGCCGGGGTCCGAGCCAGGCGCCCGAGGCGTCGGTCAACCGCCGGCCGCATGATGTCGACTCGGCACAGCGCAGTGCAGGGGATCGCACGGCGAGTGGCGGCCTGCTCTCGCCGAGCCGCGTCGTTCCGAACCACAGCACCGGGACGAGTCCGGTGCGCTGCGCCTTGTCCGGTGCCGTCGGCACGCATCACATACTCCAAGCTAGCTTGACGGTCGGCCCCGTTGACGACCCGCTCGAGCGCGAGGCTGACGGCATCGCCGCGCTGGCCAACGTCCCACGGGCGAGCTTCCCCGCGATCTCCCCAGCCACAGCGAACGTCGTCCACTGCTCGTGCGCGTCCTGCCGCGACGCGACACCACGGCCCGCCGAAGCCCAGACGACCACCGCGCAATCGAGCGCGCCTGCGGCGGTTGCCGACGTCCTCGCCCGGCCCGGCCGACAGCTCGACGATGTGACGCGGGCCTTCTTCGAGCCGCGCTTCGGCGTCTCGCTCGGCCATGTCCGGGCGCACGACGACGCTGCGTCGGCGGCCTCGGCCCGGGCCCTCGGCGCCCGTGCCTACACCGTCGGCAGTGACATCGTCTTCGACGGGGCCATCCGGCCCGCCAGCGCCGATGGACGCCGCCTGCTGGCCCACGAGCTCACGCACACCATCCAACAGGCTGGTGGAGCGGGCGTCCGAGTCCAGCGCCAGCTGGGCAGCCTCACTCAACAAGAAGACGAGAAGGACCCGACCTGTCCACTGGAACGTCCCTACCGCTGGGGACCGAAGGCTGGTCCCGGGGAGGCCGAGCCGGCCGTCGTGTCGCCCTGTCTGTCGGTGCCGATGCCTCGTCCCCATCAACGCCCGCTCCAACCGGACCCGACACCGGTCGTGACGCCGCCTGTCGAACAGACGCCGCCGACCACGACGACGCCCGCGCAGACGAAGGAGGCACCCCATCTGGACCAGGGCACGGCCTCCCCCACCCCGACGCCGCGCCACGACGAGGTCACGTCCACCACGGAGGTGCCCAAGGGTTACCAGTTCGATGACGACCCGCTCAGCGAGGCCGGCTTCGGGCCGAACGACGCCACAATCAGGGTCCGACCCGGGCCCGTTCGGACCAGCTTGATCCGGCAGCGCCCGACGCACATCGAGTGGGACTGTTCCTTCGAGTCTCTGGACTTCGCCGTTTACGGTCCGAAGGACGCGGTCGACGTCGAGCGGTACGGCCCCGAGCTGAAAGCCATCTTCACCCGGTGTCCGAGCGCCTGGGTCTGGGTCGACGCCGGTCCGGACCCCACCCAGGCAGACCCGGAGGAGAAGGCCGAGGAGCGGGCCAAGATGGTCGAGGACCGGCTGATCGCGGCCACCGGGGCCGAGTGGGAGAACCACTTCGCCCGGGGCTTCGCCACCGGCCGTCCGGGCGAGATCGTGCTCGGGCTTCGGCGACGGTCGTCACCAGTCAGCCTCGGCACAGACACGACCCCGCTCGCGACGCCGCGGCGCGACGCCATCGACCAGTGGAGCGCACAGGGGGGTCTGGGCGGTGTGCGCCACTTCTACACCTCGGCGGCCGGGAGCGCGCCCCTGACCGAGTGGCTGAACCAGTACCAGGCGGCCCTCACGAAGCAGTACCACGGGAAGGACCAGAGCGGCGAGGAGCGTCAGGGGTTCTTCCAGGCCCAGTACAGCCTCACGACGGGGCAGTGGACGTTGGGCTTCGGTGGCCAGGAGTCCTATGTCATCGCCCTCCCGGCGAACCTCCAGCTGAGCTTCTGGGCGCAGTTGATGGCAGGGGAGAACATCACCGTCGGGGGCACCCAGGCGCAGCTCAGCGCAGGCTCCCAGTTCGTGTGGCAGCCGAAGGACTGGCTCGCCGTCGGCGCCCAGGCAGGGCTCGGACCCACCTTCCAGTCCGCCGGACCCAACTCCTTGGACCTGGGCGGCCTCATCTTCATCCAGATCCAGCAGTAGTGCTGCTTCGCTAGCTGTCCTCGTAAGGGAGTTGTGCCGCGCGGCCGGCATCGGTCTTCCACGCCAAGTGGCCGGGCAGCTTGCGAGTGACCGGACCTGACAACCGATGGCGCGGGGTATCGGCTCGTGGCGCGGCTATACGTTGTTGAGCGGAAGATCATCGAGAAATTCGTCGCATACGTACGACGCTATGGCCAGCGACGCTGTTGCCGCCGGCGACGGCGCATTACGAACGGCGATGACCGACCCTCTACGGTGCACTACGAAGTCGTCGACAAGCCGCCCGTCGCGATCCACCGCCTGCGCCCTGATGCCTGCCGACCGTGCTCCGAGATCCGACGGCTTCAGCTCCGGGATGTACCGCTGGGCCCGGCGGAGGTAGAGCCGCCTGCTGACCGATCCGGCAACCTCGGAAAGACCAGAGGCCCAATAGGTGCGGGCCATCTTCCGAAAGCCCGGGTACCTCAGCAACTCGAGGATGGTCGCCGCTTCGATCTGGCGTCCGCGATACCCCTCGCGCGCCAATGCGAGGACCGCATTTGGTCCGATCGACACCGTTCCGTCGACGTGCCGCGTGAAATGCACGCCGAGAAAAGGTAGGTGAGGCTTCGGCACGGGGTATACGAGAGCACGTACAAGATCATTGCGACTGGCCACCAACTCGAAGTACTCCCCCCGAAAGGGCACGATGCGCGGCTGCTCCTCATCGCCCGCCGAGATTGCCAGTCGATCGCCGTGCAGGCCGGCACAAATCACCACCCAGTCGAAGATCATCTCTCCGTCGTCCAGCTCTGCGCGCACGGTCCTGCCCGTCCCCATCGTGCGCAGCGATCGGATCTCCGCCCCCAAGCGGATCGTTCCGCCGGCCCGAGTGATGTCATCGGCGAGAGCCTCGGCCACCCTCCCAAAGTCCACCACGGCCGTTGTCGGCGAATGCAGTCCCTGGACTCCATGCACGTGAGGCTCGATCTCGGCCATTTCGGGTGGGCCGACGAGTCGCACGTTCGTGAGTCCGTTTTCAACGGCCCGCGCCTGGAGCGAACGCAAGCTCTCGGCCTCGTCGTCATCGAGCGCCACCACAAGCTTGCCGCACTGGTCGAACGGCAACCCACGATCGGCACAGTAGGACCTCAACATTCGCCCACCGGCCTGGCACAACGTCGACCGTAGCGATCCGGGCGTGTAGTACAAGCCGGCATGGACGACACCGCTGTTCCTTCCGGTCTGGTGTTGCGCAAGGGCGCGTTCCTTTTCGACAACGACCAAGTTCAGGCCGGGATTCCTAGCCAGGAGTTCACGTGCCACCGCCAGGCCAACGATCCCACCACCGATCACGCCGATTCGCCCGGCACCCTTCGACATTGTTTTGAGCCCGACGCTACGAGTCGATTGAACCGGTAGTACGGCGCGGCTCACGGGCAGGCTCGATATCGACGTTCCTCACGTCGTCAGCAACCTGGACTGTGACCCCACTTCCCCTTCGGGACCCCCGCACCGCAGTGCTGTTCTCACGGGCTTGAGAGGTCCTCCATGCCCCGGCCATAGGTCGATTGTAGAGCGGTCCGCTAAGCGGCGGCCGCGGATTCCATGGCGCCAGTAAGTCATGCGAAGACGTAGTCGTTGCCGTCCACATGGCGGGTCCATTCCCAGTAGAGGTCGAGGGGCCACGGGGACAGTGTGAACACCTTGCCCGCGGGGTTCTTATAGTGGCTGTGCGTGATCGAAGGATGTGACCACACCATCTGGCCGATCTCCGCCTGGTAGCGCTCCGCGTAGCGAGCGTGGGCCTCGGTCGTGACCTCGCACGTCCGCGCCCCCATGGTCAGGGTGTCACGAATCGCCTCCATGGCGTAGTGGACCTGGAACTCGGAGTGGTAGAAGAGGCTGGCCCCGGCGGCGAGGTTCGTACCCGGACCGTAGACGCAGAACAGGTTCGGGAAATTCGCGATGGTGATGCCGAGGTAGGCCGTCGGCTCGTCGCCCCATTGCTCACGGAGGGAAACCCCACCGCGACCGGTCACGTCCATTGAGGCGAGAAAGTCGTTGTGCCGGAAGCCGGTTGCGAGGCAGATGATGTCGGCGGGTCTATGCGTGCCGTCGACGGTCACGACACCGTCGGGCACGACTCTCTCGATCTCGGTGCGGACGAGCTCGACGTTCGGACGTTGCAGGCACCGTAGCCATGATCCGTCATCCTGCAGGACTCGTTTGCCGAGGGCCGGGTAGTCGGGCACGACCTTTGCCATAAGGTCGGGCCGGTCGGCAATCATCGACTTCATCCAGGCGAGAAGTGCGTCCGCCCGGGTGGCGTTCACGATGTTGACTGACCGGCCCGTCTGATCCTCATACCCGGGTTCGACCCGATAGGGCTCCATGCCGGCTGCAATGCCGCCGAAGGTCATGATGAACCTGTACCACCGTCCATAGAATGGGAGGTGCCGCAGCGCCCATCTGTCTCCCGGTGGTACCACCGCGTGGTACAGCGGATTCGGGATGATCCATTGAGCCGTGCGCTGGAAGATCGTAAGCAGTTCGACCTCGCCGGCAATGGCCGGACCGACCTGGAAGCCGCTCGCACCGGCACCGACCAAGGCGAACCGTTTGCCGGTCAGGTCGAGATCATGAGGCCACCGCGCCGAGTGAAACGACAGCCCCTTGAAGGTAGTCATCCCAGGAATGTCAGGTAGCTTCGGGGTATTCAAGGAACCGACGGCGCTGACGACGAATCGGGCATCGACGACTTCCTCTGTACCGTTGGGTCCGTTGACGTGAACACTCCACCGAGCATGCTCGTCGTCCCAACGAAGCTTGGTGACGGCAGTGTCGAAACGGCAGTGCGTCCGCAAATCGTATTTCTCGACAATGTCGGTGAAGTACTCCAGCAACTCGGGCTGCTGGCAGTAGAACTCGCTCCAGTGATCGGATGGCTCGAACGAATAGCAGTACTGGTGGCTGCCAATATCGACTCGGGCTCCCGGATAGCGGTTCTCCCACCACGTACCGCCGGGACCTGGGTTCTTCTCTATGATCAGGAACGGCAGGCCTGCTTGCTTCAGGCGGATGCCAGCAAGAATCCCGGCCATGCCGCAACCGATGACGACGACCCGAGACGCCGCCTTGACGTCCTCTGGGATCTCGCCCCCCCACGTGACGGCGCCCGTGTCAGCACCGTCGAACTGAAGGTCGTCGAAGAAGAGCCCGGCAAGACGACCCTCCACAGGTCGGCACCCGAGAAACGACATCATTTCCTGCAGGACCTCATGCGACAGGGCGTGCGGCCGGCAGCCGTCGTCGCGGTACGCGCGGATCGCAGGCAGAGCCAGGTGACGAACCTGCGCTTGTTCATCCGCCGGGATGCCGCTCTGTATGTCCAGAGACATTGCGACTCGGGGACGAACGTCGCCACGGACCCACGCGGGATCGCCCGTCATGTGCACCAGGGAGCACAGGAGTGCAGGGACACTCACGTCGTGAAGCGCCGCCGAGATGTCCCGGTCTTCATTGGTAAAGGGCTCAGCTGCGTGGGGGTTTCGAGTCATTCATGCCTCTGCGGGGCCGAAGCAGCCAGCAGCGACCAGCGGTCCACGGCGGAAACGTTCGACGCTGCTCCGACCGGGGATATGAAGACTTGGGCCCAGGGCCGGAAACGAGGACTCGCGGACGGTCGGGGCACGCTCCAAATATATGGTCAATGTGGGCACCGTGGAGGAGGAATCGCATGGACAATTTGAGGTTCGACGGTCGAGTGGCGATTGTCACCGGGGCTGGGAGGGGAATCGGCTTTGAGCATGCCCGGTTACTGGCGTCACGCGGCGCCCGCGTGGTTGTCAATGACCAGGGCGTCGGAATGGACGGAAGTGGCGGAGATGCCGAACCAGCCCGACGAGCTGCCGAGGCGATATCCGCCGCCGGTGGATCGGTTGTGGCTGACACCTCTGACATCTCGACCACGGAGGGAACGACGCAGCTGGTCGAGCTGGCTCTCGAGGCGTTTGGCCGGCTGGACGTGCTGATCAGCAATGCCGGCATCTACAACACGGACGCGTTCCCCGATATCGACCCTTCCGTTCTGCGCCGGCATCTCGATGTGCACGTTGTCGGCAGCTTCTTGACGTCCCAGGCCTGTTGGCCCCACATGGTGGCAAGCGGTTACGGGCGAATCGTGCTCACGACCTCCACGGGAGCTCTGGGGATGCGCAGTCTCACGGCCTACGGAACCGCGAAGGCAGCGGTCATCGGACTCACCCGGGCTCTTTCGGCAGTCGCTGCTGGAGGCAGTACCGACATCAAGGTAAACGCGCTCGCGCCGATGGCGAACACGCGCATGATGTCCGCCCGGGAGCTGGGGGGCGCCGACCCCGACCCCGACCCGGAGCGACACCCGGCGCTTGTTGCTCCGATGGCGGCGGTGCTGGCACACGAATCCTGTCCGGTCCAGGGCGAGATCCTCATGGCGGGAATGCGACGTTATAGTCGCCTGTTCCTCGCAGAAACCGATGGGTACGTACATGATGGTCTGGACGTGAGCCCGGAATTGCTGATCGAGCGGTGGGACACAATATGTGATTCACGTGATCATGAGACTGTGAAGAGCACGGACAGCTGGGTTGCCCGCAACAGTCGAGCGATCGCGGCCAATCCGATCGTCTGAGAAGGACCTCCCCAAGACTCTTGCGCGGACCCTATTCGAAAACCACGATTTCGCCATTGGGCGGGAGCAATCGCTTGCGGACGCGTTGCTCATCGGTCAGGTCGGGACGTAGCCCTTGGGCAGCGGGACGGGGATGTCCTCGTAGGTGACGATCCCGGATGGCGCGGCCACGACGGCCGGGATGGCATTAATGACCGGCAGCGCCGTGAGGATGTGCCCGAGAACCATGAACTCCTCCATCGTCGTCGCCTCGAAGTACGGCGGCGGCAAGATGTCGATCTTCGTGGTGATTGTTGGCCGGCCCTGGATCTCGATCGTCCACCCCATTCCAACGTCCCAGTCGGGCTCGAGGGCGTCGCCCTTTCGCCAACGCGCCCGCATCTCTACGATGCTCTTGCCGCCTATCTTGCCGAGCCAGTGGATCGTCACGCCGGCAACGGTGTCCTTGGCCAGCCTCCACGACCCGAGGTCCAGATCCTTGGTGGTCTTGGCGTACTCGGCCTCGCACACGATCTCGTCGAATACGACCCCTAGAGCGTCACCCACCAGGGCGACCGCCTCGCTGAAGACCACTGTCGCCGCCGCGGTCATCCCGGGCAGGGCGGGGTCGTCTACCGGCCGACCGAAACCGACGGGGATCTCAGTGGGCGGCGAGTCGTACGCAGTTGTGTCGGCCTCTTCGCTGATCAGTACGTGATCGATGCGATCCGAGGCGTTGGCCAACGCCACAGCGATGAGCTCGACGTAACCCGGGCTCACGCCACTGCCGAACATCGAGCTGCCACCCCTTGCACAGGCGTCGAGGATCCGTTGCCGTCCGTCGTCGGGATACGACTGGCCGTTGATGAAGGCCGCCGTGGCCACGATGTTGGCACCGGACTCGAGGATGCGGACCATTTCGTCCACGTTGAACCACATCGGGTTGTAGATCACGCAATCTGGCTCGAGAGCAAGCAGCGCGTCGACGTCGTGCGTCGCCGTAAGCCCGATCGGTGGGAGGCCGCACAGTTCACCGATGTCCTTGCCGGACTTGTCTTCGGACCAGGCATAGCAACCGACCAGCTCGAGATCCGGGCGCTTCATGACCGCCTCGACCGACTGCTTGCCGACGTTGCCCGTCGTCCACTGGACGACACGGATCGTCCCTGCTTCCCCTCCATCGCTACTTCTGATGAACACCGCCACACCATAGCGACATAGCTTGGTCGGTCGCCCAGCACAGCCGGCGACGGAGAGGGTCGAGATCGGTCTGGACCTGAAGGTCAGCTGAAGCAATTTCAAAGATGAGCCGGTGCTCGGCCTTGGCCTCGGCCGAGCCGGCGCCACCGACGTCTAGGGGTTGTTGTCAGCTCGAGCCGGGACAACTTCCTGCGGCGCCCCGATCAGAATGCGCCTCTTGGCGCAGAGGGGGCGGCTGGCGCAAGAGGGCAACCGTTGGTAGCTAACTTCAGAAGGCTTGGGCGAACCTCCGAAGAACCAGTTGGTCGAAGTCTCCGCTTGGGGCGACGGGTATCCACGACGACGGAGCACTGTGCCAAAACGGGTGATACAGCACAATGCCGCTCCGGTTAAGGATTGCTCCGAGGTAGCTGAAGGACGATCTGCTCATAATGAGTATGTCTGCCGTGGCCAACTTACGGATGCAATCGATGGCCATTTCGTTTATGAAGAGCTTTAGATCTGGCAGCACGTCGAACTCATCTAACTGGCTCATTTCGGGGCGGACGACGACAGGGACAGTTATTAGACTTTTGACGGCGTGGTGTCCTGGTGTGACTACAAACTCCCTAGTCGGAGCCTCCGTGTGCACGTCCATTCGGTAATCGATCTCTAGAGATCCGAGCACACGCGCCACCTGTTGCGCAACGTTTACGAAGTAGGCGTTTGGCAGCATCCGGTGCGATTCGACAGCCAACAATTCGCCCCGTCGGACATGGATCGCGACTCGTAGCGGGTTACCTTGGCTGGGACTGGAAGCGAAAGGCGAAATCTCCTTGCAGACGTTGTAGCAATTGGGCAAGCGGTCAGCGATTCCGTACGGCAGCATCACCTTCAAGAGAACCATTCTTCCGTCACCACCAGTGGTCTCGGAGACAGTTGCCAGAGTGTCAAGAATCTCCATTGTGAGGTCGGCCACCTCTATTGTGTGGAAGTCGTCCGTCGGCGGGGCGTCGGAATCGATCCAAAAGAGACTGTTGAACACACGGTGAAACTCGGGATCGTTCACGTTTTTTTCCAGGGCTGATAGGCCTTGATAGTCGACACGGGAAAGCGGGGAGTGAAGGTAGTAGGCGCCAAGAAGGCGCGAAACGGCATATATGCCGTAAATTCTTTGCAGCTGCGCACCCACTCCGTCAGTCATCACATCGTTGTGATACGTCAATACAAGGTTCTTGTGTATGCCGAGTGGGTGGTCTCTGGAGGATTGGGAATGCGCAGCTTGCCCTCGGTCCACTGCCACAATATATGGGCCCGATCGTTCTGCCCCTGATGCCCGCGCCCGTAGGGGGCACTCGCCCCTAGACAGGTGACCCCGTACATTGCCGGTACGGAGACTATTTCCACGGATAGTCTGGGCGGGGCGTGGCACTCTCAGCAGTACAGGTCCAGCGAATACTCGGGTTCCGCGGTCGACTGCACCCCGATATCCCCGACCACTTGGGCGATCCTGGGCGGCACTCGGGGTGAGAGCGACTAAGGAGCACCATTACAAGGGACCCGTGGAGGTTTGGGTCGATGGCGCCCAGAAGTTCGAGGCGGATGTCCATCTGACCAAA
>Ga0181535_10007599_pt1 | contig 10865 bp, 8 predicted proteins | sample PEATcosm2014_Bin_44_FD_119774 | JGI IMG/M metagenome (GOLD analysis project Ga0181535, IMG submission 119774) | Peatland microbial communities from MTU Mesocosm Facility, Houghton, MI, USA - PEATcosm2014_Bin17_30_metaG | ecosystem: Environmental > Terrestrial > Soil > Wetlands > Peat | place...
ATGCTGTTCCCGCCTTACACGCCGCGCGTCAAACAGATGATCAAATGGACGCTGCAATTTTTGACCTGAGGGTCACAATCACCCCAAAAGATCGATCAGCGCCGGGATCAGCGGCGCGTCGGCGGGCGGCATCGGATAGGCGCGCAGATCTTTTGGCGCGGCCCATTTCAGGGCCTGATGTTCGCGCGCCTCGACAAAACCGCTCCAGCGGCGGCAAATATAAAGCGGCATCAGAAGATGGAAGTCTGGATAGGCAAAGCTCGCGAAAGTGAGCGGCGCGAGGCAGGCCTCCTCGACGATGATCCCGAGCTCCTCATGCAACTCCCGGATCAACGCTGCTTCCGGCCGCTCGGCCGCTTCGACCTTGCCGCCGGGAAATTCCCAAAGCCCCGGGAGCGTCTTGCCTTGCGGGCGTTGCGCGATCAGCACCCGGCAATCCGGGTCGATGAGCGCGGCGGCGGCGACCAGCAAAATTCTCACTTTTACGACCGGTAGTCGCCGTTAATCGCGATATATTCCTTGGTGAGATCACAGGTCCAAACCTTGGCCGTGCCCTTGCCCAGCCCCAAATCCACGCGGACGAAAATCTCTTGCTCGCGCATGAGGGCGGAAACCTTCGCCTCGTCATAAGCGGGATCGCGCTGGCCCTTGCGGGCGACGCGAATGCCGCCAAACCAGATCGAGAGCTTGTCGCGTTCGGCGCGCTCGCCTGCCTTGCCGACCGCCATCACGATGCGGCCCCAATTGGCGTCCTCACCCGCGATCGCGGTTTTGACCAGCGGTGAATTGGCGATCGAAAAAGCAATTGTCTTGGCGGCTTTGGCCGAGGCCGCGCCGGTGACCTCGACCTCGACGAATTTGCGGGCGCCTTCCCCGTCCCTCACGACCTGATGGGCGAGATCGAGGAGGAGACGGTTTAGCGCCTGCTTAAATGGCGCCAGGCGGCGGTCGTTGGCCGTGCCGATTCTCGGCGCACCACGCTTGGCGGCGGCACCCGTCGCGAACAGCAGCAAAGTGTCGGAGGTCGACGTATCGCTGTCGACGGTGATCGCGTTGAAGGACGTTTGCACGCCCTTGGCCAGCATGGATTGCAAAGCCGCCGAGGCGATCGGCGCGTCGGTAAACACGAAGGCCAGCATGGTCGCCATGTCCGGCGCGATCATGCCGGCGCCTTTCGCCATGCCGGAAATCGTGACCTCAACGCCACCGAGCGTCGCGCTTGCGGTCGCGACTTTTGGAAATGTGTCGGTCGTCATAATCGCCTTGGCGGCGTCGAGGAGACCATCCGGGGCAGCCTGTGCGGAAAGTTTTTCGAGCACGCCGTCGAATTTCGAGGCATCAAGCGGCTCGCCGATGACGCCGGTCGAACCGAGAAATATTTCTTTTGCAGGCAGGCCCGTTGCCTTCGCGGCGATCTCGGCGGTGAGCTTGACCGCTTGCGCGCCAGCCTTGCCGGTAAACGCATTGGCATTGCCGGAATTGACGATCAAGGCGCGGGCCTTGCCGCCTTTGAGCCTTGCGCGGCACCAATCGACCGGTGCGGAGGGGCATTTGGATTTGGTAAAGACTCCCGCCGCCTGGGTGCCCCTGTCGAACAGGGCCAGCATGACGTCAGTGCGGCCCTTGTAACGGATTCCGGCGGCGCCCGTCGCAAAGCGCACGCCCTCGATTTCCGGCAGCTCGGGAAAGGATTTGGGCGCGAGCGGCGAGACGGCGGTGGTCATGCGATTGCGGTCCTGGCTCTTGATTTCCTGTGAATGGCGCTTCGCGCCGGCCGGGCCGGAGCATTCTTAAGAGCGCCAGCCCTTCGTATTGGAATCCTTCGTGTTACGCTTCTTCGCGAGAGAAAAGACGGCTAGCTGACTTCGCCGCCCTCCCTTCGCATATCCCTGAAACGTCAAGACTTTCCGTGTCCGCCCGGCAACTGCGCCATAATTCCATGCCGCCGTGTTTATTTCTTGGCCGGCGCGGGCGCTGGAGCCGGGCTTGCCGCCGCGGGCTTGTCGGTTTTGGCAGGGGCCGGCGGCGCCGGCGGTTCCGTGATCTCGACCTTGGCATTCTTGCGCAAATCCGTGACATAGGCCAATTGGGCCTTTTGCACGACATAGCGGCTGACCTGGTCCTTCACCTGATCGAAAGTCGGCGGGGTTTTCTCGCGTTTATCCAAGATTTCGATGATATGCCAGCCGAATGGGCTTTTGACGGGATCGGAAACTTGGCCGACATCGAGCTTGAAAGCGGCATCGGCGAATTCCGGCACCATGCGGTCTTTGGTGAACCAGCCGAGATCGCCGCCTTCCGAGCCTGGATCCTTCGAGAGTTCCTTGGCGAGCTTCTCGAATTCCTCGCCGCCCATCAGCCGTTTCAGCGCGGTTTTCGCTTCGTCCTCGGTCGCGACAAGAATATGACGCGCGTGGACCTCGGTCTCGGGCTTTTGCTTCTTGACCTCCTCATCATATGTGGCCTTGACGAGGGCATCGGTGGCGGCGGTTTTCGCGATTTGCGCGAGAACGCCCTCCATTAGCAGTTTCTCTTTATAATACGCGAGCTTCTTGGCAAATTCCGGGGTCTGGTCGGCCTTCTCGCTCAGCGCCTTTTGCGCGACGAGTTCGCTATTGATCAAATAGTCGAGCAGATAGCCGTCACGCGATTTGTCGTCGAGTTGGGGCGGCAGGCTCGCGCGCAGATCATCGCCGGCGATCTTCAAATCATCGTCGGTAATTTGCTTTCCGTTGACCGTTGCGAGCACCTTGGCCGTTGCCGGAAAGGCGGTAAGGACCGCGGGTGCCGCCAGGGCCAGCAGGAACGCCATGCCAGCAGCTTTAATACGCAGGCTTTTCGTCAGACACATGAAGTTGAGCTCCGCAAGATTAGGCCGCCGCTTCCCGCGCGGCGCCGCATGAAGGGGATTTGCCGCGCGACCATGCACGGACCGGCGGATTTGACAAGCCCCGCCCCCAATCTTATCTGTCGACTGGGCAGCCCCCGGATCGAATTTCTTAAGGATTTTGCCGCCCGCCGCTCGCGGGCCATCCGTGTTTCGGCCCTCCAAGGTAAGCGTTGCAGTGCGGCGGAGATGAGGGTTTCCGGGCAATCGCGCAAGCTTTGAAGCATGATCACCCGCAAGCGGAAACCGTCTGCCAGATCAAAGGTCACGCGACAACGGTAGAGTTTCGGCCGTGATCCAATTTGATGTGATGGGATCGTGCTTTAAGCGCCATGGCATTAAATAGAGTGCTCCGGTCCTGTCCAGAAAGGTCGTTTTAGAATGTTGGGCACCTTTGCGAAAAAGATTTTCGGCTCCTCGAACGATCGCCGTCTCAAGGGCTATCGGCCGAAAGTCGCGGCGATCAACGCGCTTGAGCCCGAGGTGCAAAAGCTGACCGATGCCGAACTCGCCGGGCGAACGGCAGCGTTCCGGGAAGCGGTTGCGGCCGGCAAGACGCTCGAGGATTTGCTCGTGCCGGCTTTCGCCACGGTGCGGGAGGCGGCGCGCCGGGTCCTCGGTCAGCGGCACTTCGATGTCCAGTTGATCGGCGGCATGGTGCTGCATGAAGGCGCGATCGCGGAGATGCGCACCGGCGAAGGCAAGACGCTTGTCGCGACGCTTGCCTGCTATCTCAACGCGCTCGCCGGCAAAGGCGTCCATGTCGTCACCGTCAACGATTATCTTGCCCGCCGTGACGCCGAATGGATGGGCAGCATTTATAACTTCCTCGGCCTTTCGACCGGGATCATCGTGCATGGCCTCGAAGACGAGGAACGCCGCCGCGCCTATGCCGCCGATATCACGTACGGCACCAACAATGAGTTCGGCTTCGACTATCTCCGCGACAATATGAAATATGAGCTCTCCCAGATGGTTCAGCGCGGCCATCATTTCGCGATCGTCGACGAGGTTGATTCGATCCTCGTCGACGAAGCGCGGACGCCATTGATCATTTCTGGGGCGTCGGATGACAGGTCCGACCTCTATATCGCGATCGACAAAGTCCTCCCGAACATCGCCGAAGAGGACTACGAACTCGACGAGAAGCAGCGCACGACAAATCTGACCGAGGCAGGCAATGAACATATGGAGCAATTGCTGGGCGAGGCCGGGGTGCTAACCGAAGGCTCCCTCTATGATGCGTTCAACGTCACCGTCGTGCATCACGTGAACCAGGCCTTGCGGGCGCATAAATTGTTCAAGCGCGACAAGGATTACATCGTGCGCAAGGGCGAAGTCGTCATTATCGACGAGTTCACCGGCCGGATGATGCCGGGCCGCCGTTACTCGGAAGGCCTGCATCAGGCGCTCGAAGCCAAGGAGCATGTCGCGATCCAGCCGGAGAATGTAACGCTTGCCTCGATCACCTTCCAAAATTATTTTCGCCTCTACGGCAAACTCGCCGGGATGACCGGAACCGCCGCGACGGAGGCGGATGAATTCGCTGAAATCTATAAGCTCGATGTCGTCGAGATACCGACCAACAAACCGGTTATGCGGCACGACGAAGATGATGAAGTCTACCGCACGGCGGAAGAAAAACTGCGGGCGATCGTCCGCGAGATCGAGGCCGCCAACGCGAAGTTTCAGCCGATGCTGGTCGGCACCACATCGATCGAAAAATCCGAGCAACTCGCGGAGGCGCTGCAAAAGCACGGCTACAAGCAGATCGATTTTCTGCAGCCGGAAGCCTTGCATAAGCTTTACGCGGCGGCGCGGTCGGACAAGCCCTCAAAGCTTTTTGCGGTTTTGAATGCGCGTTTCCACGAGCAGGAAGCCTATATCGTCGCCGAAGCGGGCGTGCCCGGCGCCATAACGGTCGCGACCAACATGGCCGGCCGCGGCACCGACATTCAGCTCGGCGGCAATGTCGAAATGCGGGTTGCGCAGGAATGCGCCACACTCACCGAAGGCCCCGAGCGCGAGGCGAAGGAAGCCGAAATCAGAGCCGAGGTGGAGCAATTCAGGGCCAAGGCGATCGCCGCCGGCGGCCTCTATATCATCGGCACCGAACGCCACGAAAGCCGCCGGATCGACAATCAGCTGCGCGGCCGTGCCGGCCGCCAGGGCGATCCGGGACGCTCGAAGTTTTTCTTGTCGCTCAAGGACGATCTGATGCGGATCTTCGGTTCCGACCGGATGGAGTCAATGCTCGTCAAGCTCGGCCTCCAAGAGGACGAAGCGATCGTCCATCCCTGGATCAACAAGGCCTTGGAAAAAGCCCAGCAAAAAGTCGAAGCGCGCAATTTCGACATGCGCAAGAACATTCTGAAATATGACAACGTGATGAACGATCAGCGCAAGGTCGTCTTCGAACAGCGCCGCGAGATGATGGCGCAAGATTCGCTCGAAGAAATGATCACCGACATGCGCGAAGGTGTTGCCGACGATCTTATCGCCAAACATATCCCGCGCGATTCCTATCCCGAGGCCTGGGACATCGAGGATTTTACGCAAGCGGTTCATGCCGCCTTCAATCTCACGCTTCCGCTCGCTGGTTGGGCCAAGGAAGAAGGGATCACCGAGGAAGAAATGCACGAGAGGCTGCGCAAGGCGGCCAACGAGGCCTATACCGCCCGGGTGGAGAAAAACGGTGCGGAGATTACCCGCTATGTCGAAAAGCAGATCGTTCTGCAAGCGCTCGACCATCTCTGGCGCGAGCACCTCGTGACGCTCGATCATTTGCGCCAGGTCGTCGGCTGGCGCGGCATGGCCCAGCGCGATCCCCTGAATGAATATAAGGCGGAGGCCTTCGAGCTTTTCAGCGAATTGATCAAACATTTGCGGGAGGCGACAACTTCGCAACTCAGTCGCGTCGAGGTCGCCTTCGAACGGCCGCCGCCGATGGAATCGATCGATATTGCCGGTGGCGACGGACCAGCGCCATACCAGGGCGGCGCGATCAACACATCTTTCACCGGCGCGAACGTCCCCGTCCTGCAAACCGTCAAACCGGTTTTCAATGCGTCCGGCGCCGATGCCACCGAAACGCTTGTCCGCGAACCGGCGGAGCAGCGGGCGTCCTATGGCAAGGTTGGGCGCAACCAGCCCTGTCCTTGCGGCTCGGGCAAGAAATACAAGCATTGCCACGGCGCAGTCGCCTGACGAAAGCTTGCCGCTGATTGACCTGTATCAAGATGCGCAGGCCGCTGCCCGCCTAGAGTGACCAGGCTGGAACCCAAAGGGGAGCATTGAAGTTGGCTTCTTGACGGGGATGTTGAAAACCGGGAGCTTGGTCATGAAAGTGCAAATCTCACATCTCTTCTCCGGTCTTTCTTTTGCAGCCCTATTGGCGCTCGCGCCGTTCGCGGCAGCCGCCCAAGATGCCCCCATGATGGGCGGCGGCACGAAGGGCGAGGAGATGATGGGCTCCGGCGGCATGATGGGCGGCGACATGACCCGCATGCCGCAGATGATGACGATGATGCGCGAGAAACTAGCGCATACCGGCGATCGTATCGCCTCTCTTAAGACAGAGCTCAAAATCACTGAGGCGCAAACCCCGGCGTGGAACAAATTCGCGGACGCCGTTCTCGAATCCGCGAAATCGATGGGTGAGGCGATGGAAGCGATGCACAGTAAGATGATGCAATCCGGTACCGCCATGAGCCTTCCCGAAAAGCTCGAACATCATGTGACAATGGCTGCCGCGCATCTTGCCAATCTACAGGCGATCAAGGGTGCACTCGACCCGCTTTATGCGTCGTTCAGCGACGAACAAAAAAGGCACGCCGACGAAAAAAATATCGGCCCAATGGGTCTGATGTGACGAATGTGCGCGCGCGCACTACATCACGGCGCGCACGCTCCTAATCTCCTTTCATGCCGGTCGACATCGGGCGGCTTTGGAGAGGAGAAATATTATGATTAATTTCCGCAAAACCATTGCTGTAGGCCTTGCTGTCACCACCATCGGCATGGGCGTTGCCGCCACATCCACACCGGCCGCAGCTTGGGGCTGGGGTGGCGGCTTTCATCACGGCTTCGGCGGCTTCCATCACGGGGGCTGGGGTTGGGGCGCCGGTGGAATTGCCGCCGGCTTGGCGCTCGGCGCCGCTGCTGCCGCCGCCAGTTCATCTTATGACTACGGTTATGCAAGCTGCTACTTCACCAACCGGCCCGTCTTCGACGGCTATGGCGACATTGTCGGCTATCGCCACATCCGCGTTTGCAACTAAAGCGATCGTGAATCGACCGGTTTCAAAGACTTGAAGCAATTCCTTATTGAAAACGTCAATGTTTTTCGGACACGCTCTAGAGCATGATCCGTGAAGGCCAAGATCGCTTTCAAGAGGTTTCGCCGAAGACTACCGGCGGCGCGGAGGCATGTTTTCGCAACGTCTTTCCAAGTAGGCTTCGGCATCTTACGCATAAATTTAGCGCCTGACCACAGGCACGCAAAACCTTACGAAGCACGATCCAATTTGACGAGAGTACAAGCGTACTTAGACCACGATCGTTTTATTGGCGATCGTGGTCTTTGTTGTTTCATTCAACACCCGGGTTTTGTCGAATAAACTGGCGCCGTTTGGAAATCCCATTTCCGTGAATGGTGCTTGCGCGGCACTGGACTGGGAAAGGTTTTCCTGCGCATGTTGAGCGCCTATGATGCTTTGCCGCGGGGCAATGATCGCCGCAAAAGCTTCATGAAGAATAAACTCACCCAGGTAAATCCGCTAAGTAAAATCTCTGATGGACAATCTGCTCGCGCTCGCCGCCGATCCCTCGGCCTGGCTCGCCCTTGCCGCGCTGATCGCGATGGAGATCGTGCTTGGCGTCGATAATATCGTCTTTGTCGCCATTCTCTCTTCGAGACTGCCCTTGGCGCAAGCGGCGAAGGCGCGGCGCATCGGGATCGGCCTATCGCTGATTTTCCGGGTGCTGCTGGTTGCTGGTGCTGCCTATGTCGTCCATCTCACCACCCCTTTGTTCACGATTGTGGGCAAGGATTTTTCCTGGCGCGACTTGATCCTGATCGCAGGCGGTCTGTTCCTTGTCTTCAAGGCGACGGCCGAAATCCATCACACTGTCGAACCAGACGAAGACACCCTCGCGACGCCCCGGACGGCCAAAGCATTCGCGGCGACGGTCGGCCAGATCGTGCTCCTCGACCTCGTCTTCTCGATCGACAGCATCATCACGGCGGTCGGCATGACCGACCATGTCGCGATCATGATCGTCGCGGTGATCGCGGCCGTCACGGTCATGCTGATCGCCGCCGGCCCGCTCGCCAATTTCATCCATCGCAATCCAACCATCGTGATGCTGGCGCTTGGCTTTCTTTTGTTGATCGGCACTGCCCTCATCGCGGACGGATTTGGTTTTCATTTTCCGAAAGGCTACATTTATACCGCCATGGCATTTTCCGGCGCGGTCGAAGGACTCAACATGCTCGCGCGAAAGCGGCGCAAACACCCGCCAGAATGATAGATTTTGTGAATGTCAGAAGGCACGAAGGCTAATTTCGTGGATGACGGCACCGCGGTCGCGGATGTCCTTTTGCCGGTCGCGATCGATCCTTCCTATTCCTATGCCGTGCCAAGCGGCATCCCTGTCGCGCCGGGCGATTTTGTCGAAGTGCCGCTTGGCACCAAAATGACTCATGGCGTCGTCTGGGAACTGCGGCCGGGCGCCACCGGACGCGCCAATCTGAAATCCATCGCGGCGCGTCTCGCGATCCCGCCGCTCTCCGGCAATACGAAGAAATTCATCGACTGGGTGGCGCGCTGGACCTTGAGCCCGCGCGGCATGGTCTTGCGGATGGCGATTAGCGCGCCATTGAACGCCGGACCGGAACCGGCGCGTATCGGCGTGCGCCTCGCGGGACCACCGCCGCAGCGCATGACAAAAGCCCGCGCCCGCATCCTCGAAGCAGTGGAAGGCGGCCTTGCCTTTTCCAAGGCCGCGCTCGCCGGGACCGCCGCTTGTTCGAGCGGCGTCATCGACACGCTGATCGACGAAGGCACGCTCGAGACAATCGCGCTGCCGCAGGAGCCTGTGGCGCTTCGCTGCGATCCGGCTTATGCGAGACCCTCCCTTGAAGCCGCGCAGCAAGAGGCCGCTTCCGTTCTGACGAAGCATGTCAAGGCGCGCGCATTCTCGGTGACATTGCTGGAAGGCGTCACCGGCTCCGGCAAGACGGAAGTCTATTTCGAGGCCGTCGCGGCTGCGCTCGACGCCGGGCGCCAGAGCCTGATCCTCATGCCGGAGATTGCACTCACCGCGCAGTTTCTTGACCGTTTCGCGGCGCGTTTTGGCGCACGTCCTGGAGAATGGCATTCGGGCGTGAGCGCGCGCAAGCGGGCGCGGCTCTGGACTGGCGTGGCGCTTGGTGAAGTCAAGGTCGTTGCCGGCGCGCGTTCGGCGCTCTTTCTTCCCTTCACGGATCTCGCCACGATCATCGTCGATGAGGAACATGAAGCCGCCTATAAGCAGGAAGACGGCGTTCCCTATCACGCCCGTGACATGGCCGTGGTGCGCGGCCAAATCGAGAATTCTTCCGTCATCCTCGCCTCCGCGACGCCTTCGATCGAAAGCCGCGTCAATGCCGCGCAAAGCCGCTACCACCATGTCCGGCTGGCGACCCGGTTCAACGCAAGGCCGCTGCCGGAAATCACGGCGATTGATCTTCGCGTCGAGGCAGCCGCCCGCGGAAAATGGATCGCGCCCCGCCTCGCCGGGGCCATTTCAAATGTACTCGCGCGCGGCGAGCAGGCACTGCTGTTTCTCAACCGGCGCGGCTACGCGCCCCTGACGCTCTGCCGTGCTTGCGGTCATCGTTTTCAATGCCCGAACTGCACCGCATGGCTCGTCGAGCACCGTTTCCGCCGTGCCCTGATGTGCCATCATTGCGGCCATCTCGAACGAAGGCCGACGGTTTGCCCGGCCTGCCAGGCGGAGGATTGTCTTACCGCCTGCGGACCCGGCATCGAGCGATTGGCCGAGGAAGCCGCAACGCTTTTTCCGCGCGCAAGGATCCTTGCGCTTTCCTCGGATTTCCCAGGCGGCACCGCGCGTTTGCGCGCTGAAATCGAGGCGATCGCGCGCGGCGATTTCGATATCGTGATCGGCACCCAGCTTGTCGCCAAGGGCCATAATTTCCCGTTTCTGTCGCTGGTCGGCGTGATCGACGCCGATATCGGCTTGACGTCCGGCGATCCGCGCGCGGCCGAGCGAACCTTTCAATTGCTGCAGCAGGTGACGGGACGCGCGGGGCGATTTGAGACGGCGGGCCGCGCCTATGTCCAGACCTGGCAGCCGGAACACCCTGTCATGCGGGCGCTTTTGTCCGGCGATTCCGAGCGTTTTTACGCGGAGGAAACAAACCAGCGCCGGGCGGCCTGCCTGCCTCCCTTCGGGCGCCTCGCTGCTTTGATCGTTTCAGGCAAGGATAGCGCCTCCGCCGAAGCCCATGCGCGCGCCCTCGCCCTCGCCGCCTATAGTTTGCCGTCTTCCGAGGGCTGGGCGCTGACCCCGGCCGGCGGCTGGCCCAAGGACAATGAGCTGACCCTGCTCGGACCCGCCGAGGCGCCGGTCGCCGTCATTCGCGGCCGCCACCGTTTCCGGCTGCTTGTACGGGCGCCGCGCGCGGCCGATCTGCAAGGATTTTTGCGTGCCTGGCTCGCCGCCGGGCCGCAGGCAAAAGGCGGCGTGCGGGTCGCCGTCGATGTCGATCCGCAAAGCTTTTTGTAGCCAGGGGCGCGGCGCACTCAACTTCTGCGGGCCGTCTCCGCCGATCCAGGCCCCTTATTTTTGGCGCGCAACTGGAAGGCGAGCGCGAGCAGGCTTGCCCCGAAAAACGTCGCATAGGCGCCAACCCACCAGCTCACCACGACGGCGCCGAACCTCGGCGCTGCGATCAGCACAATTCCGAAGA
>Ga0181535_10007602_pt1 | contig 10861 bp, 8 predicted proteins | sample PEATcosm2014_Bin_44_FD_119774 | JGI IMG/M metagenome (GOLD analysis project Ga0181535, IMG submission 119774) | Peatland microbial communities from MTU Mesocosm Facility, Houghton, MI, USA - PEATcosm2014_Bin17_30_metaG | ecosystem: Environmental > Terrestrial > Soil > Wetlands > Peat | place...
AATGCCTTCTCCGCCTCCGCGCCATAGTCGCGAACCCCGTTCCACTCGCCCGCCTCATTCTCCACCTGCGCCATAATCACCGTGTGCACTGGATCAACAGCCTTCAAGTGGCGCATCAGAGCGCGAAAGGCCGCCGCATCGGCCTCCAGCCTTGCCGGCGAAAACGGCGACGGCGAGTCCACCGTCTGCCCGTCCTTGTCCACCACAAACGGGTACTTCGCCTGATCCAGCTTGATCCACTCGGGCGTGTAGTGCGAGCTTCCGTTCTTCCACGTGCCAAACCACAGCAACACCAGCCGCAGATGATGCTCCCGCGCCTGCTTCAAAATCAAGTCGACGGTGCTGAAGTCGAACGTTCCCTGCGTGGCCTCGATCTGCTCCCAGTAGACGGGCAGCTCGACCGTGTTGGCGTGCAGAGTCTCAGCCGCCGGCCAGACCTTGTCAAGATATGCGGGCCATGCGCTGGAGTTATTGGCCTGCACGCCCAGCATCAAATACGGCGCGCCATCAACCATCAGTGCATAGCGCCCATCTTTCTCTGCAATGGTTGGCATCGCGTGCGAAGCGTGAATGGCTTCGACCCTGGGCCTACCCGATTCTGTAGCAGCCGTGCTTTGCGCCCATACCGTGACGGTTCCCAACACCGTCCCCAATGCCGCCAATCCACTCCGCATCCAGCTCTGTCTCATCACCCTTTGTCTCCGTACCATGCTTCGATCAAAGCACGAGTATACCTTCCGTACCACGGCAACCGGGCGCTGCGGTTTACACTTGAAGGCTAGGAACCACAGCATTCCAGGAGTCTCTCTGCATTTATGGATAAGTTCGTAATTCGCGGCGGCAATCCGCTGGTGGGCACGGTTCGCATCTCGGGCGCCAAGAACTCGGCATTGCCCTGCATGGCCGCGGCGATTCTCACCGAGGATGAAATCATCCTCGAAAACATTCCCCAGGTGCGCGACATCGAGACCGAACGTCGGCTGCTCGCGTCGATGGGCGCCGAGGTTGAACTGGGTTACGGACGCGCGCAGCATCGCACCACGATCAGTTGCCGTTCGCTCTCAGATCCGGTGGCAAAATACGAGATCGTAAAGACCATGCGCGCCAGTTCTCTTGTTCTCGGCCCCCTCATTGCCCGCACTGGAATGGCCCGCGTCGCCATGCCCGGCGGATGCGCCATCGGCGGCCGGCCCATCGATCTGCACATCAAGGGCCTGGAAAAAATGGGCGCGACGATCACCCAGGAGCACGGCTATCTCGAAGCGCGCGTCAAACGCCTCAAGGGCGCGCACCTGGTCTTCGACAAGATCACCGTCACCGGCACCGAGGATCTGCTGATGGCCGCGGTCCTGGCAGAAGGCGAAACCCTGATGGAAAACTGCGCTCGCGAACCCGAGGTCGCCGACCTGGCCGCCCTGCTCACGGCCATGGGAGCGAAGATCGAGGGCGCAAACACCTCGACTCTCCGGGTGCAGGGCGTAAGCAGCCTTCATGGCGCGCGCCACCGCATCAATCCCGATCGCATCGAGGCGGCGACTTTTCTGGTGGCTGGCGCGATCACCGACGGAGACCTGATCGTCGCCAACTGCAACGCCTCGCATATGAGCTCGGTGATTTCCAAACTCGAAGAGGCCGGAGCCCGCATCGATCTTCTCGGGCCCGACACGGTGCGCGTGCGCTCCAGCGGCAAACTGCGCGCGGCTGACATTTCGACGGAAGAGTATCCGGGCTTTCCCACCGACGTGCAGGCGCAGTACATGGCGCTGGCTACGCAGGCCGAGGGCGTCAGCGTCGTCAAAGAGAACATCTTCGAAAACCGCTTCATGCACGTGCAGGAACTGGTGCGCATGGGCGCGAACATTAAGGTGGACGGCCGCACGGCCACCGTGCGCGGACCGGCCAGGCTCTCAGCGACGGCCGTCATGTGTTCTGATCTGCGGGCATCGGCCTCGCTAGTGCTGGCGGCGCTCGTGGCCGATGGCGAGTCGATTCTTGATCGCGTCTACCACATGGATCGCGGCTACGAGCGCATCGAAGAGAAGCTCGCCGGCGTCGGCGCGCAGATTCGCCGCATGGGCAACGTCTTCCCACCCAGGAACGAAACGCCCGAAGCGAGCTAGCATCCAGTCTCCAGGAAAGTTCTGATTATCCTGCTGCGGGTGCCCCATCCTTCGCGCTCTTTGCGAAGGGTGGGAAACGTCGAACCCCAACCCGCGGGTGGCCCACATCTCGATTCTGAGATGTGGAGACGACGAACCCTACCCACCGTGTTGATTACGGAGAATCTTGAACCCAACTAACCACAAAGACCACCAGAATCCAAGCAAGAGAGCCATTGCGAGCGATGAGCGAGCGTCTGCCCCACCGCGGGTTACGCAGGTGGCCCACATCTCGATTCTGAGATGTGGAGACGACGAACCCTACCCACCGTGTTGATTACGGAGAATCTTGAACCCAACTAACCACAAAGACCACCAGAATCCAAGCAAGGGAGCCATTGCGAGCGATGAGCGAGCGTCTGCCCCACCGCAGGTGGCGCAGGTGGTGGTCAGCGCCAACTCACCGCGATATGCCAGCGCAACCCGCGCAGCGCCGCCTTGCGCAATACCCTCTGATATTTACGAAGTTCGATCAGGACCGGCTGCGTCTCCGAACCCAGAGCGGCCGGCGCCGCGGCCAGCAAACCAATCAGCGCAGAGACAGTCAGCAGGCCGTCAGCGGCATCAAACCATTGTGGCTCCGGGAGAGCCTGTTTCCACTCGTGTTCTTCCGCGCCTTGCTCCAAAAGCAGCGCCATCGAGTCTTCATCGGCAGAGAAGTATCTCAGCAGCGGGGGCACATTCAATCTCTCGGCCAGCCGTTCCAGCGCATCTTCGTTGCGCGCCAGAGCGTGGCCGTTCACAAAGATGTCAAACCCAGGGTCTTCACCCTCAACGACAATGTACAAGCTTGCAGCCATTTTTCTGAGTCTATTAGAGATCGAAGCCGCACAGCGAAGAAACTGCGGCATGGGCATCCAACGAATCAATTGCGTGAACCGGCTCTAATGTTACGGAAGTGCACTCGAAAGTCCCGTTGCTTGAACATAAAGAGGTCAGACCACCGTCTCAGATGATTGATAATAGAGATGAATCGGTCAAAACGGGGTAAGACTCTTTGATCTTGAGTAAATTACCGGACGTAGGAGCCGTCACGCTGCTGACATGCGCCTTCGCGTCGGTAGCTAGACGCAATCACACCACGACCTCAAGGCTCTGGCTCACAGCCTGGGTGATGATCGCACTGCACTTTATCGCCAGCATCTTTATGGACGCCCCAGGCGTGTGGGGAATCCTGGCGACTTTGTTCACGCTCGGCGCCCTCACATCGGCGGGAATTCTTTTCATGTGGGCGTCGATCCCTTATCGAAATCAGCGCTCCAGTCCGTGGATGCTCGCAGTGCTGATGTTCACCAACAGCCTCTACTTCGTTATCCTCGTCCTCGGCCCGGGGGCAAACTGGCCTCTGGATGTCGCTGCGGCTCTCTTCGGCGTCTTTCCGCTTGGCCTCGCCCTACTCTCGCTTCGCCAATTCCGTCATCCGCTTCGCTGGTCGATGGTCCTGCTCTACATCGGCCTCGCCGGGTTTCTCCTGACCTTCCAACATCGTCCGGGCAACGGTGGAACTCTGGCAGTGAATGCCGTATTGTTTACCGTCTTTTTGGGCTGCAGCATCCACTTCCTTTATATGCACCGGCGCAACACTGCCGGTGCATTTATCACCATTGCCGGGTTCCTCGCCTGGGCCGCGGTTTTTGTACTGGCGCCGTTCATGCAGGCCGTTTTTCCCCTCGTCCAGGTTGAGAGCGAAGTCTGGAATCTGCCCAAATACCTCGTGGCAGTGGGCATGATTCTGCTGCTGCTCGAGAACCAGATCGAAGAGAACAAGTATCTGGCGCTGCATGATCCGTTGACTGGACTGCCGAACCGCCGTCTCTTTGAAGACCGGATGACCAGCGCCCTTCAGCGCTCTCGCCGCACCGGAACCCGGATGGCGCTTCTGGTGATCGACCTCGACAACTTCAAACAGATCAACGACGCGCTAGGTCATCACGTAGGCGACCAGGTGTTACAGCATGTTGCATCCACCTTTGTCGAACGTGTCCGCCGCTCCGACACTGTATCCCGAACCGGAGGAGACGAGTTCTCAGTGATTCTCGAAGAGCCCACCAATCGCGAAGAGGCCGAAAACGTGGGAGCTTCGTTGCGGCAACTGCTTGAGCTTCCAGTCACTCTGGAGGATTGCCTGGTCGAGATCGGCGCCAGCGTAGGCATCGCAATCTTTCCTGAGGATGCGGCCGACGCCGAGTCGTTGTGCATTGCGGCAGACCGCCGAATGTACGAAGCGAAGCAGGATAAGCGGAGATCGAATCGGGATGCGCCTCCTGCCAGATGGAGGTCCATCTCTCAAGAAGAATCGTCGATCAATGAGTAGTCAAGACTGACGACGTAGTGAGTCTCCTCATGCGATGATCCACCAGGCAAAGGCCGGCTTCCAGCAACACCAAGGCCCGGAGTTGAACTCCGGGCCTTGGTGTCATTCAAGTTGAAGCAAGCAGCTTAACCCTGTCCCCCGCCTGGTCCGCGGCCACCGCCTGGTCCACCTGGGCGACGGCGACGGCGACGGCGATTGTTGTCCGTCGGCCGCGGCCTGCCAGCGCCAGGCGCGGCTACTGCCGTGCCAACTGGAACCGGAGCGCCTTCGACGCGGTTGAAGTTCGGCTCGTTCTCCTCGTCGAACTCTTCGCCGCCCTCCTCGTCGAAGTCGTCTCCGCCTTCGATCAGGATGGTGCTCTGGTTCGACTTGGGCTGACGCTCGTCGAACTCATTGCGCGGCTTGGACTGAACAGGCGCGGCAACAGATTCAGCGGCGGAGATCTCCACTTCTTCCGTTTGCGTCGGTGCCGTCAAGCCCAGCTTTGCCTTCTGTTCCTTGATAAGCGCCTTGCGGCTGAGCTTGATGCGATTGCCTTCGATGGCCAACACCTTGACCATCACCTGATCGCCCTCGCGCAGCTCGTCCTTCACTTCCTTCACGCGATGCTCGGCGATCTCTGAGATGTGCAGCAGGCCATCGGTGCCGGGGAAGAGCTCGACAAAGGCGCCGAACTCGGCCAGCCGGACCACTTTACCCAGATAGACCTTGCCAATCTCCGGCACGGCCGTCAGGTTGCCGATCATTTCCAGAGCCCTCTTCAGGCCGTCTGCGTCGCATGAGGCAACGTTGACCTTGCCCGTGTCGTCCACATCGATCTTGGCGCCGGTCTGCTCGATGATGCCGCGAATGGTCGCGCCACCCTTGCCGATCAGATCGCGAATCTTGTCCGTGGGAATCATCACGGTCTCGATGCGCGGCGCATAAGCCGAGCGCTCGGTGCGCGGTCCGTCCAGCACCGCATCCATCTTGTCGAGCAGGAAGAGACGGCCCCGCCGCGCTTGTTCCATCGCCTGCTCGAGGATCTGGCGAGTCAGGCCGCCGATCTTGATGTCCATCTGCAGCGCGGTGATCCCCTTGCGCGTCCCGGCCACCTTGAAGTCCATATCGCCGTAGTGATCCTCAGCGCCGGCAATGTCGGTCAGGATGGCGTAGTCGTCGCCCTCCTTGACCAGGCCCATCGCCACTCCGGCCACCGCGCCCTTCAGTTTGATGCCGGAATCGAAGAGCGCCAGGCTGGTGCCGCAGACTGTAGCCATCGAAGACGAACCATTGGATTCGAGAATGTCGCTCACAATGCGGATCGTGTAAGGCGACTCTTCAGCGCTGGGCAGAACCGCCGTGATGGCGCGCTCGGCCAATGCGCCGTGACCCACTTCGCGGCGTCCCGTGCCGCCCATGCGGCCCGTCTCGCCTACGCAGAATGGCGGGAAGTTGTAGTGCAGCATGAAGGGCTTCTTCTTGTCGCCTTCATAGCTCTCCAGGCGCTGCCCCTCATCGGCAGTGCCCAAAGTGGCCGTAACCAAAGCCTGCGTCTCGCCACGTGTGAACAAGGCCGATCCATGTGTGCGCGGCAGTACGCTGGTCTCGATCGTGATCGCTCGAATCTCGTCGAAGGCGCGCCGATCGGGCCGCACGCGATCCTTGGTCACCTGCTCGCGGAAGATCTTCTCGCGCAGCTTTTCATAATAGTGGGTCAGCTTCTTCTTGGCCGCTGGGTCGTCGGCCGGCAACGCTGCCGCCAGCTCGTCCTTGATCTTCTTGACCAGATCCTGGCTTTCGAGCTTCTCATGCACCTTCGTGTCCAGCGCGTCCTTGAGACGGTCGCTGACCTTGGCGCTGAGCTCGTCAAAATAAGCCTGATCGAACTCCGGCGCAGTAAAGGGCCGCTTTGCCTTGCCGGCCACCGCGACCAGCTCATCGATCGCCGCGCAAATCTTCTTGATCTCTGTATGACCAAACTCGATGGCTGCCAGAATCGTCTCTTCCGACTCTTCCTTGGCGCCCGACTCGATCATCACAATGCCGTCTTTGTGGCCAACGACCATGATGTTGACTGTTGTTGCGGCGCGCTCGGAGTAGGTGGGATTGATGACAAACTCACCCTCCACGCGGCCTACGCGGACAGCGCCAACCGTGGCGCCAAAGGGAATGTCGGAGAGAGCCACGGCGGCAGCCGCGGCATTGATGCCCACCACGTCAGGATCGTTCTCCTTGTCGGCGGAGAAAACCAGCGCAATCAGCTGCGTTTCATTGCGGAATCCATCGGGAAAGAGCGGACGCAGCGGCCTGTCGATCTGGCGGCAGGTCAGGATCTCCTTTTCGCTGGGACGGCCTTCGCGCTTGATGAAGCCACCGGGAATGCGTCCACCGGCATAGGTGTACTCACGATAATCCACTGTGAGGGGGAAAAAGTCGATGCCTTCCCTCGGTTCGTTCGAGGCAACGGCAGTGGCTAGAACGACGGTTTCGCCCGTGGTCACCAGTGCGGCGCCAGAGGCTTGCTTGGCCATGCGCCCGGTCTCAAAGACCAGCCGCTTGCCACCGGCAAGCTCGACGGTTACTTCATGCTTAGACATAGAGTCCTCGTTTCATTGTTTTCGCTTGGGAAACTTGTAGATGGAAGGGCGGGGGGAGGCTGGCAAAGGGCGAGGTCGGAAAACAGGTCGCGCGCAAAAGAGTGGGGGCTGCGCGGGGGAGCGGATTCTCCCGGCCTGCCGGTCAGGCTGTATGTCAGACCCCGCTGCTGAGACACGCCAAGCTCTTTCACAGATCGCAGCAAAGATGGGTGCCCCACCCTCGCCGCGTTTTTGTTGTTGCGGCTAGGGTGGGATACCACGAACTTCACATCAGAGCACCTGTGAATATGCAGACAGCTCTCCAGCGTCCCTGGCTGCGGGTCGTCTTCGCCAGGTACACCATGGCCCCAGGTCCTGTCGAGAATGGGGGCCGTGACCAATCTTCGGTCTGGGCGCTTCCGGGTCAATGTTGGCTTTCTGGCTACTTGCGGATACCGAGCTTGCCGATGACGTCGCGGTAGCGATCGGTATCGTGCGTCTTCAGGTAATCCAGAAGGCGGCGGCGCTTGCTGACCAGTTGCAAAAGGCCGCGCCGGGAAGCGTGATCCTTCTTGTGCGTCTTGAAGTGCTCGGTCAGTTCAGCGATACGCGCACTCAAAATCGCGATCTGGACCTCCGGCGAACCGGTGTCCGTATCGTGGGTGCGGAAGCTTTCAATCAGGGTTGTTTTCTTAGCGGTCGCCAGCACGGCGTGTGTTACTCCTCTTGTCTTCTCAGTCCACTCTTAAGTGTCTACAGTGAGATTACCACGAACCAGCGGGTCCGCGCCATTGGCCGGCTGGCCCCGAACCGTAAAGCAGATCCATCTTCGGTACGGCAGCAAAAGCCTTCGCTTTTGTTCGTGATACACTTCGGACGAATTCCCCATTTAGAACGCGGATCGGCTGCAAGCAGCGAACTGAGAAGATGTTCTGCTACCGCAAGGATGATTCGGCGCGCCGTAGATCGTGCGCGGTGTTTACGTTGAGGAACCATCGGGTCGCGGGCAGGCCGTCGGGATGAGCAACGTGGCCGGACTGAACCAGCAGTTCGACCGGCAAAACGCTCACAGGCTGGCCCAGGCGGCACGCGGCGGATTGAAATGCGGAATAGCATCCGCCCCTGCCGGCTTCAAGTTCACGTTCAAGCAATGGCAGAGTCTCCCGGCGAAGCACCACTGGAAAGCTTTGGGCAAACCCATTGACCGAGCAGAGAGTCACACTTGCGCCCGTGATGCGCGCGTGATGCAGCAAAAGAACAATCAGTGAGGAAGGCAGGAGCGGTAGATCGACCGGCACGAATACCGACAAGCTGGCCGGCGTTGAGGACAGCCCAGCGCAGATGCCGCTCAATGGCCCTAATCCCGGCTGAGAGTCCTCGACCACCGGCGCAAAGGAAGCCAGCGCCGAGCGCGCACCGGCGATGAATGTCGCAAGCCCAGCCTGACGCAAAATGGAAACTGCCCGGCCCACCAGCGGATGCCCGGCAAACTGCACAAGAGCCTTGTCGGCCCCCATGCGGCTCGAATTTCCCCCAGCCAGAACAAAACCCACTGCATCTGGATTGGCTGCGCGGTTGAGCTTCGAGGCTTCTCTGGACTCAGAATCGAGCCCTTGGGCACCAGGATCTTGGGTCGCATCTGGCATGGGCCTCATTGCGATTGGAACTCGCCGGGGAGAATCGAACAGCTCCAGATCGCCGGTCGGATAGTTACCCGCCGGCCTCTTCCAGGAAGCGCACAATCGATTCGATCCCCAGCTCGAAATTCCTCAGGTTAAACTTCTCATTCGGTGCGTGGATGTTGTCGTCGGGCAGCCCGAAGCCCATCATCACGCTGGGCATACCCAGATGGCGGTCGAAATCTCCAACGATCGGAATCGAGCCGCCCGAGCGGATAAAGACCGTCTCCTTGCCCCAGACGTCCTTGAGCGCACGCGTCGCTGCCTGGATGTAAGGGTTGTCGACACGAACCAGGCAAGGGTCGCCGGAGTGGATCAGCCGCACCTCGACATCGACACCGGCCGGTGCAATCTTTTCGACATAAGCCTTATAGAGCGCGAAGCTCTTCGCCGGAGTCATGCCCGGAACCAGGCGCATCGAAACCTTGGCCACCGCCTTGGCCGGAATTACTGTCTTCGCGCCCGCGCCGATGAAGCCGCCGGGGATGCCGTGCACGTCGAGCGTAGGCCGGGCCCAGGTGCGTTCCAGCACCGTGTACCCTGCCTCGCCCACCAGCGACCGCGAGCCGACCTCTGCGATGCGGTACTGTTCCTCGTCGAAGGGCAGGCTGCGCCAGGCCGCCAGCTCCGCAGGACTGGGAGGGATAATGTCGTCGTAGAAGCCTGGAATGAGAATGTGGCCGTCCTCGTCCTTGAGCCGGGCCAGCATCTGCGCCAAAGCCATGAAGGGGTTGGGCGCCGCTCCGCCGTACATGCCGGAGTGCAGATCGCTCTTGGCGCCGCGAACCTCAAGCTCGGTATAGATCATTCCGCGCAGACCCACGCACAATGTCGGCAGTCCGGGAGCAAACAGCTCCGTATCCGACACCAGGGCAAAGTCCGCCTTCAATTCCGGTGGCTTGGAGGCGACAAAGGCCGCAATTCCCTCGCCTCCCACCTCCTCTTCGCCTTCTTGAATGACGCGCACGTTCAATGGCAACGAGCCCGTTGCGGCCAGCAGCGACTCCAATGCCTTGATCTGCGCCCACACCTGGCCTTTGTCGTCGACCGCGCCGCGAGCGTAGAGGTTACCGTTGCGCTCGGCCGGCTCGAAGGGCGGTGAGAGCCACTCGTCCAGCGGATCGGCCGGCTGCACATCGTAGTGGCCATAAAACAGAGCGGTCGGTTTTCCGGCGGCGTGCAGCCAATCGGCATAGACCAGCGGGTTGCCTTCGGTCTCAATCAGCCGCGCATTCTCCATGCCGATGCGGGTGAGTTCGGCGGCCAATGCTTCGGCGGCGCGCCGGCAGTCGCCCTTGTGCTCGGGCAGCGTGGAGACGGATGGAATGCGCAGCAGCTCTTTCAGCTCATTCAGAAAGCGCGGGTGGTTCTGGTGTGCGTAGGTTACGGCGGCGGAAGACACAGATTCGCTCCCCTAATAATGGAATTCTCATTCAAAACAGAAGTATAGCGTTCCAAGAGCTTGCGGGTGCGTCGAGAGTCTTCTCAGTTGTCAGCCAAAGATCCATCCTCAGCAAACAAAAAGAGAGTGATCAAGGTGCGTGGGCACAATCGTGGTGTAGATCCCGAAGTGGCCCGCCTGCTTGATCCTGACCCTTTTCAATCACTCTTTTTAATGTCGTGCTGGATGATGAAAGGCAGATTAGTTACCACCTGCTGATCCTTTCCCGAGATCTCCTTGGTCCAGAAAAACGTCAAAACGCCGCTATCGACGCTCACCTTTGCAGGGTCCATATAAGTGACCGGATCCCCTTTGGGCTTATAGATCGTGATTGTTCGCACTCGAGCTCCCCCGCCGATCATTATAGGGTCTTGCGAGGTTCAATGGCGGTGCATCCTGGAGTTGCGCGCTACCATTCCTGGGCGCGAACCGGCTTCTCCAATTCCGATTCCCCATCCGGCACAGCCACGTCCCGACAGCCAGCCATGATGGCCGCACCGGTTCAACTTCACCGCGAATTCCGCGTTTCATCAGAGTACTGCTGGACGACAGGTATCCTTGAGTGAGATGCCTCCTATTCTCAATGCGCAGTCGGTCACCAAACAATTCGGCGCCAGGCCGCTCTTCCAGAACATCTCCCTGACCGTCGAGGATGGCGACCGGATCGGCCTTATCGGCCCCAACGGCGCGGGCAAGTCGACCCTTCTCGC
>Ga0181535_10007605_pt1 | contig 10856 bp, 12 predicted proteins | sample PEATcosm2014_Bin_44_FD_119774 | JGI IMG/M metagenome (GOLD analysis project Ga0181535, IMG submission 119774) | Peatland microbial communities from MTU Mesocosm Facility, Houghton, MI, USA - PEATcosm2014_Bin17_30_metaG | ecosystem: Environmental > Terrestrial > Soil > Wetlands > Peat | place...
AATTGAGTGTTGACGCCATCCACCGGCGTGCTAAGCTTAGTTCTTCAAGCGGGTGTAACTCAGTGGTAGAGTGCAACCTTGCCAAGGTTGAAGTCGAGGGTTCAAATCCCTTCACCCGCTCCAGAACGCGCAAGCAAACAGGACACTTACAAGTGTCCTGTTTTTGTTTCAGAGGTAATTTTCGGGTCCATGTCACGTACGTGTCACAAACTCTTCCCCGAACTCACCCAGTTCCTGGCAACACCAGAAGGATTTCCGGATGCTAAGTGGTCCGTGTCACGTACGGGTCACAAGACCCTGGTTGGCTGGGAGATTCGCTTTGCATCACCTGGGACCGTGCACTACCGCACGGGTCCAGGAACAACCCTTGAAGCTCCAAACCATTCAGATTCCATGCTTGAACCGAACCTTCGCCGATCCCCAAGCTGGCCTACACCGTTGAGGAGACCAGCGAGGCTCTCAATCTGGGGCGGTCTCCGGTTTTCTCACTCATCAGCGAGGGGCGACTCCGTGTAATCCGCCTGGGGCGGAAGACCTAAGGACTCCGGGATTATGAGGAGGCACTCTCCCGATCCAGGAAGGCTTGAAGTTCGGTCACTGGAATGATGATCTTCCGGCCCAACCGCACCGTATGAAGACGGCCCTCGTTGATAAGGGCGAAAGTGAGCGACCTACCCAAGTTCAGGGCCTCAGCCGCTTCTTCGACCGTGTAGGCCAATTTAGGGATGGGCGAGGGGACTTCGGGGAGGGGAATAGTGATGGTGTTCTGCCGCTTCATGGTGCTACCTACGACCGTTTGAGACTGCCCGGTCTAACTCAATACTCAGTGGGACCGTAGTTCGAAGGCTGATCGCCCAATACAAAGCAGCAAAGGCCAGGGAGAAGATCCTGCTGACCCCATCGGGCTCTGCACGGCAAGCAGAATCCGCGACAGTTTCATTCGGTTCGCCATCGGTCACGTCAAACGGCCGCTCCGCGAGCCCGCCATTGACGGAGCCTGACCACGGGGAAGCAGGTTCGGGTCCAGGTCACCCGATCTGGTCTTCCTGCCCTTCTCTGCCTCTCGTGAACGGTGGCGGACTCAGTAATAGCGAAGTATCGGAGGAAGCCTAACCCCCTCCCACGGAGTCCACCATGATCACCATGCGGTACGATCTTCAAGACATCATCGAGACGCTCGAAACCCTCGAAGAAGTCCTCAACCGCTCCAAGCCAGATCTCTTATGCCCAGACGACTTATATCGGATGAGGGCTGCACTGGAACTCTACCAGTCGGTCCTGATCCTCCAGTCACTCAGGTAACCAGACCGGCACCGGCCCCAGAGCCCCCCAACGGGGGCTTTTTCATGTCCGTTGGCCAGCCTATCAGGTGGGGATCAGGCCCCCAGCACCCACCACCGCAACGCAAATCCAGCCACCGGCACCAGCAAAATCCAGCAACATCCCATGGAGCGGCCTATCTTCCGCTGCCGCCCGCTCCGCGAAAGCGGGATGCCGATCTTCCGGGACAGCCGAGCCTGGACCAGAGGAACCTTCCAAGCCCGCCTCCAAGAATGGTCGGGAACATTGCTTACAGCGCAAGTTCCTCAACAGCCTTGTTCGCCTTTGGCACCGCGTTAGCGGCCAACAGGGGAAGGTTCATCCCTTCGATTCGAACGGTTTGAACATCCACGATGCCGATGAAACCTAGGATTTGCCGCAGGTAAGGCTCGACAAAATCCCATGGCCGCCATGGGCCTTCGGAAAAAACGCCGCCAGATGCCAGAACCAGGATGGCTTTCTTGTCCTTCGCTAGGCCAAGAACGCCACCATCGGAGTATTGGAAGGTCCTGCCCGCCCGCACAACCAAGTCGATCCAAGCTTTGAGGGCGGAAGGAATGCCAAAATTCCACATTGGCGTTGCGATCACCAGAAGATCGGCTTCCAGCAACTCGTCGGTCAGTTGATCTGACTGGTGGGCCGCCTTCCTCAACCTCTCCGCTTCAGCCGAGTCCTTTGTTGAGATGGCCCTCAGCGTGACCTCATCCAGATGAGGCAGATGCTCGGCCGCTAGGTCGCGACGCATGAGCTTTGCTGATGGATAGAGATCGGTGAGCCGTAAGGCAAGCGCATCCGCGACGGATCGACTTGCTGAATCCTTCCCCCTCGGGCTCACCTCAATCATGAGGATTTTCTTCATAACAGTTTCTCCTGATCCTCTCGGGTTGCTGGTCAATTAGCGAACACGCACCGTCAATGCGTTCCAGGCAGCGAGCGAGTCCATGTAGTCTCTCCAGTGGGCGATTTTCTGGTTTTCGATCTTGATGATTGAACAGAACCGATTGTTGTAACTCACACCTGTCGCGAGGATGGTCCCATGGACTTCATACTCGATGACCACGACACGACCGCCGTCTGCCACGTGGGTAATCAACTTGTCGGCAGACTGAAGCTCAATGCTGTCGCCATAGCCCCTGAACTGGGCCATCAGATCAGTGCGCCCTTGGACGATGCGAGGCCAACCGGGGAAGTCGTAGAGTACTTCGTAGACAACGTCATCAGTGACGGCGTCGAAGAAGTGGTCGCCATCAACGAGGTCTCCTAGAGCCCCTCGAACCAGATCGAAGTATGGCTTGGCGGCCTCATAGGCAGCGTATTTGGGACTCGGCATCCTGGATCCTCCATGTGCTCAAGAGGTTGCTTGCAAAAGGCATTTCAAATGTAAATTGAAATCTGGCACCGTGGAAGGAGGCACTTTGAAATAAGTAGCTAACATTGAGGTAAGCCATGAAAAATACGAGCAAATCTGGTCCCCTAGACCCCGCAGCAGTCTGTAGGAGTTCCGACCCTATGGCTGTGCGGGCTCTGCTCACGAAGATCGGCGACAAGTGGACGATCTTCCTCGTCCTTTCGCTCGACCTCCTCGGCGGACGCGCTCGATTCTCCGAACTGGAACGTGCGGTTCCAGGGATTTCACAGCGGATTCTGTCTTTGACCCTGAAGAACCTCGAACGTGACGGACTGGTTATCCGCGAGTTGTTTCCCGAAGTACCGCCCCGCGTCGAGTACGAGATTTCGGACCTTGGAAGGAGCCTTCTGCGCCCCACGCAAGGACTGGTTGATTGGGCCAAGGCAAACTGGGAGCAGGTCAGAGAAGCACAATTAACCTACGATGCGAGATAGCCTCTGGCATTGCACTGGGGTCGGGAACACCCCATCCCCATGATCCCTTTAGGAATGAACGTCGCTTAGCTCTCCCTGCGCCTCAATGCCCGTGGGCTGGCAATCCCTTAAAGATTTCAAGAAATGTGCGAATCGAAAATGAATGCCTTCTGGGTTGCAATTCTTGTAAAAGCTGTTAATAGAAGTTAACCATAGCATCAGAATTTGAGTCCTGGGGGCCCTATGTTCTTTCCCTCGCGCTTTCTTCGGCTCGGAGTATTCCTGCCTGGATCCATCCTCGTGCTCAGTTGTGGCGGAGGTGGAGGCGGAAGTGCGGCCAGCAATGCATCACCGCCGCCTGCTCCCATCGCCACCATCACCGCCCCGACCTATGTCGGAGTTGCCCAGAAGGATTGTGCGGCCTCCGTTCCAGCCCAGACGGGCTGCACCTTTGCCTGGACCATCTCCAACGGCACCATCACGGGTGGCGCGGGCACCAATGCCATCGCGTTCTTGGCAGGGAGCCAAGGACAGACCCAGGTGTCCTGCAGCGTGACCAACGCGGCCGGAACCGTGGCCTCGGGGAACTTCCAGATCGCCGTCTACGCGGTCGGCGGCCCCATCTTCTCAGCGACGAGCGTCGCCACGCCTGATGTGTCGTCCTATTTCAACGCCCTGGGCTCCGGTAACCTCAACATAACCACGGTGGCCGTGGCCGATCTCACGCTCTCCGGTCGGCAGGACATCATTCTGCAACTGTCGATGTCACAGTCGGTGGTGGGCCAGATTGTGACCACCCCGACTCCCAACCGTCTCATCGTCCTCCTGCAGCAGGCGGATGGGAGCTATGTGGACGGAACCCTGCAACTATTCGGCACCCAGGATGTGGACCTGGGCGGGGTGGCGAGGATGGTGGCGGTGGGAGATCTCAATGGGGACGGCTACCCCGACTTCATCTTCGCGACCAATAACGAGGATGGACGGGCCGCGGCAACCCAGGCGGAATCCTATTACAACTATGCCAAGCCCGCCGCCGTCATCTCCAACGGGGATGGAACTTATCGCGTGGAAAACCAGTTTGGAGTCCCCTCCTGGGGAGCCACCGTCGGATTCGCGGCGAACAATGTGGGCGGGCTGGACGCAATCTGGGTGGGAAACGGTGCTGGCATCATGAATTCCGATGGCAGCATTACCTACTCTTCACCGACCCAGGCATTCCGCATGTCCGGTACCCAGTGGTCCCCCGTGTCCATCTACCCTTCCTTCAGTGGCACGTTCCTTTTCCTGCCCCCTAACCAGTCGGGACTGCCCTCGACCCAGATGGTGTGCGAGTACTACGACGCCACGGTCGGAGAAGCGATGCAGTTATGGACCCTGCAGACCGGACCCTCTTGGCTGCAGAGCAGCCAGTTCGCCATCCCCATCGTCCAGATGATTCCCTGGGTGTCCTGGCAGGGGGCTTCTTCCACTCAGCCCATGTATTTCTACGACGGGATGTATCTGGGAGGAGGCGGTTTCATGGACGCCCAGGTCTTCCAGCAGACTGCCGGTGCCACACCGAACATCATCTGCAAATTTGGAACAGCCTGGATCGTCAACGGCTACACGGGCAGCCCGGTGCAGGAAGGCGTCGACACAAAAGCGGCCCAGATCCTGTACGAATTCTCTTTGAATGGGAACACGCTGGCCCAGGCCAATCTGAGCATAACGGGCGAAGACATCGTGGAAGGATGGAACTTCTTTGAGACTAAGGACCTCCGGGGGAGCGGGTACGACGACATCATCGTCTATGTCTATCGCCAGGGCGGCCTTCCGGACATCTATCTGAACGACGGGAACGGGAATCTTGCGGCCATGGATACCAGCAGCTTCCCCACCGCTCCGGTGAGTTGGGGAAGCAATGTAGCCGCCAAATTGATCGGTACCAGCCAACCCGGGATCTACAACCTGTTCTTCTTCCCCAACGGCTTCACCTGGGCAGACTCGGGGCCGTTCTATTTGCCACTGTACCAAGGCTTGTTGCCCCTGCATCAGCCATGACCGGGGAAAATCATTGGCAACCAGCTATGCTGTCAAATGCTGCCCAGGATGTCTTCCTCATGGCCAACTCGTCCTTGTGGAATAATGTGGCATTCAATCCCCGGTGATCCCATGCGCCTTTCCGCCGCCCTCTTGTCGTGCGTTCTTGTCTCCTCATGCCTGCTGGGCCAGACCACTCAGCCACCCCGTGCCATCGCGGTGAAAAAGGCATCCCAGCGGCCTGTGGCCCAAGAATCACGGATTGCCTTGGTGATCGGCAACAGCACCTATACCGATGCCCCGCTGCGGAACCCCGCGAACGATGCCCAGGCGATGAAGACTGCTCTGGAGTCCTGCAAGTTCGAGGTGACACTCCTCACCAACGCCTCCAAGCGGACCATGGAGGATGCGATCCGGACCTTCGGGAATCGGATCCGGAACGGAGCCGTCGGACTCTTCTACTTTGCAGGCCATGGGATCCAGGTGGAGGGCTCGAACTTCCTGATCCCCGTCGGAGCCCGCCTGGACAAGGAGAGCGACGTGCCCTACGAAGGGGTAGACGTGGGCCGGGTGTTGGACGGCATGAAGGCTGCGGGGAACAAGCTGAACATCCTGATTCTGGATGCCTGCCGGAACAACCCGTTCGCCCTGGCCAAGGGCTGGCGCAGTGTTGGGGACAAGGGTCTGGCGCAGGTGAAGGCCCCGACGGGCAGCCTGATCGCGTACGCTACGGCTCCAGGCAGCACGGCAGCGGATGGTTCTGGTGAGCATGGCCTCTACACCCAGGCTCTGCTGGAGGAGATCCAGGAGCCTGGGATGAAACTGGAGGAGGTGTTCAAGAAGGTCCGGGAGAAGGTGCTGGATGGGAGCAAAAGTGGGCAGACGCCATGGGAGTCAAACAGCACCGTGGGGGACTTCTACTTCCACCCGCTGTCTACCCATCTCACCGGCCCGAGCGAGGCGGAGTTGGAAGCCACGTTCTGGGAGGGCATCCAGAACAGTCGGGAGGCCAAGGAGTTTGACTCCTACCTGTCGAGATTCCCGAATGGAGCCCACGCTGAACTGGCCAGACTGAAGCTGAAGGCCCTGCGGTCGGCGGGGAACAAGGTGGTTGTCAGAAACCTCGCGGAACCATGGAAGGCGTTGCAGCGGGACAAACTGGAGACCAAGGACGAGTATGTCCAGAGGGTTTTGGCCATGGGTCCCGTCAAGGTAGGGACGGTGCGCGTAGACGTGGACAACTATGACGTGGATACGAGGCGGTTGGTGCTTCCCGTCCAGCCGGATTCCTGGGCGAAGTCCTATGTCCACCAAGGGCGAATTACTCTGGAAATAGACCGGGCCCAGGTGCGGCAACTCGTGGCAGCGGGAGGCGGTGCCACCCTGGCGGCCAGTTTCGCAATCAGGGATGGCGTCCCCCAGTCAACAGGGCTGATCGTGAGCACTTCCGTGGGCAGCTTCCCGGTGGGGGAAGAACCTCCGCCTGTACCGGGGGCCATCAGGAACCCCCAGGGGCTGTGGGAAGCGGACCTGGACCTGGGTCGCTGCCGGATGCGGATGGTCCTGATCCCTGCGGGCACTTTCACCATGGGCACGAACGCCACGGACCAGGATTGGCTGAAGGATTCTCGTCCCGTGCATGAGGTGACGATCAGCCATGATTTCTGGCTGGGCAAGTACGACGTCACCCAGGCTCAGTGGGTGGCAGTGATGGGCAGGAATCCCTCGTATTTCAAGGGAGACGATCTTCCTGTGGAGACAGTCAGTTGGACGGACGCCCAGGGATTCATTGGCACCGTCAATGGGGCCACGAATGGTGGTTTCAGGCTTCCGACCGAATCCGAGTGGGAGTATGCCTGTCGCGCGGGGACGACGGGGGAGACCTATGGGAACCTGGATGGCATCGCTTGGTATGACGGTAACAGTGGCAAAACCACGCACCCCGTGGGCCAGAAGCAGCCGAATGCCTTTGGTCTGTACGACATGAATGGCAATGTTTGGCAGTGGTGCCAGGACTGGTACGGTGACTATCCGAGTGGTTCCGTGACCGATCCCCAAGGTGCCTCATCGGGCTCCTTCCGGGTGATTCGCGGCGGTAGCTGGATCAATACCGCGCCGAACGTTCGATCGGCGAACCGCCGCAGGGACGACCCGGGCATCCGCTACAGCGACCTGGGCTTCCGCCTCCTGAGGACCTTACCCTAAAGCACTTTTACCCTTTTACAGGTTTTTCAATGGCTTTTGATCCGATCCACCTGACAGATGTAGCCCCCAGGGCCCGGCGTGCGAAGCCGCCGAAGGCCCTGCTTGGGGGCGGAGGGATGGGGAGCGAAGCGTGTCAGGTCCAGGGCGGAGCCCTGGTCGCACCAGATTCTCTAGACCTGGGTCCAGCGTCATGAACGTGAAGGTCTTCACCCTCCGGTACCAAAGCCTTGCTCAGGGGTTTGATGATGGACCGGTCCGGGAATTCCTGAAGGACAAGGAACTCGTCAGCCTCCGTGAGTATTTCTTCAGTCACCACGAGGTTCCCCATCTGGCCCTGGTCGTCACCTACGAATCGTTCGGACTGGTGGCCCCTGGACCTGATAGGACCAGCCACCCACGGGAACGGGAGGACGAATCCTGGCGGCAGATGTTGAAGCCGGAACACCAGCCGCTGTTCCAGTCTCTGCGGGAGTGGCGAGGGACAAGGTGCAGGGCCGAGGGCATCCCCCCCTACATCATCTGCACAAACCGCATGCTGGCCCAGATAGTCGTGGATCACCCACAGACCCTTGCGGGGTTGATGCACGTTGAGGGGTTTGGGGAGGCCAAGGCCCAGAAGTACGGTCGTGAGTTGCTTGCCATCCTGACCCCGACCGGAGACGGTGGCCACGGTGGCACCCATCCTGCTCCGACTATTGAAACGGGTGAACCTCCGGGTTGAAAGGTCTGTTGGCGCGAATGGGGGGAGTCACCGAACAAGGCGCACCAGGGAGGCCACGTATCATGGACGAGTTGCCGGTCTTCATGAAGTGGATGGACTTCCTGAAGTGGCTCCTGCCGGTCACCGAGAAGTTTCCCAAGAAGTACCACTTCACCTTCTCGAATCGCATCGACAACCTTGCCCTGGACGTCGTGGAGGATCTGGTGGAGGCCCGCTATATCAGGGACAAGACGCTCGTCCTGCGTCGGGCCAACCTGCGCCTGGAGCGCATGCGTATTCTCCTCCGTTTGGCCCACGAACTTCGAATCCTGAACCATGACGGCCACGAGCACGCCGCGAAGGCCATGGCGGAAGTGGGGCGCATGTTGGGTGGATGGTTGCGCGAGCGGCAGGGGCAACCTGAGGTTCAGCCTCCAAGACCGAGTCGGACATGAAGCGCCTCGGCAACCTCATGCCGGAGATCACGGCCTGGACGAACCTCCTGGAAGCGGCCCGGAAGGCCCTGCTGGGCAAGCGACGTCAGGAGGATGCGATGCGGTTTTGCTTCGACCTGGAACCGGAGTTGGTGGCACTTCAGGCCGAGTTGTCCGATGGCAGCTACCGCATGCATTCATACCGTAGCTTCTGGGTGATGGACCCAAAGCCACGGTTCATCAGTGCAGCCAGTTTCCGGGATCGGGTGGCCCATCATGCCATCTGCAACGTGATTGGCCCAACCCTGGTCGCCCGTCAGATTAAGGATTCGTACGCCTGCATCCCCGGGCGTGGTGTCCATGCGGCACTTGATCGCGCTCAGGGCCTGCTGCGACAGCACCGCTATTGGCTGAAGTGCGACGTCCGCCGCTACTTCGATTCCGTGGACCACGAGGTGTTCCTGGAGATGCTGGAGCGGCTATTCAAAGACCCGGTGCTCATGCGGCCCCTGGAGGCTATCGTCCGCCATATGCCACCCGGCCTTCCATCCGGCAAAGGGCTACCCATCGGGAACCTCACCAGCCAGCACTTTGCCAACCACTACCTGGGCGTGCTGGATCACTTCGCCAAGGACCACCTCGGGTGCGAGGCGTATCTGCGCTATATGGACGACATTCTGCTGCTGGGGGACGACAAGGCCGAATTGTGGGAGACCTACAACACTATCCAGGAATTCCTCCGGGACCGGCTGGTCCTGGAGTTCAAGCTAAGGGCCACGCGCCTCGCCCCGGTCACGGAGGGGTTGTCTTTCCTCGGGTGGCGTCTCTACCCAGGGCTACGTCGTCTCCACCGGGCCAAGTGGATCCGCTTCACCAGGAGGTTCAAGGCCGCCAGTCGGCAGAGGTCGGCTGTGGGGGTGTATTCCTTGCCATCAATGCTCCAGGCCATCGTCGGACCTGGTACGATGATGCTGCGTAGGTCGTTCTTTGAACGTGGGACACAGGGATCAGGGGCTCCAACCGGGTGAATCGCGGCAGTAGCTGGAACAATACCGCCTCGAACGTTCGATCGGCGTACCGCAACAGGAACGACCCGGGCAACCGCAACAACAACCTGGGCTTCCGCCTCCTGAGCACCCCTTCTCGCCTGACAGGGTTGGATCACGGTCCAGCCCGCTGTGCACAAGGAAGAGGTCCATTCCCGGTGGTCCAGAGCCGGTCGGCGACCGGACGAAGAGGGCAAGGCCCTGGGGCGTCTGGTAGGCCGTGAGGTTCGAAGGCCGTCCCGGGATTTATGTTCCGATCCGGCCGGGGCCTCGGACATCGGCCTGATCGATCAACCAACCGCAGCAACAACACTCCGGACGGTCGCTGGGGCAACCTGGGCTTCCGGGTGATGGCGGTTGCGAGGACTCAATGACCCCATGCCGTTGGAACCAATCACCAATGTTGATGAAATCTGATCCATGGAGGTCCATATGTCCATCCTCAAGGCCGGGTTGGTAGCTCTCTTGGGTCTCATGGCCATCCTCACTCCCCTACCTGCCCAAGCCCCTAACACCAGCCGTGCCATCGCCGTAAAGCCCGCACCCCAGCAATCCACTGGGTTGGAATCCCGAGTAGCCCTGGTCATCGGCAACGGTGCCTACCAGACCTCGCCCCTGAAGAATCCACCCAATGACGCACGGGCTGTTTCGGGTGCGCTCCAGAGGTGCGGCTTCCAGGTTCAGACCCTGGTCAACGCCACCCTGCCGCAGATGGAGGATGCGTTGCGGCAGTTCGGCCAGCGGCTGAAGTCGGGTAGCGTGGGCCTGTTCTACTACGCCGGGCATGGGATGCAGGTGAAGGGGAGCAACTACCTGATCCCCGTGGGTGCCAACATTGCAGCGGAAGATGAGGTCCGCTTCAAGGCCCTGGATGCCAGCGAGGTGCTGGCCAAGATGGAAAGTGCGGGCAACGGCCTCAATCTGATGATCCTGGACGCCTGCCGGAACGACCCCTTCGGCCATTCTTGGCGCAGGGGAGGGCCTGCTGGTCTGGCCCAGATGGATGCTCCGACCGGCACCTACATCGCCTTCTCCACGGCCCCTGGAAAGACGGCCAGCGATGGAACGGGATCAAATGGCCTCTATACGCAGAAGTTCCTCGAAGCCTTGAACCAACCTGGACTCAGCGTGGAGCAGGTCTTCAAGCGGGTGCGAGTGGGCGTGAAACTAGCTTCGAAGGATGAGCAGGTGCCATGGGATAGCAGTTCCTTGACGGGGGACTTCTTCTTCAGGCTCGGGGCGGCTCCTGTCCAGCCTTTGCCTTCCATGACACCCACTCCCGCAACTGCAACTGCAACTGCAACTGCAACT
>Ga0181535_10007607_pt1 | contig 10854 bp, 7 predicted proteins | sample PEATcosm2014_Bin_44_FD_119774 | JGI IMG/M metagenome (GOLD analysis project Ga0181535, IMG submission 119774) | Peatland microbial communities from MTU Mesocosm Facility, Houghton, MI, USA - PEATcosm2014_Bin17_30_metaG | ecosystem: Environmental > Terrestrial > Soil > Wetlands > Peat | place...
ACAGAAAGCTGATGGAGACCGGCATCCAGGCGGTGCGACTGAACGCCCGGAATCGCCGTCAGCAGCGCGATATTCACCTTGCTTGCATTGCGCTCCGCGACAGCGAACTCGACGATGTGCTCCGCGCCCACTAGCGCGATCAGTTGGCGCGTTGTTCCCTGCGCTATGGTTCGGCCGAGGTCCATGATGGCCACGCGATCGCAGAGCCGTTCTGCTTCTTCCATGTAATGCGTCGTCAGAATAATGGTGCGTCCCGCCTGCTTCAGCGCGTCCACCAGATCCCAGAGGTGGCGTCGTGCCTGCGGATCGAGGCCCGTCGTCGGCTCATCCAGGAAGAGCAACTCTGGGTCGCCGACCAGCGCGCAGGCCATCGCAAGTCTCTGCTTTTGCCCGCCGCTGAGTGTGCCGATGCGAGCGCCGCGCTTGTCTTCGAGCTGCGCCGTCCGAACCGACTCATCCACCGGAATTCCGCGATGGTAAAAGCTGCGAAAGAGGCGCAGCGTCTCCTCCACGGTGAGCTTTTCAGGAAACTGCGTCTCCTGCAATTGAATGCCGATGCGCTGGCGCAACTCCGCGGCACCCGTCTGCCAATTGAGGCCCAGCAGTTCTACTGTTCCGGCATCGGCAGCCGTCAATCCTTCGCAGATTTCGATCGTAGTCGTCTTACCCGCGCCATTCGGTCCCAGCAGGCCGAAACACTCACCGCGCGCCACCTCAAGGTCCAGGCCATCCACCGCGACCACGTCCTCAAAGGACTTCCGTAGCCCGCGCAGCAGCAGCGACGGTGTGTTTCCATTGGCATGGCCAGTTGGTGCTGCGGCAGATCGCAAGTCGGTCAAGATGTGGCCTCTCGCCCAAGACTAAGGCGAGACCTCGCTTCTCATCAAATCGAGCAGCACAGCCCGGTTCGCGCACAGAATGTTCTCTTCAAATTAAGGCCTCGTAAGCCAGCCGGGCCGGGGCCTCTGGCGGACACTTACCGCTGATTGCTGATCAGCAGATGATAGGCCTCGTTGATCGCGGCCATCCGTTCGTTGGCGAGCCGGCGCGACTTTTCGGTCGCGATTTTGAGCCGGTCAGGATGCCACTCGCTGACCATCTTCCGGTACGCAGCTTTGATCTGCTTCCGTGTGCTGGTCGAGTTCACTCCCAAGAGCAGGAGAGCATATTGTTGCGCCTTGGGGTGGATCGCAATGGAACTCGCACCGCACTCTTTAGTGAATTTCTCCCATTCCTGCCATGCTTGTTCCTGCGTTTGCGATGTGGTGTCTTCCAGAGATTCCGGTTGCGAAGTGGCGTTGGAATACGTTGCAACCGCAGGCGCGGTAATTGAAGAAACGAACTCCTCATGCAACGCACGTTCTTGCACGAAGGACAGGGTGTCGACACTATTGAGTTCATAGGATGCGCGCCTGGGACGCTCCGGCTGCCTCTGCTGTCTTTGCTGGAAGCTTTTTACTGCCTGGGCCGTGCCTGCGGTCCAGCTATCCACGAAGAAGCGGATGTCGGGTTCAGAGTCTTCTCCTAGAAGCCGTTGAAACTCGTCAACGAACTGCCAGGTCTGCCCCCGTCGACTCGGCTCAATTGCAGGTGTCGCATCATAGCCTTCTGGCGTGGTTGCGCAAGAGCCGCGATCCACCTGAAATTGGCCTTCCATTTCTTGCCTCCGCTTGCAGGCGGTCGCACCGCCCCGGCCGCGCGTTTGAGTTCGCGCTTCCTCATTGCTGATGTAATTCGTTCATCGGCAGTTCGACGCGATTGTTCCATTCTTTTGCAGAGCCGATTCCCAATCAGGAAATGGGTTTTGTGCCCGGTCCTTCCGGGCTTCCCGTGCGCCGGCGCTATCATCGATCTGTGCAGACCCACGACCATCTGGGCGACATCCTGGCCAATGCCATCACGCATGGCATCGGCGCGGTGCTGGCAATCATCGGCGCGCTGGTCCTGATCGCCGCATCGACGCGTGGCTCGGCATGGCTCGTTGTGAGTTGCTCCGTCTTTTCCGTAACGCTGGTGCTGGTCTATGTCTGTTCGACGCTCTATCACTCGCTTGTGCGGACGCGGGCACGGCACGTATTTCACATCCTCGACCACTCGGCCATCTACCTGCTCATCGCTGGCACTTACACACCGTTTACGCTGATTACTCTTCGTGGCTCGCTGGGCTGGACGATCTTCGGAATCGAGTGGGGGCTCGCCGTGGCAGGGGTCGTCTTCAAAAGCTTCGCTGTGGGGCGTTTTCAGGTAGCCTCTGCGCTTATCTACCTGGCGCAGGGTTGGTTTGTGGTGGTCGCAGCAGTGCCGCTGGTCCACTCACTCGGCTGGAACGGCGTCGTCTGGCTCGGCGCCGGCGGCATGGCCTACACGCTTGGGATCGTCTTCTTTGCTCTCGACCGGCGGCGCTACTTCCACGCTTTGTGGCACTTGTTTGTGCTTGCCGGCAGCGTGGCCCACTATTTCGCTATCTTCTTTTACGTGGTTTTGGCGCGGCCGTGAGTAAAAACTCGTGCAGCGAAAGTGCACTGCTTACGATGCAGAATTGACCATTGCCCCGCAAAACCGGTACACTACTCTAGTTTGGCGATTCCTGCCTGTGGCCGTGGAGCCAGACGTTCGCCCGAGGACTGGGGCTTGAGCGTACCGCGGCACGGAAGTTTCCGCCCGAGCTATTTTCGTTTAGGCGCACCGGCTAACCCGGAATTGCGCTGGAGGGTTTATGTACGCGGTTATTCGCACAGGTGGTAAGCAGTATCGGGTCGCGCCAGGCGACGTTGTAAAGATTGAGAGCGTGGTTTCGCAGGATCAGGAAACCCAAACCATTGAGTTCAGCGACGTGCTGGCCGTCTCGGGCGAGCCGGGCACCGTGGCCAAACCGGCCACCGCCAAGGTAATCGCTGAGGTGGTGGGCGACGGGCGCGGAAGCAAGATCCTCGTCTTCCACCTGAAACGGAAGAAGCAGTACAAGAAGCTGCAAGGGCATCGGCAGAACTTTACCGAGGTACGCATCAAGGCCATTGAGGCTGACGGCGTGACCTACACCGCAGCCTAGGGACCGGTAAGCACGGACTGGGCGGCGAGAGAGACAAGAGAAGGAAGGGGATTCGGCAATGGCACATAAGAAGGGTGGAGGCAGCTCCACAAACGGACGCGACTCCAATGCACAGCGGCTGGGCGTAAAGGCCTTTGCCGGCGAACTGATCACCGGTGGCACGATCATCATGCGCCAGCGGGGCACGCGCATCAAGCCGGGCGTAAACGTAGGCATCGGCTCCGACGATACGCTCTTCGCCAAGGTTACCGGCCGGGTAAAGTTCACCGACCACGGCAATCGCGGGCGGTTTGCTTCCATCGAGCCTGTAGCGGCCGAGTAAGTTCGGCTCAATTTCAACTTCAATATAAGAAGGCCACGGCATCGCCGTGGCCTTCTTATTGAGATTGACCGCTGATCTCTGTTAAGACTCCGATTCCCTGCCCTTCAGGTTACGGGTGAGAACCTCCTCCACCACTTTCTCCACGTCGCTGAGGAAGAAGCCGCTGGCTGGCTGCTGTACGGCAACCTGAGTTCCCGTGTGGCCTAAAGCGCAGGCGATCTCGTTCCACCGAAGAACGACGGAGTTGACCGGCATAACGACCGGCTGCTGAGCCCGTTCGGGAAGGCAGGCGTAGACGATCCAGGCTACTAGCGCGACCAGAATCACGGACTGGGAGACAAACTGCAAAGGATCTGTCAGTGAAGTGTTCCGAGACCAGAATGAAGCGAGGATGAAGTCACTCGAGGCCATCGCACCGAAACCCAGGGCAATTCCAAACGCCATATTACGAACAGAAAGGCGCAGCGCATTCATGCTTAGGCAGAGGAAGGCAAGCAGGCAGAGCTCCAGAATGCTTACTGACCGCATCAGCTTGTAGGCGATGGCGGGAATAAAGAAGATGTTCATATGCTGGATGGAGAGAGTCGACAGGCTGATGAAGGCTGAGACCAATGCAACCCAGCGAAAGGCGATGGTTCCGAGCCTCTGGAGCCCGGAGAAGGCCGAAAGCGCGGAGCGGAAGACCTCCTGGCAAACAAAAAACAGAATTACTGCGCTAGCGACGTAAACCGCCCAATAAGCGAAGAAATAGCACGAGTAGGCGTAGTCATTGAACCAGTGCCGCGCCTGGCCCTGAAAGAGCACGAGTAACACCGGGGTCGAAACCACCCGCAAAACAAGGTAGGCTCCCATTGCCGGGAAACGGCGATCCAGATTCTTGCCCCAAAAGAGGAAGGCAAGAGCGACCCACAGCCCAAACTCGACCAAGCTCATCAACGACATCGCAGTCTGTGAAGACATGAGGGCCTCGCTATTCCGGGAACACTTTCAGAATAGCGCGAAATCACACGCCGCTCAACCAGAAAACGAATTGTCTTCCTGTCTTCCAGTACTTTCGTGGATTACTTTTGGTTACTAGTTGTCGCTACCTGAAGGAGGCTGAACCGGGCAAGGGATGTGTGGTCCGCATCCTGGCCCTGGCATGTTGTCTGTAGCCGACTGATGGCTGGGGAGGGCCGGTGCGGCTTTGGACGTGGTAGCAGCGGCAGCGGCGCCAGCGATAACGAGGGACAGGGCGAAGACACGGATGGCGAATTTCATCGTTAGTAACCTTTCGACTACCAAATTAGCAAGAAAATCCTCTCCTGCATGAGGGAATACTAGAATCCGCATGGACTATAAGTCAAGTTGATTCATGTGCATAAACGGTCAGTAACCTTAATGGTTACTAATGCGCTATCTCTCCCGCATAGTCTGCCTGAATTGCCTGCCTTCGACTGCTTGTAATTACCGTCGTTCCGGCCCTCCCCGCATGGTAAAATAAGCCTAGGAAACTTCGCTTGAAAGCCTCTGTCTTTCAATTGGTTAGACCCCCGAATTCCGGCCTGGAATAGCATCCCTCGCGCCGTGCTCCCAGATGAGCAAAAGCGAAAGAAATGCCAACGGAAAACTATGGCTACTGAAGTACTGAACAGCGCTCCATCCCCAGACGACGAGAACAGCGGCAACGGCAACAACGGCAGCTACACTGGCGAAAATATCAAGATTCTTGAGGGCCTTGAGGCCGTTCGCTTGCGGCCTGCCATGTACATTGGCTCGACCGGCGAGATGGGTCTGCACCACTTGGTCTACGAAGTGGTGGACAACTCGGTGGACGAAGCGCTGGCCGGCTATGCCAAGAAAATCGACGTAATCATCCACGTGGACAACTCCATCACCGTCGTCGATGACGGCCGCGGAATCCCGGTGGACATGATGCCTCTGTCCAATGGCAAGATGATGCCTGCTGTGCAGGTAGTGCTCACCAAGCTCCACGCCGGTGGAAAATTTGACGCCTCCACCTACAAGGTTTCAGGCGGTCTGCACGGAGTGGGCGTCAGTTGCGTCAATGCTCTCTCGCAGGAGTTCAACGTCGAGATCTGGCGCGACGGCTACACCTGGGAGATGGATTTCAGTTGCGGCGAACCGGTCAGCGAACTGCGCCAGGCCGGCACCAGCAAGCGTCGCGGGACCAAAGTCCACTTCCTGCCAGACAAGAGCATTTTTTCCGTCTCCGAGTACAACTACGACACGCTGGCTCAGAGATTGCGCGAGATGGCCTTCCTCAACAAGGGCCTCGAAATCACTCTTACCGACGAGCGCACCGCCGATGCCAAGACCGGCGAAGCCCGCCGTGCTGAGTTCAAGTACGCCGGCGGCATTGCCGAGTTCGTCAAGCACCTCAATCGCGGCAAGACCGTGCTTCACGACAAGCCCATCATGATGGAGGCGATGCGCGACAATGTCGAGATCGAGATTGCCCTCCAGTACAACGATAGCTATTCCGAGACGGTTTTCAGCTTTGCCAACAACATCAACACAGTGGACGGCGGCTCGCATCTCTCCGGCTTCCGTACTTCGCTTACGCGTACCGTCAATGCCATCGGCCAGTCGCTTGGCCTCTTCAAAGACATGAAGGAAAACCTGAGCGGCGACGATGTCCGCGAAGGGCTGGTGGCCGTGGTCAGCGTCAAACTCTCGCAGCCGCAGTTCGAGGGCCAGACCAAGGGCAAGCTCAACTCCGACATCGCCGGCACCGTGCAGGCCTTCGTCAACGAGCGGCTTGGAGCCTTTCTCGAGCAGAATCCGCCCGTCGCCAAGCGCATCATCAACAAGGCCATTGAGGCCTCGCGCGCCCGTGAAGCCGCACGCAAGGCCCGCGACCTTACGCGCCGTAAAGGCGCACTCGACGGCGGCGGCCTGCCCGGCAAGCTGGCCGATTGTTCCGAGCGCAACCCCGAACGCTGCGAATTGTATCTGGTCGAGGGTGAGAGCGCCGGAGGCACAGCCAAGCAGGGACGCGACCGCAAGTTTCAGGCCATCCTGCCTCTCAAAGGCAAGATCCTGAACGTTGAAAAGGCCCGCTACGACAAGATGCTCGGCCACGAGGAAATCCGCGCCATGATCACCGCCCTCGGCTGCGGCATCGGCAAGGACGACTTCGACGCCACCAAGATCCGATATAGCAAGATCATCCTCATGACCGACGCCGATGTCGACGGCTCGCACATTCGCACCTTGCTGCTCACGTTCTTCTTCCGCCACATGACGGAGCTGATCAAGCGCGGCAACATTTACATCGCCCAGCCGCCACTCTTCAAAATCAAGAAGGGCCGCCGCGAGGAGTACATCAAGGACGAGCGCGAGTTCGTCAAAGTTATGGTCAACCGCGCGGCCGAGGGAATGATTGTGCGCCACGGCGAGACCGCCAGCCATATCGAGGGCGCAGACCTCACCCGTTTCATGGCCACGCTCAACGATTACCTGGCCTTCCTCGACAAGGTGGACCGCCGCATTCGCAATGAAAAGTTGACCGAACTACTGGCTCGCGCCGAGCTCGTGCACCGCGCCGACTTTGCCTCGAAGTCCGAGAGCGACGTTCCGCCGAAGCTTGCCAAGCTCCACGCCGATCTCGTCGAACGCGACGCCGACTTCCAATTCAAGGCTCTCGGCGCGCCGGTCGAGGACGAAGAGCATCACACATGGTCGATCAGCTTCACCGATGCGCAGGGCGCAGAGCGCCGCATCGACTGGACGCTCGCCTCCAGCCCTGAGTTCCGCCAGATGATGGCCAAATACACGCTCATCAAGGAATTTCTTGAGCCGCCCTTCCTCATCGAATACGCGGCTAAGACTCCCGCCGCTGAAGCCGCTCCCAGCGCAGGCGAAGTTGTGGCTGAGGGTGCAGAAGTTGATGGTGCGGAAGCGCAGGCAGAGGCCAAGCAGGCCCGCCGTGCAGCCCGCGCGCTGCAAGAGCCAGTGGAAAAGCAGACTGCCCGCGAACTCTTCACCTACATCGTCGAACAAGGCAAAAAGGGCTATGACGTTCAGCGCTACAAGGGGCTGGGCGAGATGACCGCCACTCAGCTTTGGGAAACCACCATGGACCCCGAACGGCGGACCTTGTTGTCGGTGAAGCTTGAAGATATCGCCGAAACCGAGGCCATCTTCACGACTCTCATGGGCGAAGACGTAGAAGCCCGCCGTAAGTTCATCGAAGACAACGCCCTCGATGTGAAGAACCTCGACATCTAGAGCAAGCTGACTTTTAGAGCTTGGATACTGAGATTGCCGCCTATCCAAAATGGATGGGCGGCAACCAGGGTAGCGCCGAGCCATCGGACCATCGGAAGAGCCTGTAGCCCATCAAATCAAACCCAGGAAATTGTCCTTGCGAAGCTGCGCGCCCGGAAACGCGAACTCCAGATTCGTGGCTCCCAGCGATCCGCTGATCGTCTCGGCCAGCACCTGACGAAAGTCGATCGTTACTGCCAGATCGCGGTTTTCGTTCAATTGTTCTTTGGCCAGCCCTGGCCATTTGCCATAGACCTTTCCGCCCTTGACGCTGCCACCCAGCACAAACATGACATTCGCGTGGCCATGATCGGTGCCGCCGGTTCCGTTCTGCTCGGCGGTGCGGCCAAACTCGCTCATGGTGACCAGCGTGATCTTTTCCGCATCGTCGCCCATATCGCGCCAGAAGGCCGAGATGCCATCGGAGAAGTCTTTGAGGCGATTGGCGAGGTCGCCATTCACGCTGCCTTGATTGTGGTGCGTGTCCCAGCCGCCGATGTCGGTGAATGCCGTCTCGACGCCCAGGTTAGCCTTCATCAACTGAGCAATCTGTTTCATGCCATTGCCGAACGGAGTTGACGGATAGACTGCTCCCACGGCAGGAGAGTAGTGGGCTGGATCGGTCGAGCGCAGCATCTTCACGGCCTCAAAGGTTGACTCACCGGCGGTGTGTAGCAGGGAGTCACTCGACTCGTCATACATCGACTGAAACGCAATGCCGGCCGGCGCCGGAGTTGGACCGCGCCCGCCGACGTTGAAGTCCATCACATTGCCGATGGCGGTGGCTTCGATCTTGCCCATGAGTGTGCGCGGAAGTTGTGATCCCAATGCAATGGCGCGAAATGCCGTGTGCTCCATGCGATGACGGGCGTCCGCACATGTGTCTTCCGATTGCAAGGCGCGGTTGAGCCAGCCATCCTGGGTGCCCTTGTTGCCCGGAGTGCCAGACTCCATGTAGTCCTGCGCGTCGAAGTGTGAGCGCGTTGTGTCAGGCGATCCTGCAGCCGGAACAATCGCGAGATGTCCTTGTCGATAGAGCGGCTCAAAGGATGCAAGGGACGGATGCAGCCCGAAGAAACCGTCCAGATCGAGCACCTGATTCTGCGGAATCGCGATGGTCGGCCGCATCGCGTAGTAGTTCTTTTCCGCGTAGGGCACCACAATATTCAACCCGTCAGCAGCGCCACGCTGAAAGATCACTACTAACCGCTTGCCGTGGGCATTTTGGGCTACGGATTCGGCATAGAGGACTCTCGCAAGAAAAGCCGGAACTACCGAACTGCCGACCATCGCCAGTGCGCCGTCGCGCAAAAAAATACGTCGCGTGATGCTCATCTTGACCTCGTCTCAATCCGTGTACATTCGCCAGTTCGTATCGTATCCATGGGCCAGCTATCTTCGTTGAAACTCCGGAGAACCCAGCAGTAACCCCGCCATCAACGCATCCTGCTTTTCGCGAACTGCCGGTGCTATTGATGGATTGGACGGTCTCGGTTTACCGGAGACCTCAGCGGCAGTGTTGACTGGTTTTGCAGACGCATCTTGAGATGCTGCATTGTCCGTCCGCGATTCGGCATCACTCTCGACTTGCTCCAGCAGCGTCTTGCGTGTCTGGTTGCTCACTTCGCCTTGAATCAGCCTATTTTCCAATCGCAACTCATAGGCAGTCGCATCGACCGGCGGTTGATCCGCGGCCACCTCATGCGCCAGATCGCCGTCGCCGGCATCGAACGGCCATGCGGTCTTAATATCGACCAGCTTGTTCGAGGCAAGATTCAGCGCAAAGTTCATGCGGCTCACCAATGCCCCGGTGTTCACCCATGCCTTCGCATCTGCCGCGTAGCCTGTCGGCGGAACACAGCCATACAGCGGCATTCCCATGCGATCGAGCGCATTCGACAACTGCATCAGGCTGCCCGTTTCCGCGTCACTTGCGCGCACTGCCGAGACGACGTATTCGAGCGGCGTCTTGACCTTGGCGCGATAAACATTGCGCTGCCAGAACTCGGGCGAGTGAAACATGGTGGTTAGGACGGCAGCAATATCTCCATCGCTGGCGAGATAACTCTTGGCCATGCGATTCACAAGGCTCTGCGGCGGATCGTCGGCCACAAAACGAATGGCAAGCTTGCGGCTCAGGAATTGCGCAGTAGCCGGTCGCTGCGCCAGCCTATGCAACATCTCCAACCCTTCATTCTGCCCGCCGTCCTTGACCTTTAGCCCGAGAGGTTTCTTGGTTCCCGGTTCATGTTTTCGCTCATCAAAGATGAACCCGCCGCCGCGTGCAGGCTTGTCTACGGTCCAACCTGTAAAAACGCGCGCCATCTCGGTAACATCGTGCTGGGTATAGCCGCCATCGACGCCGAGCGTATGCAACTCCATCAGTTCACGCGCATAGTTTTCATTCAGCCCGGAGGGAGGCGCGGGCTTGCTCTGTTTTGCCGCGCGCTCTTTGTCTTTTTCAGCAACTACAGAATCCGGCCCCATGCTGCTTGCGTTGTCAAGATAGAGCAGCATCGCCGGACTCTCCGCCGTAGCCACGAGCAGATCTTCAAACCGGCCCAGCGCTCGCGGGCGAATCACATCGCGCTCGAAGCTCACCAGGTAATAGGGCGTCTCCTCGTTCTTATGCAGAAACACATTGAAATGGTTAAGCCAGAAGTCCGTCATGACTTCCTGCAATTGTGCAGGGCTGTAGACATCGCGAGTCAGCCGCTGTTCCTTCATCTCGTCTACGACGGCCTTGCTGGGGTTCTCAAGGTCGGCAACAACCTCGCGCTCTCCTGGGGTCATCTTGTCCGTAAGATGAGCGCGTTGCGGTCCCTTGAGGTTTTGTCGAAAGCTCTCAAGCTTCTCCGGCGTCATGGATAGCAGGCGCATGACTCGCTGCTTCGGAGGAAGAGTGAGCATCGCAAGCACCTCCGCATCCGCCGGGGAGGGCCGCGCGCTGGCCGATTCGACGGGCTTGGCTGAACTGGTCGGAACTATCATCGTGTTGGATGCGGCTGCCGGTTCGGCTTGAGTCTCAGTGGCCATGGTGGTTTTCGCCGCATTCATCGTTTGGGTGGTGATCTCAGACCCCATCCCCTGTTTCGTCTCTGGACTCATCTCCGATCCAGCGGGCGAGCCCATCGTCGCAGGTAAGGAGTCTTTGGCCGGCGCGGGGAGCATTGCAGCTTCTGCATTTTTCTCGGCCTTTTTGGCCTCCCGT
>Ga0181535_10007610_pt1 | contig 10853 bp, 10 predicted proteins | sample PEATcosm2014_Bin_44_FD_119774 | JGI IMG/M metagenome (GOLD analysis project Ga0181535, IMG submission 119774) | Peatland microbial communities from MTU Mesocosm Facility, Houghton, MI, USA - PEATcosm2014_Bin17_30_metaG | ecosystem: Environmental > Terrestrial > Soil > Wetlands > Peat | place...
GCCGGCTTGCGCACGAGGTCCTCGGGCGGGTAGCCGGCGACGGAGAGTTCGGGGGTGACCACCAGGTCGGCGCCAAGGGCCGCGCCCTCGGCACGGGCGCGGCGGAGGCGGGCAAGGTTATCCCGCACCGCGCCGACGTGCGTGTTGATCTGGGCGAGCGCGATCCTGAGCGTGTCCGGCATGGGGGAAGGTTAGGGTCTTGGCCGCCGGGGCGCAACGCGGACAGCGTGGGGGCGCCGGGGCACGCGCCGACGGCGGGTAGGGATGCAGTTCCTCGCGGCCGGCCAGTTTTAATTCCTGCCGCGTATTGACACCCGAAAACCGTTGGCCTAGCAATCCGATCGAACAAATGTAAGGAAGAACCGCGTGATGGCAGTCATGCTATGGTGCCCAGGTGCCCGTGGAACCTGCCTTGCCGCGCTGCTGATCCTGGCTGGTTGTGCAACCGTTACGACACCGCCGCCGCAGGTCGAATCCGCGGTCAGCCAGGCGCAACAGCGTCAGGCGCAGGCCGCCGCGGCGCTACCTGCCGCAAAGCGACTGAAACAGAAAATCGCCATCGGCCGTTTTACCAATGAAACCCGCTATGGCCGGGCCTTCGTCACCGATGCCAGCGGCGATCCATTGGGCAAGCAAGCCTCCGATATGCTGGCCGCGCGCCTGGTCGAATCCGGCGCGTTCCTGGTGTTCGAGCGGCCGGACCTGGGCAAGATCGAACAAGAACAGGCCATCCTGGGCCAGGCGAACCTGATCGGCGTCGATACGCTGATCCTGGGTTCCGTCACCGAGTTCGGCCGTTCCATCACCGGCCAGTCGGGTTTCCTCAGTGCGACCAAACGGCAGGTCGCCCGAGCCAAGATCGAAATCCGCCTGGCCGACGCCCGTACCGGTCAGGCATTCTTCGCCACGGCAGGCACGGGCGAGGCATCGACGGAAGCTGGAGAAGTCGCCGGGTTCGGCTCACGCGCCGACTACGACGGCACGCTGAACGACAGGGCCATCGGGGCGGCGGTGTCCGACGCGATGAACGCGCTGGTAACCAAACTGGCTGAGCGGCCGTGGCGCGCCGATATCCTTCGGCTGCAAGGCGCCGAGGTGATCATCAGCGGCGGAATGCGCCAAGGCCTCAAGGTCGGCGACGAACTGGCGGTGATGCGCGCAGGAGGCAGCGTGCGCAGCCCGCAGAGCGGCTTCATCATCGACCTGCCACCGGCGCAGGTGGCTACCATCCAGGTCCGGGAGCTGTTCGGCGACAGCGAGACGAACGAGGGGGCCATCACCGAAATCGTCAGCGGCAGCCTGACGGGTGGCAAGACCGCCGGCCTGTTCGTTGCCGAACAAAAAGGAGCCCGCTGATGCGATGGTGGATTCCCGCCCTGGGCCTGTGCCTCGGGATGACGGCCTGTTCCTATCCGGTCGAGCAGGTGCGAACCACGGACGAACGGCCCGGTTTGCTGATCCAGGGCGCGCCCCCCGACGCCATCGTCCTGGTTGACGGACTGGCTGCTGGCCAGGTCTACGGCGCCGGTGGTGTTGCGCAGATCATCCGGATCGAACCGGGCACCCATGCGGTCGCCGTGTCGGCAAACGGACAGACGCTGATGAGCGAACGAATCTTCGCCAGCGACGGTTCGACTAAAACCTTGACGTTGCCCGCGGGAGCCATACGGCCATGATGCGACCAACAGCGATCGGGGCGCTCCTGTTGCTCGCAGGCTGCGTTCCGCAGAGCCACTACGTGTGGGACAAGTACGATACCTCGCTTTACAATTTCTATAAGGATCCAGCGACCGCCTCCGCCTACACGGAGCAACTCGCCCTCGTGGTGCACGATGGCGATGCCGCCGGCCGGACCGCACCAGGCGTTCATGCTGAATATGGCTACATGCTTCTGACCGCCGGCAATGGCGGCGGCGCCATCGTGCAGTTCGAGGCGGAAAAGCGGCTGTGGCCGGAATCGACGGTCCTGATGGACCGGATGATCGGTCTGGCCAACGGCAAACCGCCCACCGATGGGGCGAACATCCAACCCGCGGCGACCAACCAACCCGTAGCAACCGGCAAACCGACTTCCTAGAGGATCATGCCAATGTCTGGCCGTGTTGTTCGTCTTGCCGCGCCGTTCGTCGCACTGCTGCTAGCCGGTTGCATTCATCCGCCGACGGCAAAGGACTACGCTGCCTTTCGCGCGGCGGACCCGAAGTCCATCCTGGTCGTTCCAGCCATCAACCGCAGCGTTGAAGTGACTGCGCCAGACTACTATCTGTCGACGATTACGTTGCCACTGGCGGAACGCGGCTACTACGTATTCCCAGTGAATTTGGTGAAGCGCGTACTCGAAGATGACGGATTGTCGGATGCAAATCTGGTGCATGCCGGCGATTCCAGGAGCCTCGGCTCCATGTTTGGCGCCGACGCGGTTCTCTACGTGACGATCGAGCGTTGGGATTCGCGATATGTCGTCCTTTCGACAACAACGACCGTGTCGATCAGTTACCGCCTGGTCGACGCCCGCTCGGGTCAAGAACTGTGGAACGAGACCCGCACGATGGAATATTCGCCTCAGGCCAGCGGAGGCGGCGGCAGTCCCGCCGGGCTGGTTGCGCTACTCATCGTTCAGGCCGTCGCGTCAGCCGTCGAGAAAGCGGCCCCCGACTACATGCCCCTGGCGCGAATGGCCAATAACACGGCGGTGGGCCTGCCGCATCAGGGACTGCCGGCTGGGCCACACATCGATCAATACCGGAAGGACCAGAAGGATTTTTAGAGCAATGCCGGCCTGAGCGGTTCGCGCGGCGCGCGAACCGTGACGATCAACGCGTCGCCTGCTTACGCGCCCCGTTCCGTCGCAGCAAAAACTCGCGGCCGAGCTTGACCATCGGCACCCCATCGTAGGCGACGATATCGGCGGTGGCGTAGGTCTCGTGCCAGGCCTCGGGCAGGAAGCTGCCGGTGCCGATGATGTCGACCGGGGCATGGCAGTCGGCCATCACCCGGCATTTGTCGACGTCGAAGCCGGACGAGGCGACGATCTTCACCGCCGGGAAGCCGGCCGCGTCGAGCGCCTCGCGCATCCGCCAGATGGCGGCGGCGGAAACGCCGGTGCCGACCAGGAAACGCAACTCGCTGTCGCTGCGATAGCGGCGGATGGCGCCGGGCACATGGCGCTCCAGCACCGCGTAGCTCTCGGCGGGGTCTAGCCCCTCGAGGAAGCGCCCGCCATGGGTGTCGAGCCGCAACGCCAGCCGCCCCTGCCCGGCGAGGTCGGAAAAACGGCGGCAGACCGCCAGGCCGTCGGCGATCTCGCGGCCGAAATAGTCCACCAGCACGGTCAGCGCGGCGTCCGGAAACGTCTCGTGGAACATCTCGGCGGCGCGCAGGGTCGAGCCGGCGTAGCCTATCAGGGAGTGCGGCATGGTGCCGCGGCCGTGCGCGGCCTGGCCGGGTGCGGCGAACCAGTGCGCGGTGCCGCCACTGGCACAGCCGACGAAACCACGCGCGCCCTCGGCCTGCGCCGCCCGGCTGCCGACCGAGGCGGCATAGGCCATCATCTCCTGCATCTCCGCCCCGGCGCAGTGGCGCGCGTCCATCGCCAGGAAGTCCACCTGGGGCAGCGCCAGGCTCATCTGATAGGCGTTGTGGGCGGCCACGCAGGCCGGACCGACTTTTTGCAGCGCCAGCGTCTCCAGGTCGGACAGCTCGGCCATGCTGCCGGTGATGTAGACCAGCGGCTCGCCGGCGCCGACCCAGCTGCTTTCGGGGTACATCACCTCGCAATCGATCGCGGTGCCGCGCGCCGCGGCGACGGCGGCGAGCCAGTCCAGCATCAGGCGCGGCGCCGAGATGACGGGCCGGCGCAGGAAGATCGCGTAGGTCACGCTCTTGTCGCCGAACCGCTGGACGATGGTGCGGGTGCGGTTGAAATAGGTGTCGGTGCGGGCGGCAATGTCGGCCGCCAGGGTGGCCGCGCCGTCGTCGTGCTGCTGGGCCATCGTCCCCTACCTCGCCGCCACGGCCGGGGAGCGATCGACCGGCAGACGGCGGGCCTTCAGCTCCTCGGCCACCAGGAAGGCCAGCTCCAGCGACTGCTCGGCGTTCAGCCGCGGGTCGCAGAAGGTCTCGTAGCGCTTCTCGAGATCCGTCATGCTGAGCCCGTGCGCGCCGCCGATGCATTCGGTGACGGCGTGGCCGGTCATCTCCACGTGCACGCCGCCGGCCCAGGTGCCCTCGGCCGCGTGGGCATCGAAGAAGCCGCGAACCTCGGCCAGGATGGAATTGAAGCTGCGGGTCTTCACCCCGACGTCCGACGAAATGGTGTTGCCGTGCATCGGGTCGCAGACCCAGACCACGCTGCGGCCCTCGCGCTTCACCGCGCGCAGCAGCGGCGGCAGCAGGCGCTCCACCTGGTCGGCGCCCATCCGAGCGATCAGGGTCAGGCGGCCCGGCTCGTTATCCGGATTGAGGGCTTCGAGCAGGCGCGGCAGGTCGTCGAGCGGCGTGGTGGGTCCGATTTTCACCCCGACCGGGTTGCGCACGCCGCGCAGGAACTCGACGTGGGCGCTCTCGGGCTGGCGGGTGCGGTCGCCGATCCAGAGGAAATGCGCCGAACAGCCGTACCAGTCGCCGGAGGTGGAATCGACCCGGGTCAGCGCCTGCTCGTAGGGCAGCAGCAGCGCCTCGTGGCTGGTGAAGAAGTCGGTGTTGTGGATCTGCGGCGTGGTGGCCGCCGAGATGCCGCAGGCCGACATGAAGGCCAACGTCTCGTCGATGCGGTGGGCGAGGTCCTGGTAGCGCTCGACCAGCGGCGAGCGGGCGACGAAGCCGAGGTTCCAGCGATGGACCTCGTGCAGGTCCGCGTAACCGCCGGTGGCGAAGGCGCGCAGCAGGTTGAGCATGCCGGCGGACTGGAAGTAGCCGGTCTCCATGCGCGCCGGATCGGGCACGCGGTCGGCCAGGGTGAACTCGGGGCCGTTGACGATGTCGCCGCGATAGGACGGCAGCGTCTCGCCGTCGCGGGTCTCGGTGTCGGAGGTGCGCGGCTTGGCGAACTGGCCGGCCATGCGGCCGAGCTTCACCACCGGCAGCGAGGCGCCGAAGGTCAGCACCACCGCCATCTGCAACAGCACGCGGAAGGTGTCGCGGATGATGTTGGCGGTGAAGTCCTGGAAACTCTCGGCGCAGTCGCCGCCCTGCAGCACGAAGGCCTGGCCCTCGGCGGCGCGGGCGAGGGCTGCCTTCAGGCGGCGCACCTCGCCGGCGAACACCAGCGGCGGATAGCGGCGCAGCTTATCCTCGACGGCGGCGAGCCTGGTCGCATCGGGATAGGCGGGCATCTGCCGGATCGGGCGGCTGCGCCAGGAATCGGGGGTCCAGGGTGTCGGCATCGGGTGGCTCCTGCCCCGGCCGGAAACCGTCCGGTCGGGCGAAACGGGAGGTTATGGCGACAAACGCGGCGTTTGGCTATCGGCGTGCCAGGGCGAGACCGGCCAGCATGGCGAGCACGAAGGCAGCCGTACCAAGGTGCGCCGCGGGCAGCGAGGCGATGGCTGGCCCCGGGCAGTAGCCCGCCAAACCCCAGCCCGCGCCGAACAGGGCGGCCCCGCCGAGCAGGTGTGCATCGACGGCATGCGTCCTGGGCAAGGCGAACGCGTCGGCCAGCAGCGGTCGCGCCCGGCGGAAGACCAGGCGGTAGCCCACGAAGGTGACGGCGAGCGCGCCGCCCATGACGAATGCCAAAGCCGGATTCCAGGCTCCGGCAACGTCGAGGAAGCCGAGCACCACCGCCGGATCGGTCATGCCGCCAAGGGCCAGACCGGCGCCGAACAGCAGCCCCGCGGCGAGCGCGAGCATAAGGCCCATGGTCAGCCCACTAAATGGCGGACGACGAAGACCGTCGCCCCGCCGGCCAGCATGAAGACGGCGGTGGCCGCGATGGAGCGCGGCGACAGCCGGGCCAGGCCGCAGACCCCGTGCCCGCTGGTGCAGCCGCTGCCCAGCCCGGTGCCGAAGCCGACCAGCAGGCCGGCTGCGACGAGCACCGGCAACCCCGCCGCCGGCATGCCGATGGGTTCGCGGCCGAGCGCGAAACCGACCACCGCCGGCCCGGCCAGCAGACCGGCGATGAAGCACGCCCGCCAGCGCCAGTCCGCCGCCGGCGGCAGCAGACCGCCGACGATGCCGCTGATGCCGGCGATCCGCCCGAGGCCAAGCATGAGCAGCACGGCCGCGCCGCCGATCAGCGCCCCGCCGAGCAGGGCCTGCAGCCAGAGGACCGGAAACACGCGGCTCAGCGCAGCGCGGCGTTGAGCTTGTCCAGCGCGGCGGCGCCGGGGCAGAGCTCGCTTTCGTCCATCGCGTTCAACGGTTTCTCAGCGGTGCCCAGATAGCCGTGCAGGTCGTCGGCATCGAGCGCGACATAAAGCAGCCCGGTAACGACCTCGCCCTTCGCGTAGTGGCCGGCCAGGTACTCCATGGCGGCGATGCGGTCGGTAACGTCGTACTCGCCGGCCAGCTTGCGCAGCTTGAGGATGGAACCGTCGTGCTGGGTCACCAGCTCGACCTTGCCGGGGGCATAGTCCACCGTGATCTCCGGCCGGGCGGCGATGAAGTCGAGCGTGTTCACCGCCGCGTTGTGCTCGCGCACGTAGTCGAAGCTCTTGGTCGAGCCTTCGTGGTTGTTGAACGCGACGCAGGGGCTGATGCAGTCGATGAAGGCCGCGCCCTTGTGGGTCAGCGCCCCCTTGATCAGCGGCACCAGTTGCGCCTTGTCGCCCGAGAAGCTGCGGGCGACGTAGGTGGCGCCGAGATGCAGCGCCATGCCGATGAGGTCGATCGGCTCGTCGACGTTGGCGACCCCGCGCTTGTTCTTCGCCCCGCGGTCGGCGGTGGCGGAGAACTGGCCCTTGGTGAGGCCGTAAACGCCGTTGTTCTCGACGATGTAGACCATGTCGACGCCGCGCCGCAGCGCATGGGCGAACTGGCCGAGACCGATCGAGGCGCTGTCGCCGTCGCCGGAAACGCCGAGATAGATCAGGTCGCGGTTGGCCAGGTAGGCGCCGGTCAACACGCTCGGCATGCGCCCGTGCACCGAGTTGAAGCCGTGGCTGTTGCCGAGGAAATAGGTGGGCGTCTTCGACGAGCAGCCGATGCCGGACAGTTTGGCGATCCGGTGCGGCGGCAGGCTCAGCTCGAAACAGGCGTGCACGATGGCGGCGCTGATGGAATCGTGGCCGCAGCCCGCGCAGAGCGTGGAAATCGCGCCCTCGTAGTCGCGCCGGGTGAAGCCGAGCGCGTTGGTGGGCAGTTCGGGATGATGCAGCTTGGGCTTGGCAAGGTAGGTCATGGGCTCACTCCGCCGCCGGCACCGGTTGGCGCATCGGCACGATCTTCAGTTCCTGGGCAACCTCGACGATCGCGCCGGTGATGAACCGGGCGGTGATCGGCGTGCCGTCGTAGTGCAGCACGCGGCGCAGCTTGCGCGGATCGATATCGCCCTCGTTGATCAGCAGCATGCGCAACTGGCCGTCGCGATTCTGCTCGACCACGAAAACGGAATCGTGGCGGGCGATGAAGTCCATCACGTCGTCGTTGAACGGCAGGGCGCGCACCCGCAGCAGGTCGATCGCGACCCCCTGATCCGCGAGTTGCCCGGCGGCTTCGTCCATCGCCGCGGCCGTGGAACCGTAGTAGATGGCGCCGAGCCGCGTCGGCCCGGCGGCGTCGCGGCGCACCGGCGCGGGAACATAGCGCTTGGCGGTCTCCCACTTCTTCAGCAGCCGCTCCATGTTGCGCCGGTAGGCCGGCCCGTCCTCGGTGTACCGCGCGTACTCGTCTCGGCTGGTGCCGCGGGTGAAGAAGCTGCCGCGGGTCGGATGGGTGCCGGGATAGGTGCGATAGGTGATGCCGTCGCTGTCGACATCGAGGTAGCGGCCGAATTCGCGGCCGGCGGCCAGATCGGCGGCGTTCATGACCTTGCCGCGGTCCATCCGCTTGGCGTCGTTCCAGTGGAACGGCTCGGTCAGCCGGTCGTTCATGCCGATGTCGAGGTCGAGCATGACGAACACCGGCGTTTGCAGCCGGTCGGCGAGATCGAAAGCCTGAGCGCCCATCTCGAAACATTCGTGCGCGTCGGCGGGGAACAGGAGCACGTGCTTGGTGTCGCCGTGGCTGGCGTAGGCGGCACTGGTCAGGTCGCATTGCTGAGTGCGTGTCGGCATGCCGGTGGACGGGCCGGCCCGCTGGACATCGAAAATGACAGCCGGAATCTCGGCGAAATAGGCAAGTCCCAAAAACTCCTGCATCAGGCTGACGCCGGGACCGGAGGTCGCGGTGAAGGCGCGCGCGCCGTTCCAGGCGGCGCCGATCACCATGCCGATGGACGCCAACTCGTCCTCGGCCTGGACGATGGCGGCGCGCCGCTTGCGGGTCTCGCGGTCCACCCGGAAGCGGGCGCAATAGCGCGAAAAAGCCTCGGCCAGCGAAGTGGACGGCGTGATCGGATACCAGGCGCAGACCGTCGCGCCGCCATACACGGCGCCGAGCCCGGCGGCGGAATTGCCGTCGATCAGCACCCTGTCGCCGACCGCGTCGGCGCGCTCGATGCGCAGTCCGATCGGGCAGGACAGGTGTTGCAGCGCCCAATCGCGACCCAGCTGGAACGCCTCGAGATTGGGGGCGATCAGTTTTTCCTTGGCGTGGAATTGCTCGGACAGCAGTTGCTCGATCACCTTCGCGTCGATGTCAAGAAGCGCGGACAGCGCGCCCACGTAGATGACGTTCTTGAACAGCTGGCGCTGGCGGGCATCGCTGTAGCGGGCGTTGCAGATCTCGGTCAGCGGCACGCCGAGCACGGTGATGTCGCCGCGGAATTTCGACGGCGGCAGCGGCTTGGTGCTGTCGTAGAAAAGATAGCCGCCGGGAACGATGGACTTGACGTCCTGGTCCCAGGTCTGCGGGTTCATCGCCACCATCAGGTCGGTGCCGCCACGCGCGCCGAGGTGGCCGGCGGCGGATACCCGCACTTCGTACCAGGTGGGCAGGCCCTGGATGTTGCTGGGGAAGATGTTGCGCGGGGTCGCCGGCACGCCCATGCGGATGATCGCGCGGGCGAACAGCGTGTTGGCGCTGGCCGAGCCCGAACCGTTGACGTTGGCGAATTTCACCACGAAGTCGTTGACCGCCTGGAGCTTGCTCATGCCGGTGTCTCCGCCGGTGCCCGCTCCGGTCTCACCTGCGCGAGGTCGAACAGGAAGCGCTGCATGTCCCACGCCCCGGTGGGGCAGCGCTCGGCGCACAGGCCGCAATGCAGGCAGACGTCCTCGTCCTTGGCCATGATGCGTCCGGTCTTCAGCCCGTCGGCGACGTAGAGATCCTGGCCGGTGTTGTGCGCCGGTGCGTTCAGCCGCCGGCGCAGCTCGGCCTCCTCGCCGTTCTCGGTGAAGGTGATGCAATCGACCGGGCAGATATCGACGCAGGCGTCGCACTCGATGCAGAGTTTTGGCGCGAACACGGTCTGGACGTCGCAGTTCAGGCAGCGCTGCGCTTCCTTGAAGGCCAGCACGGGATCGAAGCCCAGTTCCACCTCGGCCTTGATGTCGGTGAGCGCGGCCGCCTTGTCGCGGTGCGGCACTTTGTACCTGAGGTCGATCGAGACGTCGTTGTCGTAGCTCCACTCGTGGATGCCCATCTTCTGCGACGCCAGCGTGACGCCGGGCGGCGGGCGGCGGTGGACATCCTCGCCGCGGCAGAACAGGTCGATGGAAATGGCGGCCTGGTGGCCGTGCGCGACCGCCCAGATGATGTTCTTCGGCCCGAACGCGGCATCGCCGCCGAAAAAGATCCAGGGATGGGTGGACTGCAAGGTGAGCGGATCGACCACCGGCATGCCCCAGCGGTCGAACTCGACGCCGATGTCGCGCTCGATCCAGGGGAAGGCGTTTTCCTGGCCGATGGCGACGAGGATGTCGTCGCAGGCCATCTGCACGATGGCGCCGGTGGGCAGCAGCCGGCGGCGGCCCGTCTCATCGTATTCGGCGCGCACCTGCTCGAAGGCCAGGCCGATCAGGCGGCCGTTGTCGTGCAGCACCTCCTTCGGCACCAGGTAGTTGAGGATGGGAATGTCCTCGCGCATGGCATCATCCTTTTCCCAGGGCGACGCCTTCATCTCCTCGAAGCCGCTGCGCACCACCACCTTGACGCTCTCGCCGCCGAGGCGGCGGGCGGAGCGGCAGCAATCCATGGCCGTGTTGCCGCCGCCCAGCACCAGCACGCGCCGGCCGATGGTGGTGACGTGGCCGAAGCTGACCGAGGAAAGCCAGTCGATGCCGATGTGGATATGCGCCGCCGCTTCCTGCCGGCCCGGCACGTCGAGTTCGCGCCCGCGCGGCGCGCCGGAGCCGACGAACACCGCGTCGTAGCCCTCCTCCAGCAGCGCCTTCAGGCTGTCGACCCAGGTGCCGTAACGGGTCTCGACGCCGAGCCGCTCAATGTAGCCGACCTCCTCGTCGATCACTTCCTCGGGCAGGCGGAATTTCGGGATCTGGCTGCGGATCATGCCGCCGCCCCGGTCGGCGCCGTCGTAAAGGACGACCTCGTAGCCGGCGGGCGCCAGGTCGCGGGCGACGGTGAGGCTGGCCGGGCCGGCGCCGACGCAGGCCACGCGGTGGCCGTTGCGCACCGGCGCGGGCAGCGGCAGGCGCGCGGTGATGTCGCCCTTGTAGTCGGCGGCGACCCGCTTGAGCCGGCAGATCGCCACCGGCTCGGCCTCCACCCGGCCGCGCCGGCAGGCCGGCTCGCACGGGCGGTCGCAGGTCCGGCCCAGGATGCCCGGGAAGACGTTGGACTGCCAGTTGACC
>Ga0181535_10007613_pt1 | contig 10846 bp, 9 predicted proteins | sample PEATcosm2014_Bin_44_FD_119774 | JGI IMG/M metagenome (GOLD analysis project Ga0181535, IMG submission 119774) | Peatland microbial communities from MTU Mesocosm Facility, Houghton, MI, USA - PEATcosm2014_Bin17_30_metaG | ecosystem: Environmental > Terrestrial > Soil > Wetlands > Peat | place...
CTTGGAAAAGTAGTTGTTCTCGCATTTGCCGTTGCACAGCAGATTGGTGACGGTGGCATTGCGGAGCACGAGGTCGTTGAACGACCAGCCGAAGCCTTGATGCGTGATGTTGTATTGGCTGATCCCCGCGCCGTCGAACCGGCAGCCGTCAACGGTGCTGCCTTCGGCGGCGAAGAAGCTGTGGGCGCCGTTCCCGCCCTGCATCACCTGCTGGGTCACGGGCGCGAGCGAGGCGATGGTGGCGCCGCCGCAGCGCAGATGCACCCGGCGGTTGGCGGGCAGGTTGATTTGCGAGACGATGCCGTAGTTCTGGGCGTGCAGCGTCACTTCCTGGGCGTTGCTGGCGAGCGCGGCGTTGATCGCCGCGGCATCGTCGTGCCCCCACCACACCCATTCGGTCGCCGCGTTCAGGGTGGTCTGCGCGTTGCCCGCAAGCCGAAGATGGCCGGCGCCAAGATAAGCCACGATCGTGGACACCAGCGGTGCCCCCGATGTCCCGGCCCCGGCGATGACGATATACTTGCCCGCGTCGGCGGGCGAGACGGTCGCCGCCAGGGTGACGTTCGGCGAACCCGCCGTGGTCGTGACTCCGTAGACCAGCACGCGCTGCGTGTCGGCGGGGGCGCCGAAATCCTCCGGGGTCAGGACGCGGGATGCGATCGCTGCCAGCGAGGCTGGCGTGGTGGCGCCGGTGGGCGTCGCAACGGGCGCCGAGGTGTCGCCGCCGGCGGCCTGAGCGGCAACGGGAAGCAACGCGAGCGCCACCGTAAGAAATAAGCGTTTGCTCATGAGCCCCTCGAACGCTGAAGCCGGAAAGCCAGTTTAGCGGAATCCCGCACGCGCCTGCATGGATCATCCGTCCGCTTCCCCCACGGGTCCTTGCCGCCCCTGGCAGAGCAACCACCACCACCTTTCGGCAGCCCGCTAGTGGCTGAACCGCCCCGAAGCCAGGTGCCAGAAGCTGCTCCAGCCCGTATCGCTGGCCTCTTGCGCCACCGCCGGGTTGCCGCCGGTATTCAGCCAAATGGCGCGCATCATGTTCGGGTAGGTCGTGTGCACCCGCGTCACCCCCTCGGCATCGCGCCACAGCCGCGGCAGGCTGTCCGGGGAGAATGCGGCGAAGCTGACGCCGCCGTAGCCGCAGATCGCGCGCAACAGCGACAGCGTCCGGCGGTCGCGGCCAAAACCGACGACCAGCGCCGGGCGGCCATGCTCGTCCAGCACCCGGGCCAGCCGTGTCTCGCCGGCGTCGGCCGGACCGCAATCGATCGTGTGGAGTTCGGTTCCCGCCGGCGCCAGGGCGGCGAACAACTCGGCGGCGGCGAGGTCGGCGGCCGTCGCGCCACACAGCGCCGTCAGCACGTGGCTGCCCTGCGGCTCGCGGAAGCGCTTCACGAACATGTCGGGCAGGTAGCGCAAGGCCGTGGTGTGCAGCGCGGACAGCGAGCCCGTCGCCACCGTCGCGACGTCGCACCACGGCACGCCGTGGCGCACCCAGGCGTATTCCGCGGCCCGGGCGGGCCAGAGGTCGAGCCAGAGTTGCACGTTGGCCGGCAGGGGAGTCGCGAGCAACTGAGCCATGGTCAGGCCGGGCAGGCTCACCACCAGTTCCAACGTGCCAGTCGTGGCCGCCAGGTCGGCGATCAGGCCTCGCACTTCCCGCAGCCCCGCCGCCAGATCGTCGGCGATCACCGGGAACAGGTCGTATGCCATCGGCGGGGCCACCTTCGTCGCCGCCGCGGCCTCCCCCAGCACCAGCGCGGTGGTGCGCTGGAGGAAGGTGCACAGCTCCGCCCACTGGTGCAGCCGGGCGTCGCGCATGGAGCGGGCGGTCCAGAAGCTGGTGTCGGTGACGAACAGGATGTGGCCGCGGCGGCTGGCGATGCGCGCACTCAGCATCCGCAGCGACCGTTCGGTGCGCCGTGCGGCCAGGCTGGCGGCCAGGCTGGAACGCTCCTGCAGCCGCGCCAGCCGGTCGCGATCGTAGGCCAGATGGATCAGCGCCTGGCCCATGGCTTCGAAATCCGGCAGCGAATGGTACTCGTCCATGACCGGGAAACCGTCATAGGCATTCTCGGTCGCCACCACGGCCTTGCCGAAGCCCAGCGCCTCGCCGACCTTGATCTTGAGGCCGGTCGAGAAGCGCATCGGCGCCATGACGACGTCCACCTGGTCGTAGAACTCCTCCACGTCGCGCACGCGGCCGAGCAACCGGACGGACGGGCTCTCGCTGTGCAACTGGCGGCAGACGCTGCCCGCCACCACCAGGCGCAGCGGCGGCGAGTACCAGCGTTCCAGCCGCTCGAAGTGGCGCAGGAAGCCGGCCATGTTGACCGTGTTGACGCTGTTCTGCGCCCCGATGAAGCCGACCCGCAGCACCCCTTCGGGGTCGGGGATGGCCGGACGGCGTGCCTGTTCCGACAGGTAGGTGGGGAAGAACGTCAGCGTCACGACGTCGCGCGTGGTCTTTTCGCTCATCAATGCCTGCTCGGAATCCTTGATGGCGATGATGATGTCGGCGCGGTTGAAGCCGATCTGCTCCTGGTCCCAGGTCGTGTAGAAGAATTCCGGCGCCACGCCGCCCGCGGCGAGCATCTCGCGCCGGCCGCTGAACACGTCGTGCGTATCCAGCACCTTCAGGTTGCGCTTGGACGCAAACTCGAACGCTTTCGACAGGTAGACGTAATTGACGAAGACGACGTCGAAGAACTGCCGCTCGAACAGCCACTTCAGGTAGTCCCCGATCGCCGGGTCCCACCATTCGTCGATGGTGTGGTAGTCGCCCGCGGCCAACTGATGCAGCGGCCGTGTCGGGATGATGACGTGGAAGCTGTCCCAGTGCGCGCGCATGTCCTGCGCTGCCGGTGGGATGCCCCGCGTCCAGTCCTCCTCGATCGGATACAGGACGAAATGGACCTCGAACCCGCTGTCCTTCAGGAACTGCGCGGTCTGGAAAACCCGGTTCCGGTTCCCGTAGTCCAGCGGATGGGAGGCGGCTGGGGAGAGGACCAGAGCCCTGCGCGGAAAGCGTCGCGGTTCAGCCACGTTCTTCCGGGTCCCGCCCACTCGCAAGCAGCAGCATCATCAGGGCATCGATGGCGCTGCACTGTTTCTGGAATTGATCGCGGTCCTGCGTGGCAAGCAGCAACCCGCGCACACCGCGCATCTGCACCGGCAATTCCTGCAGGTAGGCATGGATGCGCTCCCACAGCGCGTCGTCGTCCGGCGCGGTACTGCCGGTCAGCTGGTCGGAAACCGTCTGCCAGGAAACTCGCCGGCGCATCCAGGCCTGCGACACGCGATCGGCGTGCACGCGGTGCATGACCCTCGCCCGTTCGTCGTAGTACGACGCGTAGCCGTTTGCCTCGAGGATGCGAGAAACCGCCATCTCCTCGTTGGACAGCAGCGAACTGCCGACGCGTCCCAGGCTCTCGCTGAAGCCCCCGGCCTCCAGCAGCAGGGGGCGACGGTAGGCGATGTTGGTGCCGACCAGCCACTCATTCTTGGCCAGCCTGCGCCGCCCGGGGCCGTGGTCGATGATGGTGAGGAAACCCTGCTGCCAGGGGTGCAGCCATCTGGGTTCGGTCGCGGGGTAGGTCCATACCGGATCGACCGGACCGCCGGCGGCGCCCGCATCGGGGTTGTCCGCAAACACCGAAACCAGAGTCTCCAACCACTCCGGTGTCGCTACGGCATCATCGTCGATGTAGGCGATGATCGGCGCCTGGGTCTCCCGCATGCCGATATTCCGGGCTCGCGACAGGCCAGGAATGCGCTCCGTGATCAGTCGGCAATTACCAATCACCGGCGACAACCGCCAGAATTTCTTCTGCCGCTCGAGGTCGGTCGAATTGTCCACCACCACCACTTCATAGGCGCTGTGATCGAGCGTCTGTTGGTCCAGGCTGGCAAGCGTATCGCCGATCAGGTCGTATCGGTTGTACGTGCAGACGACGACCGCGATCTCGACCGAGGGTGTCGCCGCGACCGGCGCCGGCGTCGCCTCGGTTACCGCCACCTTGCCGCCAGCCGTCCGCTTGCCGCGGGTGCTCACGGTTGGCCTGCCCGGGGCAACGGGGCCACCGGCGCAAACTTGATTTCGTAAAACTCAGGCCCGCTCATCGGTTGCCCCGCAGGCGCGGCTGGCAGGGCGAAGATCATCGCCACCTGGCCGCGGCGGGGATCCGGCGGGATCATCCCGGTTACCACCGTGCGCGCCGGGGGGGTCTGGCTGGTGGTCACGGCGACCTGGATCGGGGCGTAGTCGACGAACACCGCAAGGCCGGCCAGTGTGCCGGCCGGATCGGGCGAGAACGAGGCCTCGAAGGTCAACGTCTCGGTCCGGCCGATCACGCAATGGATCTCGAACGGCTCGCCGCGCACCGTCGGCCTGATCGGCACACCAACGGAATCGAACTTGCGTTGGCCGAAGCCGATGATCATGGGGGAGACATCGTCGGCGCTGACACGCACCGGCACCGTCCCGGCGGCGCCTTGGCTCGCATCGCGGGGAACAACGGGTTGGGCAACGGCAACAGCAGCCAATAGTTCAGCGACCTGCCGCTCAAGCAACTTTACGCGCAGATCAAGCGCATCCCAATCCGCTGCCGTGCTCATAGTGTGAACCTACGGAAAACGTTCAAAATCAACATCTGTATGCCAGAAATGCGAGCGTCTCACAATACGGCTCGGCAGGTAGCCCAGACAAATCATGATCATACGATCACAATCACGGGTCATGGCTCCAGCCGGCCGCGGGTTTGCAGTGCTTGCACCACTCGCTCAGCCAGTTCGTCGGCCGTGGCGGCGGTGGTTGTGAGGTGCAGTTCCGGTGCCGCCGGCGCTTCATAGGGCGCGTCCACGCCGGTGAAGTTACTGATCAGCCCGGCTTCGGCGCGTTTGTAGAGCCCCTTTGGGTCGCGTCGTCGGCATTCCTCGAGCGGCGCGTCGACGAACACCTCGAGGAACTCGTCCGGCTCCATCCGCTCGCGCGCGAAGGCGCGGTCGGAGCGGTACGGCGAAATGAACGAGGCGATCACGATCAGCCCGGCATCGGCCATCAGCCGCGCCACCTCGGCGGCGCGGCGGATGTTCTCGACGCGGTCCGCCTCGGAAAAGCCGAGATCGCGATTGAGCCCGTGGCGCAGGTTGTCGCCGTCGATGATGACGCTGTGCCGTCCTATCGCATGCAGCCGCAGCGCGACGAGGTTGGCGATGGTGGACTTGCCGCTGCCGGACAGGCCGGTGAACCACAGCACCGTCGGCTTCTGCCCATTCAGCGCGGCGAGCGCGTGGCGGTCCACCGAGAGGTGGTGCCGCACTATGTTGGAAGCGTCATCGGTCAGCGTCTCGACCATGCCGACGCCGACGGTGGCATTGCTCAGCCGATCGATGACGATGAAGCCGCCGAGCGCGGGACTGATGCGAAACGGTTCGACGGCGACCGGCGCCAGCAGCGCGACGCTGACCAACGCCACTTCGTTCATGCCCAGCGTGCCGGCCGGCATGGGGGCGAAGGTGTTGATGTCGACGCGGTGAAGGATGTGGATGACGCTGCCCGAGACGCTGCGGGTGCCGAGCTTGAACAGATAGCTGCGGCCGCAAAACAGAGGTATTTCGGCCAGCCACACCAGATGCGCGTCGAACTTGCCGGTCGCAGGCACCGGGGCGGCGGCGGTGGCCAGCACGTCGCCGCGCGAGACGTCGATCTGGTCCGCCAGCACCAGGGTCACCGGCTCGCCCTGGCGCGCTTCATCGGGCTCGCCGTCTATGGTGACGATGCGCGCGACCGTGCTGCTCACCCCGGACGGCGCCACCGTGACCGCATCGCCCACCCGCACCTGCCCGGCGGCGACGGTGCCGGCGTAGCCACGGAAGTCCAGGTTGGGCCGGTTGACCCATTGCACCGGCATGCGGAATGGTTTTTCTCCCGCCGCCTCGGCGACATCCACCGTCTCGAGGTAATCGAGCAGGGCGGGGCCGGCGTACCACGGCGTGTTTGCGCTGGGCCCGCAGATATTGTCGCCGAAACGCGCGGATACCGGGATGGCGACGATCGAGCGAAAACCAAGCTCCGCCACCGCGTGCAGGTAGGCGTCGCGGATCGCCTCGAAGCGCGCCTGATCGAAGTCGACCAGGTCGATCTTGTTGACCGCCAGCACCACGTGGCGGATGCCCATGAGGGCGGCGATGAAGGAATGCCGGCGGGTCTGCGTCAGCACGCCGTGGCGGGCGTCCACCAGCACCACGGCCAGCTCAGCGTTGGAGGCGCCGGTCGCCATGTTGCGGGTGTACTGCTCGTGGCCGGGCGTGTCGGCGACGATGAAGCGCCGCCGCGGGGTGGCGAAGAACCGCCAGGCCACGTCGATGGTGATGCTTTGTTCGCGCTCGGCCTCCAGCCCATCGACCAGCAGGGCGAAGTCGATGTGCTCGCCGGCGGTGCCGTGCCGGACCGAATCGCACAGCAGCGCCGCCATCTGATCGTCGAAGATCAGTTGCGTGTCGTAGAGCAGGCGGCCGATCAGCGTGGACTTGCCATCGTCGACGCTGCCGCAGGTCAGCAGGCGCAGCAGGTCGGGCATCAGAAATACCCCTCCCGCTTCTTCTTCTCCATGCTGTCGGCCTCGTCGCGGTCGATCACCCTGCCGCCGCGTTCGGAACTTTGCACGGCGGTCATCTCGGCGACGATCGCGGGCAGGTCGCGGGCGGAGGAAGCGACGGCGCCGGTGAGCGGGTAGCAGCCCAGCGAGCGGAAGCGGACCAGGCGCGGCCGCGCCACTTCGCCGGGCAGCAGGCGCATGCGCTCGTCGTCTACCACGATCAGCGTGCCGTCGCGCTCCACCACCGGGCGCTCGGCGGCGAAATAGAGCGGCACGATGGGCAGATTCTCGTGCATGATGTAGGTCCAGACGTCGAGCTCGGTCCAGTTGGACAACGGGAAGACGCGGATGGTTTCGCCGGCGTTGGTGCGCCCGTTGTAGAGATTCCAGAATTCCGGCCGCTGGTTCTTGGGGTCCCATTGGTGGTTGGCGGTGCGGAAGGAGAAGATGCGTTCCTTGGCGCGCGACTTTTCCTCGTCGCGGCGCCCGCCGCCGAAAGCCGCGTCGAAGCCGTGCCGGTCGAGCGCCTGCTTCAGCGCCTCGGTTTTCATCACCAGGGTGTAGTAGGCGCTGCCGTGGTCGAACGGGTTGATGCCGGCCCGCCGGCCTTCCTCGTTGGTGTGCACGATCAGGCGCAGGCCGAACCGGGCCGCCATTTGGTCGCGGAAGGCGATCATCTCGCGGAACTTCCAGCCGGTGTCGACATGCAGCAGCGGGAATGGCAATGGCCCCGGATAAAACGCCTTGCGCGCCAGGTGCAGCATCACCGTCGAGTCCTTGCCGATCGAATAGAGCAGGACCGGGGCGCGGCAATCCGCGAGCACCTCGCGGAAAATATGGATGCTCTCGGCCTCCAGCCGGCGCAGATGCGAGACACGGTTGTTGTCAACCGGCGGGATGGGGGTGGGGATGTCCAGGTGTTTTCTCACGTTACAACGACGGTTCACTATTCATCAGGAGAATATCACTCGAGATTCGCCGGATAGCCATCCCGAAGAAACCGCGGGATCGCGTCTTCCGGGCCGACCCGCAGTGCTGCGCCGTCGGGGCCGGGCCGCGGGCCGGCGACCGTCACATAACAAATTGATTCGATTGCCCTAAAGATGGTGCCCAGGGGCGGAATTGAACCACCGACACTGCGATTTTCAGTGTCAGTCTCCTGGTTGCCGGCAGATGATAGGGGCTTCCTAAGCCTCACAAAAATCACTACTTTCTATGTTCCAAGGTGACCGGAATCGCCGTAGGATGACCCTGGCGGGTGCAACCGGGTAGCAATGGAAGGCAAGCGATGGGCGATTTGGTAGCGCTTCGGCCGACGGCGGTCAACGCCAAGCCAGCACAAAGGAGTGGGCGAATTCGGTTCACCGAGGATCGTGTTGCCGCGCTGCCGGCGCCTGCCGCCGGGTCGAGCTACGCATACGACACGGAGCAGCCCGGCCTTGCTGTACGTGTGACCACGGCGGGTGTCCGCACATTTGTTTTGATCAAGAAGGTCGATGGCAAGCCACAGCGGATCACGCTCGGTAGGTTTCCGGGGCTGCGGCTTGGGGCAGCCCGTCAGGCGGCGCGTCAGTGGATAGGCAAGATCGCGGCCGGCGTCGACGTGGTGCAGGAGATCAAGGCACAGCGGGCGCGCAAGCGCACTTTGGCCGATGAGTGGTCACATTATCTGGAGCGCATCCGTCTGAGCAAAGGTAACCGCACGTGGGAGCGCGATAAGAAGAGGTGGGAAACAGCCATTGCCCCAAAGATCGGGCACAAGGCGCTGTCCGAATTGGCCCTGGCAGATCTGCAGCGTGTGGTCACCGGCATCGGCGTCAAGCATCCCATCGCAGCGAACCGGGTGGCCGCGTTGCTGGGGTCGTTTGTCCGCTTCGCCACGGCGAAGCACGGACTGCCGAATCCGGCACACGGGCTGGAGCGGTTCCCCGAGAGTGTGCGGGAACGGTTCCTGCGAGATGAAGTGGGCAAGTTACTGGAGGCGATCCGCGCCGCTGGTGACCCCTGGGCCGACCTGTTCGAGTTGCTGCTGTGGACAGGTGCACGTCGGGGCGCCGTGATGACGATGGCGTGGGATGATATCGATCTGCGGCAAGGGGTGTGGCACCTCCAGGCCGCCAAGACCAAGAACAAACGCGCTGCTACGCTGCCCCTGACCGAACCGGCCCTCGCGATCCTGCGCAGGCGCGAAGAACGGCGGGCAGGGGAGGCATGGGTTTTCCCCGGTGACGGGCGGACAGGCCACGTGGCGACCGTGGCGAAGGCATGGGCACGCGTTCTGACGGCCGCCGGGCTGTCCGACCTACGACCGCATGATTTGCGTCGCACCGTCGGCAGTTGGCTGGCCGGCGGCGGACATTCTGCGTTTGTCATCCAGCGAGCACTCACACATGCCAGCAGCGCCAGCGCCAAGCACTATGCGCACCTTGATGTGACCGCAGTTCGGGCTGCGCTGGATCAAGTGGCGGAGGCCATGCAGCGGGCAGTGGAGGCTGAATAGTGCAAATGCGAGTCGGCACGCTCCCTCCAGATGCTGAGCGCTGGCTCCGCTTTGCGCTGCGGCTGACACCATGGGTGCAGTCCAAGCCGAACCCAGTCCGCGCCACGATCAGTGCCCAACTGGCGCACGATCTGATGTTTGCTGTAGGTCAGGTTGCCGCTACCGCGCCGCCACGGGCACCCGTCATCCAAACCCAGGCTGATCGGAAGCGGGCTGAGGGCGCCGGCAGGAAGCCTAACGTTACGAGAGAGATACTTGCCAGCGATGTGCGGCGGGCCATGGATGCGTTGAATCTACCGTCGGGGACGTGGTTCATCGAGGGGGACGCGAGCCCTGCGCTTCAGGTGCTGCGGGTCTGCTGGTGGGCTGCGACGCTGCATACCGAACAGCTTCCTAGCGGTCGCCATCGCCGCCGGGGCGACCACATTGCGGATTCCGATGATTGTGGACAGCGATTCCAATCGAAGCCGGACGCTGATTCCAATCGAAGGCGGACAGTGATTCCGATGATCCCGGACAGGATCGTCGTCGACGTGGGTTATGGGGTCAGGTGACAGCCTCGGCGTCAAGCATCAACGCCTTGGCGGCCCGTTTACGCAGAGATTCTCCTTTCAGCAGCAAGCGATGGGCATTGTGGACAAGCCGGTCCAGCACGGCATCCGCGATGGTCGGATCGCCGATCACCTCATGCCAGTGATCGACCGGCAGCTGGCTGGTGACGATGGTCGAGCCGCGTTCGTGGCGGTCGTCCATGATCTCCAGCAGGTCCCGGCGCTGTTCGCTGGTGAGCGGCGCCAGGTCCCAGTCATCCAGGATGAGCAGTTGCACCCGGCCGATCGCCTTCAACAACCGGCCATAGCGACCGTCACCGCGCGCCAGCGCCAAGGCCTCGAGCAGTCTCGGCACGCGATGGTAGGCGACCGAGCGGTTGTCCCGACAGGCCTTGTGGCCGAGGGCGCAGGCGATCCAGGACTTGCCGACGCCGGTCGGACCGATGATCAGCAGGTTCTGCTTGCGGTCGATCCAGTCGCCGGCCACCAGCTTCTGGAACAGGGCGCGGTCGAGGCCGCGAACCGCCTTCAGATCGACGTCCTCCACGACGGCCTCCTGGCGCAAGGCAGCGAACCGCAGACGCGCGACCAGCCGCTTGTTCTCGCGCTCCAGCGGGCCTCCGCATAGGTGTAATTGGACGCGCCCAGCACGGCGACAAACACGTGCGCATGCCGCTCCTCCCCGGTCGCCCCGTCGAACACCGCCACCGTGTCGCCGGCGTAGTCCACGAACAGCTTCTCGCCGGCCACGTGGGTCTGGCGCATCGTCGCGCTGACGCCCCGCCGCCACTCAATGTAGAGGCCGCAGAACCGGCTGTTGTCCCGCTCTGACTGGTTGTTGCGCCTGTGCGCCCGACGTCGCTCCGCTGGCGAGCAATCCCCCCTCAAACAGCCGCTGTGTCGACCGGCGCTCCCGCCGGGGCAGCTTGACCTCCTTCTCCAGGATCTCCGACAGCACCCCGACCCATTCCCCAAGCTTGGGTACCGGTTGCACGCCGCGCTCGTACTTGAACTCCGTCTTCTGGCCGCGGACCACCCGCCGCACTGTCGCCCGCGAAACCGCAAGCGTCCGAACGATCTCCTTGATCGGCCGCCGCTGCTCAAAATAGGCGCGACGTATCTCTCCGATCAGATCCACGCCAATCATCCCCCATTGCCCTTCCCAGCCACCAACGGCCAAACGGAAGGATCACTGA